>Ga0066484_1000209_pt1 | contig 13800 bp, 8 predicted proteins | sample LakWasM124_LOW14_2_FD_59590 | JGI IMG/M metagenome (GOLD analysis project Ga0066484, IMG submission 59590) | Freshwater sediment methanotrophic microbial communities from Lake Washington under simulated oxygen tension - Sediment Metagenome 124_LOW14 | ecosystem: Environmental > Aquatic >... | reverse complement strand
AATCCGGGGGCAATATATAAAACAAACTCTTATTAACTATTTAGTCCCCAAACAATGCCATAGAATTTTTCTGTTATTTATTCTTCGGTTAACAACCTGTACAGTTTTTAGTCGCTGAACTTCCGAAACTGGATCACTCATTTAAATTAAATAAAATACATATAACAGGAGGAGAATGCTCATTTACAGGTAAGTTCAATAATGTTATCTACATCATTCACCGGCAAGCCTTCTGTATAAATAAACAACCCTTCAGGCTGTTGTTTGAATTTTATTTTTTGTTTTGAATCAAATGAAACTGCAGTTGTAACTTTTGCAGTAAAGCCGGGGAGAAAAATATAAGGTTTGCCATCACTGTTCATCATATGCACATAGATGGTTTTATTTTTTGAAGTAACCATTCCCCACTCCTGTGGTTCATTTACATTTCCTCTTGTGCCGTAAATAGTTTCGCCGTATTTGTTTAACCAGTTACCAACAAGCTTTAAAGTATCTTCAAACTCCGGTTGAATGACTCCGTTTGGCATTGGTCCAACATTCAGCAAAAAGTTGGTGTTGCGCCCTGCAGCATTGATTAAGTAATGAATCAGTGCCTTGGATGATTTGTAATGATTATCGGTCATGTTATATCCCCATGATCCGTTCATTGTTTCGCAGGTTTCAAGTGGCAAAGCATCAGATGCTGTTTGAAAATTTAAACCTGATTTATTTTGTCCGGGTAAATCTTTTTCAAACATCTGGAAATCTTCACCGGGAAAAGGACTTAAGTGATGGTTATTGCCGATTAAACATTGCGGCTGCAGTTTGTGTATGAGCGAATATATTTCATCGTACTTCCAGTCGATTCTAGAATTGCGGTTGTTACTTCCTTCAGGGTTTGTCTGATCCCAATGGCCATCAAACCAAATCGATAATACATCTCCGTAATTCGTGAGCAGTTCAGTTAACTGGTTTTTCATAAACTGCAGGTAAGAATCGTAATTGCTTTTTGCTGTTCGCCCGGTGTTCTGACCGGTGCGTCCTGTTTCATAAGGATAATCGCTGCGGTACCAATCAAGCAGGGAATAATAAAAACCAAGTTTGATATTTTGTTTCCTGCATTCTTCTGCCAGCATTTTCACCACATCTTTATTGTAAGCTGTGTTGGTGATTTTCCAATCGCTGAATTTTGTATCCCAGTTACTGAACCCATCGTGATGACGTGTGATAAACACGATGTATTTCATACCGGCATTCTTTGCAATGGAAACCCATTTGGCAGCATCAAACTGCTGCGGGTTAAATACATTAATGAGGCGGCTGTAGTCCTTTACAAGAATATTCCTGTTGTTCATTACCCATTCGCCGCTGCCAAGTACACTGGAAGCTCCCCAATGAATAAACATACCAAACTTCATATCCTGGAACTCCTGGCGCTTTGCAAGATTTTCACTGGCGGGTTTGTACTCCTGTGCAGATAACAAACTGCAACTAACAATCATCAAAATAAAAACAAACGATTTCATATACACAATTTATCTATCCTTGAAATAAGCCTTCCTCAACTAATCCTAAATGAATACCAAATAAAAAACAAATTGAAGAGAGCAAGTCCTCTATAAAGACACATAAAATCCAAAAAAGGGGTAACGCTATCAGAAATAAGCCTGTATTATTCACAAACAAAAGGCCTGATAAAACTTACCATTTGCGGTTTTATATTAGTTTTTGGTCATTCCCTTAATCAAAAACACAACCAAATGAAATAATTATCTACTTGTTTTTTTTTTGATCGCTTCCAAAAGTAATGACATTTCTTTTACAATATCCGGGTAAGTTTCTGCAAGGTTATTTCTTTCTCCAATATCCTCGTTTAAATTATATAATTGCGGAGTCTTAAGAAATCCCGATTCAATTGACACAAGTGCATAAATTGACGGGCCATCTGTTGGTTCAATATATTTCCAATTGCCTTTAATGATTGAAAGGGCACCTCCTTGCTTCACCAGCACTAATCGGCCTTTGGTTGATTTACCAGTTAATGCATCAATTATGTTTTCACTATCTATTGCATCAGTTGCAGGAATTGCTTGATGAAGCAAACTGGAAAAAGAGGCCAATAAATCAATCTGACAAATTAATGCGGAAGATATTTTACTCTTTATTGTTCCCGGCCAGCTCACAATAAAAGGGACTCTAGTTCCAGCTTCAAATGCACTGTATTTACCGCCACGTAAAGCTCCCCACGGAGTGTGCCCGTTTAATTTTGTTACTGCCTCATCCTGGTAGCCATCATCCAGCACCGGTCCGTTATCACTTGAAAATATGATAATGGTATTCTTTTCCAACCCGGCAGCTTTTACCTGTTTCATAATTTCACCAACAGCCCAGTCTAATTGCAGAATGGCATCACCCCGATAACCCAAACCACTTTTTCCTTTAAACATTGTTGATGGCATTCGTGGCACATGAGGTTCGGTTAATGAATAATAAAGAAAGAAAGGATGCCCTTTATTTTCATCAATAAAATTTTTCGCTTTCTGCAAAAATGTTAAAGGCATTTCTTCGTCTGTCCACCGGGATGTTTTTCCACCGCTCATGTAACCAATCCTCCCTATCCCATTTACAATAGTTTGATCATGCCCATGCCCCGGTGATGATTTCATTTTCAGTAATTCAGGATGATCTTTACCGGTTGGCTCATTCCCTACTTTATTGCGGTAGCTCACTTCTATCGGGTCGGCACTGTCTCTTGCAACAACATAATGATTCTCTAAAAAAACTGTTGGCACACGATCAGCAGTTGCAGGAAAAATAAAAGAATAATCAAAGCCTACATCGTTAGGTCCGGGAGAAATCTCTCCATTCCAGTTTTTTTCTACAGCAGTACCTAAGCCAAGATGCCATTTACCAACAATACCGGTTTTATAACCAGCCATTCTAAACAGTTTAGGCAAAGTTGTTCTGTATGTAGGAACAATCAATGCAGCGTCACCCGGCAAAACTCCTGTTCCACTTTTTCTCCAGGGATACTGTCCTGTCATGAGCGCATACCTTGATGGTGTGCAGGTTGCTGAAGTACTGTGAGCATTTGTAAAGCGTATACCCTGTTTTGATAACCTATCGATATTAGGTGTAGCTATTTTTGTTGCACCATAACAACTCAGATCTCCATACCCAAGATCATCTGCATAAATATAAATTACGTTTGGTTTTTGCTGAGCTGATAAGCCAAACGTCAAAATCAGGAAGAAAAAAACAATAAAAAAGGTTTTGTTATTCATTATTATTACTAAGTTAATCTTTTAATGAAAACCTGGGAGCTACAAATTCCCATTTGTTTATATGTGATGACTGATGTTCATTTTTCAGAATCTGTTCAAACAACTGAACAAGTTCAGGGTGCTGAGCAGCTATATCCGTTGTTTCTCTTTCATCAACAGATAAATCATAAATTTCCCATGGAGCATTTTTATTTTCAAACACTTTACCAGCATTAAACAAAAGAGAAAAAACTCACCGACAAAAATTTCATCTTGTTGCATGGCTTGAAATGTTTTTAATGCCTCCTGTTTGTAATAGCCTGCTGTATTTCTCAAAGTACTGCTGGCCTTTCCATTAATAAGAACAGCTCTCCCTAGTCGTTCTGAAGAATTTTCACATGTACTGTATCATTTGCAAAAACACAAGCGTTGATACAAATAAAAAAAAAGAATTGACAGCAGAATTGTTTTTTTTCATATTTTAAATTATCAAATATTATTTGATTAAGACCGGCTCCCCTTTGTATAAGCTAAGTGGATTGCCGATTTTTTTTAGTTTCAATACTATTAATTCCAGTTATAGTCAATTACAAAGAAACAGACCTGTTATTCAGGGTCCTACATAATCAACAACTAATCAAGAACTGGCTTCCACTATTGTGCCTTTAAATTTGTGCAATTAATGTTCTGACAGAATTATTTCGGATTAAAACGAAGCGATGAAATTCCTGCGGCGGTTGTAACATTATTTGCCTGTGGCTTATACACAAAATAAAGCTTGTGAAATTTTAAATCGGTGATGGCTTGTATTGGAATTTTAATACTTCCCATTTTCTCTTCTTTTTTAGGAATAGCTACGTTACCCTTTCCTAAAAGTTTACCATCGGGAGAATCGAGATGCAGTTCCAATTCAAATGCCGGAGATATTTCCTGTTGCCAGCCAAGGGATGCTGTTACATCTCCCACATCTGTAAGATCAATGCTATCAATTGCAAACCAACCAGCGCCTTGCTTCGGCAATTCCATGAAATACCTTCCGTTATTAAGCGTAGCTGTAAATCCTTTCGTGTCCGGCTTTTTACTGAACATGGTGATATTCGATGGCAGACTGAAAGATGCAGTGCCTGTTAAAGCTTTCAGGTTATTACCACCTTTGTCGGTATAGCTTGCTGCCAACACAAGGCTTGTGCGTGGCTTCTTGTCTTTCCCTGCAATAACATTTCCCTTAGCAGGTAATGATTTTTTTACTGCTTCTTTTTTACTGAGCGATAATATCCACGTAACAATTTCCTGCACATCGGTTGCAGATAAATTCGGGTGCGATGCCATTGCTACTTCGCCCCAAACACCACTGCCTCCTTCTACTATTTTTTTACTCAGATAATTCATCGCCTGCGGATCTTGCTGGTATTTCTGTGATACTTCGATAAAAGAAGGACCAATCGATTTCTCCGTTTCTTTATGACAACTCTTACAATCGAGCGACTGTGTAAGACTCTTTCCGCTCACCAAGGCCTGGCCTTGCTGGTGTCCCATTTTAGAACCGGCTTTATCGAACCCTTCGATATAATCGACAGAAACGTATAGATTAGAAAAATCAATAGCAGCAGTATCATTATCTTTTATGTTTACAGCATAGCCAATTGATTTGCCGGGTAAATAAAACGATCGGTTCCCGGAAGTTTGCACAATGCTTACGGTTGGCGCTTCGTTGCCGGCATAGATTGACAACGCATTGCTGTTAACTGAATCGCCTTTACTGTCTTTTACGGTAACAAACACTTTGTAATCACCTGGTGAATCGTAACTGTAGCTAACGGAAGACGATGTTGTTTCTTTTGTTTTACCATTACCAAAATTCCAGGTATAAGAAAGTTCATTTTTTTCCGGATCGTTTGCTTCAGCAGTTACATTCACAGTAAATGGAAGCTTACCGGTTACTTTATCTATTGTGATCGCTTTTACCTTTGGCGCTCTGTTGCCACTGTTATAATCAATACGGAATAAACCGGCATCGGGATTTTTGCTAAACCAGCCCGATCCGTATTCAAGGAAATACAATTTACCATCGGGGCCCACTTCCATATCTATTAATGAATTCACCTTAATATCAGAAAGGAAAGATTCCATCTTATCAAAATCGCCATTAGGCAAAAGTGTTACTGCTTTTATCCATCCTCTTATCCAGTCGTAGATAATGAGCTTGCCATTGTAATAATCAGGCAATCTCGATTCTTTGGGATACAGATCAGTATAGTACACCGGACCTGCCATTGCATTTCTTCCTCCTGTACCCACTTGTGGGAAATCAGGTGAAGCTGCATAGGGATACCAGATAAAGGCCGGTTGTGCCGGAGGCAATTCTGTTAAACCAGTATTGTTTCTTGAACGATTAACAGGATGCAGCGCATCAAAGGCCGGGCCAACAGCGCCACTTGCATAATCGAACTGGCGATAAGCATAATTATTTCCAACAAAGAAAGGCCAGCCAAAGAAACCAGCTTTACGTGCCTGGTTTACTTCATCGTATCCTCGGGGGCCACGTGTATCGAGACTGTCGTTATACGCATCCGGTCCCACTTCACCCCAATAGAGATAACTGTTTTTCTGATCAACAGAAATGCGGTAAGGATTGCGGTTACCCATTACATAAATTTCAGCACGGGCTTTATCATTTCCTTTTGGAAACAGGTTGCCTTCAGGAATAGAATAAGTACCATCATCGTTTACTTTTATGCGGATGATTTTTCCACGCAGATCATTTGTGTTGCCCGATGACCGTGCTGCATCATATTGCTCGTGTCCGGGAATATCGTTCATAGGACCATAGCCGCTGTTTACAAATTTTACCTTCGGTTCGTCAAACGGAGTGGCATTGTCGCCTGTTGAAACGTACAATAATCCATCAGGACCAAAAGCAACAGAACCACCCGTATGACAACAGATGTTTCTTTGCGACTTTACTTCAAGAATTGTTTTTTCGGTTGCAAGATCAATGGTATCGTTTTTAAATGTAAACCTCGACAAACGGTTTACCGCACTATCGATGGGACTGTAGTACATATACACCCAATTATTTTTTTCAAAGCCAGGATCTCTTGCAAGCCCTAACAATCCTTCTTCTGCGTTTACACCCGGAGCAGTTGCTTTCCAATAAACATTTAGAAAACCTACCTGCTTCACTTTCTTTGTACTGTTTTTATACAATAGAATTTCACCACGGCGCTGCACAACCATTATATCAAGATTGGGAAGTATAGCCATTTCGGTGGGCTCAAAAAATTCGCCTTGTGAAAGTTGTGTTTTGGTAAACCGGTCTTCATCGGGCGGATATTGTGATTTGACTTTGCCATAGTTCAACTCCTTGTTATCGCCAATGGCATATTGAATACCGCCCAATAAATGGTTTAAATAATTTTCTTCGGTATAACATTCGTCCAAATGTCCCAGTTCAGTATAAAAAGCACGGCCGCCATCATAATCATGATACCAGCTCATAGGATGAAATGCACCATTTGTTCCACCTTCATAAGATGATTCGTCAATGGTAAGCACCACCTTTACATCAGGATTTATCTTTTTGAAATTGTATAACTCATCAGTGTGCTGCCAAATACTGTCTTTAAAAAAACTTGTTGCAGCAAAATTTTTGTCTTTAATAATAAACCTTGCAGCCTGCGGTTTTGGATGCCCGTTAAAATAAGCGCCCACCAGTCGTCCATACCAGCCCCAATCATATTCTGTATCTGTTGCAGCATGCACACCCACAAATCCACCGCCAGACTGTATGTATCTTTCAAAAGCAATTTCCTGTTTGTGATTTAGCACATCGCCTGTTGTGCTTAAGAAAATAACTGCTGCATATTTAGCCAGCGAATCTTCATTAAACAAAGATGCATTTGAAGTAGTATCAGCTTCAAATCCATTTTCAACTGCAAGTTTGTTAATTGCTGCAACGCCTGCAGGAATAGAACTATGAACAAACCCCGCTGTTTTTGTAAAAACAAGTACACGAGGTTTTCCACTTCTCTTTTTTGAACAGGACATTGTAAAGCAAAGGAGGAGTGCTAAGACTGGCAAGAAATATTTTTTCATAATCTTTTTATATAGCTAAATAAGGGTTCAATTTAGGCTTAAAAAGCGCTTTTAACTAATTGTAATTTTGCAGAAACATGCTATTTTAACTTCTTACCATTTTTCTAAAACTTTGTCATCAATGTAACGCCATAGGTTTGCGGATCGCCTAAATGCACTGCACCAAAATCATAAGCATAAGCAATGTATTTTGTATGCGTTAAGTTTCTGCCCCAAAATATCAATTCTCCAAACTTCGATGATAACGCTAAACGGGCATTCAACAGGTTATATCCTTTTTGACGTATGGTATTTGCCAAATCAAAGTACTGCTCACCAACATACATCCACTCGCCTCTTGCTATTAATTTCAACTGCTTTTTCTTGTCCAATGCAAGACTATATTGAGCAGCAAGCATGGAGGTCATCTTCGGTGTAAAAATCTGTTTCTTGCCGTCAAGATTTACAGCATTGCCTTGTTGTGCCAGTTTCAGATTTTTATATACGGCATCTGTATACCCGAAATGATAATCAAGTTCCATTCCTTTGAACAATGTTGAAGTCAACTCAAGCTCTGCTCCTTTGCTCGTTAACCGGCCTGCATTACGTGTAATGGTAATTGCATCGGGCAAAACTAATGTTGGCACCTGCGCATTGGTTACATAGGTAAGAAAAGCTGCAACATTTACTCTTATGCGGTTGTTCCAAAAACTATTCTTACTGCCAACTTCAATATTGTTACTGTATTCCGGTTTGTAAGGATACAAAGGTGGTTGTGAAGGATCAGTTGACAACTGAGTAAGTCCGCCTGTGCGATAGCCACGGCTATATGTTGCAAACAAATTATTATGGGTTGAGATTTCATACAGCAATCCCAGTTTGGGAGAGAAAGCTGCAAAATCTGCACTTGCACTTGTATCGGGTCTTGTTGCAAAAGCAGGATCGGGATCTTTTTGATATTCACCAAGCACCTTGTATTTCTTATGCTCGTAATCATTTCTTATTCCTGCAATCAAACTTAATTTGTTTGTGACGGCATAAGATGTTTGGCCGAAAAACGCAACACCGGTATTGGTTCCTTTTGTTGAATTGATCAATGAAAAATCAGTATCAGGAGCGCCTAACATTGCAGCATCTTTTCCAAAATGAATGGTTTGCTTTGCAGGATTGTATTGATGAAACAAATAACCGCCTGCTGTCCATTTCCATGATGAGGTTGAAGATGCCGGTGATGAAAATTTAAATTCCTGTGTCCACACTTTTACTTTATTCCATTTATCACCATAGTCGTTTATAACAGTAACGCCATCTATTGGAGAAAAATCGCCATCCAATGGATGGTTATAATAACGATGATTGGATTGATAGGCAGTTTGTGAACTAAAGCTGAATGGCTTTCCGGCATAGTTTACGACCAATGAACCATTTAATGTATTATCGATCATGGTTGCAGTTGCATCCTGGTTCAACCGAAAAGGATTATTCAATGCATCCACTGCTCCATTTACCAATGGAAATGCACCATTGTTTCTATTGCCGCTGTGCTTCACATTTAAACTCATTGTCCACATATCACTGGCAATAAATTTTAAATAATAGTTGCCGGAAAAATTCTTTTGTCGATCGAAATCCCGGTTATTAAAATCATTTGTATAAAAACCATTTCGACTTGCATACAAAGCCGAAGCGCCTGCAAATAATTTATTCTTTACAAGTGGTATTTGCAGTCCTGCACTGTAGCGCTGCTGAGCAAAATTACCCGCAGTAACTTCAGCGAAACCCGATGTTTTATTGGAAGGTTTTTTGGTGATGATATTAATAACGCCCCCCATTGCATTGCGGCCATACAAGGTACCCTGCGGCCCTCTTAATATTTCAATGCGTTCCACATCGAGCAACCGGGCAATATAGGTATCCAATCCAAACTGATTTACGCCATCAATATATGTAGCCACTGCCGGATCGTAAGAAGTAGCAGTAATGCCCCTGATGGAAGTAACATTTCGCTCATCGCCAGGATTAGCAGTATATAAATTGGGAACGATGGCCGTTAATTCCTGTGCATTCCACAAGCGATATTGCTGCACCTGGCGTGCAGACAATGTACTAATGCTGAAAGGAACCTGCTGCAAAGTTTCTTCTCTTTTTTGAGCAGAAACCACAACAGCATCTAATTCAGTTGACACTTCTTTTAATTGAATAGTAAGTTCTTGTTTTGAGCCGTTGAGAATAACCGGCAATGTAACAGTGGCATATCCCACTGAAGATACCTGCACAACATAACTACCGGGATTGATATTCTTCAATTCAAAATTTCCACTGGCATCGGAAACAGTACCACGGTTGGTATTTAGTAAATAAACCGATGAGCCAGCAAGTGGAATCTCATCAGCGCCAATGACTTTACCGGAAAAACGAATTAACTGTTGAGCATAAGATGAAAAAAATGCAACAAGAAAAAAGAGGCAACAAAAAAAACGGATCTTATATTTCATACTGTATTTTAAAAGCATTATCTGTAATAGTAAAGATATGAACAGACAGTTACAGATTTTTTCTGCAATTTCTTAACCAGCTAAAAGTATTATATATATCGTGAATGCTTTCCCGTGATATTGACAAATTCCAATGCTATTTTTTTCAAAAGATGGTTGCTGACTTAGTGCTGCGTTACACAATTGTAAATAAAACTTGAACATGCTGCATTGAACGAAAAAATATCAGAAACACATGCGATTAACGGCAGCAAAAAAGCAGGAACTCATCCGGATGTTTTGCTTTTCCATTTTCAATAACAAACTGGCAAACACTCCAAACAATGAATAGGTTTTCTTTTCCTCTCCGGCAAAAGCCAGGTCCATCATTTCCGGCAAAGTAGGCTGAGCTGTATTATGACATAATAAATAATATACCCCCATGACTTTTTCCTTTATTTCATTAAAGACTTCGTTTGCCCGGTTTTGATGGATCGGATTATTCATTACACATTGACTTCCTCTATCCCAGCTTGTAAATGGTATTTTGATCCCCATGCTTTTATCAATGACCGTAAATTCATAACTGATTCGCACATACAGGGTGGCTTCCGGGTTTGCAGAAGATTTCCGCTTGGGATACATAACAAACTGTGGCTTTACCTGATTTCCATTTTGATTCATACTCGATTGTTTTACAAAGTTCCTGAGTATGCACCTTTAGCTGAAGCGCAGAGTAGTGAATGGATGTGCAATCCGGGGAGCAGATAATGAGCGATGAATCAGGTACTTATCCCGTGGAATAAATTGCATGAATAATGCTCAAAAAAAACTCACCAGATTCTGGTGAGCATTTTAGTGAGTTCCTGCGTTTTAGTGAGCAATGAAATTTGGAGATTCGCACCCCTGCTCAATTCTGCGCAATTTTGGTCTTTTAACTGCGGACCGGACGGGACTCGAACCCGCGACCTCCGCCGTGACAGGGCGGCATTCTAACCAACTGAACTACCGATCCAACGACCCTACTCCTGCATTTTGAATCGACAAGCCGATTCTTATCCATTTTTGGGACGGCAAAGATAGGGGTTTGCATGTTTTGGAAAAAAAGTTTTTCTGCTTTTTCAGCCAAATTCTTTTCATTTTACATCGCCACACAAAGCTTGGTTATATTTGCGGCACTTAATTAAAACTGAATGCTCAAAATAGCAGTGTTTGGCGCAGGCCACCTCGGAAAATTTCACCTCAATAACTGGAAAGAAATAGAAGGCGTTGAACTGGTTGGCTTTTACGACCCCAGCGACCGGATCGCTAAGTCGGTCGCAGAAAAATACAATCTCAAGCGTTATATCAATCCCGAAGAATTAATGGAGCTCTGTGATGCTGCCGATATTGTGGCTCCCACTCCTGAACATTTTCATTTATGTCAAATGGCAGTCCGCCTCGGCAAACATGTGTTTGTTGAGAAACCCATGTGCAATACAATGGAAGAAGCCGGCGACCTGGTGAAACTGGTAAGGGAAGCCAATGTAAAATTACAGGTGGGCCATGTTGAACGTTTTAATCCCGCCTTCCTGGCAGTAAAAGATCTGCAGCTCAATCCCATGTTTATTGAAGTGCATCGCTTATCACAGTTCAATCCAAGGGGAACGGAAGTAAGTGTGATACTCGATTTAATGATCCATGATATTGATATCATATTAAGTTTAGTAAAGAGCGATGTAAAAAATGTATACGCCAATGGAGTGGCCGTAATGACCGATACACCTGATATTGCGAACGTTCGCATTGAATTCGACAATGGTTGTGTGGCCAATCTTACCAGCAGCCGCATCAGCATGAAAAAAATGCGCAAGATCAGGCTCTTTCAGCGTGATGCTTACATAGGAATTGATTTCCTGGAGAAAAAAGCAGAGATCATCAAAATGAAAACAAATGATGACAAGGAAGAATTTTCCTTCGATATTGATACAAGGGATGGTAAAAAAACCATTGCCATTTCAAATCCACCCGTTGTGGAAGTAAATGCCATTAAAATGGAACTTGAACAGTTCAGGGATGCCATTCTTTACAATAAACCCGTACCGGTAAGTGAGGTAGATGGATTAAGGGCAATGGAGGTTGCCCACCAGATACTTCAAAAAATACAACGTACTGCTTTAGTTTAACCTCATGACTTCATCTCCACGCATACATATTGGCTGGTATGTTGTTGCCGACTGGCTGGCCGCTACTCTTGCATGGGGTTTCTTCTATTTGCTGCGAAGAATTTTACTGGGCGAAGCAACATCGCTGTTGAACCAGCCTTTTGACACAACGCTTTTATACGGAATCGTCTTCATTCCTTTTTGCTGGCTTACATTATACCATCTGTTCGGCACTTATAAAAACCTCTATAATAAATCAAGGCTGCAGGAACTCACACAAACTTTTTTCAGCTGCATACTCGGAACACTCATTATCTTCTTTGCCATTCTGCTCGACGACAGAATTATTGACTACACATTTTATTATAAAGAAAGTTTATTGCTCTTCGGTCTGCAGTTTGGATTCAGCTGGCTGTTCCGCTGGGTAATACTGATCAGGATCAAACGCCAGCTTCTGAAAGGAAAAGTGCAAATCAATACGCTCATCATCGGAGCAAATAAAAATGCCATCAGGCTCTACAACGACATCAAGGGCTCCACTGAATCACTGGGATTCTGTTTTACCGGTTTTTTATACCCCGACGGAACATCAGCAAACGGACTGGGCAAATACCTTACTCCGCTTGGTTCATTAAAAGATCTCGCAATGGTTATTCATGAAAAGAAAATTGAACAAGTAATCATTGCCGTTGAAGAAAAAGAACGTCAGTCGATGGAACAATCGCTCAGTCTGCTAAGTGAACAGGATGTAAGCATTAAATTACTACCCAACACAATTGATATACTTTCCGGATCAGTTCGTACAAGTAATGTATTGGGAGCAATGCTCATCGATCTGCATACCGATATGATGAGTGAATGGCAGCAAAACGTAAAACGCCTTATTGATATCATTGTGTCGTTGTTTTCGCTGATTATCTTATTTCCCCTGCTTCTATTGGTTGCCATAAGGGTAAAGTTTTCTTCTGATGGACCGATTTTTTATTCACAGGAACGGGTAGGATTAAAAGGAAAAAAATTCTTTATTCATAAGTTTCGTTCCATGCTCATTGATGCAGAAAAAGAAGGCCCTGCCCTTTCTTCCGAAACCGATCAGCGTATTACTCCATGGGGCAAAACAATGCGTAAATGGCGCCTCGATGAACTGCCGCAATTCTGGAATATATTAAAGGGTGAAATGAGTTTGGTAGGGCCAAGACCTGAACGCCGTTTTTATATTGATCAGATTGTTGAGAAAGCTCCCTACTATCGTTTTCTGTTGAAAGTTAAACCCGGCCTCACATCGTGGGGAATGGTAAAATTCGGCTATGCAGAAACCGTGGATGAAATGGTAGAGCGCAGTAAATACGACCTGGTATATATTGAAAATATTTCATTGGCACTTGATATCAAAATCATCATCCATACCATACGTTTGATTTTTTTGGGAAAAGGAAGATGACCATACGTTCTGTACGCAACCTGAAAATTAAATTTTACAACATATGAAACCGCTTGCACTCCTTGCCGTATTGATAATTTGTCTTTCAACTTCTGCTCAAAATAATTACTGGCAACAGGAGGTTCATTACAAAATAGATGTATCATTAAACACAACGGAAAAATCCCTTTCAGCCTTTGAAGAAATGGAATACATCAATCATTCACCCGATACACTTACTTACATCTGGTTCCATCTCTGGCCCAATGCATATAAAAATGAAAAAACAGCCCTGTACAATCAGTATAAAGAAGGTGATAAACAGGGATTGAGCAAATTTAAAAGAGCCGTAAAGGGTTATATTGACGGCCTTGCTTTTAAAGTAAACAATGAAACAATCACGGTTGAGGAAGATCCTGAAAATATTGACATTGTAAAACTGATTC
>Ga0066484_1000207_pt1 | contig 13866 bp, 6 predicted proteins | sample LakWasM124_LOW14_2_FD_59590 | JGI IMG/M metagenome (GOLD analysis project Ga0066484, IMG submission 59590) | Freshwater sediment methanotrophic microbial communities from Lake Washington under simulated oxygen tension - Sediment Metagenome 124_LOW14 | ecosystem: Environmental > Aquatic >... | reverse complement strand
GTCCAGAGCGGTATCAGCAGAACAACGGTTACGACCCGCTCCTTACCGAAAGCAATACCGAGCAGAATGATGTTGAGAAAAAAAAACTGGATGGCATTCCCCAGATTCATACGACCGGGGTTAGCGGTTATATCGGTGACGGGATCTTTAAAAATCAATTCGTCAATACCTGCGTTCAGGTGAAAAAGATGCTCGGCGATGGTAAGAACGGTAATGAGCAACACGGAAATGGAAAGAAGGATGCCGGCTTTTTTTGCCGTTCCCAGAAGAAGCAGGAGAATAGAAATACCGGACAGTAACCCGATAAAAGCCGTATTGAATTTTGTAATGGTGTGCAGAGAACTGAACTTCATGACATCCTGCATATCAAGCACCCACAACGAAAGCACAAACACAGAAAGCAGGATTGCTGCTGCCAGGCAAAACAATGAGGCAGCGGTAAGATTACTTTCTTTTAGTTTTTTAAAGGGCATCGTCTGTAAAATTCGTTCTTTACTCAGGATTATTCCGTTCCGTTTATATAAAATAAAGCAAAATCGGTGAAAGCATGTAGTGTTCCCTATACTCTTGTACGGCCGCTGCCGTAGATAAATATTCAGTTTTTCAGAAGAGCGGATACAGAAAAGTTTTAGCCTGTTTTAAATCAAACCTGTAGCCCTCTTAAATTTTCAACGGCAGGAACTAAACAGAATTTTGCTTTTGCCATACATGGAAGCCTGTATTCCTTATTAAAAACCGCTTTATTGATGATAACGGTTTACAGAACCGTTTACCTTGCACAAACTGATCCCAAATCCCAAACAAAAAACCCATGAAAGCTGTTTTTTGTATCCTCGTATCCGTCTTTTCTCTCCTCAGCGCAACTGCACAATGTACACTTGCCGGCCCCAGAGATGCTGCATCTTTTTCAAATAATAATTCAATGGGAAGCTATGCCTGGTCGAACCCGTCTTATTCGCAGGGTTCCAATAATTCCTATGCCTCCTTTGGAGTTCTGCTCGGTTTATTTGGATCGGCCACCTCGAACTACCTCGTTGTTTCAAACCCGGGTTTTGCTCTTCCTGCAGGAGCAACCATCTGCGGTATTACCGTGGATATAGAACGCAGTGCCGGCGGACTTGGTTTAGGCGCTTCCGTTACTGATCAGTCAGTTAAAATTGTAAAGGGCGGTGTAATCGGCGGTTCAGAACATGCAAGTGGAACTGCATGGCCCGGATCAGATGCTTATGCCAGCTATGGCGGCAGTTCTGACAAATGGGGATTAACCTGGACAGCGGCCGATATAAATTCCTCCGGTTTCGGTGTGGCCGTTTCAGGTAAACTTTCAACAGGACTGCTTGGTTTGTTTCTTACTGCACAGGTTGATCATATCCGCATCAAAGTGCATTACAGTATTCCTTCTACACCCGTACCTGTAACCTTTCTTTCTTTTACAGCTAATGCTGCCGAAGCAGGCGTGCAATTAAACTGGAGCACCAGTTATGAATTCAACAGTTACTTTTTTGTGGCGGAGAAGCTGGCAGAAAACGGAAAAGACTGGTACAGCATTGACACGATACAGGCCGGAGGTAACAGTACGGCCATAAGTATATATGAAACGGTTGATCATTCCCCTGCTGCTGAAAACGTTTACCGCATCAAAGAAATTGACCAGGATAATACCATCCGGTATTCAGGTATGGTGAATCTTTCTTATAACAAACCCTTGCATGCTAAACTGCTGCTGTATCCCAATCCCGTTCAGAACGGATTATTTATTGAAACAAAAACGGTAATGCTGCAGGTTCGTCTTGCGGATAACAGCGGAAAGTTATTACTGAAGCAAACACCCATGAGCAGCCGGTTACGGATAAGTATGACCGATCTGAAACCCGGCATTTATTTTATCCTTGTGCAAACGGATGAGGGAAGTTTTGTAGAGAAGATTGTGAAACTATAGTTTCTTTTCATGCAGATGCATTCATTTTCTGCTGCAGGTTATTGAATAAACTTTAAGGTAATCAGGAAAATAACAATGGTGATGCCCGCAAGGGCAGCAATGAATAAATAGTCGGCTGCTTGTTCAAGCCGTTGTTCTTTTCCCGGTTCCGTTGTTCTGATGGAAAAGAAAGAAAACAAACAGGACAGGATCAGCAGCAAGGCAATCACAGAAGTGAATTCATCAATCCTGCTTCCTTCCGAATGATTGCCCACATGAAAGGAAGTAATTACAAAAAGGCAAAATCCCAAAAGATTGGCAGCGGTGTTTAAAATATGTGGCGATGTGTTGTTAGCCATGATGTGTCTGTGAAATTACAGTATGCCGGCTTTTGTTGGTCGCTGACCAACAAAGATTTTATCAGGATGTGTTTCTTTTTCTTTCCTATTCAAGTGTAGATTGCTTCGTCCCTCGCTACCGTCATTGCGAGCCCTTGCTGTTTGGCGAAGCAATCTATACTATTATCACACAACCACCGCCGTCTTCAAAAACTTTGGCGCTGTACGTTTCTTCGTTGCCTGTTCAAAAGCATAAGCAAGCGCAAACAATTCGCCTTCTTTATAAGCACCCGCAATAAGCGACAACCCTGCAGGCAGTTCATGTACGCTGCCCATCGGCACAGTAATATGCGGATAACCCGCCATAGCAGCAGGCGGACAAAAATAAAATCCGGTATCATAATCACCATTGATTAAATCAATACAGCAGGCCAGTCCAATACTTGTACCAGCAATCGCATCTAATTGTTCTTTCTGCATCAGTTCATCAATCATCTTCCTGGCAGAAGTTGATTTCTTTACGGCTTCTGTGTATTCCTTACTGTCTAACCCCGCTTTTGCATTGCAGAGTTCCAGCTGTTCCTGTTTAAAATAAGGCATGGCCGTTGCTTCATTCGCTTTGTTGAATGCAATTACATCAGTTAGTGATTTGATATTTGTATTGGATGTTGAGAGATATTTATTCACCCCGTCTTTAAATTCATACTGCAATACCGCCAGTTCTGCTCTGCCAAGTTCATTTGTTTTCTGCAGCAGATCCACTTCAACAATCACAGCGCCCTTGCTTTTTAACACTTCAATGGCCGACTTGTATAAACCAACCATTCCTTCATGCCCTTTCAGAAATGTTTTTTCAATACCGATGCGTTTTCCGTTTAATGCGTTTGCGTTTAAGAACTTTGTATAATCAATTTGAATATGTTCTTTGCTTTCATTCGTTACTGCATCATCCGCATCAACACCAGTCATCGCTCCCAACAGAATCGCTGCATCTTTCACCGTTCTCGCCATGGGACCGGCCGTATCCTGTGTGGCTGAAATAGGAATGATACCGCTGCGGCTTACCAATCCAACAGTAGGTTTCATACCAACAATACCGCAGAAAGAAGCCGGTGCAATCACCGAACCATCGGTTTCAGTACCAATAGCCACGGCACAAAAGTTGGCGGCTACTGCTGCACCCGAACCCGAACTTGATCCGCAGGGATTACGATCGAGCATTACGGGATTTTTTGTTTGTCCGCCACGGCTGCTCCATCCGCTGGTCGATCGGGTGGAACGGAAATTGGCCCATTCACTCAGGTTGGTTTTTCCTAACAGCACTGCACCGCTTGCCCGCAGTTGTTTGATCACGAATGCATCTTTGGTTGCAATATTTCCTTTCAGTGCCAATGCACCTGCCGTTGTCATCATTTTATCGCCGGTATTGATATTGTCTTTAATCAGTACAGGAATGCCATGCATGGGTCCACGCAGTTTTCCTGTCTTGCGTTCTTTGTCCATTTCATCAGCAATAGAAAGGGCATCGGGGTTGAGTTCAATCACGGAGTTGATGGCCGCACCGTTTTTATCCATAGCCTCAATGCGTTTTAAATACAGTTCAGTGAGCGTCCTCGCTGTGTATTCGCCGCTCTGCATTTTCTGCTGCAGTTCATCAATGGTCAGTTCGTTCAATGCAAATTCATCGGGCAGGGATGTGGTACTGACTGCTGCTTTTTCTTTATCGGTATTTGTATTGCAGGAAGCAATGGACACAGTGCCAATGGCGAGACCGGCAACAGAACCTGATTTCAAAAACTTTCTTCTGTTCATGATGATGGCGTTGAGGAGGTGAAAAATTTGGCTGTTTCAAATCTATTGAATTATGCTGGGTTTGGGAAAGGAAGTAAGGCACGTTGTTACCGGCTGTAGAAATTCTTGGCATCTGTTGTTGCGTCGCACTCTTGTACGGCAATGCAATTGGCGGCAATAAAACAACACTCATACAAAAGGTTGCACTCTGTCAAAACGTGACTTAAAGGCAAATGTATTTTACGTTACACAGAGTAGTATTGTTCGATGGAAATAAAAGCACTTGAAATATTCTTAATGAACGATCAGCCTTTTACCTGTCCTTATTGCGGAGCAAGATGCGAAACACTTGCGGACTTTTATCATACAAATTCAAAACGGTTTGTGCAGCAATGTTTGAATCCTGACTGCAGATTTATTTGTTACGAAGAAGAGGATGAATATTATCTTAAATTGTGGAAAGTAATTTAACCATTTATGAAAGAAGGATTGTATGAGCAACTTATAAATAAATTGATTTCTTCAAAGTTGAACGACTTGAATAGAAGTGCATTTTATATTCAAGAAAGTAAAATTGATAAAAACGAAGCTTCAAGGTATTTATCTCAGTATTTGGTTGAAGTGATAAGGTATGCCCTGAATCTAATTACAGGGGATGATAGTGTTGACAGGCAAGTTGAAGTTTCAAACAAAATCATCTATTTATTAAGAACTGAATTGGAGGATGAAGATTTTACCGAGGATTTGATTGCCACAGAGGCCAAGATTCTTTCTGCTGTTTTTTCTAAAATTGATGCAAGTTTCTCTGATTTTGAAAAGCATCTTAAAGAAATCACCCCTTACACAAGGTTGTCTCAAAGTGAATTATTTACCGGGAATAATGCTGGGGTATCACTTGAGAGCGAAATAAAAAAGGAAATTCTTTCTTCGGATAAAATCAATTTTCTTGTTTCATTTATAAAGTGGACAGGGATACGAATTTTTGAGAAGGAGCTGTTTGAATTTACAGAAAGGGGCGGGCAATTAAAAGTAATTACCACCTCTTACATGGGTGCAACAGATCTAAAAGCCGTTGAATATTTATCAAGCTTAAAAAACACTGAAATAAAAGTTTCATATAATACAGATCAGGAACGATTACATGCAAAGGCATATTTATTTTTAAGAAATACAGGGTTTCACACAGGTTATATTGGCTCATCTAACATTTCTCGTTCTGCACTAACTAACGGGCTGGAATGGAATCTTAAAGTAACAACAAAAGAAGTAGGACATATAATTGATAAGTTTCAAAAAACATTTGAAACCTATTGGCAGGATAAAGATTTTGATTTGTTCAATAGAGAACTGCATACAGAAAAATTAAGAATAGCGCTAAAAAATGAAAAACGAAGTGAAAGAAATAATTCTGCAGCTTATTTTGACATTTGGCCTTTGCCATTTCAAAAAGAAATATTGGAAATATTAGAAACAGAAAGAGTTGTACACAATCGCTTTAAAAATTTAATTGTTGCTGCAACAGGTACCGGTAAAACTGTCATTTCTGCATTTGATTTTAAAAACTTTAAAAAGAGGAACCCAAAAGCAAAGCTTTTATTTGTCGCACACCGAAAAGAAATACTTCAACAAGCCCAAGCAGCATTTCAAGGAATTTTAAAAGATAATAACTTTGGTGACTTATGGGTTGATGGAATTGAACCAACAAATTACGATAATGTTTTTGTGTCAGTTCAAACACTAAACAATCGTATTGATTTACTTAAACTTTCAGATTCCTTTTATGATTTCATTATTGTAGATGAAGTTCATCATATTGCCGCTTCAAGCTATAGGCCAATATTAAATCGGTTTAATCCAAAAATTCTTTTAGGACTAACCGCTACACCGGAACGAATGGACGGCGAGGATATTTTAAAAGACTTCTCAGATACAATTGCCGCTGAAATTCGTTTACCTGAGGCGTTAAATCGAAAATTGCTATGCCCTTTTCAGTATTTTGGAATTACAGACAGTGTTGATTTATCAAATATCTCTTGGCAGAACGGAAGATACTTACCTGGAGAACTTACAAGAGTATATACACAGAATGATAGGAGAGTCGGGGAAATAATCTCAAATCTTAATAAGTATTTAAATGATATACGAGAAGTTCGGGCTCTTTGCTTTTGTGTAAGTCAAGAACATGCGCAGTTTATGGCTGAAAAATTTTCTCTTTCAGGTTTAAAGGCGGATTATTTAGTAAGCTCAAGGAATGAGTTAAGAGAACTGCTTAGGCAAAAGTTTCTAGCAAAAGAGATTAATTATCTTTTTGTTGTTGATATTTTCAATGAGGGTGTAGATATACCAGAAATTGATACCGTTTTATTTCTTAGACCAACAGAGAGCCTTACCATCTTCTTACAACAACTTGGACGAGGGTTAAGGTTAGCCGAAGGAAAAGATTGTTTAACAGTTTTGGATTTTGTGGGAAATTCCCGTCCTGAATATGATTTTGAAGGAAAGTTCAGAGCATTAGTTGGAAAAACAAATACTTCCATTTTAAAAGAAGTCGAAGATAACTTCCCCCATTTGCCTTTAGGGTGTTCAATAGTATTGGAAAAAAAGGCAAAAGAATTTATTCTTCAGAATATACAAAAAGCAACATCATTAAACAGAAATCAAATTCTTAATAAAATCCGTAATTACAAGCATCAAACAACTTTGCCCCTTACTCTAAAGAATTTTATTAACTTCTACCATCTGCCGATTCAACTAATCTATAAAAGAGGTAATTGGAAGAGGTTATGTGTTATGGCCGATCAAATAAAAGATTATCCATTAACAAATGAGCAAGAAGTTCACAGGATTATCTACAAAAAATGGCTGTCGTGTAATTCAAACACATACTTCAGTTTCATTTTATCCTTAGCAAAGAAGGATTTTGATATAACCATCAATAATTTTAGCGAAGAGGAAAAAACCATGTGCCTGATGTTACATTATGATATGTGGCAGAGTTCAGGAGAGTTTAGTTCGCTTGAAGAAAGCATTAAAGCTATTGGGAAAAATAAAGTGCTTAATACGGAAATCATTGAGGTGCTTGAATTCCTTATTAATAAAATTAATTTTATCGAAAAAGACATTCCTCTTCCCTTTACCCAACCTCTTAAAATTCATAGCCGTTACACACGGGACCAAATTCTAGTGGCATTTGGGCTTAGCACTTTCGAAAAAAAATCCTCCAATAGAGAAGGTGTTGCAGAAAACAAAAAATTGAATACTGAAATTCTATTTATTGATCTGGTAAAATCAGAAAAGGATTTTTCTCCTTCAACATTGTATCAAGACTACGCAATAAGTGAAAACTTGTTTCATTGGCAGACACAAAATGCTGCAAGCCCAGACAAAGGCAAGGGGTTATCGTATATTAATCATGAAAAATCAGGAAAGAAAATATTGCTTTTTGTAAGAGAAAGAAATGAAGATGAATATGGAAATACAATGGCCTACGTTTTTATCGGAGATGGAAGGATAATACAGTATGAAGGTTCAAAACCTATGAGCATTAAATGGGAACTGAATGAGCCAATGCCACCTTATTTGTGGAAAGATTCAGCTAAAATGGCTGTCGGATAGTTCCAGCCAGTCGGCCCGGGGTCTGGCCTTTTGCTCCTGTTGGTATGCTGCAAAGAAAAGCACGCTCCCGTCTGGTGTTATCACCAACGACATAAAATTCAAGATTCAATCGTCACTATAAAAGATTTAAGCGATAGCAAGTAGAAAGAATAAACAAAGAATTGTGGAGTTTGTGGCTTTCTTTATTCTCCAATTGACCGGAATATTGAATAATAAAAAGAGATGAATGGCTGTCCTGTGTTTGCAATTCAGGGCTTTCTATCCGTCTGAATAAAAAAAAATATTTGCCTTATATTGTGTTAACTCAAAACCATTATATCATCCCAATATTTAATTACAGATGGAGAATCAAACAAAAACAGATTTAAGCAATTTAAATGATAAACAAAGAGAGGCCGTTGTAAGCGAGGACAAACGCCTTTTAGTTTTGGCCGGAGCTGGATCAGGCAAAACAAAAACACTTTTACAGAAACTTATTTACCTGATTGAAGAAAAAGGCGTAAGCCCATCAAGTATTCTTGCCATCACTTTTACAAAAAATGCGACCAATGAGATGATTGACCGTTTGATCATTTCAGCAGACACGACAGGGCAATATGAAAGCATGTTGTTTGACAAGCGAAAGAGCAAAGTTGATAAGGATAAGGAAAGATTTACAAATCAGAAAAAGTACAAGTGGATTGAAGGATTAACAGTTAGAACTTTTCACAGCTTTTGTTATAGCATCTTACGAAATTATGGAGTTAATGAGTTTGACAACAAGTTCAGAATTATTGGCGACGAGAAAAGAGACGAAGAGGATGAACTTTCAAAACATGTTGCACCAGAAACAGTTTTTGAGGTAGTTCACAAACTTTTGATTGAGCAATGCGAGGACACTGAGTTTTTACTCCAACTCAAACGATATGTTTTGGATTACATTATTGATAAAATTCATTTAAAGAAAAACGACAATAGGTTTTTGCCCAAAGACGGAAAATACTTCACAACACTTGATGGAACAAAAGTTCGTTCCAAATCCGAACAGTTTATTGCCGACTGGTTTTACCGACACAGCATAAAATATGAGTATGAGCCTTTACTAAACGTTAAAGATTTTTCTTTCCACCCCGATTTTTTTATCCCTGATGCAAATCTTTACATAGAGCATGTAAGCGACAAAAGTTATTCAACTAAAGACAAAGAAGAACAATTTCAAAAGGGTAATTTACTTTTAGTAAAGACTTATGAAAGTATGACTAAGGATTCTGCCTTGTTTAATCATACTTTGGATAAAGTTGTAAAAAATCGGTTGCCAGCAAACTATCACAAGACTGTTTCACTTACTTATAAAGAAGAACTTAATGGCTATTACGAAGATGTAAAAGATTTTGTTGCACAAATCATTCGCATCACAGACATGATAAAAGTTGAGAACATAGACTTAACAGTTGTTTTAGAAAATGCAAGGAAAGATCAGCATGAAAGGGTTAGGAATTTTTATGAATTGGCAATTCCAATCGTTCAAAAATATATTCAGTATTGCACAAACAAATCGTTTCTTGATTTCAACGACTTAATCTCAAGGAGCACATCTCTTTTTAAAAACTATCAGGACATAGCAAATAAATACAAAAGCAAATACCAATACATTTTAGTTGACGAGTTTCAGGACGTTAATAATTTGCAGGTTGAGTTAATCAAACTTTTACTCACTGAACAGACACAATTGTTCTGTGTTGGTGATGATTGGCAAAGTATTTATGGTTTCAGAGGTTCTAATGTGAGTTACATTGTTGACTTTGAAAAGTATTTCCCAAACTCAAAGGTTGTAAAACTAAATTTGAATTATCGTAGCACACAAAACATTGTTGGAGCAAGCAATGAAGTAATTAAACATAATAAATTCAAAGTTGAAAAAGAAATACATTCTTCAAAGCAATCAGAGCACAAAATAGTCGTGTACTCGGGCAACAGCGAAGAAGAAAACATTCAATTTTGTTTTGACAAAGTACAAGAATTGTTAGAGGACGGACTGACGAATGACGATATTTTATTTCTATACCGCAGAAGTAAAATGTATTCGCCTTATTTTTTTCGTTTTAAAAACGAAAACGTCAAGGTCCAATCAAAGACTATTCATGCAGCAAAAGGACTTGAATCAAAAGTTGTTTTCATTATTGGTTTAACAGAAGGTAGCGGAGGTTTTCCTGATATTTGGTTAGAGGACAGAATCTTTCAAGTTATCAAAAAAGCAAATCATGATTTGCTTTTGGAAGAAGAGAGACGACTTTTTTACGTTGCAATCACAAGAGCGAAGGACAAGCTTTTTCTAATAACAGAGAAAGGCAATGAATCAAGTTTTATAAAAGAGATTCCAGAAGTTTTTACGGTTAAGACAAGCATACCAGTAAAGTCAGTAGTTGAGAAAGTAATTACTTGCGAAAACTGTTTTAGTCAACTTGAAAAACTGTGGGTTGTTTGTCCTTATTGCACAGCTAAAGTAACGGCAGTATAAGTGTATTCCGTCGGCCCGGGGTCTGGCCTTAGCCGACCCCGGGAGTTTGAAATCTTTTTCCTTCATAATTCCCTTCTAACTTCTCGCTTCTTTCCCCCTGTTTTCCTTTATTCTTCCCCATAAAAACCTCATTCACACCCACTTAAACCGTATTCTGTAGTCTCTTGAACGATAGCCGCAGCCTCTTGAACAACATCTGCACTGCCTTTTTTTCATTCTACGCTGCCTTTATTTCATTCCGCAGTCTCTTGAACGATATCTGCAATAGCTTTATTCACATCCGCAGTTTCTTTATTCACAGCTGCACTGTCTTTTTTTCATTCTGCACTGCCTTTATTACATTCTGCAGCGTCTTGAACGATAACTACAGTCGCTTGAAGAAAAACAAAAATCAATTTTTGCATAACTGAAATGCACTTCCCGCAAAGTGGTATTGCATAAAAAAACCGTGCATACTATTTTAAAGTTTCATTTTTTATTAATCTTAAAAACACTTTATCATGGACTCAAGAAATGAAGCAAAACTCAGTATGTACAACGCCGTACTCACACACATTGAAGCCAGCAATGCAATCACCGTAACAGTTCCTGCATTTGCAACAGCAGCAACAACACTCCGCACCACCTACAACAACATTGTGGAAGCTGCCCAGCAGGAAACACTTGCCATCACAGGTATTACAATCGACAAAACAGAAGCACGTCTTGCACTTTGTAATGAAGCAGCAAGAATTGCAGCAGCCATCTTTGCCTATGCATCTTCCATTTCAAACAATGAACTGAAACAGCAGGTTAATTATCCCATATCAAAATTGCAAAACACAAATGATGAATTATTAATTCCGGTAGTCAATAATATTTCTGCATTAGGAACAGCAAACATCGCAGCACTCGCAACCTATGGAGTAACCGCAACAACCATCAGTGATTTCGAAGACACTATAGAAGATTATCAGGAACTGATTCCTAATCCACGCAATGCAGTAACAAGCCGTTCAGCAGTTCGTACATCCATCATCAATTTATTTAAAGAAGGCGATGCCATATTAAAAAATCAAATGGATAAACTTGCACTCCAATTCAAAACAACAGAACCGGAATTTTACAACACATATAAAAACAACCGCATCATATTAGATGCAGCAACCTCAACTACACAGGCAATAGGTACAATAACAGATAGCGTAACAAATCAACCCATTGCATCAGTAGCAATACAGGTAGTCGGTCAGTCATACACAGCAACAGGAAATTCAACAGGCGGTTACGCAGTAAAAATTCCCGTCCCCGGAACATACAATATCACATTCACAGTTGGTGGATACAATACCAAAACCGTAACAGGAGTAGTCATCACACTTGGTCAGTCAACAACCCTCAACGTTCAACTCGTACCATTGCCTGTCTAACATAAATGCGAATAACTTTTTAAAGCCGGTTCACCCACCGGCTTTTTTATTTCTAACAATATAGATTACTTCGTTCCTCGCAATGACGTAAACGAGAATGATCATACCTACGAAGCCGAGGAACGATGCCATGAATTTCTATTACCGATTATATAAACTTCCAAGCCCGTCAACCCGGTTTCACGCATCTTTGCACAAATCAGCATTATGCGTTACCTCTTCTCTCTTCTTTTCTGTGTTGTGCTTACAACAGCAGCTTCTGCACAAATCACTATTAAAGCCGAAGACATTGGCAAACATGTGGGCGACAGTGTAAAAATTTGCAGCAAGGTTTTCAGTGCCCGTTATTTTGAACAGGCGAAAAACAGCCCTACGCTTTTAAATGTGGGTGCGGCTTTTCCCAACCAGTTGTTTACTGTGGTAATATGGAGTGAGGTTCGCAAACAGTTTGAAACTGCACCGGAAGATTTTTTTCTGAATAAGAACATTTGTGTAACGGGAAAGGTGGGATTGTTTAAGGAGAGGCCGCAGATTGTGCTGTATAGTAAGGAGCAGATCGCTGTCATTGCAGAATAAAAAGATTGTGCTTCGTAATTAGGAAGATTGCTTCGTGCCTCGCAATGACGTAAAAAAGGGTGGTACTGTTTAAGGAGAGGCCGCAGATTGTGCTGTATAGTAAGGAACAGATTGAGGTGGTGAAGGAATAATTTTTTTCTCTTTTCTTTTGTCTTGACACAAAAGAAACAAAAGGTCAAGACGGGAAATATTACCCCCATTTCCCGTCAGGCGCCTTGATTAAACCTGGTACTACTGTAGTGAAGAACAATATTAATTACATCAACATCCTAAGTTCATAGAGTTTGATTATTTGGTAAGCGTTTAATTTATAAGAAGGCATAAACTTCCAGAGCGTCCTTGCGATGTGCCAGCTGGCGGAGAAGCAGTGAGTTCGCTGTTGAATTAAAAATTGAGCAGTATTATTTCAGCAACTGGTACGCCGCAAAACTTAAAATATACGCCAGCCCCGTCATATATGCCAGTTGTATCATGGGCCATTTCCAGCTCTTGGTTTCACGCTTTACTACGGCCAGTGTGCTCATGCACTGCATGGCCAGTAAATAAAAAATCATGAGCGATACGCCGGTGGCAAGGGTGTATACTTTCGTGCCGTCGGGCTTTACGGCGGCATGCATTTTCTGTCGCAGGGTTTGTTCATCGCCGCCATCACTGTCAACCGAATACAAAGTGGCCATGGTGCCGACAAATACTTCACGGGCTGCAAAGGAAGTAACAATGGCAATGCCGATCTTCCAGTCGTAACCCAGCGGTTTGATCAGGGGTTCAATATATTTTCCCATCTGCCCTGCATAGGAGTTTTGCAAAAGAGCCGCCTGCTTTTCTTTTTCCAATACAGCAGTTTGTGCAGGGTTGGCAAGCTTCAGCTGTTCATACTTTGCAGTAACGTTTTGCATATGATCTTTCGGACCGTACGAACTCAGTGCCCACAACAGTAAACTGATCACCATAATAACCTTGCCTGCATCAAACACAAAAATCTTTGCTTTCTCAATCATGGTAACGAGTACGTTGGCATATCGTGGATGACGGTACAACGGTAACTCCAGGATGAAGAAACTTTTTTCTTTAAGGTTGATAAAACGCTTGGCTACATACGATACAATCAATGCAATGAGTACACTGAATAAATACAATCCCATCATCACCAAACCCTGCAGGCTTAAAAAACCCAGCACCAGTTTTTGGGGAATCACCAGTGCAATAAGGATGGTATAAACGGGAAGTCTTGCACTGCAGCTCATGAGCGGCGTTACAAGTATGGTGAGTAAACGTTCTTTCTGGTTTTCAATATTCCGCACACTCATAATGGCGGGCACGGCACAGGCAAAGCCGCTGATCATGGGCATTACACTTTTTCCGTTCAGTCCCACCTTGCGCATGATCTTATCGGTTAAGAAACCGATGCGGGCCATATAACCGGTTTCTTCCAGGATGGTGATTAAGCCGAACAGGATCATGATCTGCGGCACAAACATAAAGATGCCGCTGAGCCCGGCCAGCACACCATTGAGAAACAGATCCGTTAACCAGCCGCCGGGTAACCAGCTGCTGAACCAGTTTTCCGTTTTTACAAACAGCAGCTCAATCATATCCATGGGATACTGCGCTACCCAGAACACACTTTGAAACAGTAGGAACAACACAAAGAGCAGAATGGCATAACCCCATACTTTATGCAGCAGAATACGATCGAGCTTTTCTGCAATCATTTGTTTTTTG
>Ga0066484_1000199_pt1 | contig 14073 bp, 13 predicted proteins | sample LakWasM124_LOW14_2_FD_59590 | JGI IMG/M metagenome (GOLD analysis project Ga0066484, IMG submission 59590) | Freshwater sediment methanotrophic microbial communities from Lake Washington under simulated oxygen tension - Sediment Metagenome 124_LOW14 | ecosystem: Environmental > Aquatic >... | reverse complement strand
TGTCGAACTCCGCCATCACGCCAGGCTTGACCAGTTTCAGGTCGACCAGCGACTGGGGCAAGGTTTTGAATGGAGCGCCGCGAGCTGCGTCGATCTGTACCTGCAACTCGCGGGGGTTGCGCGCCGGTGGTGGTATTGGCGTGTCGGAAAGCGGGCTCGGCGATGTGGTGGCCCACAGGTCAACCATACGGCGAAGTAAAAGTGTCACACATAAATGCAAGGTCCTAGCTGGGGAGGGACGGCGAGATGTGACACTTTTCCTTTCAAAAATTTTGCAGTGAAGTTGTCACTCGGCGGATTCGTGTAATGAATGTGCCACGTCGCGAATTTTACACTCGCCCTGCGACGCACGACAGGCATGGCCGCTAAGACAAAAACCAGCCTCCACGCGGACGACAGCGGCATTTGTGACACTTTCACTTCCATCTTTTGGGAAGCAAATTTGACTTCTTTGCGCGAATGCCTATACCTCTTGCTTCGCCACCAGCATAACTCGCCATGGCACTTACCTATCAAACATCGGCAGACGATAGGCAGCCGTATGGTTCCTACCGCATCGATGTCCACAGCCTAAAGGCTGGGCGCCGTATGACCCTGTACGGCAAAGCGGCGCTGTGCCAATTCATCGACCTCGAAGCAGATGCGGAAGTCACCGACCTCTGCGAACGACCGCTGGTCGTCCCCGGTTTGAGACCGCGAAAAGCGGTTGATTTCTGGGCTCTTTGTGGCGGTGTCCCCACGCTTTACGTTCTCATACGCCCCTCGACGCGCCGCGAGGAGAGTTCCTGGACGATTGCTTACGAACAGTTTCTGCGGTGGGCCGCCGAGAATGGCGCAGCAGTCGTGGAGAAAAATCCGGCTGATTTTGACGAACACCGGATCAGGTACGACAACTGGTCCATGATTTTGCAGCATGTGATTTCTCATCGTGGGCAGTTGACTGACCACGTGTTTGACCTGTGCGACGAAGCCATCGCCGAGACCGTGACTCTAGGGACGATCGAGAACGGAATGGGTGACCTGGACGCGATGTTGGTCAGAGCGGCCGTCTTCTCCTTGCTTATGCGAGGCAGTCTGAAGTGCGCCGCGATTGACACCTCGCCAATCAATGGCCGCACGGAACTGGCACGCGTATGAAGTCTCCTCGCGTTGTCTTGTTCGGCATGGTCAGCTTCAACCGGGCTTCCATTCCGGAGATTCTCAACGACTTTGAGAACCTTCCCAAGGTCGATGAGTCGGCGATGGGGGACAACCAGGAAGCGGTACGCAGCTACCGGAACAATCTGGAGGCGTTTCGACTTTTCGTGCAGGAAAAGGACGTGTCGCTGAAGGAAATTGAGCATTTGACCACCGTTCACCGAAAACAGCTCTTTCGATTGTTGGACCGCGTTGTGAGCAAGGCGCCGGACGGTCGGATCCAGGGTCTTCGCGGGTTAATCCCGTACAAGCACGTCAAGCAATACGAGCGCACCGCCTTCGTGCCGTCCTCGTCAGCTTTAGTTGGGCCCGCCGCCGCCGGGGCCTTTGCGCAGCTTCTGAAGAGGCTCGACGGTCTTGAGAGTTGGCTTAGGAAGAAGGTGCGAGAACGGAATCGGCCGCTACGCGATGGCGAGATGCGGGAAGTCAACAAGTCGATTCGATCATTACACCGTGAATTTATTGAACGCTGCAAGCGCGAGGGAGTTCTACCAAATGAGTATCCTCGCAACCAGGACATGTTGGGGTACCGCTCGTTCCAGGCGGCAGTGGCGCGCATCGGTCAGGAGCAGGCAAGCTCGCATCGCCTTGCCGACGGAAAAGACAATACGTCCAAAGATTGGTCGCAATCCGACAAATGGCCGACTGGGGACATTCCGTTCAAACTCGTTCAGTTCGACGGGCACAAGATTGATATCCGCCTGACGCTGGTGGTTTCCGATCCCTTCGGCATGGAGACCCTTATCGAGATGCGTCGCATCTGGATTCTGGTAGTCCTGGATGTAGCCACTCACGCGATCTTGGGGTATCACCTCGCCGTTGGAGTCGAGTACAACAAAGATGACGTGGCGGAAGCACTGCAGGCTGCCATCGTGCCGCACCGAAAAGTCAGGCTGACGATACCGGGTCTCGTCGTGCGAGAGGGTGGCGGTTTCCCCAACGAAGTCTTGCCGCAGCTCGAATACCACCGCTGGAACTGGTTCCAGTTCGACAGTGCAAAGAGCCATTTGGCGCAGGATACGCTGGATCGCCTCACCAACGTGGTCGGCTGTTGGGCAGTGTCTGGCCGCCTCGGTGAGCCGGATGATCGTGCGCTTGTCGAGCGCTTTTTCGGACTGCTTGAGCAATGTGGCTTTCACCAGGTTCCGGGTAGTTTGGGATCGAGCCCCACCGATCCGGTCCGCAAACTCGCCGATGTAGGCACGAATCTGCCGATGCTGATGACCCTGGACCAACTGGAACAGGTGGTCGAGGTACTGCTCGCGAACATGAACGGTGAGTCGAACATTGGCCTTGGCGGGCGAACGCCCCTGGAAGCGATGCGTCACATGATCGCAAAGCCCGAGTTTCTCGTTCAAACCTTGCCTGCCAGCAGACGCCATCAGCTGTTTCTCTTGAAGGAAGCGGTGATCAAGACTGTCAGGGGTGCGGGCTTGCCGCACATCAATTTCGAGGGCGTGCGCTACACCTGTGACATTCTCGCCAGCCGCCCCGAATTGGTCGGGCGCCAACTCAGAATCTACTTCATGGCGCGTGATATTCGAACCGTGCATGCTTTTTTTGAGGATGGCTCCGAGCTCGGGATTCTGAGCGCGAGTCGGCAGTGGCGGACCACCCCCCACTCGCTGCGATTGCGCAAAGAGATTTTGCGGCTGCACCGGCTCAAGCTCCTGAAGTATGACGAGGCCGAGAATCCGATGGAGGCTTATGTTCTGTTCAAGAAGGCCGAGGCCAAGAACAAGAAGGCAGCCGGCAATGCACTCGCTGGGGTTCGTGCTGGAGTTCTTGCCGCGGCAAGAACGTCTGCTCAGGGCGATGGACTGTTCGGACCGGCACGGGAACCAGAACTGGCCAAATCGGACGCGCAGGCCACTGCGCCCAGAAAGGCCAAGTCAGTCGCGCCGGGGAAGGGCATTGAGCCCACGCCGTTGAGATTGAGGCGAACAATTTTGTTCTGAGGAGTTACCCATGCTCGTTGACTGTCTCAGGCCCGTCCCCATTGAATCGCATCCAGTTTCGGTGCAGAAATACATCGTACCAACACCGTCGATCGATGATCTCTACATGCGGATAAGGAGGTGCATCAAACTTCGCGTGCCAGGCGCCATCGTTTATGCGATGACCAGGTACGGAAAGACCTATGCGATACGTTACATCGCGTTGACCTTAAAGGCCGATTTTCCGAATATTGTGACCGTCACGTTTTCCTGCCACAAGAAGAAATCACCAACGGAGGCTTCCTTCTTTTCCAATTTGCTGCGAGCCGTAGGTCACGAGAAGGCGGAGACTGGCTTGGCCTACCAGAAGCGAATCCGGTTGATCAACAAACTGCTCGAGTTGCTCGTGGCCTCCAAGCAGAATCTGTTGGTTGTCTTTGCGGATGAAGCGCAAAAGCTCCAGGTTGAAGAGTACGAGTGGCTGCGCGAGGTTCATGACGAATTGGAAGCACGAGGCTATCGCATGATCACGTTTCTGGTTGGCCAACCGCAGTTGAAGCACCAGAAAACGGCTCTTAAGGAAGCCCGGCAGACGCAAATTGTCGGACGCTTCATGATCGACGACATCGAGTTTCATGGGGTACGCAGTGCGGCCGACGCCGCCAGTTGCCTGCTCGGCTATGACACTGCTTGTTATCCGACTGACTCAGATTGGCCATACACACGTTTCTTCCTGCCGCAGGCCTGGGCCAATGGCGTGCGCCTCGCCACTCAAGCGCAACCTCTATGGCAACAGTTTGCTGACGCACACGCTGAAGGCGGATTCCGAACGGCATTGGAGGTCCCGATGACCTACTTTGTTCGCTCGGTCGAGATTGCGTTGACAGAGATCGGTCAGGATGGCGCTGACTTCGCGTTCACGCCGGTACTGTGGAAGCAAGCGGTGGCGGACTCGCGGTTTTCCTTATCCGAAGAGGAGCTCTTCCTCAACATCAAGGCCGATTCCGAGGACTAGGCGGTGACCGCACACGTAAAGGCCGCCCGGATCTTGATCGATTGCTCAAGCACGCCTGAGGCGAGCTGGTGTTGGCGTCCTGAGTGGTATTGCGGGAGCGATTCGATCTATGGGCTGTTGGCCAAGTTCGGGAGTCTGAACGCGCTGTCCCACCGAGAGCTGTGCGAGCTGTTCGTCGAGAGAAACCCATTGGTTGGCGTCAAGCACGCACCGGGACGTCCTCATTTTCCGACTGTGGACCTACGCTATTCGAGGGGCCTGCGCGTTGGACGGCTAGCCAATTTGTTGCGGCTGGACGCAGCGGAGGTGCAGATGGGTTTTGTCGAGTCACTTTTCCCAAACGCGACCGAGTTGGCCTCGACCGATTTGATTTGGTGCCCTGCTTGCGCCAGAAATGGCTTTCATTGTTGCTCGTTTCAGCTCAACTATTCCTGTGTGTGTCCCCTGCATGGCCACACACTGCTGCGTCGGTGTGTGAGGTGTTCGTCGCCTGTTCCTTATCGCTTGTGCGCAACCACTCGTGGTGAACTGTTCTGTTGTCCGTCGTGTGGAAAGGACTTGGCCGTCGCATTTCGATCACCAAGGCGATCCTTGGAAATGGATCCGGACGCTGCGGCACTGTTTGCGGACCATTCCGAAATGCTCCGCTTCAGCGATCAATTGCCGACCATGATCAATGCCTGCAGAGCATCGCTGGAGCGGCCACACATGCCCCTGTATGTGAGCAAGCCGGATCTTCATCGACGCAGTGCATCGTTTCGCCAGTTTGTCGCTGACATGTTGACATCGGTGTCGGGCTGCAGTCCGCGTGAACCCCAGGTCAGTCTGAACCCGATGGCGCCGAACTATACCTACACGGATGCAGCCCATAGCCTGCCGTTGGTATGCCACAGCCCACGCGCCGCGCAGGCCAATCACGCGGGAAAGTCTGTCGCATCCGAAAGTGATCATCAGCTTCAAGAGGCATGGAGCATCTATCGTTGCATTCGACGTCATTTGTGGCGCCACCATGTTTGTCGCCATCGTCGATGCGCGCAATTGGCCATGCGTACCCTGTGGTGGGACCTCGAAGGCGAAACGATTCCATCGTTTTGCGGAGTCGCGTTGGCCTTTATTCGCTGGCGAATGCAGTGGGAGGGTCGAAGGATTCCGTCCACTCTGGTCGCCTCTGATCGTGGCTGCACGCCATACGGCCTTCTTGGCTGGATATCCAGTGATCTACCGATTGCGTCGGTCCGTTGGTTGCCAAGATTTGAAGCGTGGTTGAACGCCCACATCCTTGGCGCAGCCTGTGTGGACAGTTTCGTGGGTTGGATGACCTTGTCTGCAGAACAAGAGGCGCGCGGAACCCTCCAGTGGCGCCGACGAGACCACGAGTCCTTCCCAAGGCGTCACTGGGCGTGCAGCGGCCGAGGCAGCTCCGACGAACCTGGGTACCTTTTTATCGAGCAACTGACTTTCGGCGGGCAATTGACCGAGGAGGTCAAGCCTGAGCGGTACAGTCGGACCCACATTCAGGCAACACGAAGGGCGCTCGCGAGCGTGAAGAGATAAGTACATCCATTGGAACGCTGGTCGCAGACCGCCCAGTGGTGCCTGGCGGTGGCCAGCAGTTCGACGATCTCTGCGCACGATGGATGTGCGGCACCGACCGGTCGGGAGCCGGCCGAGCGTGACCTCATCAGGCACTTCGGCGCCCGATTCAAACCGTCAACCAGGCCACAGCGTCCGCCGCCGGCAGCGAGGCGGAGTCGTTTGGTCAGCGAGCCTGCGGAGAACTACAGGCCACTTGCGCCCCGCAGAATCAAAGCGACTGCAATGTAGCGTGGTCGGGCGGCCAGCGTCGAAAGTACCTCGAACTCGCTGCCACCGCTGCGGCAGCGGCGGGCGTCGCGAAATGGGTCACTGGTGAAGAGAAGCAGGACTTACCCAGCATTTGACGCCCCCCACGACAAGGCACAGTTCGCGTCGACCTCTTGGCGCAAACAATTGTGGACTGACTATTGCCTATCGTTCGTTTCATCATTAGAATGAAAGAATGAAACAAAGATCGCTCAGAGACTTGCTGTACGAACAGGTCGCTCGCATTGGCAAGGCCGTATCCAGCCCAAAGCGCCTGGAGCTGCTCGATTTGCTCGCCCAGGGCGAGAAGAGCGTGGACGTGTTGGCCAACGAGCTATCCATCGACATCAAGCTCACCAGTGCGCACCTGAAGTCCTTGCGTGACGCGCGTCTGGTCACCTCGCGGCGTGACGGCAAATTCGTGGTGTACCGCTTGACCGGACGTGATGTGGCTGGCCTGTGGGTCACGCTGCGACAGGTGGCCGAGGAACACCTGTTGGAGTTGCGGCTGGCGGTGAACCAGATGGCCGCTGAACCGAACAAGCTCGCCTCGGTCGGGCGCAAAGCCTTGTTGGAGCAAGCACGGCGCGGTGATGTTTTGGTGATCGACGTCCGGCCCGAGGCCGAATACGAGGTGGCGCACCTGCCCTATGCACGCTCCATGCCGGTGGCGGAGATCGAGCGGCGGCTGGCCGAACTGCCCGCCGACAAGGACATCGTGGCCTATTGCCGTGGTCCGTTTTGCTTGCTGTCCGACGAAGCCGTTGCCCTGCTGGCGGCAAAGGGCTACCGGGTGCGCAAGATCCTGGACGGCGTTAGCGAATGGCAAGCTGCCGGGTTGCCCGTCCAAGGTGCGGTCGGCACAAGCGAAGCACGCGGCAAAGGGCGCAGCGGTCGCCAATCGGTCGGCAATAACTTGGACGTTTTCAAATCACCCACCAAAACCGGAGGTAAATGACATGAGCAAGCATCTCTTCATCCTGAACGACCCGCCCTATGGCACGGAGCGAAGCTACAACGCCCTGCGCCTGGCCATCGCCCTGGCCAAAACCGAGGGCGAGCAGGTTCGCGTGTTCCTGATGGCCGACGCCGCCGCCTGCGCCAAGACCGGGCAAAAGGTGCCACAGGGTTACTACAACCTGGGCGATATGCTGGGCATGGTGGGTCGGCGTCAGGCAGAGATCGCCGTCTGCGGCAGTTGCATGGACGCCCGCGGTATCGCCGATACCGATCTGTTGCCCAGCGCCGTGCGTGGCAGCATGCCGCAGTTGGCCGAGTGGAGCATATGGGCCGACAAGGTGCTGGTGTTCTGATGGGCAAGACCGCACTCATTTTGGGTGCGGGCATCGGTGGCATCGTGGCCGCCCAGGCCCTGCGCAAGCTGCTGCCAGCAGAACACCGCGTGGTGGTGCTTGAGCGCCAGCGCGAGCATGTGTTTGCCCCCGCGCTGCTGTGGCACATGACGGGAGACCACCAAGCGTCCAAATTCACCCGCCCACTGTCGGCACTGTCCGCAAACGGCATCGAGCTGGTACAGGGCGACATCACCGCCATCGATCCGGCGGCCTTGTCGGCCGAGGTGGGCGGCCAGACCCTGCGCGGAGACACCATGGTGCTGGCATTGGGCGCCGACTATGCCCCTGAGCTGATACCCGGTTTGGCGGAAGTGGGGCATAACCTCTACACGCTGGATGGCGCCGCCAGTATCCAGCGCGCGCTCAAGAGTTTTCTAGGCGGTCGGATCGTAGTGCTCACTGCGGCGCCCGCCTACAAATGCCCGGCCGCACCGTATGAAGCGGCCATGCTGCTTGAGGCTCATCTCAAGAAACACGGCTTGCGCGAGCGCTCCGAAATCGTGGTTCATGCGGCCGAGCCGATACCCATGGCGGTGACTGGTCCGGCAATCGGCGAGCAGGTCAAGATGCTGCTGCAAAGCAAGGGCATTGGCTACTCCCCCAACCACCAGGTCAGCCGGGCCGAAGCCGGCTTGCTGCATTTCGCGGACGGCAGCAGCACGCCCTTCGACCTGCTGCTCTACGTGCCACCACACCGTGTGCCAGCGGTGGTCAAGGCGGCGGGCCTGTGCGCCGAATCCGGCTGGGTCGCGGTGGACCGCGGCACGCTGCAGACCAAGTTTGACCAACTCTATGCGATTGGTGATGTAACTTCGATCCCGCTCACAATGGGTCGCCCGCTGCCCAAGGCGGGTGTCTTCGCGCATGGACAGGCCGAGGTGGTGGCCCACAACATCGCCCACGCCTGGATCGGCCAGGGCGCGCCACGCCAATTCGCCGGTGAAGGCATGTGCTTCCTGGAGATCGGCGATGCGCGCGCCGGCCTGGGCCAGGGCAACTTCTACGCCGAACCGACGCCCCAAGTGGCGATGCGTGGCCCCAGCGTGCTGTGGCACGCCGGCAAGGTGCTGTATGAAAAATGCTGGCTCCACAGGTACTTCTAAGCGAGCCTAGCGCGACGACGAAACCCGTCTGAACTTCCGACACCGGCGGCGCGTGAACGCAGGACGAAAGAACGCAATTCACAATCAAGGGGAACCCCATGTCCAAGTTTTCGTTGGTCGACTTCTCGATCCGACGCCCCAGCCTGGTGGTCTGGCTGACGGTCGCGCTCACGGTGCCGTTTCTCACCCAGTTCCCGCGCATTCGAACCGACACCAACCCGAAGAACATGCTGCCGCAGACTTCGGACGTTCGGGTCTGGAACGACCAGGTGGACAAGACCTTTGGCTTGTACGAAGACACCATTGTGGTCGGCGTGCAAAACGAGGCGGGCGTGCTCAACCGGGACACCCTGGGGCGCATCGCCCGCATCACCGAGGGCATTCTGAAGCTCGACGGGGTGGCCAGCCGCGATGTGAACGGCTTTACCTGCAACTGCGTTACGAGTTCTAAGGCGACTGGGTGATTGATCGGCAGGAGGCAAGCAATGTTTACGGGACGGCGCAATGTCTTGGTGCTGGCCTTCAGTCAGGCCTTGATGCTCTCGGTCATCGTTATGTCGGTGACGCTTGGTGCCGTGCTTGGCAGTCTGCTGGCACCCGATCGAAACCTGGCCACGCTGCCGATTGCCATGCTGGTGGTTGGCACCGCCATCGCCTCCTTGCCGGCGGCATTCCTGATGCGGCGCCATGGGCGCCGGGTTGGCTTTGTGATCGGCATCGCGCTGGGTTTGAGCGGCAGTTTGCTGTGTGCGCTGGCCTTGCAGCAAAGCTCGTTCCCGTTGTTTGTCGCCGGGCATCTGCTGCTCGGTGGCTACCAGGGCTTTGCCAACAACTATCGCCTTGCGGCGCGGTCGAAGCGACCGACCCCGAGCATGCCGGCCGGGCGATCTCCTGGGTTATTGCGGGTGGCGTGGTGGCCGCATTCGTGGGGCCGCAACTGGCGGTGTGGGGACGGGACTGGACCTCGGGTGCGCTGTTCATGGGCTCCTACCTGGCCCAGGCCGCACTCAGCCTGATGGCGCTGACGTTGATTTCGCAGGTGCGGCTCAAGCCACCGACCATTGCCTCAACGGGTGACGCGCGACCGTTGCGCCAGCTCCTGCGGCAATCAGCCCTGCAGGCCTCAATGCTTGGCTCGGCGACTGCTTACGCGGTGTTGATCATGGTGATGACAGCAACCCCGCTGGCCATGCAAGGCTGCGGTCTGAGCGGCGACTCCGTGGCGACGGTGATCCAGTGGCACGTGGTTGGCATGTTCGCGACATCCTTTTTCACCGCGCCATTGATCAAACGCTTCGGCGCGTTGCCGATCATGCAGATGGGCATGCTATTGCTGCTGGGCCACGTGGCGGTGACACTGCTTGGCAGCGCGTTCTTGCACTTCCTGTCTGGCCGGCTGGTGCTGGGCGTGGGGTGGAACCTTTCCTTTATCGGCGACACCGCGCTGCTCACGCAGACCTACCGCCCCGCTGAACAACTGAAAGTGCAAGCCGTCAACGAATACGCCGTCTTTGGCCTGGTCGCGCTGAGCACCCTGTCCGCCGGATGGCTCTATGAGCGCTTCGGCTGGGTTGCCCTCAACATGGCAGTCGTTCCGCTACTGGTCGTGGCTTTGCTGTCGATATCGATAATGGGGCGACGAATGCACCTGCTGGAGAAACCCGGATGAACGCGGCAATCTACCTCGACTACAACGCCACCACGCCGGTCGCCCCGGAAGTCGTGGCGGTCATGCTGACTTGTCTGCGAGAGCGCTTTGGTAACCCGTCTTCCACACACCCCTTCGGGCGTGAGGCCGCGCAGACCGTGGCGACCGCGCGCGCTCGGGTGGCGGCGCTGATCGGGGCGCAAGCTGATGAGGTGGTGTTCACCGGCTGCGCCACCGAGGCCAATAACCTGGCATTGCTCGGCGTCGCGCGGGCCTTGGGCGCCAGCAAGCCCCACTTGGTGGTCAGCGCCATTGAGCACCCCGCCGTCATGGGTCCGGCCAGACAGTTGGAAGAACAGGGCTGGAGCCTGACGGTGGTGCCGGTGGACGGCTATGGGCGTGTCTCGCCGCCAGACATTGCGCAGGCCCTGCGCGACGACACCGCATTGGTGTCGGTGATGCACGCCAACAACGAGGTCGGCACCATCCAGCCGATCGCCGAGATCGCGCGCATCACCCGCGAACGCGGCGTGTTGCTGCATACGGATGCGGCCCAGTCGGCGGGCAAGATTCCGATTGACGTGGCCAGCCTGGGCGTTGATCTGCTGACGCTGGCGGGTCACAAGTTCTATGCCAGCAAGGGCGTTGGTGCCCTCTATGTGCGTGCCAAGACGCCCATTCGCGGCATCAGCTTCGGCGCCGACCATGAGCATGGCTTGCGACCGGGAACCGAGAACGTGGCCGCCATTGCAGGGCTGGGCGTGGCGGCCGAACTTGCGCAGGCGCGCCTGTCCGAACTTGGCGCCAACCTGCGCGCACGGCGGGATCAACTTCACGCGCTACTGAGCGCGGCCATACCTGGCTTGACCCTCAACGGCCACCCCGATAAGCGACTACCGAACACCTTGCATGTTTCGTTTCCTGCAATCAGCGGACGCAAGCTGCTGGAGCACGCCAGTCACATCGTGGCTGCATCGCTGGGCTCGGCCTGTCATTCGGAACACGATGTGGTCAGTGGTGTCTTGGCGGCCATGGGCGCAGATGCGGCACGTGCCGCCGGAGCGGTGCGTCTGTCAGTCGGGGCCATGACCACGGACGAAGACGTGCCCCGCGCCGCCAAGGGCTTGATCGAGGCTTGGCATGCGCTGCTCGCTGCATGACACCGCAAGCCTACGACGCGTGGTACGACAGCGCGCGTGGGCGCTGGATCGGTGGTCTCGAATTCGCGCTTCTGCGTCGCCACCTTGATGCGCACCCTGGCTCGAGCCTGCTCGATGTGGGTTGCGGCACGGGCTGGTTCACCCGTTGCTTCGCCGCTGCCGGTCTGAATGCAGTCGGCTTGGACATCAACGCCGAGATGGTCGAATTTGCACGGCAACAGTCGCGTGAGGACATCGCCTTCGCGCAGGCGGATGCGTGTAGCTTGCCTTTCGCTGATCAGTCGTTCGATCAAGTCATCTCCGTCACCGCACTGTGCTTCGTGGCGGACTGGCCGCGCGCGATTGCGGAGATCGTGCGGGTGACACGGCGCCGCTTCGTGCTTGGATTGCTCAATCGGAACAGTCTGTTGTGGCTGGACAAGGGCCGGCGGAGCGGCCAAGGGGCCTGCCGGGGCGCGCATTGGCATACTCGCCGGGAGCTTGACGATGTCCTCAAGGACTTGCCGGTCCATCACGTTCGGTTTGATACGGCGGTGTTCTTCCCATCGGGGTCCGATGCCGCGCAGTTGATGGAGTGCACCCTACCCAATCGCTTGCGCTGGGGGTCGTTCCTGGTCGTCAGCGGTGATGTCTCACGATGACGGCGTGACTGCGCCGTCTGGGATGGCGCGAAGCAAGAGCGCGATGGCTTTCAAGGCCGTCACGCTGGAGTGGCAACTGCGCCTCCAAGCATGTTTGCCGCAGAGTCGTGGCGGAATGGTGAGTTCGCTCCGCGACCGGATTTCCTACAGTCCAACTGGCTGCCAGACTACGCTGAAGACTTCCCACCGAGGAGTTGCCGATGCGATGGAGGGCTTGACTAGAGTCGGTGCAGTCTTGGTCAACATCACCGAATCGCGTACTTGCAGCCAGCGTCGATACGGGCAGAGTCGTTCCGACCCGTCTGATTCATAAACAGATCCTTGCGCCTCAAAGTATTCGCTTGACTCTGATGTCACTACAGGGTTTCCAATCGCGACATGCAAAACCAAGACCATGTCTCTCCCAAGCAAAACGTTTACTGTACCGGGACCAGCATCTGCGCGCCCGAGTCAGCGGTCACCGCTGAGGCGGTGGTGCAACCACCAGCCGGACGACTGTACCGCATTGCCACCATGGATTGCAGTGTCGAGGAGTCTGAAATCCGCCGTGCGCTGGAGGGGGTGGCGGGCATCCGTTCGTTGAGCTTTCAGCTCGGTGCGCGCACGCTACGCATTGATGCGACCGAAGCGGCACACCCTTTGGCGCGGGAAGCCATCCGCTCGGTCGGCTTTGATCCACAACCGATCGAAACAAGCGGTGTCGCCAAGACTCACGATGGACAGACGCACGGACACGGGCACGCCGAGGCTGACCACCAAGCAGGCATCAGCGCGGGCATTTGGCGCCTGGCTGTCGCGCTGCTGCTGGCCACGGGGGCCGAAGTTTTGTCTTTTGGCGCGCCAGACGTGTTGCTATGGAAGGCGGTCAGCATGCTGGTCGCCGCCTTGGCGATCGGCCTGGCCGGCATCGACACCTACAAGAAGGGCGTGGCCGCGTTGATGCGCGGCAAGCTCAACATCAATGCGCTGATGGCTGTGGCCGTCACCGGTGCTTTCCTGATTGGGCAGTGGCCAGAGGCGGCGATGGTCATGGCGCTGTATGCGCTGGCGGAACTGATCGAAGCCAAGGCCGTCGACCGTGCTCGCAACGCAATCAAAGGCTTGCTGGCGCTGGCGCCTGAACAAGCCTTGGTGCGTGGCGCCGATGGCGCTTGGGTCATTACCCCGGCTGCAGCCGTGCCGGTTGGCGCTGCGGTGCGCATCAAGCCTGGCGAGCGTGTCGCCTTGGACGGCGTCGTCACACATGGCAATGGCGCCATCAACCAAGCCCCAATCACAGGCGAGAGCATTGCGGTAGACAAAGCACCCGGCGATCCGGTGTTTGCCGGCACCATCAATGAAACGGGAGAATTGGAAATTCGGGTGACTGCTGCCGCCGCCAACACCACGTTGGCAAGAATCATCCATTCGGTGGAGCAAGCGCAGGGAACGCGGGCACCAACGCAGCGATTTGTGGACCAGTTTGCGGCCATTTACACACCCAGCGTGTTCGCCATCGCGGTCGCCGTTGCGACCTTGGCGCCGATGCTGTCTGGATTGACCTGGCTGGAGGCCTTGTACAAGGCGTTGGTGCTGTTGGTGATCGCCTGCCCTTGTGCCCTGGTCATTTCGACGCCCGTCACCGTGGTGAGTGGTTTGTCGGCCGCAGCGCGCCGGGGCATCTTGATCAAGGGCGGAACCTATCTGGAGCAGGCCAGGCTGCTGAAAGTCATGGCGCTGGACAAAACCGGCACCATCACCGAGGGCAAGCCGGCTCTGGTGGACTGGCAGGTGTGGTCCGGCGCTGATGCGGCTTTGGCCAGGCGGGCTGCCGCGAGCCTGGCGGTGCGCTCCGACCATCCGGTTTCCAAAGCCATTGCCACCAGCTTGGGCGGCGAAGCCGGCGACGTTCAATCTTTCGAGGCCCTGCCCGGGCGCGGTGTGCGCGGGACCGTCGATGGCCGATCCTTGGTGCTGGGCAACCATCGGTTGGTGCACGATGGCGGTCAATGCAGCCCGGAGCTGGAGGCGACGTTGGCGCGGCACGAGCAGTCGGGCAGAACGATCACTTTGCTGGCCGACCAGACCCAGGTTCTGGCTTGGTTCGCGGTGGCCGACACCATCAAGGAGACTTCCAAACAGGCGATTGAAGAGCTCAAGTCACTTGGGGTCAAGTCGGTCATGTTGACTGGCGAC
>Ga0066484_1000194_pt1 | contig 14144 bp, 12 predicted proteins | sample LakWasM124_LOW14_2_FD_59590 | JGI IMG/M metagenome (GOLD analysis project Ga0066484, IMG submission 59590) | Freshwater sediment methanotrophic microbial communities from Lake Washington under simulated oxygen tension - Sediment Metagenome 124_LOW14 | ecosystem: Environmental > Aquatic >... | reverse complement strand
GCCTCGATGTCGCTCAGGATGCTGCTGGCACCGATGCGAAAACGCGTGGACGTCAGGCTCGCCGTGCCCAGGAATTCCTCGCACAGGACGATGTAGCTGGCAGCGTCCGCCACCGTGCGAATGCCGCCCGAGGGCTTGAAGCCGACCCGGCTTGACCCATGCGCGTCCGAGCGAATGGCGCCCAGCAACAAGCGCGCCGCCTGGGGCGTGGCGCTGACCGGCGTCTTGCCGGTGCTGGTTTTAAGGAAGTCGGCGCCAGCGTCGAGCGCCAGGCGACAGGCGCGCTCGATCAGGCGATCGTCCTTGAGTTCACCCGTTTCCAGAATGACCTTGAGTCGCAGTGTTGGGCAGGCCGTGCGCACGGCGCCAAGCAGTGCGGACGCGCTGGCCGCATCGCCTTGGCGCAACGCGGCGTAGGGTATCACCACGTCCACCTCTTGCGCGCCGCTGTCGACAATGGTGCTGGTGTCACGCAGCGCACGCTGCACATCGATGCTGCCGTCGGGGAAGTTCGCCACCGCGGCCACCGCGATGTGGGCCGGCAGCTGTTGGCGCGCAAAGGCGGCCAGGCGCGGCCAGACACACACCGCGGCCACCGGGCCGAAGCGGCTCTGGGCGCGCTCGCACAGGCGCGCAATATCGGCCTCGGTGTCGGTGTCGTTCAGGCTGGTCAGGTCCAGGCAGGCCAGCGCCATGCGGGCGCTGGCAACCGGGTCCTGCAGCCAGTCGATAGCGGGGGTGGATGTGGACATGGAGGGCATGGAGGGCACTCAGGGAGCCACTGCGGCGTTGGCTACATCCAGCGCCGCGATGATGCTGGCCAGCAGGCCGCTGGCGGTGCTGCTGGCAGCTTCAGCCTGGGCCAGGGTATGGGCATGGCTGAGCTGCTCCGCACTGAGCCCGGCGCCCATGTTGGTGATCAGCGACAAGGCCAGCACACGCAGATTGGCATGGCGCGCCAGGATGGTCTCGGGCACGGTGCTCATGCCGACCGCGTCGGCACCCAGCAGGGCCGCCATGCGGATCTCGGCGGGCGTCTCGAACTGCGGACCCAGAAACCACGCGTAAACGCCTTCATGCAAGGTCAGGCCGCTTCGGCTGGCCACCGCCTGGGCCAGCGCGCGCAGGGCGGAGTCGTAAGCGCCTGCCATGCTGACAAATCGCTCCGACCCGGTCTCGCCCACCAGCGGCGAGCGTTGTGGCAGGTTGAGGTGATCGGATAGCGCCATCAGGCTGCCAGGGGGCAGGCCGGGCTTGAGGCTACCCGCCGCGTTGGTTTGCACCAGCACCTGGCAACCCAACGCCTGCAGGGCGCGCAGCGGCACCTTCATGCCATCGACATCACCGGTTTCATAACCATGCTTGCGGCCACTCATCACCGCCACCTGCGTGGCGCCAATGTGGCCTAGCCACAACTCACCGTTGTGCCCGGCCACGGTCGCCTGCGGGAAACCGGGTAACTCGGAGTAGGGAATACGCACGGCCGCCTGCACATGCGCAGTCAGCGCGCCCCAACCCGAGCCCAGCACCACCGCCACGCCAGGGCGCGCCTGCGGTGCGCGCGAGCGAATCAGCTCCAGCGCGGCGTGGTGGCTCATTGTGGTTGCAGGTGATCAGGCCCGAAGCTCTCGGGCAGCAGTTGCGCCAGGGTGTAGCGCGGGCCCATGGCCTCGGTGTTGGCGCTCAGTATGGGTGTGTCGGGTGCGCAGAACTCACGCAGCTTCTGGCGGCAGCCGCCACAGGGCGTGATCCAGGCGCCGCCGGTGCCCACCACCAGCACGGCACGGGCCTGGGTACTGCCGGCCAGCACCATCGCGCTCAGGGCACTGGCTTCGGCACAGACGCCCTCGGGGTAGGCGGCGTTTTCAACGTTGCAGCCAGCATGAATGTGCCCTTGGTCGTCCAGCACCGCCGCGCCAACCAAAAACTTGGAGTAGGGCGCGTAGGCCTTCAGGCGCGCCGCAAGTGCAGCTTGCAGCAGGGCTGCTTGTTGCGACTCAGTGAGGGCGGGCGCGTTCATGGTGCCTCTGGTGTGGCGTGAGGGGGGGGGCTCAGATGCGGCGCGATGCCTTGTCGATTTCGGCACGCAGCTCGGCGTAGTTCATGGTCACCGGAAACTGGGGAAACTCGTCGATCACGTTTTGCGGCGGGTGAAACAGAATGCCCGCGTGCGCCTCGGTCAACATCGCCGTGTCGTTGTAGGAGTCCCCCGCAGCGATTACCTTGAACTGCAGCTCCTTGAAGCGCTGCACGGCTTCTTTTTTCTGGTTGGGCATGCGCAGGTGGTAGTTGACCAGAAAGCCCGCCGCATCGGCTTCCAGCTTGTGGCAGAACAGGGCGGGCATGCCCAGTTGCGCCATCAAGGGCATGGCAAATTCATAAAAAGTGTCGGACAAAATGATCACCTGGTAGTCGCGCCGCAGCGCGTCCAGAAAGTCCTTGGCGCCCGCCATCGGGCCCATTTCGGCGATCACTTTCTGGATGTCGGGCAGGCCCAGCTTGTGGACCTTGAGCAAGTCCAGCCGGTACTTCATCAGCTTGTCGTAATCGGGCTCGTCGCGCGTGGTGCGCGACAGCTCCGGGATACCTGTGCGCTTGGAGAATTCGATCCAGATTTCCGGAACCAGAACGCCTTCGAGGTCAAGACAAACGAGCTGCAATTATTTTCTCCAGGAGTGGGCGCCCCGGCTGGGGCCAACGATTTGTGGGGGCGCGGCGAACATGCCACGAGGCGTTAGTGTAGTGCGCCGTCTTGGCCTTAATGTTTTGCCCAGAATCGATTGACCAGACCCGCTGTGTTGCGAATGTTGCCCCGGCTGGACGCGCCAAACACAATGGCCTCGATATTGGGCTGCTGGCAAATCCATTCGATGGCTTCTTCTGGTGGAATCGCGCCCGACGCGAATACCGACATGGCAATGGCCCGAAACTTCTTTTCGCGAAGCGCCTTCTCATAGGCATCAAAGCCGCCACACATCCGAAAACCGATCTTGTTGATGTTGCTGCAGACAATCGGGTTGTCGATGCCCAGCTTCTCCAGCACATCCAGCAGCATCGGCATGTTCATGGTGATGAAGCCGGGTTCGGCGTTGTGGCGCGTCTTCACATGGTCGGCAAAGATACGAAAGGCCTCGTTAAAGCCCATGCCAAGCAGCAGGTCGACCACCACGTTTTGCAGAAAAATCACCGGCGTCTTCAAGCCGGCAAACATTTTCATCTCGGCATCGATCAAGAGCGTGGTCACGCCCTCAATGTCCTTGCGGGCCAGCGACATGCCGCCGCGCACCGCCGCGTTCAAAAAGCCCTCGTCCGGCATGAAACGCTTGAGCGTGCCCAGCATACCGTCTTCGGTTACCGCGTTGGCGTATTTGTGTGCGTAGGGCATGCAGGGCATGAACTCAAAATTTTCGTAGCGTTGGGGGTTGGCGCGCATGTGGTCACACACCAGCGCAATGCGGTCGTGTGTGGTGCACATGAAGCTCTTCACGCCTTCGTCCATTGCGTTGTCCAGCACCTCGATCACGGCCTTGATGTCCTGAAAGCGCATGGCCTGCGCGCGCGCCTTTTCTTCAGACATGTGGTTGACACCAAAAAACTGGTTGTCCCCGAATAACAAACGATCCATTGAGTGACTCCGCTTCCTGAAACTTGGGTAGGTTGGCAGTGGCCTAGCGGCCCAGCAGCGCTTGCCACCATTTCCGGGGTGCTGCCCTCACCACCGGGGCCACTGCCGAGGTGGGCGCAGGGCCACGCTCGGCGTCGGCAATCATCATGGAGATCACCTTGTCGGTAGCCAGTGCACTGGCAAATGAGTTGACGTTGTCGTGCGCACGCTTTTCTTCAATGCACCGCACAAAGTAGTCCAGTTGGGCTGAATACTCTTCACCGCGCAGATAGAACCACACCGGCTCGGTCAGGTCGGTGGTGTAGCGGCTGTTCCAGCCAGGCTGGTAGCCCGCTGGAGGCGTGGCGGTGTCGCGCAGGTACACCTGGCACTCTTGGCGGTCGGCGGTGATGCGGCCCGCCGTGCCCCAGATGGTGATCTTGGTGCTCATCTTGCGGTAGGACTCGTCGCTCCAGTTCACCGATATCTGGGCGCTCTTGCCGTCTTGATAGAACAAGGTGCCAAACACTTCGTCGTCCGTCTCTGCCGAGAATATTTTGTTCAGCACCGTTCCACCCACGGTGGTGGGTTCGCCAAAGTACCAGTTCACCAGGTTCAGCGGGTGGGCCGCGTAGTCATACAGGCAGCCGCCGCCCTGTGCGCGCTGCGTGCGCCATGACGAGCCCTTGGGCCTGAGCACCACCGGGCCATAGGCCTCGGCCAGTATGTGCGTCACTTCACCGATGGCCTTGGCGTCCAACAGGCGCTTGACCTCCTGGAAGGCACCGACAAACCGGTAGTGGTAACCCACCTGGTTGACCAGGCCTTTCTCGGTGGCGGTGCGCGTTGCGGCTTCGCCTTCTGCCGTGTCCAGGCAGAACGGCTTCTCACAAAACACGTGCAGGCCCTTGGCCAACGCCGCGTTCACCATCTTGGTGTGCATGCTGGAAGGCGTGGCGATGATGATCGCGTCCAGCGGCACCTCGGCCAGCATGGCGTCAAAGTCTGTGCAGGTGCGCACCCCGGTGTACTTGTTCAGCACATCCAGTACATACCCCGTGGCGTCACACACCGCGGCCACTTTCACGCGTGGGTGGGCATTGATCATGGCGTGGTGGGACAGGCCCATTTTTCCCAGACCAACTACTGCTATCCGAATCATCTAGGACCGCCTTTTGATAGTGAAAATTAGCTTTCAAGTATTTTGCTTTTAACCAAGTCGTATGCGGCCTTACCCTTGTTGAGCAGGTCGCGATTGGGTGGGCGCTGGCTGGCCGCAGCCAAAAACTCCAGCGCTTGCGCGGCCGTTAAATCGGGGCGGTGTGAAAACGCGCCCGCGTCCAGCAAGTGGCGGTCTACATCCAAAAGCTCATCCTGGTAGACCGAAATGGTAGGGATGCCCAGCACCGCCATTTCACGCGTCATGGTTCCACCCGCACCAATGAACAAATCGCAATCAGGTGCAATGGCTGCAATGTCCAGGGCACTGGTCACGACGCGGATACCGTTGAAGTTGGGCTGCTGGTAGTGCACGCCCTGCTCTTTGCCGCGTGGCAAAAGCACAATGCTCACGTGGTCCTTCATGCCCAGCAGCAGGTCATCCATGAAGTTGCGGCTACCTGTGTAGTACTGTGCCGACCACGGCTCGGGCCGCACATAGACCACGGGCTTTGATTTTGCTGCGGCGGTGGCCTTTGTCTGGCTTTGGAGCCTGCCTTGCAATTCCCACAGATAAGTGCCTTCTTTAACGCCGGGGTAGTGCACTACTTTCTTGGGGTTGGCCCACTGCTTTTTCAGCTTCTCAATGCCCAGAAATTCAGGCACCATAATTTTTGTGGCGCAAATAAACGCCGGGATATTGCCCATGGCATGCTCGTTGTCGTTCATGTAGATTGATCGGATACCCAGCAACCGCGCCACCACCGGCGAATGGAATGAGCTTTGCGAAATGGCGATATCAATCCTTTTGCCCAGCAAAAACTTAACAAGTTGCAACACCCGCACCGGGAACCCAAATAACTTGGCGGTTAATTTGCCACCGTAGTGCACACCCACCACTTTGTATTTGAAGCCGTGCAGTTCCAGCAAATCAATGGTGTTGGCCAGTGGGCGGCAGGTGATGACCACCTCGTGCTCCCGCTCAAGGTCGCGGATCATCGCTGCGAACATGTTGATGTGTGGGGAGTTGGAAAGGTCGAACCAGATATTCATTGTGAGAGTGGCTGTGTTTTTTGCATTTATTGGTCGTCTAGGCGGATATGCACGAAGACATGTTTTTGCACCAAAAGACAAACGCCAGCAACGCGAAAAGTTGTCTGCTCCGATCACGTCTACCTTGCTGATGATCCTCCCATAAGCGATGCACGCCTTCTTGATCAATCCACTTTAAATACATGGCGCCGTCTTGAAAGAGAATAGCTTCCACTCGACTTTTCCAGACGTTTCTAATCCAGTCACCAAAGGGCATAGGAAACGCCTTCTTCTTTCGATTGACAATTTCACTGGGCAGTAACTTTTCCGCTGCTAGTTTTTGGACAATCTTTCTTCGGCGCATTGAAACCCGGTACTTCATTGGAAGGGACTCGATAAACTGCACAAGTTCCATGTCCAGCATAGGTACTCTGGTCTCCAAGGAGTGCGCCATACTTACTTTATCGGCGTAGAGCAGGAGGTCGTCTGACAGGCCCATGCGGCTGTCGATAGTCATCATCATTTCCGCCCCGTCGGAATTGCCCCGGCGACCTGACCAGTCGAGCCAGTAATCAATTGCGACGCCGGCTCGGCCGTAGTCTGACCGCCCTGTCAAATTCAAACGCTCGGAACTGGCAAACAGGCAGTATTCCCGTTCAAAACGACTGCTCATATCGCCAATCGGCATACTATCCAGTGCTCTCAGAACAAAATCCGGCACTCGTGGAATGCGTTCGAAAATCGGCGAGCCCATGCGTGCCATCAAGCGCACGAAAGGTAGATTCCGCCAAAGCTCTGCCTGGTATCGCCGATAACCACCCCAAGGCTCATCACTGCCTTGCCCGGTTAATACAACCTTCAAGTCTATGCTCGCACGGTTTGAAAGGTGCCACATCGGGAGTATTGACGTTGTGCCAAGTGGCTCTTCGATTGAAGCGACGCATGTCTCAAATGCCATCCACAAATCGTCATGGTTAACCAAGATCGGGTTAGACCTCAGCCGAAGCAACCGTGCGGTCTGATTGGCACCCTCCAATTCACACTCAGGGAAGTGGGGGCCAAACCCGACTGTGTAACTTGGCGTATCCCCCCCTCTTTGAGCTGCTATGGCCGCAACGAAAGCAGAATCAACGCCACTCGACAAAAATATTCCTACGGGAACATCCGACAACATCTGTCGATGGACGACCCGCTTCATCAATGTTAGATACTCCTCCACGGCATCAGAAATTGAGCCACCAAATCGTGCTGTTGTGGGCCGAATGTATTGATGTAGTACGGTTTCGTTAGACTGCAAGTCTATCGACAAGTAGTGTCCGGGCGGCAACCTCTTGATGCCGCTGAGTAGCGTAAAAGGAGAGGGAATGAAGCGCAGACTAAGAAAAGTCTGCAACGCGTCATGATCAAGGGGAAACGCGTGTCCGGCCAGTTTTACGAGCGCCTTTATTTCGGAAGAAAAGCAAGCGGATCTGCCGTCAATCGTGTAATAGATTGGCTTAATGCCAAATGGATCTCTGCAAAGATAAACCTTGCTCTGTGCAACATCGGCCGCAGCAAATGCGAACATACCATTTAGTAACGCGAGTGTTTTTGCAAGGCCCCAGGCAGATAGTGCTTCAACCAGGCTTTCAGTGTCAGAGTGACCACGCCAGGGGCCAGGTAGGTTCTTGCGGATATCCAGGTGGTTATAGATTTCGCCGTTAAAGGTGACTATCCAGGAGCCGTCTCTGCTAGACATTGGTTGGCGCCCAGCCTCGGAAAGATCGAGAATCGACAATCTTGTATGGCCAAACCAGACGTCGGTATTTCCGCTGACGAAGCGAATCTGGCCACTGCTATCTGGCCCTCTATGCTCGATAGAGCTAAGTGCATCATGCAACACCGCAGCGGGGGGTACATTGAAAATTACGCCCAGAATCCCACACACTTTTATACTCCCTGTTTTGCCTAACTAATTTGCCCACCGAGTTCTCAGGGGCTACCTACTCGCCGCGTTTCACGAGACCTCCTCAATCAACTTTAGATCGCGCTTGAATGTGGCGCGAAAATAGTGTTGATTTGTCGTTGTATCCTGCTCGTTTAACAATAGCTCACGACACGCCACTACTCACGTTCGGTCAAAGCCAGGACACTGCCGTTCCCAGACTCTGCCGATTGCTAGCCACGGAGCATTGGCTAGACCGGAATCCGGTTCAAAAGCATCATTGGGGTGCAGCTCGTCCGAGAGAGCATGAAGTCCCCAATCCTTCGCAGGGCGTATTTGTTGAAAAAGCATCAAATACCGCAAAAGTGTTGCCACCATTTGACTCACTTCACGCTGAGGGGCTGCGCCCCAGATTCGAGCCATATTTTTTCCAACCGAGCATGCAGAACACGCTGGCTAAAGTCGCGTTCAAGTCGCATACGGCCAATTGCCCCCATTTGAACGCACTTAGCGGGATCGGCCAGCAGCTGTTCCAGTGCTCGCGCCAATCCCTGGATATCGCCGGGAGGAACTAGGACCCCTTCCATTCCTTGTGACACAACCTCTGGAATGCCACCTACGGGTGTTGTGATCACGGGGACAGACCAGGACATAGCCTCAAGAATCGCCATAGGCACGCCCTCGTAATAGGAAGGCAAGACAAAAATCCTAGCCTTTGCTAGCAATTCATCCTTGTCTTGGCCACGAACCCATCCATGAAAATGCACCTTAGCTTCTAGGCCGAGCTCTTTGACCAGTGTTTTCACTTGGGCCACGTCTCCGTCGCCTCCCAGGTCGAGGCTAAAGTTGCGCGTCACAAGTGACGCAGCGCGGACTAAGTCGAATACACCTTTGCCCTCGCAAATTAGCCCTAGGAAGACGACTGACGGCGCACTGTCTCCTGTCTTGCTAGGTCCAACTGCCAATTCCGGTATTGGCACAGAGTTGTGAAGAACCATTATTTTGGTATCGGGTGCGATCCTTTGCATATCGGTAGCCCAACTGGAAGACAAGACCAATACATATTTGGCTTTGCGCAGGAGTGTACGGATCAATAGCTTGCCAAAGCTGCCGCATTCCTTCTCATAAAAATCGGCGTAATTTCCACCATGCATGTGGATGAGATATGGCACACGAAATGCAGCAGCAGCGAGGATGTATGTAAACTTTCGCCAAGTGCTATTGCGAGAAGACATGTGCACGTGCAAGAGCGATACCCGGTTGAACAGGAGCATTACGACCAATTTCAGCCAAGCTGAAGACGCGCATCTCAATTTGGCGAATTTGGATTCCTGTACGTGGGTAACGACATATCTCACCCCCCATTTCGATATCAGTCCAGAATCCTGATAGTTCCTAACAACGGTTGCAATGCCGCCCCGCGCTTCGGGTGAAGTGCCCACCATAACAATCTCTTTTTTTCTCATGGTATGGATACCCTAGTGAGTTGGGCATCCTCAGCACCAACGCTACAGCGCGCTGGGTTGCCCACGGCCGTAGCACCCGCCGGCACGTCATGCAGCACCACCGCATTGGCACCAATTTTTGCGCCTTTGCCAATGGTGACTGGCCCAATAATGCAGGCCCCTGCACCAATCAAAACATCGTCTTCAATGACAGGCACAGCCAAAAACCCAGCGCGGCCACCAATCGTGACGTTGGGGCTGATGATGACGTTGTTGCCAATGCGCGCGCGTTTATGCACCACAATGCCCAGCCCGGAGTAGCCAAACACCACGTTGCGCCCCACCTGTGCACTGGGTGGCAGCACAACCGCAAACACCAATCGGTTAAAGATATAAACCAGGCGTGGCAACACGGGCACACGCCGCACAAACAGCCAACGGGCAAGCCGGTAAAAGTAAATCATGGGGCACCTTTGACGCTGGTGGCGACGATTGTCTTGCCGTTGTATGACAGCTCACGCCCTGCCAGGCGAACCGTGGCCGATGCGGGGTTGAACTGGACTACCTCGTCGGCCACGGCGCAATCCATGGAGATGACGGCAACCGACCAAAACCTGGTGCTCGCTACTAGGGCCACATACTGGCCGTGCCATTGGTCTGGCCGTGGCTCAGCCGGGGTTCGGGTCGGTGGCGCGGGGAACGCACTGCTTTGCTGGAAGGTGGTGGGTGTGCTGGCCTGAAAGCGGATGCACGCCTTGGCATCCACCTCGCTGACTGCCAGGCTGTTGGTGCTGTTTTGCACAAACTTGCTCAGCGCGTGCAGATTCCACTCCCACTTGCGCGGTTGGGCAGATTCAAGGCTGTCAAAAATCACATACGTGTTGGGCCGCAAGTAGGCAATGCCACGCGTGGCTTGGGTAAGCTGCCCCCGGTAGGCAGGCGTTGCGTCACCCACCGCAACGTCCAGCTGGGGTGTGATGGAGAACTCGGTAATCTTGCCGCTGGCGGCCCGCAAGCCCGATGGGCGCGCTGGGTCGTCTTGCCCCAGCCCGCCGTCGAAGGTCACTGCATTGTGGGCAACCGTGCGCTTGGTCCAACCGTAGTAATGGGGTGACGCAAAGTAGTCGTAGTAGCCACTATCAACCAGTAGCCGCCTACCACCGGTGTTCAACACAAAACTGTTTTGATCGGCATGGCTGTGGCTGATGGAACCATATGGGCTGCTTTTGAAATACAGCGACGTGCGGCCCCTGTCTTGTAGGCTGCTGTGCAAGGCCACCCAGCCGATTGACGGGAACAGGGCCGCATCGGGCGTGCCTGCCGGGTATGTGGCTGCGGCGGACGGCATGACCGGACTGGTTAGCAGCTCGAGCCGCGCGGGGTCTTCCTGAAACCACTGGGCGGCGTACCAGCGGTTCAGTGGCGTGGGCACCCGGTAGGCGTAGGCCTTGGCATACCTGGCCCATGTTTCCGGCATGGCCACTTCTGCACCATCACCAAAAGCACCGGCGGGTGTACCCGGTGGCAGGAAATAAGCCAGATAGCGGCCAAAGTTTTGTGCCCATGGCTTGGTCGTTAAGTCCAGACCAATGGCGCGGCGCAATGTGTCCCAGTGACGCAGGGAATATTCGCCAATGTCCCAGCTGGCATACGTCGTGCCGTTCGCGTACCCGCCGTCTGCACCCCCAAACGGCGTGAACAGGCGTGCGTAAAGCGGCACAAACTCGTCAAACCAGCGGTCTGCCGCAGGGGCAACGCCCAGCAGCAGCAAGGCGGTTTCAGCCACGCCGCCAATCACCTCGTTCTCGATGGAAAGCAGGGGGTCTTTTTCAAGCGGCGTGGGGCCGCGCACCAGCTTCACTGCAAAGTCTTCCATGCGCACGCTGATCGCGTCCACAAGTTGCCGCATTTCTTGCTCTGTCCAATAGGTATAAAACCAGTCCAGCCCCAAGGCGAGGGTGCGGGTGACCAGCATGGCGGAAAGGCTCTCTTTGGCCACGCTGGTGTCAGTTTTGGGGTCCAACGCGGCCAGCGCCAGCATGAGCCGCATGGCGTCTTCGCGGTACTTGGCGGAGCCCGTCACCAGCGCTGCAAAACCCGCCTCTTGCGCGTGGTTGGCATCTTTGTAGACCGCATTTTTAACTGTGACCCCTATGCGCGCCTTGTCATCGGCAGGTTGGGCACCCTGGGCCGCCGCAATTGACCCCGCGGCCCGGCTATCTGGTTTGACCGCGTTCAAACGCGCCGTGAGCGCAGTGAACCCTTCTTTTCTGTCGCCGGTGGTGGCAGCTGCAAAGACAGCCGTGGTTTCGGCCCCCGCCGGAAATGACCTGGGGCGTGACAAGGCCTTGGCCTGGGTTCTGGCGCGCGTCCAGTCAAAGGTTGCAAACGTTTGAACTTGTGTTTGTAATGGGGCTTGTGCAAAACCGGCACCGCACAAGGTCGCCAGCAAGATCACAACAACCAGCAACAAAACGGGTTTATTTTTTTTGGATGGGTTCATACACTTTGAGCGTTTGGGCCCCTATGGTTTTCCAGGTCAATTCACCATCCCGCAGGCGAATGGCACCTGTTGCCAACTGGTGCCACAGGGCATCGTCAGACACTACTTTGCGAATGGCATGGGCCAGGGCTGCCGTGTCTGCGGGGGCCACCAGCAACCCATTTTCGCCGTCGCGCACCAGCTCTGGAATAGCGCCAACGGCACTGGCAACCGCGGGGCAACCCAGCCCAAGTGCCATGGCCGCCACGCCGCTTTGTGTGCCGTCAACATAGGGCAAAACGACAGCGCGGGAATTCAGAAAAAGGGGCGGTACATCGGCTGCGGGAATGAAGCCTTCCATCACTTCAAAGCAGCCCGCGGCCAGCATGGCGGCACGGTGTTCTTCCAGATCGCTGCCGCTGCCAGCAACCACGCCCGTCACGGGCAGCCCGTCGCGGTGCAGTTGAACAACGGCGTCTACAAAGTGGCGCAGACCTTTGTATTTGTGGATGCGGCCGAAAAAAAGCAGGCGCATGCCTTGGGGCATGGGCGGTGTGCCACTTGCCAAAGGCACACCCAGCGGCCCATGTGGAATAGCGGTGACCTTGCCCGTGAGCCAGGGGCAAACGCGTTCCAGTTCTTCGGCTAAAAATTTACCATGCGCGATAGCTGCGTCGGCACTGCGACGCATCATAAAACTGTAAAGCCGTATTCTTGAAAACCGATTTCGTTTCGCATCAGCTCCTGAATGCGGTGCAGGATCGTGCACCGTAACAACTTTGGGTTTACCAAAAAAAAATGGCAAAGAAAACAGTACTTCATCGCGGTTCCCTTCTTGGTAGTGGAGTACCGCTGGGGAAAACTTCTTAATACTTGAAACGAGTTGGAATGTGTTTTTGATGATCGCCAGCGGTGTGTGGGGGCGGTCTAGTGTGATGATTTGCAAACCCGGTTGAGCCCAGCGCGTTGCCCAGCCATCACCCAGCTCGCTATCGGCGTTGTTACGGTAAAGGATGAGCAGCACGTCAGCATCTGTGGCCATGGCCGCTGCCAAATTGGCGGCATATTCAGCAAAATGCAGTGCAACCAGTGCAACCCGAATTCTTTCTTTTGTCATGGGCACATCAGCGCTTTGACAGGCCCGCCATGCGCAGCAATTTTCGACAGGCCCGGTAGCCCAGTTGGAGGAGCCTGCCCGAACCTTTTGGCAAGTATTTGTCGCGCACCAGTGCGCGCTCTGCCTTCATGGCGACATGTTGACGGGCGCTCAGGCCCGCGTCGTCGTAGTACGCAATCGGGAGGCCCAGGTACGCAACGCTGCCGCTGTTGCTAAACACATTGAGCAACCAGTCGTAGTCAGCATTGATGCGGTACTGGGTATCAAACAGGCCGTATCGTTCAAACGCGGCCCGTTTGGCAAATACCGCTTGGTGGCAAAGGCTTTCATACAGCAGGTTGCTCTTGGTGAGCCAGTCAAACCGCACCAGCCGTTGCCCGGTTTCCCCACGGTAAATCACGTCGCCAAACACGACGTCGCTTTCGCTGTGGCTTTGCAAGTGCAGCGCAATGCGCTGCAATACATCGTTATCAACAAAATCGTCGCCCGCATTTAGGAAGTAAATCCATTGGCCCCGCGCAAGGCGTATGCCCTTGTTCATGGCATCGTAAATGCCGTTGTCGGGCTCAGAAACGATGCGCAGTGACAAGGCTGGGGCGAGTTGCCGAATGATGTCTAGCGTTTTGTCAGACGAGGCACCATCAATGACCAAATGCTCGAAGCGCTTGAAGGTTTGATTCACCAGGGAGGTAACCGTTTGGGCAATCAGTGCCTCCGCGTTTCGGCAAACGGTGATTACAGTGAACAGCGGGGCATCAATCTTAGGAGATGCCATAGGAGCGCTCCCCAAGTCGTGCTTCGCGCGGTGCCATCGGTACGGGGCTTTGTTGTGTGGGCTGCGCCGCTGTGTTTTGGCTGTACAACGTGCCTACAAACAATAAAAAAGCCAGATGCGACACGAAGTCCGCACCCACAAAGGCACCAAACTGAATCGGCACTTCTGTGAGCGACCGAATAAGAAGTGTGCCGAAAAGCGCGAGCGACACGCCATTTGAAGCGCGGGCGACCGCCATCGACACATGGCCCAAAACAATCAGGTAAAAGCACATTCCAACCAATCCGAAGGTGCCGGCTACACTAAAAACTTGCAGAAACTGGTTGTGTGCGTGAAAAGCAGACGTCAACCCTGTGGCGGCGCGGTACTCGACAGTCCAAATATTGAGCCCATACCCAAAAATTGGATCGTTAAGCCCGGCGGCAATGGCCTGGCTCCAAATCATGGTCCTGCCCTGAACGGTACTTAAGTCAAAGGTTGCCACGCGATTTGCGATGACGCTGAGGAAACCAATGTTGTCAATGAACACAACGGCGACCAACATGGAAACGGTTGCTACGAGCCCAATCGCCACTACGAGGATAGGCAAGTAATTTCGCCCGACTTG
>Ga0066484_1000191_pt1 | contig 14187 bp, 7 predicted proteins | sample LakWasM124_LOW14_2_FD_59590 | JGI IMG/M metagenome (GOLD analysis project Ga0066484, IMG submission 59590) | Freshwater sediment methanotrophic microbial communities from Lake Washington under simulated oxygen tension - Sediment Metagenome 124_LOW14 | ecosystem: Environmental > Aquatic >... | reverse complement strand
CACTGACCCGATGATACAACCGGCACTACTGTTTTATGATCGAACATTTTTGTTAAGCATGCTTCAATAGATGCCACTACACTATCATCACTCTCCCAGAACTTATTTTGAATACCGTTCACATGCATTTGATCTGCACCTGCAAGTCGCCATATTTTTTGATACGCTTTGTAATCAATTCCCAGCAACGGATGTCTTGTCATCATACCCCAACCATTGCGGTGTGCATGAATAGCCAATTGTCGCTGATCCATAATTTTCTTTGCGCCAGCCAGGCCAACGCTATTAATGCTGATCATAGCACAGGTGCCACCACTCTTCACGATCTTCTCATAACGTTGCAGCATTTCATCCACTTCACCACTGATGTTGAATGCATACATCACTTTCCTCCCCGTTTTATCGGCATGCGCATTGATCACTTTCATCACCGCATCTACACGATCATTAAAATTGGAATTGCCCGAAGAAGAAAGCAGTTCATCATCTTTCACAAAATCAATTCCTGCTTCTGCCAATGTTTTTACCATTGCCGCTGTTTGCTCAGGTGTTAAACCAATAGATGGTTTGATGATGGTACCAATCAACGGACGATCTGTTACACCTGTTAACTGTCTGCATCCTTCGATACCAAATGCAGGACCGTTGAACTTTTCTGCAAACGATCCAGGCAATTCAATATCCATCAGCTTTAAACCGGTGAACTGTGTGATCTCGTATAAATTTCCCTGTAGGGTTGAAACCATCACAGGAAGATTATAACCGAAGTTTTCAATACTCCACGATACTTTCACAATAGCACGATGATACTTGCCATCCTTACTTGTTGCACCGGGGATAGCAGGCTCGGTTACTGTTTCCAATAATTCCACCGATTCCACTCTTGCAGCAAAACGTTGTTTGAGTTCTTCTGTTTCGCCGGGTACTGCTACAAATGTTCCCGACGATTGCTCACCTGCCAATACCGCTGCAGCCTTTTCCGGCGCATACGGTGTTTCTATAAAATATGTTGCTAAAATTCTTTCCATGTTATCTCATTAATGGCAACCAAACGGTCATATCCGATTTGCCACGGTTGGCCCATGCGTAATACGGAATGAGTTTAATGGTTACCGGTTTGAGTTTTGTATTTACTTCTTTATACAAAGTATTGTTCCATTGATTCTGATCAAGCAATCTTGCTTCGCCTGTCAACGCCATCACATTGCCATCTGCCACTTTCATGGCAACAGGTTGCAGTTTGATCGATGCAGGGATCACCACATCAAATACCTTTTGCTGCGGCAGATCATTTGATTCCAGGCAATAAACAATTGGCCCACGCTTCACCGTTACCTGGTTTCTTGTTTCTTCCACCATCGGGTTACTTTCGATGAGTGTAGCTGGCATATCAAGATTCAGCTCCAGTTTATCGTTTGCATTTATTGCAAGTTCAACAAAGCCATTTACCGATTTTGCTGTAAGTAGCTTTCCGTTTTGCTTTAAAGTATAGTTTTTACACCAACCGGGAATACGCACAAACAGCTTTGCATTTTTCTTCGACAGTTCTTTTACATTCATCACAACTGATCCACTCCACGGATAATTGGTTGTTTGCTCCAGCTTGATTTTTGTACCATCGTGCAATTCGGTAGTAAGCGTATTACCACCGTACATATTTACATACAACCCTTTTTCACCAATGCTGTACATATAATTGTTTACTTCGGCAATGGTACGCACTACGTTCGGCGGACAACAATTCGATTTACTGATATAAGGAATACGTCCACCTTCCCAACGCAGATGATAAGGATAGTTTGCTGTGGATGCCAGTGGATTTGTATAAAAATATTTCGTGCCGTCCATGCTTACTCCGCTGAGTACACTGTTGTACAAAGCGAGCTCAACAATATCTGTATACTTCGATTCGCCTGTTAACAAAAACATCCGCCAGTTCCATAATACATTACCGATGTTGGCGCAGGTTTCGTTGTGTGCACTGAAATTGGGCAACTGATAATCCCGGCCGTAACTCTGGTGTACTTTCTGCACCGTATCAGGTTTGTAAGCAGTGCCGTCCACACTCACACCATCGTACAACGCACCACAACCACCGGTGATATACATTTTGGTATTGATGACGTTGTTCCACATTTTATTCAAGGTGTTCATCAAGGTGGCATCGCCTGTTTCTGCAAATACATCAGCTACACCTGCAAACAAATAGTTGGCTCTTACTGCATGACCCACCACTTTGTTCATTTCACGGAAAGGGGCACGGTCGCTGTTATCATCTGTCCCTTCAACCGTACCACGGATGTTGATGAGATGAATAACGAGATCGAGGTATTTCTTTTCGTTTGTTGTGCGATACAATTCTGTCAACCCCATGTAATGCGAAGGACAAATAGCATTGCGGGCCAGCTCGGGTGTTGCTGTTGCATAAAAACCAATCAGGAAGTCTGCGGCTTTCTTTGCGATGTTGAGCAAGGTTGTTTTGCCTGTTGCACGGTAATGCACACAGGCGGCCGTCATTAAATGACCAAAGTTGTAGGCTTCAAAACTCAACTGGTCATCAAACATTTTATCCTTACCGGTTTTCTTTTGCTCGATGATGTTCTTGGTATAAATATAACCGTCGTCTTTCTGTGCTTTACCAATCACTGCAATGGCGGTATCCATCCACGCTTCCAGCTTTTTATCTTTTGTGTTGGCATACATCGCTGCAACTGCTTCCAGTGTTTTGTAAAAATCACCGTCATGAAACGAAGGCCCCCGGAAGCGTCCGGTATCGAGACCCGCAGCCACCCTGAAATTTTGAAACGAATAACAGATATCCTTGCTGGTATAGGTTTGCCAGAGTTGCGGCAACATGGCATCACGGCAAACAGCAAAGCGTTCGGCCCAGAAACCTTTTGTCCATTGCACATCACTTATTCCGATGCTGTTTAATTTAGCATGCGGGCTGCTGATGGTATTCACCAAACTGTTTTGTGATTTCACAATTGCAGTAGACACCATCACATAGAATATTAAAAAAAACTTTTTTATCATTCTCAGTTTGTTTTAACTTTTTCACGTATAATTTCCTGTCCTTCATTGGTAATTCCGTAGATTATTCCATTTCGACTGCCTAAACAAATAATCTTATCAGCAACTTTTTTATCAAAATGTATTACATCATCTTCTGTGACTTTATCTAAGTATTCATAAATCTCATCTGTTATTTTTTTCCCTTCAGGAGATATCAGGCCATAATACCACTTTTTCCTGACTGCTATATACCCATTGGTAAGCTTATTATCATAGATTTTAAATGGGTATTCATATTGAGTTAAAAATGTCCCTGTTCTGGCCTCAATAAAAGCAGTATTCCCTTCTGAATTTGTAGACGCAAGTAGCCTGGGGCTATATTGCAAAAAGGAAATTTTGTTAAGTGAAAACGGAACAACAATGTCTCCATTTAGATTTGTTGCCCCATACAATACTTCAAAGGGTTGTTTGTCAGATTTTTGTCCAACAATTATTGACTCCATCCCAGGCTCATAAATAACCGTATAATACTCAATAGGCAAAATCACAATTCCATCTTTACCGTATAAACCAATAAGCCTTTTATCCATATCCTCAATAGCAATTACTTCTTTTGCACCAGGTACTTTTTCTCTGTACCCGGGATTAAATGCACGATAATTACCTGCAAGCATTAATTTCCCGCTTACATCATATAATGAAACAGTATTAGACATGTATTTACTGACAATGTATAAGGCGCCGAAATTCCGAATATTATTACTGTCCAGCTTGATAATATACCTGTTCTTGTAATTTACTACAGCTGACTTTCCATCTTTGTAAACAATAAATTGTTTATTTTCTGCAGCAGAAATACCAGAGTATTCAAAAGGGATAATAACTTTTTCTTTAAAATTCACTACCCCATATTTAGAGTTTTTATAAGCACAGATCAAATCGTCCTTTATCCATTTAACAAAATTAAATTTACCCGGGCTTACTACCCATTTACCTTGCCTGTCAATTACCCCTTTAAAGTCACCCTGTTTATTTGAGATTGATATATACTTATCGTTTATTTTTCTTGGCATGTATCCTGTTGTTGAAAATACATACTCCCCTTTCTTATTAAAAAATACTATCACTGAATCTGAGGGCATTTTGTATACTGCAATTAAATTACTGTCGTTGATAAGGACATCTGAATATTCAAAAGGAAGAACAGTATTCCCGTTACCATCAATAATGCCAAAATATCGCTCTTTTTTTGCGGTCATTCCCTGTGCATCAAACCTATTCTGGATATAATCAAACTCGAAAGGAATAACTACTTTGTTCCTTGAATTGATATGTCCGAATTTATAATACCTGTTTTGGCAACTATGAGAATTTGTACTGTACTCATAGCCCCGTTCTCTATGAAATTGTATTGAATCCGAAAGAAATAAAGCTAAGGAATCATCCTTATCATATTTACGGTTTCTATCCCACTTAATATCCTGTCTCAAATGATCCCCTCTTTTAAAATAGTAAGCATGCAAATCAATGTTTTCAGTTTCAGGATCAAAAATCCCTTCCTGCCCTTTTAGAGTAAGAAAAAAAATCACATTGAACGTTAACAAAAATAAATGCCTTTTCATGTTACAGGTTATCTTATAAAGCTCTGTAATTTATCTCATATCTAAGTCCTTGATGAATTGCAATTTCATATTGATTATTACCTATTGTTTTTATTGACAAATTGCTGCCTGTCGGCTGTGTTTTACTTTTGATTACAAGAACTCCTGTTCCTGCCGCCGCTTTTATCTTCACCTGCTCTTTGGTTATATGTAATTCGATATTCCCATTTGGCGTGGGCACTTTCCCCTGCATCCACTGTAAGCCACCTAAGTTTGGTTCTACCATATAGCTTGCATAACCGGGTGCTGTTGGTTTTACACCGAGATAATATTTTCCCAGCAAATACAACGGACTTGCGCCCCATGCATGACATAAACTTTTTCCAAATTCACGACCATACATGGCATAATGTTCAGTACCTTGCTTTGTTGGATTGTATTCTTCCCAGAAACTTGTTGCACCGAGTTTCAACATACCACCCCAGTAATCTTTCATTTCTTTCAACACATAAGACTGTTCTCCCATTGCACACAATGCTTCCAGTTCATAAAAACGCATATAGGGTGTGGTGATCTTTTGAATATTATCATTCAACAGCACCGAAGTTTTCACCTGGTTCTTTTGTTGCTGATTGAAATAATCGAAGAAGATGGAGAACATGTTGGCATAACGGGTTATGTTTTCTGTTTGCTTGCCATTCACACGGCTGTGCACCAATGCCTGCTTCTGATCGTTCCAGTAAATGTCGAATAATTTTTTGCGTAAATTAGCAGCCAATGCGTTGTATTGTGTTGCTGCATCTTTATCATCAGCAATGCTGGCACAAAGAGCCATTGTTTCAAGACTGCGTGCAAAAAGTAACTGTTCAAAACTCACTTCACCTTCTTTACTAAGACCTGCTGCCCAGTCAATAAAAATCCAATCGCCGGACATCCATTCCATCAACCCATCTTTGTTTCTTCTTGCCAGCACATAATCCATCAACGTTTTCATACGATCGTAGTTCTGTGCAATAAAATGCTTATCACCTGTATAGAGATAATAATCATAAATGCCGAGAAACCAGAAGAAGGTGTAATCCATAATGGTGTTGATATGACCTGTTACCGGATCTTTACCCCGCAATGCATACGTTGTACGTTTTACTGTTTCGCTATCGAAGTAGAGATAATAATTCATGAGATAGCTTTGGTAAGCATCACCACTCCATATCCAGCGATCACGCTTGATGCCATCAATGAAAAACTCTCTTGTGTTTAATTCAAACGTATATTTTGATACTTCGTAGATGTTATTGATCTCTTCATCGTTGCAGGTAAAACTTCCCTGTTCTTTTACATCTGCATATTCATACAGCATCGAAACCGAATCGAGTGTCACAGCTTCATCGTATTGCACATTCACAAAACGATAGGCTTTCGACAGTATCATCGTTTGATCTTTCTTCTCTGTGCTGTTTACTTCTACTCTATCCAATGTTTCGCAATGTTCCGTTGATAATGCTTCTTCCTTTGATTCACCATAATAAACAGAAAGTTTGCCGTTGCCTTTTAATCCGTGCAGTTTGATGAAACCAAATGTTTCTTTTCCAAAATCAACCAGCATGGAGTTTGTTCCTTTTTCAGTTGATACTGCAACTTGTTCTTTCACAGGCAATGTAAACTGAGAAGGCAACTGTGTGGGTGAATTAAAATTCCAGCTTCCCGCATTGAGCCATTTGGTGGCAGAGATGTCGGATGCTTTTCCCGTTTCATCAATCCATTCTTTGTCTTCAAATGTTACCAGCCATGTAGCATCCGATGCAATTGTTTTTCCTTTTATATAGATGGCAGGTACGTTGGCTTGATTAAATACTTTGATGTTGATCTTGTGTTTACCTGCAGGAACGGTAATCTGCTTCGGACTACCTTCAAATGCTTTCCCATCAAGCTTTACATTATATTCACCTTCTACGTAAATGTCTACTATCTCCTGTTCAGGCACATCAAACTCTTTATGAAAATCCATCAACACATAATGGCCATCGATTTTCCAGAACACCGGAAAGAAAGTACCACGTTCTGTGCGGCGGTTTTGCATTTTGTTGGCCAGCACTATTTCAAAATCGCCGGGATACCATATCCAGGTTGCTGCAGAAGAAGTATGCTGTAAAAAAGAGTTATTCATTCGCTTCACGTTAATTGCTTCGCTGTTATCTACTTCGTGTTATTTGCTTGCGTTATTCAGGCACAGCATTCATTAACTAAATATCCTCTCCGTATCTTTCTTTCGTTATTTGTTGTAATGATTTGCCTTGGGTTTTTGGTGTCCAGATTGTTCCTATGATCAATGCCACAAGCAGCAGCCCGATCATAATGTAGGCAGCGGTGTAAAATCCTTCCCCGTTTTCACCATAAATATGAACAAAACCCAATCCCCAGACGGCTGCGACGCTTCTAACTGCAAAGAACATAATACCCTGAGCGGCTGCCCGGTATTTAGCAGGAAAAAGTTCTGAAGCCCAAAGCGCATAAAATGCCTGTACGCTTATTCCTGCATGTATGCCCCAAAGGATGGTGAACGTCCATAGTGCTACATGATTTTTTATCCCTATAAAAATAAGAATACCCCAAGCCACTATACCTATTGATGTACCGAAAACATAGAGCCAGCGTTGACTGACTTTATCAACCAGCATGGCAAAGCCAAAATACGTTACTGCAATAATCACAATCCATTGTACTGCCGAAATCATATTGGCCTCCCCATTGGAAAGACCACCTGCGGTTTCATAAATATGTTGTTGAAAGAAACCCATTACCGAAGCCACCATATTCCAGCTAATGTAAATGCCTGCCAGGAAAAGCATGGTGCGGATATTTACTTTGTTGGTAAAAAGAGTACCAAACGATGCAAAAACGCCCGGTTGTTTTTCCTTAGTCTGCATTTTTTTTGCTTCTTCCCAGTCTTTCGATTCATTGAGCTTGCGTTGCAAGGTCCATGCGATAAATGCCACCACAAACAAAGATCCGAAAATAATACGGCTGCTGAACACATTGATGGCTTCAACGCTTGCATCGTTACCAATAATGAAAGCAGCGATTTTTTGCACATACTCAAATAAAACACCGGCTGAAGCATCAGCTTTGCCGGGGGCAAGGAGCATTCCTAAAAGTAAAATAATCATTGGACCAACTCCCCACGCAAACTGTGAAATACCCATATTCTTTCCACGGTTACCCACTTCTGAATTTTCGGAAATGTATGTCCATGATGCAGGAACACCCACGCCCACTGAAATACCTGTAACGAGGAAACCAATCAACAGCATGGGAAAATTAACGGTGAACATGATAATGGCAATCCCCAGCATATACACAAGCATATTGTAGGTATAAATGGTTTTTCGTCCGTATTTGTCGGCCAGAAAACCTCCGAAAATAGCACCAATAGCTGCACCGAAGCAGTTGGCACTTATCGCATTTAACCAACCGAGATGCCCTTCGTTAAGACCAAGGTAATTTTGCCAAAGTGTTAACCCGCTTGCACCTGCCACAATTGCGCCGGCATCCAGGTAATTTGTGAGCGATACAGCAATCGTACTTTTTAAACTTCCTTTTTTAAGTTCCATATGTTTATTTAATGTCCGTTAAAAATGATGTAAAGAGATAATATTACAAGTCCCAGTAACACAAACAGAATTTTTACCTGTCTGTCGGTTTTTGGTAAAGGCGCTGTTTCGATGGCTGCCGTTACTTTGTTTTTATCAACCAATGAAATGATGATGGCTGCTGCAAACAGGATAACAAAAATGTAAAATGAAATCAGGAAGTAATGAGGCCACCAGGTGTTTTCACCCGTCTTTGCATCAGGAGGTAAGATCCAGAGATTGAGCATACCTACAAACAAACTGAAAGCAGAGCCTGCTGATAAAATGATGTTCACCGCAAGCTTGGTTGTACGTTTCCAGAAAACACTCAGTAAAAATGTTACCGCCAATGGTGGTGCGAGGTAACCTAAAATCGATTGAAAAATATCGAACAGCGTTTTTCCTTTGATGTTGTCAAATGCAATCGCCATCAGCACAGCCATTACACAACCTGCAATAACCGTATAGCGACCAACATTGATCTGTTGCTTCACTGTTGCCTGCGGATTTATGTTGTTGACATAAATATCTTTTGTAAACACGGTGCTCAATGCATTTAACGAAGAACCAATGGTTGCAACCAGCACAGCGATCAACACACAAATCACCAAGCCATTTAAACCCGCAGGAAATAAATTGGTGACCATTGTCATGTAAGCCAGTTTATCATCAGCAAGATTGGGATATAAAGCAAAACACAAAATGCCCGGCAGAATAAACATGGGCAATGCCAATACTTTCAACCAACCGATAAAGTTTACACCAAGCTGTCCCTGTTTTAAATTCTTTGCACCCAACACACTTTGCACCATACTTTGATCGGTACAGAAAAATGCAACGGCCGATACAGGATAACCGAGCAACAATGCATGCCATGGATAACCGGGATCGGATGCAGGATGAATTAAATTCCAGAAATGGCCTGGTGTTTTGTCAATCAATGCAGTAATGCCACCAAGCTTTTGCAAACCAATAAAAGTCAATGCAAGCGAAACAATGATCAACAGGATCATCTGGAATACATTCACCTTTGCAATTGCTTTTAACCCGCCCATGTACGTAAACAAACCGGAGAATGCGACCAACACAATTGTTGATTGCCACATGGGGATGCCTAAAATTTGTCGCACTAAAATTCCTCCGCTGAATAAACCTAAACTCAGCCAGCTGATGAGAATTTTGATGAGCGCATAGCCTGCTAAAATATCCTGCGTGCTTTTGCCATAACGTTTACCCATAAACTCGGGCATGGTGGTTACCTTACTTGCAATATAACGTGGCGCAAATACCATTGCCAGTAACAAGAGAAACACAAATGCATACCATTCAAAATTTCCGCCAACGATGCCTGCAGAAAACCCAATGCTTGCAAATGCAAGTAAAGATGAGGGGCCCACATTTGTACCCCACATGTTGAAACCGATATTGTACCAGTTGAGTGAGTTGCCCGCCATGAAAAGTGTTTCATCTTTTTTCTTATTGCGGAAACTGGCAACATAACCAATTACCAGCAGCGCAATTAGATAAATTGCGACGATGGCAAAGTCAAGTTGTGTAAGTTTATCGTAAATTTTATTCATTTCTTTTTGTTTCCAGCTTTTGCACTTATGGCATCTTCGTTGTGTCACTCACTTCATCGCTTTGTTCTTTATTCGCCAATTGTCTGAACCGGGATTTTTGGGATTATTTGATTTATAAGATTTAATTCCTGCTAATCCCACAAATCCAACAAATCATGGTTCAGACAAATGTCTTTCACTTTCACCGGCGCACCTGTCTTCAATGTTTTATCCATTGCCTGCAGTAACGCCACTGTGCCGATTCCTTCTTTCATATCAGGATAAGCCGTAAAGTCTTGTTCAATTGAATCAACAAAGTATTCCAGGTAGTTTTGATACTCACCTGCATGATGACTTTGTCCTTCGAAACGGAAAAAGTATTTCAGCTTTGCATCACCCCAATGCACAATGCGCTCCTCACCTGTTTTATCGGTAATCGCATAACGTAGCTCATGATAATCGGCCTGGCTTGCTCCTTCTGTTCCTCGCAGCACACAGCTCATGCCGCTATCACGTTTTGTTGGTTGTGTTGGACTGGTGTAAGTGCCACTTACTCTTGCAATACGTCCATCAGTTGCTTTGAAGATGAAGTGCATCGTGTCTTCATTTTTTAAACCGGCGGCTTTACCGTTTGCACTGATCATTCCATAGCCCATCACTTCTTCAATGTTGGGCAAATACCAACGGATAAAATCAACAGGATGACTTAAACCGCCATACAACCATTTGAATGAATCTTCCAACGCCCATTTCTTTTCGAGGAACCAACGATGATCCGCATTGTAATGACTTTCGATGGTGATGAGTTCGCCGATCTCTCCTGCTTCAAAATCTTTACGCTGACGTTTGTATGGTTCAAAGAAACGTGAGCTTTGCCCAACAAATACTTTCTTGCCTGTTTGCTTTTGAATCTCAAATAATTCTTTTGCCCTGCTCAGATCATCAATAAACGGTTTCGTGCACACCACATGCTTGCCATGCAGCAATGCCTGTTTGATATGATCGGCGTGCAAATGATCGGGGGTATAAATAGCAATGATGTCGATCTCTGCATCATTCAGCAGATCTTCATAATTGGTTGTATAGTTTGCAAAATCAAATTCCTTGCAGCGTTGTTTACACAACTCTTCGTTGCGGTCGCAAATGGTTTTGAGGTGCAGCTTTTTACTTTGCAATGCTGCACTCATGGTACTGCGCCCTTCACCAACACCTAAAATTCCGATAGTCAACATTCTTTCTGTTTTACTTATAACTTAATACTTAGTACTTATAACTTTTCCAAAAACACCCAAGTCTCTCCCGGCTTTGTTCCTTTAATTCCCTCCTGGTATTTTTTCATGATCCTGTTCCACTCACCCACTCTTGGATTATTCTCTGTTGTTCTTGGGTTGAGCTTATCCAGGCTTTCACCTTTTGGAATACTGATGATTAACATCAACTGTCTTCCGTTTCTGAACAACAACAGTTGCTGAAAGTCTGCATTGCAGAAACCTTTTGAAATTTCCGGCCATTTTTGAAATTGTGTAGCGTGATAGTCGAGATATTCCTGCTGTAGTTTTTTATCTGCAACAAGATTGGCGGTAAGAATAATATGCTCCCACTCCTTTGCTACGGTTTTATCGTTGCAATGTTTCTTCTTGCTGTATTCATAAAACAGATCGTGATAAACCCGTACTTCTGTTTCAGGAAAACGATTCTGCAAACGGCCCTGCATCACAGCAATGTCCTGCACCTTATCAAAAATCACATAATGATTCTGCCATTGATAAATGGCGTTGCTGTCCATATTGTTTTGTGCAAGTACCTGTTTGAGTTTGGCGACATCCAGTGTTTGTCCTTCCTTCACTACTAACTCAATTACTTCGTTATGTTCTTCGTTAATGATACCAACCTTCGGCGTTCTGTTTGCTGTTAAGTATTGAAAACGTTTTTCAAGTCCGGCATTTTGTTTTACACTGTCGTGCACCTGCGGACCATTGTTGCTCCACACATTACCCGGACCATTGGCATTCTGTAAATACTTTTGTGACGGAGTCCAGTTATTTTTCACCGTGAAGTGTGAAGAACCTTCATCATTGTAAATATAAAACCAGTGCGAGGGTAAATGTGCAATGGGCGATTTGTAAATGCTGTCGATGTAATTGTCTTCAATAACAGAACCGGGCTGTGCACTTAAGGTATAAATACCGGCGCAATCGTAATTCCATTTGCCATAGTGATGAATTTTGTTGGCAACGATGCGGTTGTTCTTCATCATATTTTCTTCCGGCGACCAACCCCAACCCAGACTGATACCGCTGTACGACACATTTTCAATTTCATTGTGACGGATACTTGTTCTGCTTACAAAACCACAGCCAATACCAACTGTGCCCCAATCTTCGTTCGTAGCATTGGTGATGAAATTGTTTTCAATAAACAATATATCGCATTTCTCTCTTTCATCTTTGGGGTTAAACGGCAAATGAATTTCTCTTCCCTCATCACCATAATTACCGGCGAGGATTGCCGTACCACCAATATCGCTGAACAGGTTATTCTTGGTCATGTTGTCCTTCACGCCTTTCCTGAGATCAATTCCTGTTGCAGCTAAATGAAGAAAAGAACAATTCTTAATTCTCGTACGCACAGCATAACTCATTTCAACCGCTGCTTCCTCACGGCCAATCCACGCCTGGTTATCCAACCCCGGTTTTGCTTTTGTACCAGCCGGTCTCAAACGGTAAGCTTCCGTCATGTACAATCCCACCTGGTGCGGCACATGTCCATGCAGTGATGGACGCAACCAACCTGTATGTTGAAAAGAAATGCCATCAATTACTAAATTATCAACCGGATCATCAATTGTTCCTTCAACACGAATCAATGTTTCTGTAAATGGAGCGACTACTTTCGCAGTTGATAAATTTTCATTGTTGCGTGGCCAGTAATAAATCTTTTTATTGGCAACATCCAAAAACCACTCACCCGGTTCATCTAAAAATTGAATAGCATTGGTTAAATAAAAAGCAGAGTTACCTGTTTCCGTACTGATCCACGGCGCAGGCCATGGATGCTCGTTTTGAATTTTACTTTCGGGCTGATGAAAAAACAACTTTGTACTGTCGCCCATCACCTGTACTTTCTTTACCCGCAGGTTGGCAATTTCCCACCATTGATGAATAAATAATTCCAGCCCGTTTGCTTTATCTAAGTTGGGAAACAATAACGTTGGAATTACACAAGCTGCTTCAGCTTTGTTCCAGTTTAAAATACGCAGCAGGACATCTCCGTTAGAAGATTTTGCCCGCACTGCTTTTACATCATTCACCCATAGTTGACGGAAATTAAAAATGTTGCCGTTTACCATCGGCACATCGGCCACCCATATATTTGGTTGTACGTTCTTTTGCAAACCATTGACGTTTGCCGTTACTCTTTTCCAGTTGCTGATTGGCACCCCCCCGCTCAACACTGGCTTTTCATTGGGGGCAGCTTCAATAAAGGTGGAGCTTTCACGGGAGCCGCTATCTTCCGGACGAATGACAATCGTTTCCAAAATCTGGTAGGTACCGCCACTTAAAATGATATGGATACCCTGTGCAACAGAAGGATCGTTTACACGCCGCAAATCCCTTGCTTTGTGCAAAGCCCTGTTAAGCGTGGCAAAAGGTTTTTCTTTTGAACCGTCGTTTGTATCGGAACCTGCGGGAGAAACATAGATATCGGCTGCCCATGCAGAAAGATTCAGGAAAAGCAATACTGCCAGCTGGCAAAAAGGCAATCGTTTCATTCGCAACAGTTATACATTCAAGTTAGGCTGAAAAAACAAGGAATCAGCCATTAAATGTACCCAAAGAGCCCACCCTGAAAAATGTATGTAATCGCTAAAAAGATGGACAATCTTACTATTTAAAGGCAGCAAAACTATTCCTGGAACACCTTCTTCAAATACGCCGCATTTGCTCCATAATTATACTTTGTATCGGAAGGTTTCTTTGCATCACGGCTCCGTTCAATAACCAGCCAGCCGGTCCAGCCGATTTCGTCCAGCGTTTTCTTCACTTTATACATGTCAATCTGCGGATCGTTCTGTAACCACACACTGTCCTTATTGGTTGCATGAATCATGCAGATACGATCCTTCCCCAATATCTTTATTTCCGTAATCAGGTCTCTTCCTTCTTTTAACGGGTTAGAAAAGTTGAAATAAATTTTAATGGCCGGCGAACCGATTTCTTTCAGTAACTGTACTTCTTCTTTTGCACTGAGCGATGTTTCAATACCAATAACAACACCTGCCTGTTCAGCCATTTTACCGGCCACTTTCAAACGGGCAATCACAGAATCCCGTACTGCCGGATTCTTTTTCATATCGCATTGAACCCCTAACGGAAGAAAGGC
>Ga0066484_1000185_pt1 | contig 14556 bp, 8 predicted proteins | sample LakWasM124_LOW14_2_FD_59590 | JGI IMG/M metagenome (GOLD analysis project Ga0066484, IMG submission 59590) | Freshwater sediment methanotrophic microbial communities from Lake Washington under simulated oxygen tension - Sediment Metagenome 124_LOW14 | ecosystem: Environmental > Aquatic >... | reverse complement strand
GGCTATGAACAACGGGTAGCGCTTAGAGTCTATGCAATCGTCCGGGATGCGACACCTACGGATTGCTTGCAGCGCTCGCATGACAGTCTCATCGTGAGCCGGGGTATCAGCGGCTTCTAGCCATCTGTTCCAACCCATAGCCTGCGCGTGATCTGGGTTGACTGAGCAGAATGTTTCGACGACTGCGTCTATTCGAGATGCGGGATTCATCAGGTACCTCCGTAGATCACTTTAGCAGTGCGGTGTGATGCGGCGCCAGTGCACGGTGTGCAGCGCACGTATTGTGGGCGCCCCCGTAGGGTTTGCTCGCCGGCGCAGTCGCCGCAAGACTGGCGGCATGGCAAACGAAACTATCTCCTATGAGGACGCCTTCGGGCTTTCGGCAAACTCCTCAGCTGCAGCACCGCAGGGAGCGGGGAGTCTGAGCTACGAGGACGCCTTTGGTTTTCCGCCCTCGACCCCGAAGAAGCGCAGCCTTGCCGCTGTTGCAAATGACACCGTAATCGAGGCGGCGAACGCTGCGGCGGGCGGTATCTCGTCTGCGGCCAACTTCGTGCGGCCCGGCAATCAGGTGTCTGGCTGGATCGACAAGAACATCATCCAGGCGGGCGAGGCCAATCAAAGCGATGTCACGCGGGCAGCCAAGCAGCGCTTTCAGCAGGAAGTTGCCGGCGCCGACACAGCCCTCGGCGAACTTGGTGCCGTCGGCCGCTACGTGGTGGACAACCCATTGCTGTCCGCAGCGCAAGCGGTGGGCTCTTTCGTCGGGCCTGGTGCTGCAGTGAAGACAGGGCGCACGCTTGCCACCGTGGCGGGTCTGGGCGGCCGCGCAGTGACGCGGGGCGGTCTGGCGGGTGGCGCTGCTGCCGGTACTGCTCTGGCCGGCGGCGATGCTGCTGGCTCCGCGTACGGTTTGGCGGCCAAAGGCGGCGCGACTGAGGATCAAGCGGTGGCTGCTGGCCGCCAAGCCAGCGTCATCCCCGCCGTGATCGGTGGAGTGGGTGGCGTGGTGGGTGCCGAGCGGCTGGTGGCTGGTGCCAAGGGCTTGGCTGGCAACGCTGTGAGCCGCGCGGTGAAAACCGCAGCTGTGGAAGGTGCGCAGGAAGGCATCGAGGAGGGCGTGACCCAGTACGAGGGCCAGCGCTCTGCGATGCCCTACGACAAGACCATCGACCCGATGAAGGGTGTGGCTGCAGCGGCTGGCATGGGTGCGGCCCTTGGCGGCGCAACGGGTGCTGGCGTGTCGCTGCTCACTGGTGGCCACCATCAGCAACAAGCGGTGCCGGCAAGCGTGAATCCCGATGATCCGTCGGTGGGCGCATCATCTGCGCCTGCACAGCCTGCAGAGCCTGCCATCGATCCCAATGCTGGGCCGCTGTCCAAAGCCGCTTCGCTCGCCGGAGACTTGAGCCTGGCACAACAGCCAGCACCGCCCACGGCGCAAGAGCAGCGCGCCACGTTGGAAGCGACCATTTCTCGGTTGCCTGAAACGCAGCAACGCGAAGCCCGGATGAACCTGGCGGATCTGGACAACCAGTCCTTGCCCGCTGGTGTGCGCGCCATGCGTAACGCGCGTTTGCAGGAGTTGGTCGACGGCGCCCCGGCGGCGCCCGTGGAGCTGACGCCCCAGGACATGGAGCGCGGTCGGGTGGTGCAGAACTTCGACGCCAGATCTGGCGAGGCGCCACCCACGCGGCTGAGCCTCACGCCAGAGCAGAGCCAGCAGCCTGGGGACGGGATCGACTTCACGGCCCCCGCTGCGCCGTCCCCCACGGTCAATGCTGATGAGGCCCGCATTGCCCAGCTCGCACTCGATGCGGATCTCACGCCAGGCGAGCCGATGCAGTTGAACAAGGCTCACGCGCTGCGTCGCGCTGCAGCCGCCGAAGGCATCACCATGTCGGTGATCCCTCACCCATCCGGCCGTGGCTATGACGTGGCGCCCACCGCACGCCTTGATCCTGCCGCGCGTACTGCCATGCCCCAGGACGAAGCTGCCGCCATGCTGTCGTTCGACCAGAGCCCATCTGGGCGCATGGTGGCCAGTCCTGACGGCGTGCGCGCTGAGCGTCGTGCCGAGGCGGTGAACCGCACCAACCAGCCAGTACCAGCACCGCAGACCGTGGCCAGCGCCACCGGCGCGCCCTTCGCTTCGCGGCGTGCAGCCCAGCAGGCGCTGCAGCGGCAGCAGCTCTCGGCGACCCATGAGGTGGTGCCTGCAGCTGGAGATGAGTCGCTGGGTTTTGTGCTTCAAGAAAAGGGAGTAAATCAGGTTGAGGCGCCTACCACGCAAGCGCTGAATGCTACTGATTCAGGAGCGAATCGTGCTCCCAACTGGCGCACCAACGCTTTGCAGGCTGGCCGCGTCGCGCGCGAGATAGGCTTGGACCCCAAGGGCAAGCGCCTGGCCCAGCTGGTGGCCGAGATCGACGCGGCTGATGCGCAAATCAGCGCCAAGTCGCCAGAAGGTGCCGCGGTGCGTGATTCCAGCGGTCAGTGGACGCCTGGAGTACGGCAAGGAACGGAAGGCCGAGTTGTTCGGCCAATCGGTGGCGCGCCTACATTCTCAGAGGCGGGCGCTGCGGCCCACTGGGCGCAGCTAGAGCAGCTCAAGAGCCAAACCGGGGCCGATGTTGCTTCGCTTGTGCGGCAGCAGGACCTGCTTTCGCCAACCGATTCCAAGACAAAAAGCACACCCATGACGCGTGCCGGCGACATCGCGCGCGGGCTACGGGACGACATCGACAACGTGGCGGCGCAGGAGAAGCGCCCAGACATGTACCGTCAAGAGGCGAATCGTCTGCGTGATGCGGCTGCCAAGATGACGGAAAACAGCGAACCACGTGCATCGTTCTCCGATGCTGCCGACATGCTCGATGCATGGGCTGGGCAGGTGGGTCGTGTTACCGCGTCCACCACCGTATCCGCTCCTGAAATGGTAGCTGCTAGCGCTTATGCGAAAGGCACTGGCGGTACATCAGGGTTGCGTCAGGAGGGTAGCCCGCAGCAGGATCGCCCCCCACGGTCTGGCCCACGCTCAGAATCAGATGGAAATCAGGCTCTAGCACATGACTTGAAAGCGCCAGCAGCTACTAATTCAGGAGCAAACGAGGGTGTTGCTGACCAACGTCCAGCACGGGCTGCAGCACCACGGTCCACCACCCGGATCGAGGACTTTGGCGAGACCCTGCACGGCGCCCGCAAGATGCTCTACGCCGAGGCCTATGCCGACGGCATGGCCCAAGCCAAGGAGCTGGACACCAAGGCGCACCCGCTGTCCAAGACCTGGCCCGAGCCCGACTACCAGAAGCTGCTGGAGGGAGGCGCACCGGTGGAGGCTGTATCGCTGGCGCGCGCGCTGCGCGAGGCTGTGCCCACGAAGCCGCAATCGTCCTGGAAACTCAAGGGCTGGGCAACGAAGGCCGAGGCCCTGCGCGGTTTCGCCGAGGACGTGCTGGCCGGCCAGATGGACACCAAGACGGTCGAGGACGCCATGCAGCGCGCCGGCAGCCGTGATGTGGCGAACAAGGCGGCGCTGTACGAGGCCATGGGCCATGAGCGGTCCTTGAAAGGCATCGACCTGTCTGTGGGGCGCTACTCGATGTACGACCGTGTGGAGTACAACCCGCCGCGCACCATCTGGAGCGTGTCGCGTGAGGCCAAGGGCAGCGCCTTCAGCAACTGGCCGCGCGAGTTGGCCAAGGGCGAGACGCGCGAAGCGGCCATTGCTGCCTTCAAGCAGCGCGCCGCCGAGCTACTGGCTGAGGACCAGGCGCCCATGAAGGGCGCCACCTTCGAGATCTACGGCAAGCGCGCCGGCGGCGCCCGCGAGTTCTTTATAGGCAAGAAGATCGGCCGCAGCGTGGCCGAGCTGAAGGCGGGCTTCCCGGACCTGAAGGCGGCGCGCCAGTACAAAGCCGACCACCAGGGCGAGCTGGAAGACCTGCTGGCCAAGTACAAGGCTGTGCCGCCCGTGCGCAGCGCCCAGAACGCGCCGCGCATCGGCGAGGACTACCGCAAGGGCGCCGACGTGACGCCCGAGCAGTTCCAGGGTGCGTTCGGGTTCCGTGGCGTGCAGTTCGGCAACTACGTGGAGGGCGCGCGCCGCCAGCAGGACCTGAACCGGGCCTACGACGCGCTGATAGACCTGGCCGGCGTGCTGGGCCTGTCGCCCCGGGCGCTGTCGCTGGGCGGGCGCCTGGGCCTGGCCTTCGGTGCGCGCGGCACGGGCGGGACCGATGCCGCAGCAGCGCACTATGAGCCCACCACCGTGGTGATCAACCTCACCAAGCGCGAGGGCGCCGGCAGCCTTGCGCATGAGTGGTGGCATGGGCTGGACAACTACTTCTCGCGCCAGCGCGGCGACGGCGGCAGTTTCATGACCACGGATTCGCGCAGTGGCGACGGCGTGCGCGAGGAAATGCGCGCCGCGTTCCGCGAGGTGGTGTCAAGCATCAACCACACCGGCATGCAGGAGCGCAGCCGCAAGCTCGACGACCGGCGCACGAAGGAATACTGGACCACCAAGCAGGAGATGTCGGCCCGGGCATTCGAGAGCTACGTGATCGCCAAGCTGCAGGACCAGAACGCAGGGAACGACTACCTGGCCAACGTGGTGGGCGCGAGCGCCTTCGCGCTGGAGGGCGGCTATCCGTACCCCACCGCAGGCGAACTGCCGGTGATCCGGGGCGCTTTCGATGGGTTCTTTGAAACGGTGGAGACGCGGCAGGGAGAAGGTGGGGCGACCGTGCTCTACAACACCAGCGACAGCAAGCCCCCCGTTCGTGGCCTATCGCTTGAAGAAGCTCAGCAGGCGGTGCAGCAGGCTCTTGCGGGGATGGCCAACCCGCCACCAATCGACATCGTGGGACGGAGCGAAGAGGCGTGGGTCGGGGCGCCGGAAGGTGTAATGGGGGCGGCGCTGCCAGAAGAGCGCCGGATCGTCATCGTTGCCTCCGCTCACGGGAGCGCTGATGCTGTTGTCGAGACGCTTTTCCATGAGATGTTCCACCTGGGGCTGCGCAATGTATTGCCGGGGCCTGATTATGTGCAGGCCATGCTCGATTTGGCAAAGCGCGACAGTCGAGTGCAACGGTACGCCATCGAATGGAAAGACAAGGCGCCCGACGCGCCGCACCAGCTCCAGGTGCTGCGCGAGCGCGGATACACCGGCAGCGAGCTGACTGCCCAGTACGAGGCCCTGGCCATCGAGGAGGGCTTGGCCGTGGTGGCCGAAGAGCTGCGCGCGCAGAAGCAGGCAGGTACCCGGCTTGGTATGCGCGTGCGCGTGCTGGCAGGTTGGCTGGCGGGCGTGGCCGAGCGCATGGGCATGCAGCGCCTGGCCGATTCCATCCGCAAGATGACCTACAACGAGGCCGAGCGCTTCGTGCTCAAGGCCATCGAACATGCCGGGCGCGCGCCGATCAGCCCCGACAACGCAGACATCCGGTACCGCACCGCCCGCGCACCTGTCGAATCCAGCATGGGTCAGATGACCGCTGTCCAGGAGCGCGTCTGGAAGAAGGTGGCCGGCGTGGCCCGAGTGCCCACCCTGCAAGAGCGGGCCAAGGCCCTGACCCAGAACATCGGCGTGCGCGCCAAGCAGGCGCTGGTAGACCAGTTCGCGCCGATCCAAGACGTGAGCCAGGACGCCTACATGTTGGCCCGCATGTCCAAGGGTGCAGACGGCACCATGGAAGCCGCCATGCTCTACGGACGCCCGTACCTGCGTGACGGTGTGCCAGACGTGGACGTGAAGGACGGCGGCTTTGCCGAAGTCCTGGCCAGCCTCAAGGGCGAGCACGATCGCTTCCTGTGGTGGGTGGCCGCCCAGCGCGCGGATCGCCTGAAGGCAGAGGGCAAGGAAAACCTGATGAGCATCGACGACATCGGCGTGCTCAGGACGCTCAATGCCGGCACCATGGCCGACGGCACCCAGCGCGCGGCGGTGTACGCCAAGGCGGCCGCCCAACTCATGGCCCTCAACGAGTCGGTGCTGAAGATGTCACTGGAGTCTGGCCTGATCGACAAGGCGGCCTACGACATCATGAAGGAGCAGCCCTACGTGCCGTTCTACCGCCTGATGGCGGAAGAGGGCGGCATGCCGGGCGCGCGCTTCAGCAGCGGCCTGACGAACCAGAATTTCGCCAAGAAGCTCAAGGGGGGCACCGAGCAGCTCAACGCCGACCTGCTGGAGAACCTGCTGCTCAACTGGAGCCACCTGTATGCCGCGACCGCACGGAACCGCGCCGCGGTCGCCACCATGGACGCCGCCGAGAAGATGGGTGTGGCCTATTCCGTCCTGGAGCCGGTGAAGGGTTCGGTGCGCGTGATGCGCGACGGCCAGGCCCAGCACTGGATGGTGGAGGACCCTTACCTGCTGGAGGCGATCAGCGCTCTGCACTACACGTCCAGCCCGCTCATGAAACCCCTGGCCAAGATGAAGCAGCTGCTCACCTGGGGCGTGACGGTGAACCCGACCTTCAAGATCCGCAACCTGATGCGAGACAGTCTCGCGGCGATCGCGCAATCCGAACTGGGCTACAACCCAGCCACCAACGTGAAGCGCGGCTGGAATCTCACAGCCGAGGACAGCCAGGTCTATGCGTCGATGCTTGCCTCGGGCGGGGTGATCAAGTTCGGCACGCAGGAGAACACCGAGCGCGCGCGCGAGCAGGTGAAGAAGCTGGGAGGCGTGGTGTTGGACCAGAAAGGGTGGCACAAGCTCAGCGGGCAATTGACCACGGTCTGGAACGCCTACAGCGAGCTGGGCGACCGGCTCGAAAACGTCAATCGCGTGGCGCTGTACGACCGCCTGGTGGCCCAGGGCCACAGCCACGTAGAAGCGTCCTTCATGGCGCGCGACCTGATGGACTTCAGCATGTCGGGCAACCATGCGGTGGTGCGCTTCCTCACGCAGTCCGTGCCTTTCCTTAACGCGCGCCTGCAGGGGCTGTACAAACTCGGCCGTGCCGCGCACGACAACCCGCGCCGCTTCGCCGCCGTGGCCGGCGCCGTGTCCCTGGCCAGCCTGGCGCTGCTGGCGGCCTTCGGCGACGACGAGGACTGGAAGAAGCGTGAGGACTGGGACCGAGACAGCTACTGGTGGTTCAAGATCGGCGAACAGGCATACCGCATCCCCAAGCCTTTTGAGGTTGGCGCCATCGGCACGTTGGCCGAGCGCACGGCAGAGCTGATGTTCAGCGACGAAATGACGAACCGGCGCTTCATGGAGCGGCTCGGCCACATGCTGGCGCAGACCTTCTCGTTCGACCCCATGCCTCAGGCCTTCAAGCCGCTGGTGGATATCTACTCCAACCAGGACAGCTTCACCGGCCGCGCCATCGAGAGCCAGGCCGACCAACGCCTGCGGCCCGAGGATCGCTACGACGAGCGCACCTCCGAGGTCGCGCGGCTGCTGGGCTCCTGGGGGCTGCCCGACCCGGTGCGCTTCCTGAAGGGCGAATGGTCCGAGCTTTCGCCCAAGCAGGTCGACCACCTGCTGCGCGGCTATTTCTCCTGGGCCGGGACAACGGCGGCCGCGGTGGCGGACACCATCGCCCGGCCGGCGCTTGACCGGGGCGCCCGCCCGGACCAGCGTCTCAAGGACCTGTTCGTTCTCGGCAACTTCGTGGAATCGCTGCCCTCAGGCAGCAGCCGCTACGTGACCCAGATGTACGAGCAGGCCCGGCAGGTGGAGCAGGCCCACGCCTCCTACCGCGACGCCATCAAGCGCGGAGACCTCGAGAAGGCCGAGGAGATCCAGCGTGATGAGGCGCCGAAGCTGCGCCAGCGCCCGGCCTACGCCAACGCCACCCGGCAGCTGTCGGACTTGAACCAGCGCGCGAAGGCGGTGACGGCGAGCAAGGAGCTTTCTGGCGCAGAGAAGAGGGCGGCGCTGGATGCCATCGAGCGGCAGCGTGCAGAGGTCGGGCACCGGATGAACGCGCTGGCGATAGCGCCCTGATGATGTAAGCGACGCACAGGGGGGCGGTGGCGAAGGGGCCGCAGGAATGTGTCGTCGCTTACCATGCGGCCATGACTACCATCGTTGTCACGTACCGTTTCACCCGCGATCCTGTAGCTGGGTTTTTCCGCCAGAACACCGCATCAACAGATGCACTCAATGTGCTGATACGTTGGGCTGGTGGCGGCGGTGGGCGCACTTATGAAGTGCTGGAGGATGGCGAGGAGCGTCTGGTTGTGCGGGTATCTCTCCAAGCTTCTGACCAGTCTGCAGCGATGGATGACATCAATCGTCTGTGCCGCGAATTTGGGGTCACGCGAGATGTGACTGACGACTGATTATCCGGCACGGTAGCTGCTCGCGCGCCGGGGTAGCGCGGCGCCCGCCTCGCTCTGGCGCCGCTTCAGAGCGTCGGTAGGCTCGCACGCGCGCCGCGCCAGAGCGAGCAAGCAGGCGCTGTGCAGCCGCTGCTGAGTTACCAAGTGAGGAGCAATATGGATGCAAGCGCTCGTACTGCGCCCACATCGGGATGGAGCCGGTCGGTTGATGCAGGTCCCCGGCATGTCCCCAGGTAGGCCAGTAAAAACGCAAGCTATTGATTTGCATGTGAATTACTGGTCTCCTCGACAGGAATCGAACCTGTATCTAGCGCTTAGGAGGCACTCGTTCTGTCCATTGAACTACGGGGAGAGTTGCGGGGGATTGTAAGTGGGGGTCAGTGGCACCAGCCGCTACCCGTGGCAGGCGAGCGAACGCGGTAAGACAGGCTCGGGGGCGCACACAGCCGGCGTACCGCGAGCAACAGAGCCCATCGCCCCACAAACGACTGAAGCGTCAGGTCAGCGGCAAAATCCATCGGGGCATCGCTCGGAAAAGAGATATTGATGGGTGGTCTCACATCCATTTCTCTTACATATGCCTGACAAATGATGGCCATTTCATTCAGGGTTTTCGAGTCTTTCGCGACCTTCTCCGCAGTGCTAAATTGAATACTGTTTCGCATGGGAAACGCCAAGCCATTTTATTTTAATGGCAGGTTAATTGCGATTTTGATCGGTGTCGGCATTGCCCGGTGGACGACGAATTCTCATGGTCGCATTTCTTTGTAACTTATCGGGCGAGGCCTGGCTTTGTCCAGGCCGAATTCAACGAGGAGACATATGTCGGATTCCAAAATCCAAAGCCGTGAAATTCCTGGAATTTCGCGTCGCAATGCGCTTCAGCTCAGTGCGGGCACTTTGCTGACTACTTTTGGTGGATTGCAATGGGCCTATGCAGCCGATCAGCCGGCCATTGGTACCTGGCCCGAAGGGTCCAAGGGCGATACGGTGTATGTGGGTGCGGCTGTTCCCTTGACTGGCACCTATGCCGTCCAGGGTGCGGACGAACTCAAGGGCTGGGAGCTTGCCATTGAGCACATGAACACCAACCACCCGCTGATGAAGAAGCTGGCGCCCAAGGTGAATAACGGTGTGCTGGGCAAGAAGGTGGCGCTCCTGTCTGCCGATTCTGCTGCCAAGCCCAATCAGGCGCTGCAGTCGGAGCAGACCTTCATCACCAAAAACAAGGTGGTGTTGATGACGGGCTCTACCTCGTCGGCAGTGGCGGTGGCAATGAACAAATTTGCTCAGCGCGAAAAAATCCTCTACATGCCCGGAATTTCCGGCTCTAACGACACCACCGGCAAGGATTGTGTGCGTTATGGATTCCGGCATGGGTTCTTCGGGGAAATGGCGGCCAACGCCATCGGCCCGGTGTTGGTGAAGAATTTCGGAAAGAACCGCAAAGCCGCGTTCATGACGCCGGACTATACCTATGGTCATACCACGACCCAGTCGGTCGCAGATTATCTGACCAAAGAAGCCGGATGGACGGTGGTGACCAATCAAGTGTCGCCATTGGGTACGCAGGATTTCAGCCAATATCTGACCAATATCGCCAATTCAGGTGCCGAATTCCTGGTCAATGTCAATTGGGGGCGGGATGCCGTCCTGTCGAGCCAGCAGGCCAAGCAGTTTGGTCTCTTGCCCAAGATGACCCTGGTCCTGCCCTATCAGATTCCATTCTTTGCCAAAGAAGCTGGTGTGGATATTAGTGAAGGGGTTTTTGCAGCGACCGACTTCTGGTGGACGCTGGAAGACAAATATCCTCTGGCCAAGATGTTCGTTGAAGCCTTCCAGAAGAAATTCGGCTATCGCCCAGAATGGGGCGCAGAAAACGCCTACGTCAGCTTCGCCCACTGGGCACGCATGGTGACCGAAGCCGGGACCTTCTATCCGCCCGATGTCATCAAGCAGTGGGAAAAGGGTGAAGTCATTCCTTCCCTGTTGGGCGATTTCGCCTACCGGCCGGAGGACCACCAGTACCTGCATCCCGTGGTCATCGTTCGTGGCAAGGCCAAGAAGGACATGAAGAACCCAGAGGACTTCTGGGAAGTGATCGAGGTCGTGGATGGCGCCAAGGTCATCCAGCCGGCGAACGCCTTCGGTTGCAAGCTCGGCGACTACACCTGACAGAGGGGCTGGTTTTCCCCTGCAGCCATGGGGCTGTGGGGGAGCCAGCGGCACGTTTGCCTGTCTGAATAGGGGCTTGGCAAGGGGTCGAATTCCCTGTTTGGGTTAGCGGTGGGTGGTTGTAGGTGTCTCAATCTTTGAATCCATTTGCGATGAGGGCAGGTCAGCGTGATTAATTGGGCTAATTTCATCTCGCAGTTGTTCAACGGACTGGTGTTGGGGGCGCTCCTGGCGCTGATCTCCTCTGGTCTGACGATCATTTATGGCACGCTGGGCGTGCTCAATCTTGCGCATGGCGCGATGTTCATGCTGGGGGGGTATGCGGGTTGGGTGGCCTTCACCTATACCGGTTCCTTTCTGGTCGCCGTGCTCGCCGGATCGCTCTTCGTGGCGCTGGTTGGCATCGTGATGGAGCGGTTGATCATTCGCCATTTCTACACCCGACCTCATGAGGACCAGCTCCTGGTCACGTTCGGCCTTGGCATTGTTTTTGTCGAGTTGGTGCGCTTTGGCTTTGGCAGTCTCTCCAAGTCGGTGCCACCACCAGCGCCGCTGATGGGCATCACGGACCTGGGCTTCATGGTCTATCCGACCTATCGCCTGGCGTTGCTGGGCATCATCACCGTGGCGTTGCTCGCACTTTACTTCGTGCTGTATCGCACCCGTATCGGCATGATCGTGCGCGCCGGTATCGAAGATTCGGTGATGGTCGATTCTCTCGGCATCAACGTCTACAAAATCTTCATGCTGGTGTTTGGTATTGGCGCCATGGCGGCGGGCTTTGCGGGCATCGTCAACGCGCCGGTGGTGTCCATCGCCCCGGACGTGGGGGAAGCCATTCTGGTGCAGACCTTTGTGGTGGTGGTCATTGGAGGGGTGGGGTCTTTCCCCGGGGCGGTGCTTGGTGGCTTGATCGCAGGCGAACTCATCAGCCTCACATCCATGGTCAATCCCGCTTATTCCTACGTAATGCTCTTCGTCGTGATGACGCTCGTGCTGGTGTTCCGCCCCCGCGGATTGCTTGGCGCCGTAGGCCGCGAATAAACAGGATCTCCAGTAATGCGCAGACAAATTCCTTTCTTGGTCGAGGCACTGACAATTCTGGGCCTCATTGCAGCACCCTTCGTGCTGCCACACTTGGGTTTTACGCCGACCACCATCAACCGCATACTTGTGTGGGGATTGGTGGGCATAGGCTTTGACCTGCTCTTTGGCTATACCGGTCTGCTGTCGTTTGGGCAGTCGGCTTTCTTTGGCAGTGGCGGCATGTTTGCCGCCTATCTCCTGACGCAAACCTCCATGCAAAGCACCATCGGTGCTTTGCTGATCGGCACCGTGGCTGCGGGCGTCATCGGGTTTTTCATCGGACTGATTGCCTTGCGGCGCACCGGTATTTATTTCGCGATGATCACCGTGGCGATTGCCGAGGTTTTCTTCTTCGTGGAGTTCAATCCGCTGTCAGACTTCACCGGTGGAGAAAATGGTTTGCCCGGCGTGCCAACGCCGACCTTGAACCTGGGCTTCACGACCATTGACTTCAGCAGCAACATGTCCATGTACGCTTTTCTGGCGTTCTGGTATTTCGTCGGACTGGTGATTGCGCTGCGCCTCGTGCGGTCGCCCTTTGGACTGGTGCTGCGCGCCATTCGGGAAAATCCGCTGCGGGCCCAGGCACTGGGCCACAACATCCAGCGCTACAAGTTGGCCGTGTTCGTCGTGGCCGCCATGTACGCGGGCTTCGCGGGTGGTTTGCTTGGATTGATGCAAGGTTTCATGCCGCCTGACGCCTTTATGTTCGCCACTTCGGGCGAGATCGTCATGCAGACGGCCATCGGCGGCGCGGGCACCTTGTTTGGCCCCTTGTTGGGCGCGGCAGTGTGGCTCTACTTGAGTGACTTCTTCCAGACCGTACTGAATCTGGGTGCAACCTGGCGACTGATTCTTGGCATTGTCTTCGTGCTGCTGGTGGTGTTTTTGCGGCACGGTCTGGCCGGCGCGATTTCCGACCTCTATCGATGGATGCGCCGAGGAAGTCAAGGGACATCTTCGCAATCGGTTGCTCCTGTCGCTGCACGCAAGCCGTCGGATGCCAACCATGCAAAAATGGGACACAAGGCGACCAAGAGCAAGCAGGGCGTCCTGCTCTCGGCCAGCGGTCTCACCAAGCACTATGGTGGCTTAGCAGCCAACAGCGACATCAATTTCAGCGTCGACCATGGCGAGATACGCGGCATCATCGGTCCCAACGGCGCAGGAAAGAGCACGTTCTTCAAAATGCTGACCTGCGAGGTCGAGCCAACCGCTGGACAAATCATCTTCGACGGACGCGACATCACCAAAATGGGCGTCATCGATGCCTGCCAGATGGGCTTGACCAAGAGCTACCAGATCAACCAGTTGTTCGAGAAGCTGACGGTGCGCCAGAACTTGGAGATTGCCGTCTTGGGCGTGGTTCGCGGAAAGTTCAGGCTCGACATGTTCAAGGCTCTGCACAAGGTGCGAAATTTGGACCACCACGTAGAGGGCACGGCCGCCCTGGTCCACTTGTCCGACCGTCTGGATGCTCCCGTATCGGAGCTTGCCTATGGTGAAAAGCGCCGACTGGAGATCGGATTGGCGTTGGCGACTTCCCCCAGCCTGCTGCTGCTCGACGAGCCCCTGGCCGGTATGAGCACGCAGGAGCGTGTCGAAACTGTGGCACTCCTCAAGGCGATTGCTGAGGGGCGCACGCTCATCGTCATCGACCACGACATGGATTCGCTGTTTGAGCTGGCCGGCAAGGTCACCGTGTTGCAGGAGGGGCGTGTGCTGGTAGAGGGCACGCCTGAGGAAATCAAGAACAACCCCCTGGTTCAGGAAGCCTATCTGGGTGGTGTTCACGAGGAGATGGTATGAGCCTGCTCGAAGTCAACGGTCTCAACAGCTATTACGGCGACAGCCATATCCTGTTCGATGTTTCTCTGCGCGTGGAAAAGAACGAGGTCGTGGCGTTGCTGGGGCGCAATGGCGCAGGCAAATCCACCACCTTCAAAAGCTTGATGGGCGTGGTCAAGCCTCGCACCGGAAGTGTCAAGATGGACGGCGTGGAGCTGGCTGGGAAAAAGGCGCATTCCATTGCCCAGTTGGGGATGCAGCTCGTTCATGAAGAGAGGCGCATTTTCGGCAGTCTCACGGTGGAGGAGAACATCGTTCTCGCCGGGTTGACGGCCCAGAACAAATGGCCGATTGAGCGCATCTACGAAATGTTTCCGCGTCTCAAGGAGCGGTGCCTCAGCCGAGGAACGGACCTGTCAGGTGGTGAACAGCAAATGCTGGCAATTGCCCGGGCATTGGTGCGCGACCCCAAGATCATTTTGCTCGACGAACCGTTTGAAGGACTGGCACCGGTTATTGTGCAGGACCTCATGCGCATCTGCCGTGAGTTGGCGCAGGCTGGCCAGACCATTTTCCTGATCGAGCAGAACCTGGCGGCCACGCTGGCCTTGGCCAACCGCGTCTATATCTTGAACAACGGACATATCGCCCACGAAAGCACGGCGAAAGAACTCAAGGGCCAGCCAGAAATTGTGCAGCGCTATCTGGGTGTGTAGAAGACCTCTTCGAGGGCGGCCGCGCCTGAAAGGGCGCTGCCCTCCATCGGTTGTCTCTGCACTGGTCTGAGTTCCCCTCTTTGGAGTCATGCATGCCCGAAGCGTATGTGGTGGGTCATATCACCGTCACGAATGCCCCGATGTGGGAGCAGTACCGCAGCAAGGTGCCCCAGACCCTGGCGCCATGGAAAGGAGAACTGGTATTTCGTGGCAAGCAGGTGGCGGCCTTCGCAGGCGAGTGCCCGCATCCCGACATCGTCGTGCTTCGTTTTCCAACGGGGGCCGCTGCCGAAGGCTGGTTTGCGTCACCCGCGTACCAGGCCCTCATCCCGATTCGGACCCAGGCGGCAGAGGTGACCCTGATTTCCTATGAGATCTGATCGCCTCCCCTAGGGATGTCCTGCATCACCCTCGCGAGGCGGTGATGGTGCGGATCGGGATGGACTACAAGGCGTCTTTTTGCAGCCAATAGCCCAGCTATTGGCAA
>Ga0066484_1000179_pt1 | contig 14824 bp, 17 predicted proteins | sample LakWasM124_LOW14_2_FD_59590 | JGI IMG/M metagenome (GOLD analysis project Ga0066484, IMG submission 59590) | Freshwater sediment methanotrophic microbial communities from Lake Washington under simulated oxygen tension - Sediment Metagenome 124_LOW14 | ecosystem: Environmental > Aquatic >... | reverse complement strand
GATTGCAGACAATCTCGCCGCCGCCAATGGCGCAGAAAGCGCGCGCAAGTCTCTCATCGCAATCGCCCCTGCAAGTGCAGCGTTAGTAATGCCAGCATAATTTGCAGTACCAGAAATCACTTGCCCCGCGATGCTGATTGCTGCCAAATCTTGCACTTCGACCGTGCGCTCTTTTCCGCCCTCAGTCTTGCTGGTATACCGCCCTTGCATCGTGTTAACAGCCTCATTCATCGAGTTCCGACTGAACTGCGAAAGCTTCTTGATATTGCTGTCATCTAGCGTGAATACCGGCGCGTCGGTACCGCGGAACAGGCGCAATGTTTGCAAACCGGTGACGCGGTCTGGTTGCAGGATGCCCCCGATTTGTCGGCAAAGTTCGAGCACCACATCCCCGCTGGCGCGCTGACTGTCCCAAATCTGGGAGGTCCCGTGGCCTTCGTCCTTGAGCGTCTTGGCCGCAGCGTGAAAGCTTGGGATGTCGAGCAGCGACGTGGGGATGCCTGCGCCGTAGTGGCGGTCGGTCAAAATTTCAGCCATGGCGTAGGCGGGGTTGGCGTCACCGTCAACAGACCAGTAGTCGCCGGCATCCGCGGGCTCGCCAAGGCCTGTAGTGATGGCCGTAGGCATACGCTCGCACACGAATTTCATGTGCTGCACAGTCGTGTTTGTGCCAAACCAAAATCCCCCTGACGTTGCACCACGCAGAACGACATAAGTAAGGTGGCGCCAGCTAGGCGTGTTTGCGGTAGAGCCTCGCTTGCTTTCAATGTAAGCGCTCGGCGTGGCGGAGCCACTGTGAAACTCTATCAAGCCTTTGAAGCCAAATGGGCTTTCGGCTTTCGCACTGTCAGCATCAACGTAGTCGATGGTCACGGTTCCGCCGTCGCTGATAGAGCCTTCCCACACCTTGACGTCTTCAATCCAGACTTCTTTGAGCAGTACCCCTGAGCCTCCGCAGAGCGTCATGCCGGCTGAGATGTAGTACTCGGTCGGCTGTGGAACGCTCGTGTGAGAGAACAGTCCAGAACGCACACTTTTTGATTTTTCTTCTGCTGCAAAGTCGTACGTGCAGAACAAATTGGCGTTATCAATCGTTCGACGGCCAATGAGCCATTGAATGGGTCGTGTAGGGTCCGCGGTCGGAAAGTTGATGTCTTTCAGGCCGGCAGATGCGGGGCGTGTCGGGCCTTTGTTCGAGCGAAGCTTTTCAGACAGCCACGTGAAAAATAGAAACTTACCAATCAGCCAAAGCCAATCCATTATTTCACCCCCTCAGAATAGATGTTGCGCGGGGTCTCGAACTCTGCGAAACCGCTGAAATTGACGATATTCCCGAACGATTTACAGCTGTCGGGGTCGCGACTGCAACCTTTTGCAGCGGTGATGGTGTCGCCTACGGTTAGGCCGCTCATTGCGCTCATGAGCGTGAGTTCTCCGCCGGTGTTAGCCACGACCATCCGTGTTTGCCCGTTAGCCCTGGCGTTGCCGGCTTTGTAGTGATTCGCGCTGGGCTCAGTGAGCGTCGTGGACACAGTGAGACCGTCCGGCGAGATGGCGGTCACAGTGCCGGTGCTGGTGTAGTACACCTCGTTCAGGCCGCACTCAGGGCCGTAGAGGTTCCACTGACAGCCGGCACAGCCGTTAAGGCGCAGACCTAGGCGCTCGGCCATTTCGCGGCCATCTGTGCCGAGCAGTTCTGCGGTGAGTTCGCTAAGGTTGCTTGAGCGAATGTAGCCACGCCAGGCAACGCTGGGCACGGTGGCGGGGTTGGCGTCGTCGAGTTCAATGACTTCAAGTTCAATGCTGCCTTCGGGGTATCCGCCAAGGAAGAGCAGCGCTACGGGGTAGTCACGCGGCACAGTCACCGTGATTTGCCCGGCGCTCTTTTCGCCGTCGTAGCGAACTTCGGAATGCGTGATGCCGGGCTGCGGGGTAAACGTAACCGCGGGATATGCGTCATTTGTGACAGAGATTTGATAGCTTGTGTGCGTCCACAACGAAATCAGGTCGCCGCCGAGGGGCTTCGAGTAGAAGGCAAATTTGTAGAGATAAATCATTGCTTAGGACGGGTCAGGAATTTGTTTGAGCGAGAGCGTGCACGTGGCATAACTTGGACGGGTGTAGGCCAGTTCAACCGTATCTGACGCAAGGCGCCACGTGCGCTCTACGGTGTCGCCCGGGGCGGTCCAACGCAGGGGCGTTAGGCGGCCTTTAACTAAGAAGAGCATCTGACGAAAGGCCAGAATTTTGGCGCGGGTGTTAAGCACGACGTTTGCTGTGTAAACGCGCTCTCGAAAGCGGCTCTCGTACAAGTCTCGGTGGCCGTTTTCGAATGTGTTTGAGTCGTCGTTAATTTGCTCCGCCAGCCCACCCCCTGATTCGGTGAACACGTCGAAGAGAACCATTTCTTCATACGTCGAAGACGTGGGCCCCCAATATGGGCCGGCGTTCTCGCGAAAGTCTTCGAGCCGGAAGGACACCTGCGCTGTTGCAATCTTGCCGGCGAGTACGTGCGAAATCGAGCGTTGCGAACCGGCAAAGCGCGCAACCGCCAAGGGGGCTGCAATGCTGTATGCGGCATCCCATGCAAATGCCCCGGAGCCCGCCGCGTATGCCCCGGTCAGCTGGTCAAGCTGTAGGACGGACGCGGGGCCGTAGACTGCTACATCAGACGCAAGGTCCGGTCGCTCGAACACATGAGGCCACAGAGGAACTGAAAAAGTGGACTCTGTACGAAGAGCCTCCAGGCACGCCCGCGCAATCGCGGAGGTCGCGTAAATCTCAAAGCTGTAAGTGTGCCGCGGGTAGGCTCGGCGGTCGCTGCGCGCCTCGGTGCCGTTTCTGGCTATCTGCACGTCAGATAGCCACTCGAGCCGTTCTGTGACGGGTGAGCGACCATTTCGAGGGGCGGAGAAGACGAAGGGAGTTGGCATACTCTGTGTAGGGAGGCACAGCAAAAGAAAAGGGGCGTCACTCTTGCAACGCCCCAGCCCGACTCGACGGCTACTTATCTGCCAATCTTCCCTTGATTTGCTATGGACACCCGCACAATATCTCGTTCGAACTGCGGCCTACGCCCAAGCTTGTTAGCAAGGTCGTCCAGGTCAAAGAACAGGTTCGGCGCAATGTGAATATCATTGTTAACATTCGCGCTCGGAAGGCTGGCCAGGGACGGCATCGACTGCCCCGGGGAGCCACCTGTAAACAACTGCGGCAATCGTTTGTTGTGCATCGCGGCATACAGTGCAGGTAGCCCGATAGCGGCCACAGCCTCGCGGTTAAACACAAACTCGTCTCGGTGCACGACCCCTGCCGGCTCATATTTGCCCCCGCGCCCGGTGTAGCCGCCGTCGGCAAAGCCGAACATGCTCGCGATGCCGCTGAGAAACCCCCCGCCACCGCTGGCGCCTGCGCTGCCGCCACCGCTCTTGAAAAGCCCCGACAAAAACCCGCCTGCGCCCTGGCCCCCTGACGAATTCAGCGCTACGAACAGGTCGTCGGTGAACGCTTTTAGAAACTTCTTGGCAACATTTCCGAAGACGTCCGCAAACACGCCTCGCACAGCATCTCCGAAGCTGTGGATGCCGTTGGTCCAGCCCTCAATCCGCTCGCCGATTGTGTCGGCAATGTCGCGGTTAAAGCCTGTTGCCAGCGTGTCCAGGCTGCCTTTCAGCGCGTCGGCGGCCTCACGTGCTGACGCGGCCACAGATTGCAATTGCGCGTTGTCGGGGTACATCTTTGCCAGGCCTTCCAAAGCCACAGCGTTCTCCTCGATTGCTGCGCCAGCTTCGAGCCGGGCCTTGAGCATGGCACGGTCGCCCTCAATCTGCGTCATTTGGCCGTTCTGCACCAAGCGGCTGATACGCTGCTCGGCTAGAGACTCCGCGTTCACCTTGTCGTCAAGACGGCGCTTTTGGTCATTGAACTGCGCCATCTGGCGCTCGTCGTTAGCGATAGCCTGGCGCTGTGCAATAAGTTCACCTTGGCCGGCGAATTGACGCTCAAACTGGCGAAGGTTTTCGTCAATGGCTGCTAACTCGCCACCGAGGAGGTCGCCTTTGATTTCAAGGCCCTTTTGCACGAGCCCTGCACGAGCGGATTTAATTTGCTCTTCGAGCGCCAAGCCCTTGGTCAAGGCCTCGACTTCAGCTGTCGCGCGCTTTGTGGTGCTAGCCGCAATCTGAGCGTTAAGCTTTGCAACCTCTGCGGCGGCGGACGCCCGCTCCTGCGGGTTGGTGGCCATCGCTTGCAGCTTCAGGGCGTTAGCCAGCTTCGCCCTATTTTGGCGTTCTTCCTCGTCCACCGATGCCAGGCCCAAAGCCTTCTCTTTGTCAAAGTACTCGCGCTGGGAGATAAGCCGTGCTTCCAGGGCGTTGTCTAGGTCAGCCTTCTTCAGCGATAGGGCTGCTTCAAACGCGGTCTGCTCCGTGTCCAGTTGCGCCTGAAAAGTGGTCGCGAGCACGCCAGCCGCTTCCTGGGCCATTTGCTTTTGCGCGGCCGACATTTCGCGCTGCGTGTCAATCTGCGCTTTCTTGGTGTCCTGCATGGCGGCTAGGCGCCTTCCTTGCAGCGCCGCTTCCTCCGCGGTCAGCTTTTCCGCCATATCCGAGTCAAAAGCGGAGCCGTCGCCCTTCGTGTTGCCGGCGCGTGCTTTCTTGATGCGCTCTGACTCTGCGGCCAAGTTTTGCTCGGTTTTTACCAGGACCTCGGTCTGCAAGCGACCGGTCTCACGGGCAGCTTCTACGGCGGTGATTTTGCGGGCTTCAAGATTTTTGGCGATGACTGCTGCTTTGCGGTCGTTGCCGGCCTTTAACTCATCGAGTTCCGCGTTATCCACCGCCGAGGCAGTGGCTTTCACTTGCTCAAGCTTCTTTGCGTAGGCCTTTGCGTCTGACTCGTCAATCATGTCCTGCTGCTTCTTGCGGTTGGCAGCAATGGCAGACGTATTGGGGGTGCTTTGGACGCTGGTTCCGGCCGTCGGCCCAGCATTTTCGCCCTTAAGCCCCTCGGGGATTCCCAGAAGATTTCCGACTACGGTTCCGCTGAGAATTCGTGAAGTGCCCCAGGCGACGCTCTCGGCCATTTGGCCTATCTTTAAGTTAACTTTCGCCCAGCTGTCGCCTGAGAACAGCCCGAGGAACGTCTTGCCGCCGGCTACCAGGAGCCGGAACCCCTCAGCTGCCACACCAAGCATGTTTCCAAGCCCGCTCATGTGCCCGACGAGGCCCGTCATTGCATTGGCGATGGAGGTAAGCAAAGGTGCGACTCCATCGCCAATGCGGACCTTAAAGTCTCCCCAGGCCTGGCCCAGCTTTGCAGTAGCCTGTTCGTATTTGTTGGCTTTTTCTGTTGCGCCCGCAAGGTTTTGCTTACCGAATTCGATGACGGCGTTTGCGAATGCTTGGTTCTTTTCAAGCTGATTCAGCGAGTCCGCCGTTTTGTTGATTGTTCTGGCGTATTTCTTGTAAATGTCGTCCAGGTTGTCGGTCATGCCGAAGTTGTCGGTCTTGTTCGACAGCCCCTGGCGAAACCCGTCAAACGCCTCCTGCACAGCTTGCCCGGGAGTGGCACCGGCTTTGGGAAACGCCAGCGCCAACTTATTTGCCGTCTCGACCATTTCTTTGATTTGCTGAAGGTCTGTGTACCCCGCAGAAATCAACGCGCGCAGCTGGTCAGTCGCTTCTTTGCGTGTGACCATGCCGTTAGCAGCGGTGGCGTCAACGATAGCCCAGGCGTCTTTGAACGACACACCGGTATTGTTAGCGAGCGTCTGCAGGTTCTTGAACGAACTTTCAAGTTGGCTTGCAGCAGTAGCGGAGCCCATCAAGAAATTTGCAGCTGCGCCGGCGGCTAATAGCACTGCCGCCTTGAACCCGACCATCTTCGAGATGAGAGTGTCAACTACCCCGGCAGTCTGGCCCGCCCCGATACGCAGATTTTTGGTGGGGTCAACGATGGACGTGCCAGTGCCTCCGAGCCCCTTGATGGCTCGCTCAATTTCGGCTATTCGTTTTGCAGTGTCTCCGGTATCAGCGGAGACTTTGAAAGATACTTTTAAGTCGGACATGCGCCCTCACAAGTGAACAATCGGTATGTCACTTGTGTAGGTAGCCTGGCGGCCAAGGCCGGCCTGCTCAGTCAGTTTTGCAGTGTGCGCCTGGACAGCTTTTCCGGCATCTTCGGAGAATGCCGCTGCGATTGCGCTTTGGAGTGCATCGATGCGAGCCAGCTGCTCGCGCGCCTCGCGACGCCCCAGAGCGTCGAAGAGGGCAAGGTTGTCAGCAAGGGTGTTATCAAGGGCCTCGCGCTTGGTGCATACCATCGCCGCGCGTAGGTCATCAACTAGACGCTCAATGAAAAGCACACTGTTTTCAACTGTCAACGCGCGCGGCTCCTGCCCCTCTCCACTCTCTTCGTCGGCGCCAGCCTCGGGCTCGCCCATAACCCGTCGCTTTGGCTCAGGCGGAGCCACCACGGGGACGCGGTACAGGAAGTCGGCATTGACGGCCATGAGCGCCTCAATCAGAGCGCCAAAGTCTCGTGATTTCAACTTGGAAACAGCACCGACCTCCCACCCAAGCGAAACGGCCGCAATACGCAGTACAGACGCCTCGTGCTGCGCTATAACCTGCCCGATGGTTTGCGTGCCTCCAGAGGCCGATACTGCCCCTACAAGGGCTATCAAGTCTGGCAGCAACACCAGGGTCTGCTCTGTGGTCAAACGTGAGACAGAAACAGAACTACCGCCCAGGACCAGCGAGACCCGGGGCGGTAGGAGGGAGGTGCGAACAGTTGCTGTTTGCACCTAGGGCCTTTAGGCGGCTACCGTGAGCCGACCGTACTGGCCGAGGTCTTCGTCAGTGGCAGCGGTTGGGTCCAGCAACACGGTGCCTTTGAGGGTACTGTTCGCGTAGTTGGTGCCGTCTTCAATCAGCGCGTAAGACGCGGCGGGGGACAACTTCAAGCGATACAGCACCAGGGTCTCGCCGGACTTTTCGTTTGTGTACAGCAGTTCCAGTTCAGGGGCGGGGCTGGCCAATACACCGTGTTGGGTGTTTGCAGAGTGGTCGAACGTGCCCGCCACAGTCGCGGTAAACGCAGTCTTGTAGGTGATTTGGCCAGTTTTTGGCAGCAGGTCGTAGTCCACGCCTGCAACCTTGGTGCCAAACACTGCATTCGAGATGCCGTTCTTTCCGAGGTACACAATGTCGCCAACCGCACCGACAGGCAAGGTAAACGCAATGGCAGTGCCCGCCACGCGCTCCACGATATTTGTCCGCAGGAACTTCTGCACGTTCTCTTTGTGACGGCTTTGCAGCGCGGCTTCAAAGGTCGCTTCCAGGTCGGTCTCGTCTTCGGCAAGGGTGCCAGGGACGTTGCCGTTGGACTTTTGCTTAATCGAGGTTGCAGCAATGGAGAACGTGGCCGAAACTGCGTTCAGGAAAGGCTTGTACGGGCCGGTCGAGCCATAGACACGGGCGGAAATGTCGCCCTTAAGGCTCATCAGTTTTGGGGTCAATGCCATTTGTGTGCTTTCGGAAGTAAATGGAGGGTTATGGCGCGTATAGCCACGAGGGGTTAGAGGTCCAGGGCAACGCCAAAAAGCATGCCGTAGGCCACAAGTCCAGCGTCTGGCCAGGATTGAGGGGTCATAGAGCCGACGCGCTGAAACTCGCCCAGGCCGTCAATCCCCGCGTCGTAGCCGGCCAGCGCTTGAGTAATCTGCGTCAGCGCTTCGCCGTCCCGCTCAAGGTCTTGCAGGTTCCCGGGTGCCAGGTACACGACCGCAAATTGCTGCTGCATTAGCGTGCGGTTGCGGCTGTGGTCAGAAACTAGGTCGCGATGGAACACAACCCAGACCTCCGGGTTGCTTGCGAGGGCCTGGGCCTGAATCTGGGTGATGTCAATTGCCGTGCGTACGGGCAGGGTGTCAGGCAGTTGGTCCCGCAGGCGCGCGACCATGGCTGGCTGTGCAGCGAGGTAGTTCATGTGATTCCCATTGCTTTCAAGTTCTTGCGGAGCGCGGTCATCGCCGCGGAAAGCGCGTCGTCCAGGTCGCCCTGGCTGAGTTCACCGTTCAGGGCCAGCATGGCGCGCTGAGGGAGGTGGCCCTCGCCGGGCGTCAGCTGCTCGTGAAACTTGGCGTAGTCCACTCCGAAACCAACTTCAACGCCCGTGCCGTCAGCGAGGAACGTCAGGCTGTCGCGCATGCGCCCGGTGTATTCCAAGAGCGTCCCGCGGCCCTCCTGTTTGCGCGCAGCAGCAGTGCTGGGAGCCCATGCCGCCCAGGCCTTGCCCGCCGGGTCTGTCTTGGTGTCGAAGCGCAGGTTTACGTTGCGCTCGAGTTTGGAGCCGATGGCCTTGTAAATTGGCGTCAAGTCGCTCAGCTGGGCCATCATTGCCCGGAGCGCTGCACTTACCCCAACATCGGTGACGGTTATCACTGTCATAGGCTCAACCGCTGTTAGTACGCAGTGCCATCAAAACGACTAGGCTTAGCCGTCCAGTAAACGCCCAATCCGCTGCTTTCAGGTACTTCGGGGTCCGGCACCAGGGGTAGAGAAATCGTGCCATTGGCAACAAGCTTCAAGAAAGCCATCGCGTGCTCGTACTCTTCCTTAATCTTCGGCGACGCGTTGTCTTTCCAAAGCGAGTAGCGCGCGATAGCGCAAGCGTGGCGCTTTAATGCGCCGGGGATGGAAGCAAGGGTCTTCGCTCCGACGTAGCAAGCTACTTCGCTGTTAGCGTCATCGATGGCTTGAGCGTATCGCGCGAGGGAGCCGGCGGCGCCAGCAGTCAGACGTGTTTTTTCGTCGGACGTGACGAACGTGTCCAGGTCGGCGGCGATGATGAAGATTGTTGTGCTCATGCACTGTGTAGCCAATGCGGGTTGTTGCATTTAACCTGCATGGGCTGTCTTGGCACTGCGTAGCGGAATCGAACCGCTCTTGGCCGCGTGAAAGGCGGGTGTCCTAACCGATAGACGAACGCAGTATGGTGCACCGTGGAGGGGGATTCGAACCCCCGGCTGCTCGCTTCGAAGACGAGTGCCAAACCGTTTCCCACGGTGCTTACTTCGTATAGTCACCGCGCGCTTATATGCACGCTTAAATAGAAAAGCCCCTGTTTCCAGAGGCTTTGTTGTCAGTCCAACCAGACACAAACGATAGGGTCTCCGCTGTCTGGCACAGGCTCCACTTGCCAGCCTGCCCACTCGCCACAATCGTACAGGGTGGCACAGTTAAGGTCGGTGCACTCTTGTAGTCCTTGATAAACAGACGCTTTCTGAGCGAGCACGTAGCAATCCGGCCCATGCTCCGCCTGCACCTCTTGCAGCTTTGAAATCAATTCGCTGATTTTCATGCTGCACCCCCTTGCGCAATTCCGTACATAGCCAAGGCGTCTTCCAGCGGCATGACAATTAACTCTCCGTTATCGTCAGTGCGTCCGTCCGTCCAGCCGCCAGCTTCGGCTATGGCTTCCTTCAGCTGCTCTGCATATTGTCCGTCTTTACGAAGGAAACCGCGCATCTCGTCATTGAACCGACGGAGTCCCGCGTCGGGGTTTGCAGCGCTGTCGAGACTTCCATCTAACAACATGGCAAGTATTTCGTCATCGTTGTAGCCGCAGGCCAAGATAGCCTCTGAATAGCACCCAATCATGCGGTACAGCCTCTGCGCGGCGTCATGGCCTAGCCTTGACACTGTAAACGGGGTGTCGCAGGGGTACGTAAATGCTAAGGCTCCGTCCCACAGTTTGGCTTGAATTGCTTTCATGCTTAGCCTCCCGCTCGCTCAACGAGCCTCTTGAATTCAGGAGTAGGCCTATACCCTTGGGCTCTCATCTGCTTGATGCACTCGTCTTCCCGTGCCTGCCAGTCGCCGGGCGCTGGAGCCAGTGCGATGCCGCCAAGTTGTCCGGAGTTGTCCGAGGCAGCTGCGGGAACTTCCCCCTGACCTGCAATCAAGGCGCGGGCTTTTTCAGCCCAAGCGAAGTAAAGGCCGTCCAAGTCGTCACCCGCGGCAGTCGAGAACGAAGTCATGCGGGCAGGGTCGTTCGCGCAAGCCCGGATTGCGTCGTCGTAGGCGACACAGGCGCGAGCGAGGTCAAGGGCTTGGGCAGTGGTGTTTGTTGTCATTTGAGAGTCCGTTTCTTTGAGAGGTTGTATGGAACCAGAGCGATTTCTGTTTCTCATGCTTCGTATAGCAACCGGATATAAGCGAAACCCCTCAAAACTGCACTTTTTGCGAAATATTTGTGTAAATATTTTTCACAGAGCATCGCTTGCAAAAAAAGCCTGCCCCACGGGGCAGGCTTTCTTGAAGAATCGTGAATCAGTCTTAGTAGTTGAGCGCGTAGCGCGGCAGCACTAGCGCGTGCTCGATGCGCCAACGAACGTCCGCCGCGGCTGCTGCATTCGGGGCTAAGTCAATAGCACCCCAAGCCCAGCGCTCCAGCACGTCGTCCGGGAGCGTCCGGCCGTTCACATGCCCCTTGAGACACGCTACGGCGTACGCTGCCATTACCGCGAATGTGCGAGAACAGCGTTTGTCATCAGTAACGACTGCCGTCGGTCGCAATGCAAAGATGAGAGCGCCAACATGCGTTGTGTCGTTTGTCGGCTTGTAAGTCACGCCTGCACAGTTGATTTCAAAGCTGTTGTGCGCGACTTGTCGGATGAGTAAAGTTTCCTTGGTCATGGGTACCTTTTGCCTCCGAGAATTGGTGGCATAAGGTATAGAAAAGGCCCCGCGTTGGGGGCCTTTGAAGGGCGCGAGAGGCTTACGGGGTCACAGGCGCGGGGACCGGGGCGGGAGCGGGGGCCGGAACGATAACAACTGGCACCGTGGGCGTGACGGGAGTAATCACGACCGGAACCGTAGGGGTCACAGGGGTGATAACTGTTGGCGTAGGCGTCGTGTAGGGCCCGCTGCCCAGAGTGCCTGTACCGCTTAGCGTCGTAGCCGTCGCGTCGTGGCTGTCGGCCGGCGAGTAAGTGCCGCTACCCAGCACACCAGTTCCGCTCAGTGTCGTTGCGGTGTCTGTGCTCGTCGTAGTAGTCGTGGTCACGTTGGCTGCGGGCGCCTGAATCTTCCCGGCTATGCCCAGGAACGTGCCATTAGTACTTACTGCCACCGCGGTTGCGTTGTTGCTTTGCACAGTAGCCACTCGCATGTTTGCAGCGATGCTGGCCATTTGCGTAAAGCCAGGCACAAGCACTTGCGCCCATTGCAGCGCGCTCGATGCCTGCGGAGCCTGCACACCAGCGGATTGCCCTGCACTGCTTTGCCCGTTGGCCAGAGACAGCGACATAACCGCGGCTACTTTGGCTGCTTCGCTACCGCTGTCGGCAATGCGAGCCAAGGCAGTATATCGGGCAGCGTCGGCCGTGTGCTTTGCGGACTCGACAGCGGCCACTGCTTGCGCGTATTGCGCGTAGTCGTTGGTCGATGCACAGCCCACGAGCGCAAGCGCTACGAGAGCCAGGGAGAGAATTGTTTTCATAGGCGGCGCCTTAAGTTATTGGTGCTCTGTGTAGCAAAGCACTTATTGCGGAGCAGTGAGCCGGCTCACTTCGGCGTCGGCCTGTGCCTGTGCTTCAGCCTCTGTCATGGGCACAAAGCCGCTAACCCCAGGCATGAAGTCTTGCGTAATGCTCACAGTGCCGTCAGTCGAGATGACGGTGTATCCGAAGCCCCCGATGGGGCTAGCGTAGATGTTGACAAGGTAGTCCATGGGCTCCTCCTTAGACTTTGTAGACGTAGAAAGACTGTGCAGGGTGTGCCGCTGCCGTGCGAGTTGAGAACATCGGTGACAGCGTAGCGTGGGGGCAAGGCAGCTGACCGGCGCCCGCGGGACCAGCCATCACTTGCATGCTTTGCCAAGCGTTAGCCGCGCCGAGAGCCAACCCAGTTGCGTTCAACACGTACGGGCTAGACTGCGCGCCCAAGGCTTGCGTGAAGTCATGCACGCGAGACGAGGCAGGAGTGCTCCAGATTGAGACCACTCGTCCATCTGCCAGTTCATACGCCACCAGACCGCCGAGCCCATCAACTTCGGTCACGTTGTACGCCGTGTCAATGATGAACGCACGGGTGGTCGCAACGTAAGCGCTGCCAGCGCCGGGGCCGTTTGTCGTCATGTTTGCAGCAAACCAGACCAGCAGTGAGCCGTTGGCTAGCTTCAAGCTACGGCCATCAAACGAGCGGAAACCAAGGGTGACCGTGGTAACGATTGTGTTTGTAGTCGGGTTCAGCACATACATCGTCTCGGTCATGTTCGCAATAGTCATAGCAGCAGCGCTAAGACCGCCGACTACTGCAAAGTTGCCGTTGCCCAGTTCACCGCAAGTGGCTTTGTGCCGAACAGCCGGCAACGATACGAGTGAGCCCCATGTGTTGCCAGCAATGCTGTAGCGTCTCACGTCTGCATACAGCAGTGAAGCAGCAGCGTTAACGCCGCCGAACGAGTAGACGTAGTCAGCATTGGCCACTAGCCCGCAGCTTCCGCCGGAACCCCCTCCGCCTGGATTCGACGTGGTGCTGTAAGTAGCGCCGGTGTTCAGGTTGTACGCGGTACCGCCGCCACCGCAAGGCATAGCGAAGATGTGGCTGCTGTTGTTTGCGGCAGTTGCCGCAGCCGGAACGGCATACGTGCCGAACCAGAATCGGCACTGGTCATAGCTGCCACTTATCGGTGCAAAGACACCGCTAGCGCGCGTGTAGCCGGTCGGCGCAAGACCAGTGCTGTTAGCAATGAGTTTGATATCACCAGATTGCGGCCCAGCCGCGGCAATTGCCGCAAGAACAGTGTCTTTGACATCGACTGCGTTGGCGCCGACTAGGCCTTCGACACCAATCAGAACGTTCTCTTCGCTTGTAGTGATTGCCGTAGTAATCGCGGTTTGTGCGGTTGTGACCGCAGTGTTTCCAGTTTCTGCAACAACGACTTGGCCGGCGATTGCCGTGGCGACATCGAGAAAGCCTTGTGTGGCCAAAGCAGACAAATCCGCGACTTCCGCGCTTGTTGCCTTTGGTGCAACTACAGACGCGGTGTCCAAGAAGCCCTGTGCTGCCAATGCCGATACGCCAGCGACTTCTACACTCGTGGCCTTGGGCGCTACCGCGTTCGTGATAGCAGTTTGAGTCGTGGAGATTGCGCCTTCCAGCGCGGTCTTCAGTACTGCTGCGTCTCCGTCAGAGACCAGCAAATCGATTTGAGTCTGTGCAACGGTTGTTGGCTTGAAAGCGCTCATAGTTATGCCCCTTGCACGATTTCGACAAAGCCACCAGCGTTGTAAGCAGTCACGCGAACGGCAGTTACAGGGCCTGGCATTACGTCGAGCGTCGCTTCGGACACGACCCCGGGCAGGTTAGTCCCGGACAAGCCCACAGCCGGGACCCAATGCGCATCGTTTGCCTTGATATCAGCCGCAGAGGAAGCCGAGAACTCGACCAGCACCGCGCCAGCCAGCAACTCACCCCCTGCGGGCCACACGCCAACGGCGATAGTTGATTCATTGGCAGTGGGCAGAATCATCACCTCCGGCACGTCCGGCGCCGAGGGGCTAACGCGGCAGGTCCAGCGGACTCCATCGCATGCAATCTTTTGTGTCATTTGTTTGTCTCCAATGTGAAAGGGGCTAAGGCTTTTGGCCCCAGCCCCTTCGGGGTGCGTGGTTTTCAGTACTTAGTTCATGTACGGAGTAACAGTCAGAGCGGCGTAGTTTTTCCAAATGTTGGTCTGAGCGCCGTTCTTGCCGACGGTGTCGGTTGCAAGGATGTTCATAGCAGCCGTACGCAGGGTAGTAGGCACAATCAAGTCAGTCACAGTCAGGCCAAGAGGCTTGTTCTTGTCGCCAACTGCACCTTCAATCAAGGCCACAGCAGCGGCGAAGTTGTCCGCAGTCAGGGGCAGGTCGGACATCACGGCCAACTGTGGCAGGGTGTAACCAACTGCGTCGCGCTTGTCAGCACCGAACTTGAACTCGTTGTTGTTAAACACGGACTCGTCTGTCAGGAGGGTCTTGGCGACAAACACCGGAGCCTTACGCTCTTGGTAAATCACCGGCTTAATTTGACGTGCGGTGCATGCCACAATCCAAGCTGGGCCTTCTGCGCCAGCTTCAGCAGCCAGGAAGTTGGAGAAAGTCGGGGAGCCTACAACCGCAACACCTTGCTCGTCAAACTCGCGTGGGTGCACTTCCGAGAAAAAAGGCAGGCCGTCGTAGCAGAGGCCAGTGGCACCGTTTTTCAGGGCACCGAAGATTTGCTCATCCACGTGGCGCATTGCGCTTTCGGCCATGTCGGCAACCAAAGGGCTGTAGATGCCAACTTCGTCGTCTTCGATGGCTTCCTTAGGAACAACTTGCGTCATTTCGAAGGTTTTGTTGGTAATCATGTACGCGAACTTCGCGACGGATTGCGCAACACGAGGACCCACCCATTCGCGGAACACGCTCGACTGGCCAAGCCATGCGTACGTGTTGGAGACAGAAGTCGAAGGCACCTTGGTTGCAAATTTCATTGCATTCGAAGGGGCCTGCGCCAGGGAACCCTTGAAAATGCCGATGAACGACGTCAACAGTGCACGAACTTTTTCGGGGAGGCTCAGGGTAGGGTTATCAACGCGACCGGTCATTTTTTGCTTTCAGTAATTGAAAAGGGGGTTTGTTTTCAGGTGTAGCAACCGCGACTAAGCAGTTGTCTTTCCTGCGTCGTAAGTAGCTGCAGGGATACCGAGCACGCGGGTGGCGTACTCAGAGGCAGCGTCAACCACAACGGCATCAGCAGCAGCGGCAGGTGTTGGGAGTCCACTGGTAACA
>Ga0066484_1000175_pt1 | contig 15116 bp, 12 predicted proteins | sample LakWasM124_LOW14_2_FD_59590 | JGI IMG/M metagenome (GOLD analysis project Ga0066484, IMG submission 59590) | Freshwater sediment methanotrophic microbial communities from Lake Washington under simulated oxygen tension - Sediment Metagenome 124_LOW14 | ecosystem: Environmental > Aquatic >... | reverse complement strand
GTCCTTCTGCATCCTGGATCCAGCCTTCCGGCGCTTCCATATTTTTCCGTTGCAGAATTTCCAGTTTGCCATTGGCCGCAGTAGTTGTTGCCATATCTGCAACAAAAGCCGGTTCTGTTCCTGCAGGCACAGCAACTGCAATGGGGTTTGTGCCTAACATTCTTTCGTTTGAAAAAGTGGGGGCAACCAATGCCGATGCATTCGTCATCGCCATACCAATCATATCATGCTGTAAAGCCATCATGGCATGGTAACCGGCAATGCCGAAATGATTACTGTTCTGTACACTTACCCATCCGCTGCCCGCATTCTTTGCTTTGCCGATTGCCACATGCATGGCAAAGGGAGCAACTACCAAACCCAATCCTTTATCACCATCCACCACAGCCGTTGAAGGTGTTTCATGAATGATATGAATATGCGGTTTTGTATTGATGCGACCTGCTTCCCACAAACGTACATACCCACTGAGTCTTGCTACTCCATGTGAATCGATTCCACGCACATCAGCAGAAAGCAAAGCCTTCGTTGCAGTTTCAGCATCAGCTTCACTGCAACCCATGGCGAGAAATACATTTTTTGTAAACGAAACTAAATGCTGATAAGAAAATGTTGTTTCCATTCAATGAAATTCATCTGTCGATTAAAGTATTCAGACTAACTACTATCGGCTCCCTCCTCTCTTAAGCCTGTGCAGTCGGTCCGCCAAAATTCATGGGAATCTGAATATCTTCCAGGTCACGGATCGGGCCATTGGCCTGTTCAAACCGCTGGATATTTTCGGTGAGCGCTTTCATAAAACGCTTGGCATGCTGCGGCGTAAAAATGATTCTTGATTTTACTTTGCTCTTGGGAGTGCCGGGCATTACGTTAACAAAATCAATCACAAATTCAGCATGACTGTGCGTAATGATGGCAAGATTGGCGTATGATCCTTCAGCTACTTCTTCCGTTATTTCAATATTAAGCTGGTTGGGGTTTGCCTGTTGCTGTTCGTCCATAAAAATAGTTTGAACATCAAATATACAACCTGCAATGATGAAATACACAGTAAAGGAATAACATTGAAACTGATGAAAGCAAACTGCTCTTTACATGAACCATGTTATTCAAACGTTGGGAAACCAAGAGCAACGGAAAACAAGCATTGCTTCACTATCCTTTGATCAATTCCCTTGAGAGGGGGAGATTATTTTTATCAAACACTTTCAGCTCGTAAGGAGACCGGTCAGTATTGATAATGATATTCGCCTCAAGATCGGCACCGTATGTTGCAAGCAGATTGGAACAAAAAACAGAGTAAGCACGCCTGTCAGCATCATCTTCAATCTGCTTTATCTGCTGAGGGGTTAACTGGTCAATGCTGTAGCATTCACCATTAATGATGTAGATGTTCTTAAGATTCGGACCCAGTAAGCTTGACATGATGAGGTATTAAGGTTAATGCTGTAAATTAAAGAAAGCGACAGATTTACGAAAAGGGAACTATCCACATTGTATTCAGATTGTTTGTGAATAAAAATCCCCGCCGGTTAAAAGAGATCGTATTCTTTATGATTTTTTAAACGTTTACTGACTGTCTTTCATAGATTTGCGGTATGTCAAAACCAGTTATTTGTATCGGTGCCGCTTTAGTAGATGAACTCTTTCACGCTTCAGGAGAAATGCTTTTAGCAACTACAAATGAAGCAAATGTTACAAAAACAGCCGGTGGCGTAGCCCGCAACATTGCACATCAGCTGGCACTACTGGATGTTCCCGTACAATTAATCAGTGTATTTGGAAATGACAGTGATGGTGACTGGTTGAAGCAGGTATGCACAAATGCCGGTGTTCAGTTAGATGCATCCATTACAAAAGAAGGTCTTTCAGGAAAGTACACGGGCATCCTGAGTGTTGACGGCTCCCTTTTCTCAGCCTTCTTAACCAACTCAGCTATACATCTTATTACTCCCGAACACCTGGAACGGCATAAAGATTTATTAAAGACCGCCTCTTATTTACTGGCCGATGCCAATATTAATACAGATACGGTTGAATGGCTGCTTACTTTCAGTATTGAAACGGGAATCCCTTTTGTTATTGAACCTGTTTCTGTTCCTCCCGCAAAAAAACTGAAAGGCATCAACCTCAAGGGGCTTCACCTCATCACTCCCAATGAAGATGAATTACCGGTTCTCTGTTCAGAGTCGGCAACCTTTGTTGACAAGCAGATTGATGAACTGATGCAGAAAGGTGTTGAAAATGTATGGCTGCATAACGGTAAACACGGATCGGTACTGAGTACAAAAGAACAACGTTTGCATCTGCATGCTCCGTCTATTGAAGTAGTTGATTGTACAGGTGCAGGCGACGGTTCTTTATCCGGTTATCTTTTAGGAAAGCACCTTGGTAAAGATGATGCGGAATGTTTAAAACTGGCACATACACTTTCGGCTGAAATATTACAGGTGAACGGTTCCATTGTTACACACCGTACACAGCAGGAGATCTTACAACTCGTTTCGAAATACTACCCTTCTTAAATGAATGCTTTACTGAATATACAGCCCGAAGTGACTAATGCCTTACAGAACAATTTACCCGTTGTTGCGTTGGAATCAACGATCATTTCTCATGGCATGCCATACCCCAGGAATGTGGAAACGGCACTGGCGGTAGAAGAAGCTGTAAGAAAAGAAGGAGCTGTACCTGCTACCATTGCCATTAAAGACGGGAAATGCTGTGTTGGTTTATCAGCTGAACAACTGGAGTTTTTTGGCAAAGAAAAAAATGTGTGGAAAGTGAGTCTGCGGGATATGCCTTTTGTACTCAGTAAAAACTTACCCGGTGCTACAACCGTTGCATCAACCATGCGGATTGCAGCAATGGCCGGGATAAAAATATTTGCAACAGGGGGAACCGGTGGCGTACATCGTGGCGCAGAAAACAGCATGGATATTTCTGCTGATCTTACAGAGATGGCACAAACCGATGTGGCCGTTGTATCAGCAGGTGTAAAGTCTATTTTAGATATTGCCTTAACACTGGAGTACATGGAAACAAAAGGAATTCCCGTTATTACATTCGGGCAGGATGAGTTCCCCAGTTTCTATTCCCGCAACAGTGGGTTGCTTTCACCTCTTCGTTTGGATACAGCAAAGGAAATTGCAGACCTGCTGAAAATAAAATGGCTTGCCGGATTAAACGGATCTGTACTTATTGCAAACCCCATTCCGGCAACGGATGAAGTGCCGGCAGAAGTTATTGAAGTACATATCCGGGAAGCATTGGCAGCTGCAGAAAAACAAAAGATCAGCGGCAAAGAAGTAACCCCGTTTTTACTAAAGTACATCGCCGGCCATACACATGGTGAAAGCCTGGAAGCAAATATTGCACTGGTCATTAATAATGCAAAACTTGCAGCACAGATTGCAGCGGCAATGAAACAGCAGTAAAAAAATGCAGGTTTATGTTCCTGTGCTGTTAAGATATAAGAAATTTAAATCAACGGTTATGAATAAGCTCAGATCAGCAATTGTTCTCATTTCCCTGTTTCTTTCCCTTCATTCATTTGCGCAGGATGAATATTATTTCACTAAAGGCTTATCAGCTAACGGCATCCATCGTTACGGACGGGAAGCATTATACAGCGACAGGCTTGCTTACCAGCTTTACACAAATACATTAAAGCAACCGGTTGATGGCGGATCACTTGGCATTACCAATAACAGGGGCCAGGAAATTAAATGGCAGGCAATTAAAGCCGACAGTGCAAACAGGTTTATCAACAGGGGATTTTTCTTTGGCGGCGGTGGCGGCGGATATATTTATTTTACCTACGATGCTGATAAAGAAAAAACAGCCATACTGAATATAAGCGGCAACAGCGCCGTATTCCTTAATGGCGAATTGCATGCAGGTGATCCATACAGTTCCGGTTGGCTGTACATTCCTGTAAAATTAAAAAAAGGCTTGAATGAGCTGTATGTGCGTTCAGGTGGAGCGATGATCGTTAAATTACTGTTCCCCAAAAAACCTGTTCAGTTAAATACCGGCGATCCCACCCTGCCCTTTATTGTAACGGGTGAAGCAAACAATTCATTAAAAGCAGCCGTTGTTGTGATCAATGCTTCAACAGAGTTGATAAAAAATTACCGGTTAAAGAGTTTCATTGGCGGCAAAGAAGTCATCACAATGGTACCGGCTATTCCTCCCATGTCGACACGTAAAGTGATTGTTGAATTGAATGGAGAAGGCATTACTGCAAAAGGAGAATATGCCTGTACCGTTTCATTAATGAATAAAGAAAAGCTGATCGATGAAAAACAGATTACGATTGAAGCAGTCAACCCGAATGAACAGTACAGTAAAACATTTGTCAGCAATATCGATGGCAGTTTGCAGTATTATGCGGTCACTCCTCAAACACCTTCAGCAACAAAACCATCAGCCTTATTTTTATCAGTTCATGGTGCAGGTGTGGAAGCTATCGGACAAGCAAGGGCCTACAAACAGAAAGACTGGGGAACACTGGTAGCAGCAACCAACCGCAGGCCAAGAGGATTTAACTGGGAAGATTGGGGCAGGCTTGATGCATTGGAAGTACTGGCAATTGCAAAAGAAAAATTCAAACCAGATCCTGCACGCATTTATTTAACAGGTCATTCCATGGGCGGACATGGTACCTGGTTCTTAGGTGCAACTTATCCCGACATGTGGGCAGCCATTGCACCTTGTGCCGGTTATCCCACATTAAAAGGCTACGGATCTGCCGATGGATTAATTCCTGAAACGGGTGCTACTCCAATGGAACAACTGTTATTAAGAACAAGCAACCAGAGCGATGTTCCCAAACTGGCAACCAATTACAAACAAGCAGGCGTTTATATTTTTCATGGCGATTCAGACCGTACCGTTTCTGTGAACTATGCCCGGCAGATGAAAAAACTATTAGCTGATTTTCATAAAGACATGAGTTATTATGAATACCCCGGCGGTGAACATTGGTTTGGAAACCATAGTGTAGACTGGAACCCGATTTTCGATTATTTCAAATGGCATACCATTGCTCCCGACAGCGCCATGAATAATATTGATTTTATTACAGCCAGTCCGGGTATTTCAGCAAAGTACCGTTGGATTTCAATTGAACAGCAAATACAACCTTTGCAGTACAGCCGTATTCAGCTCACCAGGAATAAAAAGAAAAACAGCATCAGCGGTTCAACGGAAAACATTGCCCTGTTAAAAATTAAGCTGGAAGACTTTGGCGGCAATGCCGGTATCAGCATCACACTCGACAGCCTGAATACAATTCAATATGTAACAAAAGGAGAACAGGACAGTATCTTTTTAGCAAAGAAAAATAACCAGTGGTCAATTGCAGGAAAGCCGGCTGAAACAGAAAAAAATCCTCTTCGATACGGCACGTTTAAAGAACCCTTTAATTACAGGATGGTTTTTGTGTATGGAACAAAAGGAACTGCAGTTGAAAATAAATGGAGCTTTGATAAAGCACGCTACGATGCTGAAACCTGGTATTATCGTGGAAACGGTGCTGTTGATATTATTGCAGACAAAGAGTATAGCCCGGAAAAATATACCGGGCGCAATGTGATCATTTACGGCAATGCAACAACGAACGGTATCTATAATACATTACTCGAAGGTTGCCCGATCCGTATTGAGCGGAATAAAGTAACGGCAGGTAATGAAACAATGGAAGGACAGGATCTGGCAGCTTATTTTGTTTGGCCCGTGAAAAATTCTGCCTTCAATTCTGTAGCTGTAATTGCAGGTACAGGGTTACCTGGTATGCAGGCCGCCAATGCCAATCAGTATTTTGCAGGAGCCAGTGGCTTCCCCGATTTTATGATCTTCAGTCTTGAAATGATACAGACGGGTGTGAAAGAAATTAAACTGGCAGGCTTCTTTGATAACAACTGGAAACTCTCAGCTGATTATTATATTTTGAATAAATAATGATTTCAATAAAGTAGTTACTGCTATTACGACATCAGTGATGAAATAAGGTCTAAAACAAAAAAGCTTCGAATTTCTTCGAAGCTTTTTGCGGACCCGTCCGCTCCGTGCAATATCGTTACAATTATTTGAAAATCAACCTGTTACGAACAATTAAAATGACGACTCACTAAAAGACTCACTGAATTATTTCACACTTCTTCCTACTGCTTTTCAACAGTGCATTTACTTTTCAAATGTATCATTTTTTTCCGACAAATCATTCTTCGACATGACAATAGGACAGCACGAAGCCGGCTAATAAAAGTTGAATCGGTTTAACGAATGATTTATTGTGATTTACACATACATTGATTACTATACGTCACCTCTTTTAATTAGTTTCACACTACTCATTTCAGGTGTGAGAAAATGAATGATAATCCATGCCAGCAGGTATGCACAACCGCAGATTATAAAAAGAATATTATAACCTGTAGTAATATTTCCTTGCAGTTTATACAAATCCAAAAGATAACCTACCAGTATAGGAAAAAGAATGCCCCCTACAGAACCAGCCATCCCACCTATTCCGATTACAGAGCTTAAAGCATTTTTGGGAAACATATCAGATGCTACTGTGAATATATTTGCACTCCAGGCATTATGTGCTGCAGCAGCAAGACTAATCAACCCAACTGCTGCCCAGATATTTGTAGCATAGCGTGCAAAAATTATAGGTAATACACAAAGAGCTGCGATCAGTAACGTAGTTTTTCTTGCTTTAAAAACAGGCCAGCCTTTCCTGATCATCCAGGATGAAAGATAACCTCCTCCAATACTTCCAATTGTTGTGGCAAAATAGACAGCCCCAAGTTGCAGACTTGGCTTGGTAAGGTCTAATGCAAAAGTTGAAGAGAAATAAGAAGGCAACCAGAAAAGAAAAAACCACCAAATTGGATCTGTAAGAAATTTGCCCGTTATAAAAGTCCATGTTTGCCGGAGGCCCAGTAAATGTATCCATTTGATGACCACCTGTACACTTTGCATATCTTCCTGATCGCTATTGATATAATTGAACTCGCTTTTAGAAAGTTTTTTTTTCTTAACTGGAGTTTCATAAAAGATCAGCCAAAATATCAACCACACAAATCCCAACGCACCGGTAATTAGAAAAGCTTCTTTCCAACCATAAGCTGCCAGGATCAAAGGAACCATAATAGGTGAGATAATCGCTCCGATACTGGCACCAGAATTAAAAAAACCAGTTGCCAGTGCTCTTTCCTTTTTGGGAAACCATTCTGCAATAGCCTTAATGGCAGCAGGAAAATTTCCTGATTCACCTAAGCCCAGCCCTGCCCTGACGAAAATAAACCCTGTGGTAGTTCTGACCAAAGAATGTAACATTGCAGCAAGACTCCAGAATAAAATGGAAATTGTATATCCAAGTTTAGTTCCTATTTTATCAATAATGCGACCAAAGATTAATAACCCGAGAGCATAGGTAATGGAAAATGCCATTATTATTCTGCTATAATCCGTTTCAGACCAATTGAATTCCGTTTCAAGTGTGGGCTTTAACAAACCAATAACCTGCCTGTCTATATAGTTAATCGTAGTTGCAAAGAATAACAAGACCACCACAATCCAACGGGTATTTCCTGTACCTGTATTCTGTGAACCACTTAAATCTTTGGAATTCATGTTAGATCTTTTATAGCTGACCGGTTTTCGAAAGTTCATGTCGCATTTGTTCTAGTATCATATTGTTTGTGTCGATCAGATGTTGTGTACTGCCTGATTTGTACCATTCTAAAAACCTGTCGTGATGATAAAAAGGCTCAGGAGTGAGTAACTCATTTTCAAGATAACTTATAAGACTTGAGAAATACGAATCCTTTTCTCCGGCAATCATAATTCGGGCACGCAAAGCATTGTATTCATTTAATTGACGGTTGATTGTTTTAATAAAACTTGGGTGCTCAAAACCGGTTGCTTGAGATAATGCTTGAATCGCCTTGATAAAAACTCCTGCTCCTCCATCATTATTAGGCTTCTCAAGCCCCATTATACCGGCTATTGTTGGAGTGAGATCTGTATGTTCAAAGTATGGCAATATCCTGTTTTTTGCAATTGATGGACCTGCAAAAACTAATGGTGTCATCACACTATCCTCATCTATCATTGGATGCCATCCTTGTTCACATTGTCCATGATCTGATGTAACTACAAGGAGAGTTGACTCCCACTTTCCCATATTTTTCAGGTCTGCAATTAATTTCCCCAACAACTGATCTGCCTGTTCAACATACTTTACATATGGTGAGCCTTCTCCCCATATATTTCTATAATAGGGTTTATCAGGAGATGTGTAAGATAAATAGCGACCGGCATTACCCGGAGTTTGGAGATGTATTCTGAAATACTTAACATCATACCTGTTTAGAAGCTCAATACTTTGATTAACAACTTCATCATCGCTCATCTTTGGATTATGAATACTGATATCAAAACCTCTGCTAACAGAAACATATGCTTTAGTATTAGCAACAAAAGCAGTGATATCATCTGATGCAAAAACTTCCTGCAGCATTTTATTATCAGGTCTAACAAACAGTGTTCCCTCCTGAAGCACAGGGTTGGGAAAGGAAGAACTATGAATGCGTCCGTATTCACCAACTGTTGGGTGATGAGGAACAATCATGTAAGATTGTTGAATATAAGTTCCTTCTTTTACCAGTTCATTAAAAACAGGCATATTGAGTTTTTCAGGAGCCTTCCAGTGAAGTCCATCAATAAAAAACACAATAACTCTTTCCGGTTTAAAATTTGATTCTGAGTGCATAATTATTTTTTACCAACCTCTAAAGTCTAATCTTAATTTCTCCGGCCAAATACTGCTCCCTTTTCAATTGACATCACATTATCGGCATAAAATTTCAACCAGTTATGTTCAAGATTTCGTTCTTTCGGTTTCCAGTTACTCATTTTTTCTTTATATGATTCTTCGGAAATCAAAAGATCTATTCTGCGTTTATTCAGATCAATCAATATTGTATCTCCTTCTTCAATAATTGCCAACGGTCCTCCACAAGCTGCTTCAGGCATTACCTGGCCAATTGTAATCCCTTTATTTAATCCAGATAATTCACCATCAGTAACGACCGCAACGCTATCAGCAAGACCGGCACCACTTAAAGCTGCCATAAAACTACATGCAAAAACAGTTCCTGGTCCACCAACAGGCCCCATCATTCGCAAAACAACTATATCGCCTTTAATAATATCACCTTTTGCCAACGCCAGCATGGCAACATCTTCATCTTCGTAAACTCTTGCAGGCCCGTTAAAAATACGGTTTGCTCCATCAATAGCAGAAAGTTTTACAATAGCTCCTGATGGAGCAATATTTCCTCTGATGATTACCAATCCAGGCTCGTTGCGAAAAGGATTCTCGGTTTTGCGTATGAATTTCTCATCAATAACAACTCTTTCACTGAGAATTGTTAATAAAGATGTGCCGTTTACTGTCTGAACGTTTTTGTTTAGATGCCGTTGCAACCTATGCATTACAGCATTTGTACCACCTGCAATGTCAAAATCTTCAATTCTATCCGGACCATTAGGTCTGATCTGTGTAATTTGTGATAAGTGCAAAGACTCATCTTCAAACATCTTTATGATATCTATATCCAATCCTGCTTCAACAGAAATAGCAGCAAGATGCCTTACAGTATTGACAGAACATCCAATTGATATTGCTACCTTAACTGCATTCTGAAAGGCTTCCCTTTTCAGAATATCTCTCGGTCTTATATTATTTTCAATTAGCTCCAAAATTTTAAAACAAGCTGATTTTACTATTACGTTTAATTTTTCACTGCCAGCCCGAACAGGAGTTGTTTTAGAAAGTGCCATACCAAGTGCTTCCGCCATACAGTGCATAGAATTTGCTGTGGCTAAACCCGCACAAACTCCTGGCCCCTTTATAGCACAACGGGTCCAGTCTTCCATTTCATTTAAAGTCATTTTCCCTGTAAGCAAAGTTCCGACACCTTTATAAACCTCTTCGATATCAACCTCCCTGCCATGACAGTTTCCTCCCAGCTGATACCCGCAAGGCACTACAATAGCTGGAATATTAAGCCTTGCTGCTGCCATCAAATGTGCTGGGGTAGTTTTATCACATGATGAAAGCATGATCATACCATCAAGTACAGCTCCCTCAATCATCACTTCAATATCATTGACCATTAAATCTCTCGTTGGCATAAGGTACCTTGCCTTTTTACCTGCAGATGTTACAAAATCAGAAGGTGCTATTGTGTTTATTTCAAATGCAAGCCCACCCGCTTCCTTAACAGCCTCTTGTGCCAATTTTGATAAATCATCTAAATGCTGATAACAGATTGATAAGCCAGATGACGAATTAATAATTGCAATTTTTGGTTTATGAAAGTCACGTTCAGAAATTCCCATGGCAATCCATTGAGCTCTTCTTACAGCCCAACGGGTGCTTCCCTCTTCAAAATTGCTTCTTAATTTATTGTTCATTGGTACATTTTAAATCATGTTGTTTCATCCATTCTTTAACCATAATTCCACTTAATTCATGAGCTTTTATATTCTCATACATCATTAAACTGCAAGCTGCTCCGGCAGAGTACCCCATCCCAAAGCATTGAGCTGTCACTCTCGCAGAAGCCAGTGCTTCATGTTCTGCAGACATACACCTGCCCGCCACCAGATAGTTAGTTGCCTTTTCAGGAATGAGGGTTTCAAAAGGGATATCATAGAAATCGTTTTCAAGATGAACTATTTTAACTTCTTCCGTACTATGTAGCTCCATGGGCCATGCAGAAAATGTAATCGCATTTGTACTTTTTCTTGCATTCATAACATCATCATTCAGAAGTTTTGCCTTCCCAACAATTGAGCGTGTTTGTCTTATACCAATCTGCACACCGGTAGTTGAAATATATGCTTTGCTGAATGCAGGAATTTTATCGATTAAAAACCGTGCATATTCTCTGGACTGTTTTCTTCCTTCAATTTCTGCAAAGGTTAAGTCAGTTGAGTTCGTCCCTAAAGGAATAGTACCATCCTTATAAGTAATACGAGTCATGTTACAAAGTACTTCGCCGGTATTGGGCAGAGGGAAAATATAAACGTGGTGCCTTGGCAAACTATAGTTACCGGACAGATGCGCTTCGCTTACTTTTTTATTAAGTTCCAATGGGTCAAGCTTAAAGAAAGACTTCATATCTACATTTCCCATTTTAAAAATCATCGTGGGAGTCTGAACAACCCCATTACTACCAAGAAAGGTTTCCACTGATATACTATGTATCACTTCTGCATCTCCTGATGCATCAATTATAAATTTTGGCATAACAACGAACTGACCTTCCTGTCCTTTTAACAACAAAGAAGTAATCTTTCGTTCAGAATCAGTAAATGCTTTTAAAAATTGAGTATGATAAAGAATTTTACATTTGCTTTCCAGTAATAAATCATCTGCAATTTCTTTCCACTTCAAGCTATCATGAGGCACCAGTAAAGTTTTTCCGAATTTCACAGGTTTTGCAGCGCCACCTCTGTTTTTCAGTTCTTGATAAAATTCATTGGCAAAACCGAAAACAATCTGCTCCGGGGTTTCACCACTGCTATATAAACCACAGATTGTTCCACTAAGCCCTGCAACTGTTGCACCTCCGCTAAATCCATACTTTTCAACAAGTAAAACAGACATATTTAAACGGGCTGCAGCAATTGCTGCTGAGACACCCGAAGGTCCTGCACCAATAATACATACATCAGGTTTATAACTAACCGGCACATAATATTCATTTACACGGAATCTTTCTATCATGCAAAAACTTTCATTTTTTGGTCATCCGAAAAATATTCTATGTTGCAAATATTTAATGGCCGCTTTCCATTAAAAGTATCAAGAACAGCCTGTGCAGCCGCTATTGCAATTCGCTCATTTGATTCTTTTGTAGACCCTGCTACATGAGGTGAAAGAATAACATTGGGAAGACTGAGCAAAGGGCTATTTGCAGACAAAGGTTCTTCTTTAAAAACATCAAGTGCTGCGCCGGCTAACCTGTTTTGATTTAAAGCCTTGACTAACGCATTTTCATCAATTAAATCTCCACGTGAGGTATTTATCAGGTATGCCCCTTTTTTCATGAGGCTGAGATATTTTTCTCCAATGAACTTACGGGTAAGCGGAGTTGATGGGCAATGCAGGCTTACAAAATCAGACTCTTTAAAGATTGTTTCAATATTATCAGTTATGTTAACATCTATGCCTGTTTGAGTAATAAATGGATCGTATGCAGTTACCTGCATACCTAAGCATCTGCAAATATGCGCAGTGGAAAATCCAATATTACCATAGCCAATGATACCCAGTTTTTTGTTTTTAATATCAATTTGGTTTAGCGAAAAGCGTTCTTTCCAGTTCTGATTCCTCACGGCTTTATCCATTACTATGATTTGTTTTGCAAAAGCCAGAATCATCGCAACTACATGTTCAGCTACTGTTTCATCGTTTGTTCCCGGAGTGTTGCAGACAAAAATCCCTTTTTCGGCTGCAAATTTCAGGTCAACATTATCAATACCAACTCCGGTTCTGACAATAGCTTTTAAATTAACTCCTTTACTGATCATCTCTTTATCGAAAGTGGTTGTTGCCCTCAGTATAGCAGCATCAGCATCACATATCAGAGCTAAAGCTGTTTCTTTTCTGGTATCGGGCGCTAAAACTATTTGAGCTTTCCCTTCCAGCATTTCAATCCCCTTGGAATTGATAGGCTCTGAAACAAAAACTTTTGGCAGGCTCTTCATTTATGTTGTTTAAATTTATTATTTTTCAAATACCTGTATTAATGCACTGAAATCCAGATCACCTTTTCCATCTGTTAAAAGCGCTTCCATTTCTCTGTACATAAGTTGTGTTCCTGGCAGGAAGAGAGAACGTTCTGTTGCAGCATCTTGTGCAATACGCAAATCTTTACTGTAAAGTTTTAATTTGAATCCGGGAGTAAAATCCCGTTTAAGAATTTTTGCACCTGTCAATTCAAGGACTCTGCTTTCTGCAAAACCTCCTAAAAGAGCATCTCTAACTTTCGAAATTTCAATACCTGCTCTTTTTGCAAGAGTAAAAGCTTCAACTACACCCTGAGTTGTTAATGCAGTAGCAATCTGGCTGCATGATTTAGTAATCTGTCCGGCTCCGATATTTCCAATGTGATTTATCTTCTTTCCTAAAACCTGAAAAAGAGGGAGCGCCCTTTCAAATGAATCAACATGTCCACCTACCATTATTGACAGAGAGCCCATTTCTGCCCCAACCTGCCCTCCAGAAACCGGAGCATCCAACGAATCAACTCCTATTGCATTTAACTTCTCATGTATTTCAATTTCAGTAGAAGAATCTATAGTTGACATATCAATAAAAAGTTTCCCAGCTTCAAGCCCATGAATCAAACCACCTTCACCCAAAGTCACTTCCAGCACCTGCGGTGAATCTGGAAGTATACAAATAATAACATCAGATGCCTTTGCGAGTTCTTTAAGTGACCGCATGATCTTTGCTCCAGAATTTTGAAGCTCAATCAAAGCCAATTCATTTATGTCAAAAACATTTAATTTATACCCCGCTTTGATAAGGTTAATTGCCATAGGCCTTCCCATGATACCAAGCCCAATAAATCCAATACTATTTTCCACAAACTTTCTTTTTTTTAGAATTATGTCTACTATATTATAAAAGTGAATCTTTAATTTTAAGTAATTCGGTTGCAGTTTGCTTAGCCCCTTTGCTCAAAAAACTTGCATCTGTGCCACAGCAAAAAAAGCGAATACCTAAATCATGATATTTTGTTAACTCAACAGGATTGGACAAAAGAATCCCAACATGTTTGTTAGCTTTTACTGCAGCAGCGATAATTAAATCAATCGTTTTGATAAAAAGCGGGTGATCTGTCTGTCCGAAAATACCAAGTGCCATTGAAAGATCTGATGGCCCAATAAACAATACATCTACACCATCTGTATTTGCAATTGCTTCAAGATGATTCAGAGCTTCTAATGTTTCAATTTGTATTATACCTAATAATTCAACTGCAGCTTTCTTCCTGTATTCATCAAAACTATCTCCGTAATTTGCGGCCCTTATCATTTTTGCCACTCCCCTCATCCCCGCTGGAGGATATTGCATGGCTGTAACTGCAAGCTCTGCTTCCTTTGCATTTTCAATTCTAGGGCACATAATTCCATCAGCACCAAAATCAAGAACACGGTGTATACGCTGTCTTTGATAACTCTCAACTCTGATTATTGCTGATACACCTGTATTTTTTAAGCCTTGAAGCTGATAAACAACGTCTCTTTCAGATCCTATTCCATGTTCTAAATCTATGATCGCCCAATCAAAGCCCGAATTCCCAACAATTTCAGCAGTAATAGCATTACCAAGACTGAGAAAGGTTCCTATTAATACCTCGCCATTATTTAATCTTTGTTTTAGTCCTATCATTGTAATTTCTGTTTTATGAGGAAACCTGGGTTTATTTATTTTCAGCTTACCAAACTCCTGAGTTAATAATTTTACAATTGAATAATCTTTAAACAGAGTACTTACTTCCTGTTAGTCCGAATTGAAATTGCTTGCTTTATAAAGCTGTATAAGAAATAGAGCAGTCTGCTATCCGAAAATCAAGTTCACGAAAACTAAAAATTAATTAGCAAATAAACTCATGTTAGAAATAAACATCAACTTCATTATTTGCAAAAATTAATACAATATTTGCCTCCTTTCTTGCAAGGAATGAAGGGCTATGGTCAGGCGAATTTTCAAGAGCCGGCTTCAATCTGCCGGGTTACATAATTAGCTCTGTATTCCCGACATTTAGTTAAACTCATTACACAGTATTGACTTTCGGCAAATTGACTTAATTTTCTATAGCAATAATTATTACATTTGGCATGAAACAATATTTGCTTGCCCAAACATGAAGCCAATACTCATAAAAAGTAGCACTTCACCCAACTACTCATTTACCATTGAAGAGAGGATTTCTCCGTATTTTAGTATCCCCTATCATTTCCACAACGAGTATGAGTTAACGGCAATTCTTAAAGGTCAGGGATCAAGATTTGTT
>Ga0066484_1000172_pt1 | contig 15264 bp, 14 predicted proteins | sample LakWasM124_LOW14_2_FD_59590 | JGI IMG/M metagenome (GOLD analysis project Ga0066484, IMG submission 59590) | Freshwater sediment methanotrophic microbial communities from Lake Washington under simulated oxygen tension - Sediment Metagenome 124_LOW14 | ecosystem: Environmental > Aquatic >... | reverse complement strand
AGATGCAGATGACTGGTCTTGGGCAGGGCTAGGTTGGACACGCTGGATGCTCCGTTGGATGGCTGGACCCGGGGCGATGCCGGTCTTTGACAGTATCAATTCCGCTGCAATGCGCGTCAACCGACGCGTCGCGCCGGGCGTGGGCTCATGGCGCGACAACGCGAGGGCTACGAGTCGATACTTGTTTGCAACATTTTGCGGCAACCTGTTGCTGAATGTAAACAGATCGGCGCAACAGCGAAATCGACTTGTATATTGCGACGGCCAATCTAGAGCACAGAAGGGAGTGGAATGCAATGGACGAGTCTGACCAGACGCGGTTTCAATCACGCGGCATTTGTCGCGGCCATGCAGTCGCTGGACCGGGTGTGCACCAAAGAGGACTTCATCGCCTGGACGCAGACCGACTTCTTCCAGGCCCTTCCGCATCGCGCATTTGTCGGCTGCGTCGGCAAGGTTCAGGATCAGCAGGTGGAGCCGATTGCCGTGGTGTCCGCCAATTTCCCCGACGAGTGCCTGGGCGCTTCGTCGACGCTAGATAGGGGTTGTTCCTCGTTCCTTTTGCAGAGCTGGTTGCAGAGTGGACAGCCGCAACTCTTTGACTTGAGTCGTGACGGTCGAGCGCACAGGCCTGGCTGCCTGAACGCGCTCCACGCGCACGGGCCGGATAACATAGTGGCGCATGGCTTGTTTGAGGTGAACCGCGAGCATGTCGCGTTCTTCAGCTTCCACCAACTGCCATATCCACCTCGATCAGAACAGGCCACGCTGCTCCGGCTCACGGTACCCGCCATGCATGCCGCGCTGCTGCGCTGCATGCGGGCCGAGTCCGCCGAGGCCAGCAAGCCGCTGCCGGCCCCGCCAGCCCTGACCACCCGCGAGACCGAGGTGCTGAACTGGATTTGCCAGGGCAAGACCAACAGCGAGATTGCCTCGATCCTTCACATCTCGCCGCACACCGTGAAGAACCAGACGCAGGCGATCTTGGTCAAACTGAAGGTCAATACGCGCGCCCAGGCGGCGGCGCAAGCCATGCGCCTGCGGCTGGTTTCCTGAACCTGATTCGGGCACTTTTCGGCAACTGCGCGGCCTGATGTCCGGCGCCGTCCATAGGTCAAACGGACTATGGCGAGCGGAGGGGTAGATCCCTAACATCGCGCAGTCGCTGCATTCTGGCACGGCATCGCTATCCCATCCACAGAGAGGAATCCATCCATGCAAAGGCATTTGAACCAGCAACGCGGTCAGGGCATGACCGAGTACATCATCATCGTTGCCATGATCGCCATCGCGGCGATCGCCGTCTACCAATACTTCGGCAGCACCGTGCGCAACCAGACTGCTGCCATCGCCCAGGAACTGGCTGGCAATGACGGTACCGCGGCAAAAACAAAGTCTCAGACCGACGCCACCGCTGGCGCCGCCAAGGCTGCGACCAAAGAAACGCTCGATACCTATACCAACAACAAGGGCGAGTGATCGCCCTGGCAGTCCGCCCGATTGGGCGGGCTGCGTTGACCTACCCCCACTCCGTTGCCCATGTTGTCTCGTCGTCAGCACCCACGCGGCCAGGCCATGCCCTTGGCCCTGGTGCTGCTCGTGGCGGTGGCGGCGATGGTGTTCTTCATGTTCAACAGCGGCCAGTTGGTGCAGGAGAAGATCCGCCTCACCAACACGGCTGATGCGGTGGCCTACAGCGCGGGTGTGTTCGAGGCGCGGGTGCTCAACTACGACGCCTACACCAACCGCGCCATCATTGCCAACGAGATCGCCATCGGGCAGGCGGTGGGGCTGGCGTCGTGGACCACCTATGTCAGCAAGGCGGCGGACAACATCTCCACCATCACCGACTACATCCCCGTCGTCGGTTGGATCATCTCGGCCGCGCTCACCGCGGTCAAGACCGTGGCCGACTACGTGACGCCCTTTCTTGCGCCGGCGGTCACGTTGCATGACACGGCCATCAACGCGCTCGCGCTTTCTCAACTGGCCGTTCACGGACCGGGCGACTCCATTGCGCTGGTTAACCGCTGGACTGTCATGAAGACAGTAGCCAAGCAAAATGATCCGGATGCGGTTGTCGATCTCTTGCCCATCAGCGACGACTTTGCTGGATTCACCCAACGTCATGGGGATAAAGCGCAGCGCAAACGGATGGGTCAGGTCGTGCAGGACAGCCGCGATGGTTTTCTGGAAGGCCGCAGCTGGGATCTGGAGCCGCTCAAACTGCCTTGCTCAATCGTTACTCCGCTCGTCCCCGCGCTGAGGAGACGAGGCAGTACCGAGCTGATTGAGCTCACCGAAGGCTGGTCGTCAATGGACACCATGTCGATGCATCTGGATGTTTGGGTCCCTCCCTCCTTGTTTCGCTTGGGTCGATGCCGGCATATGGAGATTCCGGTCGGGTATGGCAAGGCCTACTCGGAAGATGACCTGGATGATTCCGGTGTCAGTTTCGGCGGATCGCGTGGCACCAATCCCTGGGCCAACAGTCTGGCCGACGACAACATTGCGGAAGGGTTTGCGCCGTCGTCACTGAGCGGTGGTGCCATACCCGCGTTCTACGACTTGTCCGAAGGTGTCATGACGGGCGCCGGCAAGAATGATCCGCGCACATCGCTGGCCATTCGCGTCTCCAAGGCCAGTGACAAGCAGCGCTTTTCGGGTGGCGCCAGCATCATCAAGCCCAGCGGACGTCTGGCACTTTACGAGGGCCAGCACGCCGGGGCAAAGAGTTCGGCGGTGTCCCGCGTCGAGGTCTACTTCGAGCGTCCCGATGGCAAGAACCCGCACTATGGTCGCGAAGAGTACGGCAGCTTGTTCAACCCGTACTGGCAAGTCCGGCTGGTGCCTGTCACTGCGGCGCAACTCAAGGCCGCGCAGGCCGCGCAAGGCCTGTTGTTGCCTTGACCATGAGCCAAGCCATGCCGCGCAACCACGCATCCCGCCTCGGCCACCGTCAGCGCGGCCAGTCCACCATCGAGTTTGTGGTGCTGGCTCTGGTGATGGTGCCGCTGCTGCTGATCGTGCCGCTGATAGGCAAGTACATGGACATTGGGCAAGCTGCGGTGGTGGCCAGTCGCTATGTGGCGTTTGAGGGTAGCGTCCGCCACTCCTCCAGCCATGGAGGTTGGAAGAGCGACGCCGAACTGGCGCAGGAGGTGCAGCGGCGCTTCTTCAGCAATAGCGACGCGTTCATCAAGACCAATGACAAAGCGGGTGACTTCACGGCCCACCGAAACACGCTTTGGCATGACCATCGGGGCAAGTCGCTTCTGACAAAGTTTGACGAAAACGTTGGCGTGACGACGACCAAGGATTCCCTGACGCAACCGGGCGCACTGTTCGCTGGCAACTTCAATCTGTCTTACGCCAATCTCTACAGCGGCAAGGTGACGGTCAAGATCGCCGATATCGCAGGCCTCAAGCCGTTTGATGCCGTCGGCCTCTCTGTCAGCAGATCAACTACCCTGTTGGCCGATCCGTGGGCGGCCAGTGGGCCCGCTGCGGTGCAAAGCAAGATCAAAGGGTCGGGGGCTGCCTTTCCCTACGCCTACTTGGAGGCTTGGGCGACGCTGCTTGCGCCGGGCATCAGCGCTCTGGAATTTGGCAACCCCCCGCCAGATGTTGGTCGGGTCGACCCCGACATCGTTCCCCCGGATCGGCTTGGGCCCTGAAATGAGACCACCGAGTTTTCTATGGGCGGCACTGTGGGGGCTGATCCCCAGCCTGGTGCAGGCCGCCTGGCCCGAGGTCGCATTCCCGAAAGGCGCCCGGGTTGAGGCCATTGGCGAGGACATTCGCCTCAACGGCGTCCCGATGCGCATGCACCGCGTGCTCGTTGCTCAGGGCGCCCAGGCGCTGATCGCTTTCTACCGTGAGGTTTTGGGTCCGCGCCACGCCGAACAGGGTTTGCCTGGCCGGTTCATTCTGTCGCAAGGGCGCGGCGACCATTTCATCACGGTCAATATTCGTCCTTTGTCCGCCGGGCAGACTGAAGTGTTGGTCTCGATCAGCGACGCAGCCCAAGCCAAATTCTCGGCCAGCAGGCCCTTGGGTTTTGGCTTGCCGGCCAACTCGGTCGTGCTGTCGGACATGGAGTCGGTGGACGCGGGCAAGCGTTCACGCCAACTCGTTGCCACCAACAGCCACGCGATAGCCACCAATGCGCAGGCCGTGACGCAGGAGTTGGCGGCGCGAGGTTATCAGCCCGACGGCGCACCGTCGCTGCAGACCGATGCGCAGCACGTGCAGCGCTTCAAGGGTGAGCAACGCGAGGCACAGCTGACCTTGGTCCATCAAGGCGGCAAAACGCAGATGGTGCTCACCACCATCGTCAATCCATGAACAGTCCGCGCAACGCACCAAGACAGTCGGGCCAGGCCATGACCGAGTACTTGGTTGCCATGCTCGTCGTGATGATGATGGTCGGCATCAGCTTCACCGGCGAGGCGTCGGTGATCGACCTCTTTCTGGCGGCGGTCAAGACCGCTTTCGACAAGCTCAGCAGTTTTCTTTCAATTCCCCTGTAACCACTTCCCTCATGGCCTACAAGATCAACAAAAACTGGATTGTCCTCGTCACCGCGGTAGGTGTTGGCGGGCTGGCTGCCTTGGGTGCCAAAAACTACCTGAGCCGCCAGGTGGCTGAGCTGGAAGAGCGCGAGAAGAACAAGGCCATGGTGCAGGTGGTGGTCGCCAAAGCCGATCTGGCCAAGGGCGCTCGGCTCTCGACCGAAAACCTGGCCACGCGCGCCATGCCCAAGGAGTGGGCGCACTCCGGCGCGGTCACGCCCGATCAGTTCGATCGGGCCAATGGCTCCGTGTTGGCCTACCCTGCCAGCGCCGGTCAGCCTTTGATCTGGGCGCAACTGGAGGGGCAGCGCACGCCCACGTTTTCAGCCCGACTGACGGCGGGGCGTCGCGCGGTGACGGTGCCGGTAGACGAGATCAGCTCGCTATCGGGCATGGTTGAACCTGGCGACCTGATTGACATCGTCGTCTCCGTCAACAAGGACAAGCAGCATTTCACTTTCACCTTGCTGCAAAGCGTCACCGTGCTGGCCACCGGCACCAAGGCATCGCAGCAGGACAAGATGGCAGATGGTCGTGGTCGAAGCTTCACCACGATCACGCTGGACACCAATCCAGACGACGCCAAACGCGTGATTGCGGCGCGCGAGGTCGGCCGCGTCACAGCCTTGCTGCGCGCCCCCAACGACAACAGCCGCGTCTCCGCCCAGCGCTCGGACGCGCAGGCATTGCTGGGGCTGACCAGCGACCTGCCACCTGCGGTGAGTAGTTCGGTCCCGGTCATCTACGGCGGACGACCCATCACCGAGGGTCTGGAGTTGAGCGCTCGTGCTGGAGTTCGGCCGACTGAGCTTCCCATGGTGCGGTAGTGGCAGTGACGGGGTGAACCGGCCGGCTCGACTGCGGCGCGACAGCGCTGGGTTGTCATTTGAATAGCGATAGGGAGTGTTGGTTTTGAAAAGCATCAAGAAGAGTTTGTGTCCGGGACTGGCCGGGATGTGGTTTGCCGCCTGCGCGCATGCCGCGGACGTTCCCGCTGCGGCCCCGGCGCCAGCCAAGGCGCCGGTGGCAAGGGCCATTGCGCGCAAGGCAGTGGAGGTGAGACCCGAGGAGCCGGTAGCGCCGGTGGAGATGAGAGCCGGCTTTGCCGGTGAAGTCGAGATGTTCGCCGGTGAAAGCCGTGTGCTGGTCGAACCCAATGTCGCGCGCCTGGCCGTCGGCAACGGAAAGATCCTGTCCGCTGCGGTGCTGGACAAGAAGGAACTCCTGCTGATGGCCAACGACGTTGGCATCTCTTCGCTGCAGGTATGGACCAGGGATGGTCGAAACCGGCGCCTGAAGATCACGGTCGTGCCGGACTCGGCGCGGGTCTCCCGGGAGATCGCGGCCTTTGTCGCAACCATGCCCAATACCAAGGCCACCATCATCGGTGACAAGGTGGTGGTGGACGGCGACAAGTTGAGCGATCGCGACCTGGCCAAGATCGATGAGCTGGCCAAGCGATATCCGCAGATTGTCAATTTCACCAACCGCCTTGGCTGGGAAAAGATGGTTGTGATGGACGTCAAGGTGGTCGAGTTTCCCACCACCGCGCTCAAGGAAATCGGCCTCAAGTGGGGTGCCACCGGTGGTGCGGCAGTGGGGGCCATCTGGTCGCCGGGTCGTCGTGGCACGGACGGACCGTTCCAGATCAACCAGCAAACGGGCAGCGGCAATGCCGCGCCGATTGTGTCACCCACTGGCGACCCGCTGCTGCTGCCCAGGGGACTGAATATTCTGTCTGCCGTCAACATGGGTTTGAATGCCCAGCTCAATCTGATGGAGCAGAGCGGCACGGCCACCATCCTGGCCCAGCCGACCCTGTCGACCCGCAGTGGCTCCAAAGCCAGTTTTCTGGTTGGTGGTGAGTTCCCCTACACCGTGAGCAACATCAACGGCACCACGATTGTGTTCAAGCCCTATGGCATCCGGCTTGAGATCGAGCCCCGTGTGGACCACAACGGCGTGGTGCGCGCCAAGATCATGAGCGAGGTCAGCGATATCGACACCTCGGTCAGCAGCACCGGTGGGCCGGCTCTGCGCACCCGCAAGACCGAGACCGAGTTCAACGTGATGGAGGGCGGCACCATTGTGCTGAGCGGCCTGCTCAAGCGCGACGTCAGTTCCTCGCTTGACAAGGTTCCCATGGTGGGCGACATCCCGATACTGGGCGCGCTGTTTCGCTCCAAGCGCTTCCAAAACAACGAGACCGAGCTGGTGGTGTTTGTCACGCCAAGGGCGGTCGACCGGAACTCGCCGGCTCAAGAAGAGAGCATGGCCCAAGGTGTCGAACGTCTGCAGCAGACGCCCCGCGTCGGCGCGGTGGACGTGCGCAGTGTGCCGGTTCCATCGGAACGGCCATTTCCGCAAGACACGGCCAACTGAGGCGCAGAGGCACCATGTTTCAAGTCAGCATCACCGACTCCGACAACAAGCAGCGTTTCGAGCTGATCAAGCACACCGCCGCCATGATTGGAAAAGGCCGCGAATGCCCGGTTCGCCTGGCAGGTTGGCGCATCGGGCGAGAGCATGCCCGCATCTTCCGCACCAAAAGTGGCTTGTTCATTGAGGACTTGGGACAGTTCTCGGGCACCTGGGTTAATGGCGCGCGGGTCGAGCAACACGGCCCCATCGTCCATACCGACGAGATCACCATGGGGGCCTATACCCTCAAGGTGGAGGACAAGCTGGTTGCCAGTACGTTCTCGGACCCCAACTCCGGTCACGCGGATGGCAATTTGCCCAGTGCCCTGCCGGGAGGCACGCCCGGCGAGGCGACAACGCACGCGCCGAGCGCGCCCAACGCCGGCATGCCGCACCACTTCTGGCGCCGCCGTATCCATGAGCAACTGCTTGATGTGATTGACCTGCGTCGGCGCGACTTGATGCGCATGGAAGATGACGAACTGCGGGTCGAGACGGAGTCGCTGATTCGCGAGATCATCGGACAGGAAGCGGCCTTGCCTGACCAGATTGACCGTGCCCTGCTGGTACGCGACGTGCTGAACGAAGCAGTCGGCCTGGGCCCGCTGGAAGAGCTGCTGGCCGATGACAGCATCACCGAAATCATGGTGAACCGCTTCGACGAGATCTACCTGGAGCGTGCCGGCCGGCTGACCCGTCACCACTCCTTTTTTACCAGTGACCGGGCGGTGTTGGGTGTGATCGAGCGCATCGTGGCACCCATCGGGCGACGCATCGACGAGTCGTCGCCGATGGTGGACGCGCGCCTCAAGGATGGCTCTCGGGTCAATGCCATCATTCCGCCGGTGGCGCTGAAGGGCCCGGCGCTGACCATTCGAAAGTTCGCGCGGCGCACCCTGACGGCTCAGGATCTGATTGGCTTTGACGCGATCAGCGCGGACATGGCCGAGTTCATGCGGCTGGCGGTGCTGCATCGCAAGAACATCATCATTTCGGGCGGCACCGGATCGGGCAAGACCACGTTGCTCAACGTGCTGTCAAACTACATCCCCGATGGTGAACGCATCATCACGATCGAAGATGCGGCCGAACTGCGCTTGGCACACTCGCATCTGGTGAGCCTGGAGTCGCGCCCCTCCAACGCCGAAGGGCGCGGGCAGATTGCCATCCGGGACCTGGTCAAGAACGCCTTGCGCATGCGTCCTGACCGTATCGTGGTGGGCGAGTGCCGGGGTGGCGAGGCGCTGGACATGCTGCAAGCGATGAACACCGGGCACGAAGGATCGCTAACCACCCTGCACGCCAACAGCCCGCGAGACGCGCTGGCGCGGCTGGAGACCCTGGTGCTGATGGCTGGCATGGATCTGCCACTGTCGGCCATTCGGGACCAGGTGGTCTCGGCGGTGGACATCATCATCCAGCAAGCGCGCATGGTTGACGGGCGCCGGGTCGTGACCGGCATTGTTGAAGTCACGGGCATGGAGGCCAGCAAGGTCCAACTTCAGGAGTTGTTTCGTTACGAACAACACGGTCGTGATGCGCAGGGCCGTGTGTTGGGTCGTTTCACTGGCTGCAACGTCGTGCCTGCGTTCTACGACGAGCTGACGGACGCCGGCGTGACGCTCGACCTGTCGCTGTTCGACCGCAGCGCCGTTCCATGAAGGGCTGTGCATGAACGGCGACCTGATTGTGATCGGCTTCAGCGTGGCCATCGCCGCAGCGGTGGCGCTGCTGGTGTGGGCCATCAGTGGTCTGGGCGGCAAGTTGATGGTGATCTATCGGGAACGTTTCACCCGCGATGCCACCATGGACTTGCGTGAACTGTTCTTGTTTGGCGACCCTGCGCGTTTGTACGCCATCAACCTGGCCGTCATGCTGCTGGCTGCGGTCATCGTCTGGATGCTGACCCGCAGCCTGGTGCTGGCCTGCATGGTTGCGGCGCTGTTGGCGTTTGCGCCTCGCCTGGTGTTTGGCTGGATGCGCCGACGGCGCATTGCGGCGGTCGAAACACAACTGCCCGACGCTTTGCTGATGATCGCCGGCGCGGTCAAGGCCGGGCTGTCGTTGGTGTCTTCCGTGCGCCAGGTCAGTGGTGAGCTGGCGCCGCCGCTGTCGCAGGAATTCCGGCTGATGCAATACCAGCAGCGCCTGGGCGTGAGCCTGGATGATGCGCTGGACAACCTGGCACGTCGGGTGCCCGTGCAATCGGTCAGTTTGATGGTATCGGCCATGCGCATCGCCGCCGAGACCGGTGGCGGCTTGGCCGAGACGCTGGAGCAGACATCAAGCACGCTGCGCGCGCAGCACGCGATGGAGCTCAAGATTCGCGCGCTTACCGCGCAGGGAAAGATGCAGGCCTGGGTGGTGGGGCTGTTGCCCGTGTTCCTGTTGTGGGTCCTGACCCGCATGGAGCCCGAGGCCATGTCGCTGTTGTGGACCACCCGCATGGGGTGGGGCGTCCTGGGTTGCGTGGTGATCATGGAGTTCTTTGGCGTCTGGATCATTCGTCGCATTGTGGTGATCGATGTGTGACGGCTTCGCACGTCCGACCGAAGCCAGGTACGCGACATGTGGGGCATGGAAGTGTTGTTCTTTTGACGGGAGTGAGTGAATGAAAACAGAAATTGTCGTGGCTTCGATCATGAGTGCCATGTTGGTCGGTTGTGGGGGCGGTGGCGGTGCAGGTGAAGCCATCGCAAGCCCAGCCGCCGCGCCGAGCATATTCGCCGATCCGCTGGCGGCCAAGTGCGAGGGTTCGGGTGTGGACCTGATCTGTGAGGTGCCAACCTCATCCAAGATGAGCATGGACGAAGTGTGGTCGGTGTTGACTGACGCCAAGGGCGGTAGCTTCAAGTTCAAGGCGTTTGGTCGGGAGACGCGCAGCCACACCGTTGCTCAGGGTCCGACTGCGGCCGGGGAAAGATGGGTTGCGCAAGAGGGGTGGGCGACCTATGGCGGCTCGGAGCAAGAGATTGTCTTGAGCGCCAGCACGTACCGCCTCAAAGGCAAGTCCTATCCATTCTCCGCCACCCTTGTCAATGGCAGCCGCGCCTACCGCCCGGCTTCAAGTCCGGAGGGTGCCCATGTATACCCCTACAGACTGGAGGGGCCTGAAACAAGGCTGATCGGCATCGACCACATGGACGGCAGCGGGACAAAAGAGGCCGGCAGTCGTCTGCAAATCGAAGACAGCTCGTGGAACAGCTTCTTTGGCTTGCTGACGGATCAAGCGGACGTGTCGATGCCGCTTGGCGAAACTGTCAAGTACGCAGGCTCGGTTGCGGTTGCTTCTGGCGACGGTCATCCGCTCGGACATGATCAGTTGGCGAATCTGCTCGGTCAGTTCAACAGTGGTATGGCGGTCTGCCCTCTGGAACTCACCCTGAACACCCGCGACGGCAAGATTTCGGCAATCGACGTGACATGCACGGACGAGCAGAAGAGCGAGATGAGACTTGTGCTTCCGCCCTTGCTGGTGGAGAAGTCAAGGATTCGCTCGCTGCTGCCCGGTGACTCGGCAACGGGTCACCTGTCGAAGTTCTTCTCCGGGTCCCTTCTTGGTGGCGCCGAGCCCTTCAAGACCGACCAGATCATGGGGGGTGTTTATGGCCGCAACGCCAGCGACTTGGTGATCCACGGCAGTGGGCCGCAGGGCGCTTTCTTTGTCGTCGTCTCCCGCAGATGACCCCGTCACCCGTGATCAACTCGCGATGCCTACCACCGCCTGGGTGAGGCCGACCCGATGACCCCTAACTGGCTCATCGTTGGCTTCGCCGCCGCCGTAGGCCTGTCCTTCGCGCTGGTGGCGTGGGTGCTGTCACGCCTGGCCGCGGAGGTGCCAGCGCAGGACCGCATCTGGCTGGACCCCCCGCCGCTGGGTTTTCGTCTGGTGTGGTGGCCCGTGCAATGGCTGGCCCACTATGTTGGCGATTTCCTGCCCGCCAAATGGCAAAGCAACTTGCTGACCCGGCTGCGCGTGGGTGGTGTCGACTTTGCCCTGAGTCCGGCCCAGTTCCTGGCCGGCCGTCTGGTGTGGGGTGGCGTCGCGGGCGGGGTCGGCGTGTGGTTGGCGGACAGCTTCAAACTCGCTGGCTGGCTGCCTTTCATGGCGGGATTTGTGCTGGGTTTCATCTACCCGGTGGTCTGGCTAAAAGACCGCACCGACGCGCGTCGGCGCGAAACCATGAAGTCGCTGCCCTTCATGCTTGACCTCATTACCCTTTGTGTGGAAAGTGGCCTGAACCTGACCGGTGCCATCCAGCAAGCGGTGGACAAAGGCCCGCCGGGCGCACTCAAGGACGAGTTTGCGCGCCTATTGCGCGACGTGCGCGCTGGCAAGCCCCGCGCCGAGGCGCTGCGCGAACTCGCCCAACGCATGGACCTGCCCGCCGTCAAGAGCTTTGTCTCCACCCTGATTCAGGCCGAGGCCACCGGCATGAGCCTGGGCCCGATCCTGCGCGCGCAGGCCGAGCAACGGCGAGTCGAGCGCTTTGCCCGCGCCGAGAAGCTGGCGATGGAAGCGCCGGTCAAGCTGCTGTTCCCGTTGATCTTCTTCATCTTCCCCTGCGTCTTTGCCATCCTGATGTTCCCGATCGTCATGAAGTTCATGACCGCAGGCACGTGAGAGCGCGAAGCGGGACCCACTGACGATGACCTTGCCGACGACTCCAACGCTGCGCGCGACACCCCGCCAAGGCGGCGCCACCCTGGTCGAATTTGTGGTGGTGGTGCCGACCCTGCTGTTCCTGCTGATGAACCTCATCCAGTACGGCTTGCTCTACCACACCAAAAGCCAACTCAACTACGCGGCGTTCGAGGCTGCGCGCGCCGGCACCACTGCCAACGCCAGCCCGGCCGCCATTCGCGGCGCGTTTACGCGTGCCATGACCGGCTACTACGGAGGCGGCACCACCACCGCTCAACTGGCCGCCTCCTACCTCAAGGCTCAGGAAGACATCAACTTCGGTGTTGGCGTGGGCAAAACCCCCGCCGTGCGAATCGAGATCCTGTCGCCCACCAAAGAGAGCTTCGACGACTTCAACAGCCCGGCGCTCGCCGCCAAGCTCGGCGCTGGCCGCGTCATCTCCAACAGCAACCTGGCCTTCATCAGTTGCCCGGTCGATGCACCCGGCTGCGCGGCCGACCCGGGCCACAATACCAGTGGCCAGACCCTGCAAGACGCCAACCTGCTCAAGCTGCGCATCACCTACGGCATCGCCGAGCGCAGACAGATCCCGCTGGCTGGGCCCTTCATGAACTGGGCACTGTCCATCCTGAACAAGGATGACACCGACGCCTTTCGCGCCGGTCTGGTCAAGGGCGGGCGCATCCCACTGGTGACCCACACGGTGATGCGCATGCAGAGCCCGGCCTTCGAGAACGGCAACGCCTCCTCGCCAGCGGCGGGCAATGACGGCAAGCCGGTTGATCCGGGGCCCCTACCACCGGGGCCAGAGCTGCCGAGTTGCCCGCTGACGGATCCAAGCTGCGCGTCCCAGCCGCGGCCACGGTGCGATCCGGACACCGACCCGACCTGCAAACCCGTGCCGCCGTGCAACCCCGCCACCGACCCCACCTGCAAGCCGGTCGACCCACCGTGTGACAAGACCCCCGCGCCAGCGCCCGGCCCCAAACCAGGAGTTCAAGTATGAAGACCCGTCATCGACTGCGCCCCATCCTGGCGATCGCCTGCATGGCGATTGCACCCACCGCCTTTGCCTGGGACCCAATATCACTGTTGCAGAGTGCAGTGCAGGGAAGGCTCAACAACCAATTGAATCGCGGCGTGGCCGAGCTGTTTCGATCGGTCGAGATACCGGATGTTGGTGCGCGGCCGCCTGGCGCCGATATTCAGGGCGTCCGAGCTGGCGAGTTCGTGTTGTACGGCACCCCCTATTGTGGCTACTGCAAACAGGCGCGGGCACACCTGCAACGCCGCGGAATTGCGTACGTCGACAAGGACGTATCCAGCGACCCGCAAGCCAAAGCCGAGTTCGCCAGCCTGGGTGGCGGTGGCGTGCCATTGTTCATCTTTGGTAGCCAGCGTTTGACTGGCTTCAGCGTGGCCAGCTTTGACGTGGCCTACGCCCGGTTTCAGGCTGAGCAACCAAGCGCGCCACTGGTCGCGCAACCGCATCCGGCCGACCCTGGACCAACCCTGGCGGTGCCTGTCGTGGCCAAGACGCCAGCAGCCTTTGCCGTCGGCGACATCCTGAAAGCGCGCATCGACCGCGTCAAGCTGTTGGCTGGGGCAGATGCCCGCGCGCAGGTGGTGGGCCAGCTTGGCAAGCAAGAAGAGGTTGTCTACCTCGGCGAGTCGCAAGACCGCTTTCTCAAGGTCCGAAGCGCCGCAGCCGAAGGCTGGGCTGATCAGACCCTGCTGGCACGTCCCTGATTGCCCTTGCCCGAGCACGCGACCGTTCCCAACGTATTACCTAGCCGACATGACGCCACTTCATCGACTCCGCGCTGCCCTGGCCGCTGTGCTGCTCGTTAGCACATGGTCCACGCACTCCTCGGCCGCAGCCCAGCCCGGCGACTGGTTTCCGCCGCCGGCTGCCTGCGATCCCACCAAGCAGAGCTGTGTGCCCGGTCCGACACCAGGCCCCACGCCGCCGCCCGACATATGTCGCCCTGGCCCTGGCGGCGCCCCGTGCGGCGGCGGCGGCCCGGGTGGTCTGGGCAACCGCTCTGGTACCAACCAGGGCGCGGGCAACCCGCTGAACGTCATCCATGGCAACAAGTACCAGCAAGAAGTTGATTTGTCGGCGCTGCCGGGTGTGTTGGGGCTGGAGCTGGTGCGTCACTACAACAGTGCCTGGCGCGCCCTGGGTCAGAGTGGCTACGGCTGGCGTCTGAGTTACGAGACTGACCTGTTTGTGGTGCGCAACACCGTGCAGATACGCCAGGCTGACGGCACCGAGTTGATCTTCAACCGTGATCCAAAGAACCCAAGTAGTTGCAACAGCGCCAATCCAGCAGACGGGCAGATCCTGATCAAAGCCACGCCTCGCGGGGAAGAGTTTGTCTGGGTCTGGACCAATGGTCGCAAACTGGCCTTTGACAACCGTGGCAAGCTCGAATCGATCACCGCGCCAACGGGCGAGTTCGTCACCCTGCAGCACGGCCCCAAGGGCGAGTTGCTCAAGGTGACCGACCCGCAGGGGCGCAGCCTCAGCCTGGAGTACGGCAAGCCCAAAGGCGGCGGCTTCCAGGGCATCGTGGCCGTTGAGAGTCCGCTCGGCCGCTTTGTTCTGCAACACAATGTCGACCCCAAACACCCCGGCCTGGGCAATCTGGTTTCGGTTACGGCGCCCCAAGGAACCACTCGGCGTTACCACTACGGCGCCGATGCCGGTGAAGGCCACCCCGCCTTCGCACACCACCTCACCGGTATCAGTCTGGAGAGCACGGAGGCGAAGGGCAGGGACAACACGGCCAGCCTGCAGCGCCTCACTACCTGGGCCTATGACGTCAATGGCCGGGGCATCCTCAGTGTCAGGGGTTTACCCCGGCAAGTCGCACCGGATGGCACAACGAAACCCGGCACTGGTATCGAGCAAGTCAACCTCGACTTCCAGACCCCCGGCAAGACCGTGCTGACCAACAGCCTGGGGCACATCACTACTTACCGCCACGCCATCGTGGGTAGCAGTTTTCGGCTGCTGGAGGTACGCGGCGCGGGCTGCGCCAGTTGTGGAGAAGTCAATGTGCGCTACGGCTACGACAAGTTGGGACGTTTGACCGAGCAGACGGCGTTGAACCAGCTTGGTCAGCCGGTGCGCACCACGCGAACCGAGTTGGATGCGATCGGACGGGCGGTGCGCGTCAGCGCCGTCAGCTACGCCAACAACAAGCCGCAGGCAGCGCAACTGCTGGCGCGATACGAGTACGCCGGCCAGGGCGCACAACCTTCGCTGGTCGCCCGACCCAGTGTGGTGCCGGGCAAGGAGCATCAAGTCCGCTTTGACTATAACGATGCGGGGCAGCCGTTGAGCGTGACTGAGAGCGGCTTCAGCCCGACCGTGTCGAGTGCGGGCGTGGCGGGGCCCGCGACACCGATCAGCCGGACCATGACCTACACCTACCAGCGCATCAACGGGCGCAGTGTGCTGGCACAAATGGACGGGCCGCTGAAGAACGGGTCCAAGGGCGCGCCAGAGGACTCCGATGTCACCACCTTCACCTATGACCAGCGCGCCGACCACCTGCAGACCATCACGCAGCCCGGCAGTCACTCAAGTGCCGTCACTTACGACGGTGTCGGCCG
>Ga0066484_1000168_pt1 | contig 15571 bp, 11 predicted proteins | sample LakWasM124_LOW14_2_FD_59590 | JGI IMG/M metagenome (GOLD analysis project Ga0066484, IMG submission 59590) | Freshwater sediment methanotrophic microbial communities from Lake Washington under simulated oxygen tension - Sediment Metagenome 124_LOW14 | ecosystem: Environmental > Aquatic >... | reverse complement strand
TGATTTTACAAGCGATTTCTGGCCGTATTTTATTTCGGCAATCGTGATTGGCGGTATCGTATTTTGTTTAACGATACTATTGATGACAAGCAAGTCACATGATCCAGCTCACACTGGTGAATCAACAGGCCACGTGTATGACGAGGACATCCTCGAAATGAACAACCCAATGCCAAGATGGTGGTTTTGGATGTTCATCATTACTTGTGTATTTGGTGCTGTTTACCTATTCCTTTTCCCAGGTTTAGGAACATATAGTGGCAAACTAGGCTGGACTGCGCTAAAACAGTATGAGCAGGAAGTCAAAGAAACCAACGACCGTATTGCACCTATTTACGCGAAGTTCACTTCAATGTCTGGTGAAGAAGTTGCACAAGACCCGAAAGCGATGGCTATTGGCGAACGTTTGTTTATGAACAACTGTTCACAATGTCACGGTTCAGACGCGCATGGCAGCAGAGGCTTCCCTAACCTAACAGATACTGATTGGCTATATGGTGGTGCTCATGCAACCATTAAGGAAACAATCACTAACGGTAGGAATGGTATGATGCCTCCGATGGCTGCAGCAGTTGGCGGCCCTGAAGACGTTAAAAATGTAGCTCACTATGTACTTAGCCTATCAAACAGCGAGCATGAAGCAAGTCGTGCAGCTTTAGGTAAAGAGAAGTTTGTCGCATGTGCAGCTTGCCATGGTCCAGATGGTAAAGGTAACCAAGCCATTGGTGCGCCAAACTTAACTGACGACACATGGTTACATGGTGCTGGTGAAGCAGCGATTACTCATCGCATCAATAACGGCTTAAACAATAAAATGCCAGCACAAGGTTCACGCCTGACACCTGAGCAAATTCATGTATTAGCCGCTTATGTATGGCGCTTCTCAAATGCTAAATAAGCCTTTAGCGCTAAACATCTAACTTAGCGCTATTGAATAAAAAGCATCTTAACGCCCACTATTTAGCTTATGCTAAAATAGTGGGCGTTTTTTATTTTAGTCACAATTTTTTAATTAAGTCTGAATAAAGTGTCCACCCAGAAAAGTAAATCCAAAAAAACGATTCCTATCGTGAATGATCCTGCGCAGCCAGTTACTAGATCACTTTACGAACCTCATCAAAAAATCTATCCGCGCAACACTTCTGGTCTGTATAAAAACTGGCGCTGGATCATGATTTGGATTACACAAATTGTGTTCTACGGCGTGCCTTGGTTACAATGGGGCGAGCGACAAGCCGTGTTGTTAGATATTGGTACGCACCGTTTTTATATTTTCGGCTTAGTACTCTACCCGCAAGATCTCATTTATTTAGTGGTGATTTTAATCATCGCGGCGTTAGCACTTTTCTTATTTACTGCCGTAGCGGGCAGACTTTGGTGCGGGTTTGCCTGCCCACAATCAGTCTACACAAAAATATTTTTATGGATAGAAAGACAAGTTGAGGGAGACCGCGCAGCACGCCTGCGTTTGGATGCAAGCAAACTTAACCGTAACAAATTACTCAAGAAAACGCTGAAACATTCTCTTTGGATTAGCTTTTCGGTTTGGACAGGCTTTACTTTCTTAGGTTATTTTACGCCGATACGTGAGCTAACTCAGGGGATTTTGCAGTTTCATTTAAGCCCTTGGGAAACATTTTGGATTTGTTTCTATGGTTTTGCAACTTACGGTAACGCAGGCTTCCTGCGTGAGCAAATCTGCAAACATATGTGTCCTTATGCACGCTTTCAAAGTGCGATGTTTGACAATGACACGCTCATTGTGACTTACGATGAAGAGCGTGGTGAACCACGCAGTGGGCGCTCTCGTAAAGTAGATGCCAAACAAAGCGGCTTAGGCGACTGTATTGATTGCAACTTCTGTGTACAAGTATGCCCAACTGGCATTGATATCCGCAATGGCTTGCAGTACGAGTGTATTAGCTGTGGCTTATGTGTGGATGCATGCAATAGCATTATGGACAAAATGGAATATCCTCGTGGTTTAATCCGTTTTTCTACACAAAATGCGCTGACTAATCACTGGACTCAAGAACAAGTCATCAAGAAAATTTTACGTCCTCGTGTGCTTATTTACACCGGCTTACTCCTACTCATGAGTGCGGGCCTTGTATACTCATTAGTCACTCGCGTTCCATTTAAAGTAGATATCATTCGTGACCGCGGTGTTATGTCACGGTTAGTAGCGGGTGGAAAAGTTGAAAATGTCTATCAAATGCAGATTACCAACGCTTCAGAACAAGTAGAAACTTTCAAAATTTCCGTCTCTGGTATTGAAGGTTTATCACTGGCCTCTAACAAGGAATTCACAGTCAATGCAGCCGAATCAAGAATGGTTGCGGTAAGCTTGCAAATTACAGATGGTTCTATCAAAAGTGGCTCACATCCAGTGATATTCGAGATTGTTGCAAACAAATCAAACGAACGTCTATTTGAGAAGTCTATCTTCTACATGTCTCGCTAAAAGGATCAACAAATGTCAACAAAGCAAAGCAATAATCAAAAACCAAAATGGTGGAAATCTGGTTATGCATGGCTAGTATTTGGTGGCCCTGCTATCGTGGTGGTCGCTAGCTTAACTACAGTATATATTGCGGTAAATGGACAAGACCCATTATTAACGCGCGATGAAAATACAGGTACAAGCACCAAATCACTCACTGCGGCAGAGAAAAATGCCCTTGAACCAGCGATTCGAGCGCGCAATCATGCGGCGACTGGCGTAAACAACCCAGAACAATAGGCATGCAAACAGCGCTTATTTACAGCTCATTGCTCATGGGCATTGCAGGTGGGCCACACTGTGTTGCGATGTGTGGCGCTGCATGTACTGCACTGACACAATCACCTCAAACACCCTACGCAATTTACCATTACCATATTGGTCGACTCTGTGGCTATGCCTTGCTGGGCGCGATTGCTACCTTTGCCATCCAAAGTATCGCCTGGCTGTCTAGCTACAGTAGCGTGCTTCACCCACTATGGACCTTTTTCCATGTGCTAATCTTTTTTTGGGGTGTTCTATTGATTATTTATGCGCGCCAGCCAATTTGGGTGGATCGTGTGGGGCGCAATATCTGGGGGCATGTGAAGAAGCTCAGCACGAAACAAGGCGGTCATTTTTACATCGGCATGCTGTGGGCATTGATGCCTTGTGGCTTGCTTTATTCTGCCTTGGTGATTGCCTCATTTAATGGCAATCCTCTAGATGGTGCATTAAGTATGTCTGCTTTTGCCTTAGGCTCTAGCGTGTCTTTATTCTTAGCACCTTGGCTTTGGTTGAAGCTCAAAACAAAAACCATTGAGCCTTATGGCATGCGCTTAGCAGGTGTGCTACTTAGCGCAGCAAGCGCTTGGGCGATATGGATGGAGCTTACCCATAACACCAAAGTCTGGTGTGCAACCTAACACCAACTATTGCATCGTATGCAACCAGGGATATTTAGATGGCTAAAGCCTTCAAACCCTCGGTTGCAGTATTCCACATCAAAAATATCTGTTCATCTTTTTTTAGCAATATTGGATAGTCAGCATTGCCTGTGGTGTCCGCAATCATAGAGGGCGTTCCCCAACTTTTCCCTTCATCATCAGATTTCATTAACCATATCTGACTTTTACCAGCATCTCTTTCGCGCCAAACTAACCAGACAGTGTCGCCAATTGTAGCTAGAGCTGGGTGTCCTGCCTGCTTTTTCATATTGCCAAACTTCTTAGATGGTGAAGATACCCAAGCGACACCATCCATTCGAGCATAAAGCAAGTTAGCTTTTTGTCCAGATTCGTCATTACCCCCATCAAACCAAGCCATGTGGTATCCCCACCAGCGCTCGGCCTCTCCACCACTGGCAAGCGCCGCCCCATGATGTGGACAGCCTTCTACCTTCCAGCGACCAAATGTTGCACGCTTGGGCTGTGACGGTATTTGATTGACTGGAATCTCTGCCATCATATGGTCGCGCTCACTCCCTTTAAACACGTGCCGCCACATTGCAGCAACGGTGCCATCTGGTTTATTAGTAAGTGCAATTCGGCAACATTCGCAACTGCTATCTGCCAGTTTCTCTTCCGCCGCAAAACTTACGCCTTTATTCTGAGAAACAGCATAATAAATTGCCGCGCCCTCATAAGGCTGATTGGTAGCTTTAGCGGCTAATAAATCGCGCTTATCCACCCAAGTCACCGTGATTTTTCCATCAGCACTCACATTTAATGAGTCAAAACGATGCGTAATTTCACTGCGGTCATGATGCACGATATAAGGTGTTTCAAACGTCTTACCTGCATCAATGGAGCGTGCAAACCATATGTAGCCAGAAAATGGTTTCTTAAGCGCCTCTGTCCATGTCAGGTAAATATAACCTTCTGATGAAACAGCAATTTTAGGGCGGGCCTCTCCATCTGCACCAATTTTTTGTGGTACTTGATTAACGATGACAGGCGTCGAAAAGGTTTTTCCTGTATCAGTACTTTTACTGACTTTTAAGAATCCATCATGCACGGAGGCGCGCCACAAGTTCCCCTGCGGGTCAAAAGCAACACTCACTGCGATTGCCACGTTTTGATGCTGAGTATGCTCCTCGTGGGCATTTGAAACATATGCCCAACAAAGTAAACTTAAGGCCAATAAATATTTAATCATCAATAGTCAAATTTCATTTGCACATAAGCCGTGCGTTGTGGATAAGGGTGAAATACATAAGATTTATAATTATTCAGATTATCGACACCTAGGCTAGCAGTATAACCTTTAGCAAACTTGTAATTAGTTTTAAAGTCTACGACAAAAAACTTACTCGCGGCACCAAACGTACTGTCATTCACATCACTATTATCAAGTGCATTATATTGGCGACCACTATAACGTGCTGCTAGACTATAAGTGAGATTGTTCCCACTGTGGTAAGTAGCTACCGCCTTCAACATATTACGTGGTATACGCGGCGGTTTATTACCAATCGTATTAGGTGCAGCTTGATTACTTAACACCTCAGCCTCTGTAAAGGTAGCACTGCCTTGAAAATCCAAACCATGGATTAATACATCCTGCCACTGTGTTGCTAACTCTAACCCTCGTGTACGAATATGGTCTACATTCTGCACAAAACTACAGCCGCCTGATCTAGTACAGGTGCCTGTATCATAAGGAATAGTTCCGTTAGTCGCAATATTTTGTGAGATGAGTGCATCGTACTTATTCTCACTAAACAAGCTAGCTCTAATCAAGCCATTATCGTAGCGCCGTTCTAGTGTAAATTCGCTTGCAATGACCTCCTCTGGCTTTAGATTAGGATTGGATTCAACAAAATAAGCAGTAGCACCATTTTGCAATGGCTGAAACATTTCGCTTACGGTTGGAAAACGAAATGCTTGCCCAAACGCTGCACGAAAACCCCAAGCTGGCGTTGGTTCAAAGTTGATAGAGATTTTTGGTGAAAATTTGGTTTCAGATATATCTTTATAATTTGCTGTTTGTAGCACATTAGCAATCGTCGTTATATTCTGACCATCAGACGCTTGCCAGCGCTCTGCACGGCCACCTAGAGTGAGCGCCCACTTTGGATTAATCTGCCATTTATCTTGCGCATAAATTGCATGCGTCATAGTCTCGCCCTTTGCTGAGGTGTTTAATACGCCTTCAATGCCATCTTTCCAATCCGCAGTATTGTGCGTATCACTCTTTAGCGTGTATCTGTCTACATGGTAACCTAAATCAACAATATGCTCATGTGGTCGTAAAGTAGCGCGCGCATCAAACACCGTCCAGCCAGTTCCTGATAAATCAGTGATACGGCCAGTTCTTGTGATGTAAGGGTTACCTTGAATTACTGTTCCTGAAGAAAGGGCGTTAGCAGCACTATTTTTGTCTTTCTGATAGTCATAATCAGATAGTGTTAATTGCCAATCAACAATGCCTTTGGTATTAGACTTAACATCCAGTGCTTGCATGATATGAAGTGACTCAGCTTCAGCAGGATTCATTCCCGATATATCATAACGTTGGCCATTAAAACTGACCCTGCCGTTATATACAGGACTTCCCGCAGCATCTTTAATGTAGCTCTCAACATCCGTTGTGCCTTTCATATCCCAAATCGCCAACGTATAGGCTAGTTTCAACGCTGGGTTTAGGTCATAGGTTGTTTTAAACTTGATGTTAGTCTGCTTGGTATGATCAATACTGTTTGCACCAAAAATTACTCGGTCCGCATTTGTCTCACTTTTATCCTGATATGCGCCAGTCACTACAGGACTTCCCCCAGGCACTGTTGATGAAAGATTAGCCGTTGAAAAACTCATTGGTTGCCCTTCATTTTCCAAATAATCGGCACCTAACCAAAATGAAACATCATTCACCTTGTTACCAAAAGAGGCTGTCAAGTGATTGCCTTGATAATGCTCATCCGTGCCATATAGTTTGAAACCTTGCACAAAAGACTGTGCACTTGCGTGCGCCTCAAACTTCTCGGGCATACGTGTAGCAATACTCATGACACCACCAAACGAATTACCTGCATAAAGCGCAGAGAACGGACCGTACATCATACTAATACTTTCAATCTCCTCAGGGCTCACCATGCCCCAACGTGGCGGGAATGCGAACGAGTTACCGAGTAAGTTAGAGAGTAATACTCCATCTGCATAAAGCAGGCTTTGCGCACTGGATAAAGTACCAATCGTACGCGTAGCAATAATGCCGTTTCTGTCACCAATAAAACGTTCTCGTACTTGAATGCTAGGCAGATATTTCAAGGTTTGCGCAGGGGTTGCTGCGTTAATATTCTCTTCAATTTGTTTCTTATCAAAAGTCTCTACAGTTGCAGGATGCTTACTAATTCGACTATCAATCATGGGCGCACGTATTTCAACAGCTTCTAATTCGATAGTTTCATTATGCGCTGCGAGCGATGTCATACTAAAGCTTGCGGCAACAACTGAAAAAATAAGCTTTATGTGCATACCATATCCATAATTTTTATTAATATTAACTACGGTACGACAATCCAGTTTATCTATAGCTTAGATTGCCAACTCCCATAAATAGTAAGTATATTTTAGATATTCAGAATGTGTAATGTGACGAATTGTCGCAGGTAGCAAAGAGCTAAAAGTGCGACAATTTGACGCAATGCAATTTAGCAATCGGCACGTATAATAATCAAGGTATGAATAAGCCATTTCCCAATTTAGAGAACCCTACTCGCCGTAACCTACAACGTTTATTTTTACTGCGTAGTGTCATGGTTGCTTTCATGCTGGCAGCAACACTGACTTTATTTTACTTAAATATCCCGCTCCCCAAATTGCCAATCGCTTTTGCAGTCGGCGGCATGTTGCTACTAAACGTCATGACATTGTTGCGCCTAAAGAAATTTAGCAATGTCACAGACCAAGAGTTACTATTACAGCTCTTGGGTGATTTAGTAGCACTCACCGTACTGTTTTACTTTACTGGTGGTTACAGCAATCCTTTGGTATGGATGTACCTACTACCGTTAACTGTTGCCGCTGTTGCATTAAAACGTGAATACGCTTGGCTACTGGCAATCATAGCCGTCAGCTGTTATTCGACACTCGTGTTTTATTACGTACCTCTCTCTCATCTCCACATGCACTACTTGGCTGGAAAATCCTTAGATATTCATTTAGTCGGCATGTGGCTAGGCTTTGTGGTGAGCGCAGGCATTATTGCTTTTTTTGTCACACGCATTGGCCAGAGCTTACGTGATTATGATCAGATGATGGCTTCCATTCGCGAAAAGTCACTAGAAAGTGAGCGTGCACTATCACTAGGCACCCTAGCAACTAGCGCAGCGCACGAACTAGGGACGCCTTTGGCTACCATGGCAGTCATCAGTAAAGAACTCGCACAAGACCTATCAAATCAACCAGAGCAATTGCAACAGCTAGAAATCATTCGCACGCAAATAGGACGTTGTAAGGAAATACTATCCTCAATTACTAATCATGCGGGGCAAAGCCGTGCTGATGCTGGACATGGATTGATGCTAAGCCAGTTTTTACAAGAAGCAATCCAGCGCTGGCGTGATACACGTCCAGCAACTGAATTAGTAATTGATTTAAACAATGGAAGCAGCGACCCATTAATCTTTACTGACAAAACGCTGACCCAAGCAATACAGAACTTGTTAGACAATGCAGCAGACGCTTCACCAGATCGCGTGTTATTCAACGCGATCTGGGATAACGATACCTTAAAAATTCAGATTAGGGACTTTGGTAATGGTCTCAGTGACGAAGTTAAAAAGCAGCTTGGAACGCCATTTTTCAGCTCAAAAAATGGTAATGGCATGGGGCTAGGTGTTTACCTCACAGAAATTATTCTCGCAAAATTTGGCGGCACGCTCACACTAAGTAATCATAGCGAAGGTGGTGTACTTACTGTTGTGAAATTACCGCTACACAAATTACGAATCGATCACTGAGGATAAACAATGAGTGACCTCAATACAGACACAAGAAATAGTGATGAACACCCTACGCTACTGCTAGTTGATGACGATGAGGCCTTTTTAAATGCGCTTGCAATGGCCATGCGTAAACGCGGCTTTCTCGTTACGCTTGCCAATAGTGCTGAAACAGCATTTGAACTTGCACAGGCCGACCCACCAGAGTTTGCAGTAGTTGATCTAAAAATGTCGGGAAACTCAGGTTTGGTATTAGTTAGACAGCTTGCAAGCTTACAGGCTGGTACTAAAATTGTAATACTAACAGGCTATGCCAGCATCGCTACCGCAATTGAAGCCATCAAGCTAGGCGCAACTCATTATTTAGCAAAGCCTGTGGATGCAGATGAAATTGTCGCCGCATTTTCAAAACAATCTGGCAATGAAGAAATTGAGCTATCACACAACCCATTATCAGTGGATCGTTTAGAGTGGGAGCATATTCAACGCGTGTTGGTGGAGAATGATGGGAACATCTCGGCCACAGCGCGTAGCCTTAATATGCACAGACGTACGCTACAGAGGAAATTAGGTAAAAAACCTAGCATCAACCCAACGATTATCTAAGCTAAATCAGCTTTCGTACGATGAGCTAACACAATCATTTAATCGTCGCTAAACCGCTCCTCTTTCCACGGATCCGCTTCATTGTGGTAGCCGCGCACCTCCCAAAAACCAGGGCGATCATACTCATGTAATTCAATGGCTTTCAGCCATTTAGCACCTTTCCATGCATAACGCTTGGGCACAATAATGCGAACAGGGCCGCCATGTGCTGGTGTTAAAGGCGCACCTAATACACTGTGTGCAATGATAACATCATCATCTAACAACGCATCTAAGGGTAAATTAGTGGTATAGCCGTCATAGCCATACAAGGTGACGTATTTTGCCGTTTGCAACGGTTCAGCCATTGCGATAAGCTCACGTGCTGGTACGCCCTGCCAATCCATATCTAACTGGCTCCAGCGTGTCACACAGTGAAAATCAGAAACCTCAGTGACTTGTGCCATCGCCTGAAGTTGAGCCCAATTAACATTAAGCTCTTTCTCAACTAAGCCATAAATGCGGAGGCTCCAACTTTCTGTCGTCACGTCAGGACGAATGCCTAAATCAAGGGTCGGAAAGTTTCTAACCTCGGTTTGGCCAGCAGGAATACGCGCATTCTCATTAGTCTTACCTGGCTTAGTGCCACGTTTTGCTAATGCAATTTTGCCTTCAATAAGCTTTTTCCAATCTGGCATAAGCGATCCCGAGATTAATTTTTAAATATTTATGAGACTTTCGATTTCTTAAAACTATCGACAAGTAACAATCCAACACCAACACAAATTGCACTATCCGCGACATTGAATGCTGGCCAGTAGAGCTGGTCAATGTGAAAGAATAAAAAGTCCACCACATAACCCAAGGTCAGCCGATCATATAAATTACCAATCGCACCACCTAGCACTAATGCCAAACCTAGACTAAATAGCTTTTCATGATGATGCTTTCTAATCAGGTAGCTAATCACAACAACGGCAATCGCAGTGACTGCGGTAAAAAACCACTTTTGCCAACCGCCAGCATCTGCTAAAAAGCTAAATGCAGCACCCTCATTATGAAAACGCACTAAATCAAAAAAACTAGTCATTGTTAAATGCTCACCGTACACAAAAGCATTTTGAATTAAATGCTTAGTGTACAAATCTAGCGCGACCACAATTACACTGATGACAAACCATTTACGCATGTGAGCGTGCCTCGCCTTTACCAAACAAATTGCTGACACAACGTCCACATATATGCGGATGTACAGCATCAGCACCTACATCAGCACGATAATGCCAGCAACGGTCACATTTAACATGTGTGCTTGGCGCAACTTGCACCTCTAATGCACCAGCACGCTGATGTAAGGTAGCACGCGATGTAATCAACACAAAACGCAAGTCATCATTAAGTCGGTTTAATGCCTCAAAAGTTGCACCCTCTGCATAAATATCTAACTCAGATTGCAAAGATGAGCCAACCAGACCAGCAGCACGTTTTTCTTCTATCGCTTTATTTGCAATCGCGCGGACTTCAAGCACTGTTTGCCAAGATTGAATATCAGCATCACTTAAGTCATGTGCTGGCAAGCTATACCAAAGTTCTTCAAACACCGTTTTATCTGCACCCAAGCCTAACGTTTGCCAAACTTCATCAGCAGTAAAACTTAGAATCGGCGCCATTAAACGCATCATGGTATGTGTAATATGATGCAAAGTACTTTGTGCGACACGACGCGCGTGTGACGCCTCACCTGTTGTATACAAGCGATCTTTAAGAATATCTAAATAGAACCCGCCCAAATCCTCCGAACAGAAACTAACAAACTTTTGCACTGCTAAGTGGAATTCATAGCGATCATAGTCTGCCAAAATTTCCGTTTGCAACTTGTCAGTTAAATGCAATGCATAACGGTCTATTTCTAACCATTCATTGACAGGCAATAAGTCTTTAGAGGCATCAAAGTCAGCCAAGTTCGCCAATAAGAAACGTAAGGTGTTACGAATACGTCGATAACTTTCCGCAACGCGTTTTAAAATTTCATCTGAAATGGTGAGCTCACCTGAATAGTCAGTCGAAGCAACCCATAGACGTAAAATATCAGCGCCATAAGTATCCATTACTTTTTGTGGCGCAACGACATTCCCTTTCGACTTACTCATTTTATGGCCACTGCCATCCACCACAAAACCATGCGTTAGCAATGCCTTATAAGGTGCATGGCCATCAATCGCACATCCTGTCAGTAAGCTAGATTGGAACCAGCCTCGATGCTGATCAGAGCCTTCTAAATACAAATCTGCTGGGAAAGCTAACTCAGGACGACGTTTAAGCACTGCAGCATGCGTGCTGCCAGAGTCAAACCATACATCTAAGGTGTCAGTCACCTTCTTGTACTGCTCGGCGCTCTCAGGCGCATGCTGTGCCAAGAAGGCTGCACCGTCCAAGCTAAACCAAGCCTCTACCCCTGTTTTTTCTGTCAGTAGTGCTGCCTGCTCTAACAGCTCCGATGTTTTTGGATGCGGCTCGCCTGTTTCCTTATGCACGAACAATGGCATCGGCACACCCCAGTTACGCTGGCGTGAAACACACCAGTCAGGGCGATTTTTAATCATCGCTTCTAAACGCGCACGACCCCAGCTCGGGAAGAACTCGGTGTTATCTACCGCTTGATTAGCATGCTCACGCAACGCTTTGCCATTGATGTCTTGTGCATTCATCCCGATAAACCATTGGTGTGTTGCCAATTGCATTAATGGTGTTTTATGACGCCAGCAATGAGGGAAGCTGTGGTTTAAACGCGCACTCGCAAGTAAGTGACCACTCTCCTGCATTTTTGCCAAAATTACTTTGTTAGCATCCTGTCTGGTCAACCCACGGATTGCCTCAAACTCAACCAACTCACTCGTAAAGAACTTACCATCACCACCCATTAACACTCTTGGTTTTTGTTCCGGGAAGTTAGCACGCATGACCAACCAGTCATCATTACCATGTGCTGCTGCAGTATGCACCAATCCTGTACCAGCCTCTGTCGTCACGTGATCTCCGCATATCACAGGCACTTGGCGGTTGTCGAACGGATGTTGTAATTGCAAGTGCTTTAAAGCCTCGCCTTTACAGGTGGCAAGCACTTTAGAGTCCAGTTCGCCATAACGTGCTAACGTAGCTTCAGCCAAAGCGTTTGCAAGTATGAGTAAGCCCTTGCTTGTTTGAATCAGATCATAATCAAGTTCAGCATGTACACTGACCGCTTGGTTTGCTGGCAATGTCCAAGGCGTCGTTGTCCAAATCACCGCATAAGCATCAGCTGTCACCTCTACGCTAAATGCCTTGCCCAATGCCGCGCGGTCCACCACTTTAAAACCTACATCAATCGCTGGTGAGTTCACATCCTCATACTCAACCTCTGCCTCAGCTAATGCAGAACCGCAATCCACACACCAATGCACAGGCTTGCTACCCTGATACAAATAGCCATTTTTATAAATATCACCCAAAGCACGCATGATGTCCGCTTCAGTTTGATAATCCATCGTTAAATACGGATTATCCCAATCCGCCTGCACACCTAAACGAATAAAGTCTTTCTTTTGCTTTTCTACCTGCTCAGCAGCATATGCACGGCACAACTCACGGAACTTGGCAGGGTCGATATTTTTACCATGATTCTTTTCTACAACCAGCTCAATCGGCAAACCGTGGCAATCCCAACCTGGCACATAAGGCGCATCAAAACCTGAGAAAGTTTTAGATTTTACAATGATGTCTTTTAAGATTTTATTAACAGCATGTCCAATATGAATATCACCATTGGCATAAGGAGGGCCATCATGCAGAATGAATTTTTTCGCACCTTTACGTGCTTTGCGGATACGCTCATAGAGCTTTTTATCCTGCCAGGCTTGTAACCATGCAGGCTCACGCTTAGCTAAGTCCCCACGCATCGGGAAAGCAGTCTCTGGTAGATTTAATTTATACTTACTTTGCTCTTTATTATCTTCAGTCATTTAAAATCTCAACACATTTCATTTTGATTATTTCGGCCTATCCAGTGATTGACTAGATAGCTATTTGGCTAAATTCAGCCGATTAATTTAGCTGGTGATGTTTACCGCGAAGCTGAAACAGCCGTTCCAAAAAAATTTCTTGCCAATTTTACATCATTTGCAATTTGCGCTTTCAACGCATCCAAACTTTCAAACTTCATTTCATCACGTATTTTATGTAAAAATTCCACATGCACATGCTTACCATACAAGTCCTGATTAAAATCAAGCACATGCACTTCCAGTGAAAGCTTAGGTACCCCTGCGATTGTTGGTCGCACGCCCAAATTCGCAACGGCATTCAAACCATCTAACTTTACTGCATACACCCCTCTTAACGCAGGCCGTTCGTGACGCATATGCACATTAGCCGTAGGAAAACCAAGTTGCCTACCACGCTTTGCGCCATGCACAACCTTACCACTAATGCTATAACCCCTACCTAAGAGCTGTGCAGCCTCATCTAAGCGCCCATCTGCCAATGCAGAGCGTACGCGCGTGCTAGACACCCTAACATCTGCCAAATTCATTTGTGGCAAACTCACTAGGTTAAAACCTTCTGCAACAAAATCTCTCACAGAGCCCGCGCGTTTTGCGCCAAAGCGGAAATCCTCTCCCACCAAAATCACTTGTGCATTAATTGAGTTACGTAACATGTCGTGCATAAAAGCTTCAGCAGTCACCTTTGCAAAGCGTTGGTTAAATCGACACACATACACACGCTCGACACCAGCCTGTGCAAAGTACTCCAACTTTTCCCGCAAAGAACACAGTCGCGCAGGCGCACTTTCTGGTGTAAAGAACTCACGTGGATGAGGCTCAAATGTCATCACCGCAGCTTCTAAGTTAAAAGTTTCAGCTGACTGCTTAAGTTGCGCCAATAGCGCCTGATGTCCCAAATGCATGCCATCAAAGTTACCAATCGCTAACGCACATGATTGTTGCAACGTAGCAGGTATATGCCTGAAAACCTGCATCTATCGATTCACCCTACGCATATAGTCGCGAGGTCTAAACCCCAGCAATAGCAACATCGCAAAATAACTTACTGCGCCCAACGCTACTAAACCACTAAGATAACTTAAGCGTCGCATTAAACCAAAATCTAACCATAACGCGGTATCACCCATCGCAAAAAACAACACAAAACCCATGGCACTCAGTGCAATCAACAATTTAAACATAAACAACAACCAACCTGATTGCGGATGGAATATATTTGCTTTACGTAAATGATGGTATAACAAGGCGGCATTAAGACATGCTCCTACGCCAATTGCCAACGCTAATCCAACATGCTGTAAATCCAACACAAAAACAAAAAGCAGATTCATCACCTGCGTCATCACTAGGGTAAATATTGCAATTTTCACTGGGGTTTTGATATTTTGTCGCGCATAAAAACCTGGCGCCAAAATTTTAACCAAAATCAAACCAAGCAACCCTACACTATAGGCAATCAAAGCTTGCTGGGTCATTAAAACATCTAATGGCGTAAATTTGCCATAATTAAACAACGTGGAGACCAAAGGGGTAGCCAACACGGCAAGCGCAACCGCAGCCGGGGCAGCTAAAATAAAGGTTAGCCTTAAGCCCCAGTCCAACAGTTGGGAATACTCACCATCATCTTTACCTGCATAAGCTTTAGATAAACTAGGCAACAATATCGTCCCTAGCGCAACACCCAACACGCCTGTAGGGAACTCCATCAGTCGGTCTGCATAATAAAGCCAACTGACGCTACCTGTATCTAAAAATGAAGCAAAGATTGTATTAAGAATAAGCGATATCTGAGCTACTGACACACCCAGCACAGCTGGCCCCATTAACTTTAGTATGCGCCATACCCCTTCATCATCTGGCTTGAAATCAAACTTAGGCAACAATCCAATCTGCTTCAAAAATGGAATTTGGAATATTAGTTGTAAGAACCCGCCAAAAAATACAGCCCATGCCAACACCTTAACAGGCTCATCAAAATAGGGCGCAAAGAACAGTATGGCAACAATCATAGAAACATTCAGCCATACTGGAGTAAACGCTGGAACACCAAATTTATTATAGGTGTTAAGTACACCACCTGCCATGGAGACTAAAGATATAAAGAAAATATAAGGGAACGTAATACGCAACAACTCTATCGTCAGTTGCATTTTCACCTCATCCCCTCTAAAACCAGGCGCCACCATACTGACAATCCAAGGTGCAGCCAACATTCCAAGTATCGTGACCACAACTAAAATTAACCCTAACCAAGTGGCAACGCGATTAATGAGTCGATGTGTCTCATCAAACCCACGCTGGCTTTTATATTCAGACAAAATGGGCACAAACGCCTGACTGAATGCACCTTCAGCTGAAATTCTACGTAATAAATTAGGGATTTTAAAAGCAACAATAAAGGCGTCACTCAACATACCAGCACCAAATACGCGTGCAATTAGCGTATCGCGGACGAATCCTAAAATACGCGAAACAAAAGTCATGCTGCCGACTTTAGCCAGCGCGTTGAGTAAATTCATG
>Ga0066484_1000155_pt1 | contig 16400 bp, 9 predicted proteins | sample LakWasM124_LOW14_2_FD_59590 | JGI IMG/M metagenome (GOLD analysis project Ga0066484, IMG submission 59590) | Freshwater sediment methanotrophic microbial communities from Lake Washington under simulated oxygen tension - Sediment Metagenome 124_LOW14 | ecosystem: Environmental > Aquatic >... | reverse complement strand
AAATCACGGTTACCAATGATCACTCCCAGTGTTGATGTGTTGTAATTAGTTGTACTCATTTTTTTTAGCTTGCTATGATTAATTCAATATCGTTGTCTTTAAAAACCTGCTTGTGTTTCTCATCTATTTCGCCATCAGTAATAATGTAATCAATGAGTGACAATGCCCCAAGACTTGCAAAAGCTGCCTTACCCATTTTTGTAGAATCAGCAACGAGGTAAGTTGTTTCAGCTGCTTCAATCATTGCTTTCTTCACCACCAGGTCGCTGATGCTTGGATAAGTTAATCCTGCTTTTAAAGAAATGCCTGCTGTTGCGAGAAAGAGTTTCTGCACATGAAGTCCTTTAAAAAAATCGGCTGCTTTTTGACCAGTTAATGATAAGGTGGGTGGTTTAAATTCACCGCCGGTTACAATTACTTCAATCCCCGGTTCTGCTCCCAGCATTAACGCAATGTTTAATGCATTCGTGATAACAGTGAGATTTTTCATGCCCTTCAGTTTCTTGGCTACTTCTGTAGTGGTAGAACCTGAATCAAGAATAATGGTATCGCCGCTTTCAATAAAGTCGAGGCATTTTTCAGCAATCATTCCTTTCTTGTCAAGATGTTCCTGGTGAGCAAGTGAAAAGGCCTGTACCTGGTCTTTTACATTTTTGAGATAGGCACCTCCGTGTTCACGGATGATGAGCCCGTCTTTCTCCAGTTTTTCCAGATCCTGACGGATGGTTACTTCCGTTACTTTGAAAAGTTTAGCAAGGTTCAGCACTTTGGCCGAGCCGTCTTCCCGAAGCAATTCTATGATTTTTTCCCTGCGGTGATTGGCGAGCATATCCGAATTTATTCACAAGTATACGAAATTAAAAGAAAATAAACGAAAATAAACGAAAAAATTTGAACCTTTGAGAGCTTTGAGCCCGGCTAAATTATCGGGAACCTTCATTCCCCCTGTTTTTAACCCAATTACAGTGACTTTTCGCAGTTGAGATTACCGCTTATTACTTTGCGGAAATAGTTACAAGAGGTATAGCTTATCATTTACCATGCGGGGCAAACCAAATCAGCATACAATGCCGTTGGAACAGGATATCAACTGCCAATAATTAAATGACTTTGAGCGAAGTGAATGATCAATGAAGGAATGTGCTGAAAGAAAAACTTTCAGGCAATGCTTTATTGCCGGCTTATTAAATAGAAACGCAGGCGAAAACAGTTATAACTGATACAACTGATTCATCTGCTTTAATCCGGCAAATCAGTTGTATCCATGTTCCCTTTTTTTAACTCAAACTTTTATCCAATGCATATTCAACACCACGCAATTCAGCCAGGCCACGCAATCTTCCAATAGCTGAATAACCGGGATAGGTTTTCTTGTGGAGATCATCGAGCATCTGGTGTCCATGATCCGGGCGCATAGGAATAGAAATGTTTCTCCTGCGTTGCAGCAACACTACTTCTTTAATCACCTCATACATTTCTGTATCCCCGGCTAAGTGGTCAGCTTCATAAAAATTCCCTTCGGCATCACGTTTGGTATTGCGTAAATGAAGGAAGTGAATATGATCACCAAAACGTTTCAGCATTTTTGGAATATTATTATCTGCCCTGGCGCCAAATGAACCGGTGCAAAAACAAAAACCATTTGCAGGTGATGGAACTGCTTCAATCAAATCAGCTGCATCCTTTTCCGTACTCATGATTCTTGGCAAACCTAATACTGAATATGGAGGATCATCGGGATGAATTGCCATCTTCAATCCGCATTCCTCTACTACCGGAATAACCTGCTTCAAAAAATAAAATAAATGCTCCTTAAGTTTTGCTGCATCAATACCCTGGTACTTTGTTAACTCAGTTAATACCTGCTCAGGAGTAAAGGCATCATCACTTCCCGGCAAACCCAGCATCATATTGCTGAAAAGCTTTGTCCTTTGCTCCTTCGACATTGCAGTAAAACGCTCCTTTGCTCTTCCTGTTTCTTCAGCTGAATAATCATCAGCAGCGCCCGGCCGTTGCAATAAAAACAGATCAAAGATTACATAATCAATCCGGTTGAAATATAAAGCCGTACTTCCGTCAACCATCGGGTATGCAATATCAGTACGAAGCCAGTCCAGCACAGGCATAAAATTATACGTTACTACTTTTAAGCCACATGCAGCTACATTACGCAGACTTGCTTTATAATTTTCAATATGATACAGGTAATTGCCCGACTGCCGTTTGATATCATCACTCACCGGAAGGCTTTCAATCACCGTCCATGTCATTCCCGCATCTTCAATCATTTGTTTACGGATGAGAATTTCATCAACTGTCCATATATCACCAACAGGTATTTGGTGCAGGGCAGTAACAACACCGGCACATCCTGCCTGGCGGATATCAGATAAGCTTACAGGGTCATTCGGCCCGTACCATCTCATGGTTTGATGCATCAACATAATCGTCCGTTTATATTTATTCTGTGAATCATTGACCAGGCAAAGATACCTGAAATGAAACAACAGGCTGTTCTGTACATTTCTGAACCGAACCCGCCTGTTGCTTTAACTATTGTATACTCAATAAACTGCTGATCAGATATAGCGGTTGACAATATTTTCCAGGTATTCCTGTTTGCCACTTGTTACTGCAGGTTCTCCGTTTTCAACAGCATATGCTCTCAGATCTTCGAGTGATAATTTACCATTTTCAAATTCTTTCCCTTTACCACTGTCAAACGATGCATAACGTTCCGCTCTGATTTTTTTGTAATCAGATTTCTGTAAAATATCATCTGCAACAATCAGTGAACGGGCAAATGCATCCATTCCGCCGATATGTGCATAGAACAGATCAGCCGGATCGGTACTGTTACGACGAATCTTTGCATCGAAGTTGATACCACCACCTGCAAAACCACCTGCTTCGATAATTACCAGCATGGCTTCAGCCAGTTCATTAATATTATTGGGGAACTGATCGGTATCCCATCCGTTTTGATAATCGCCACGGTTGGCATCCATTGATCCGAGCATACCTGCATCAGCAGCAACCTGCAATTCATGTTGAAATGTATGACCTGCAAGTGTTGCATGGTTTACTTCAATATTAATCTTGAAATCATTCAGTAAATCATACTGTCGCAAGAAACCAATCACTGTTTCACAGTCATAATCATACTGATGCTTGCTTGGTTCACATGGCTTTGGCTCAATGAAGAACGTTCCTTTGAAGCCATTCTTCCTTGCATAATCTTTTGCAGCATGGAGGAAGCCGGCCAAATGTTCCTTCTCTCTTTTCATGTTTGTGTTAAGCAGACTCATATATCCTTCTCTTCCACCCCAGAACACATAATTCTCTCCACCCAAAGCAATGGTTGCATCCAATGCCGCTTTTACCTGTGCGGCACCATGCGTTAATACATGAAAATCAGGATTGGTGGAAGCACCATTCATATAACGGCGGTGAGAAAACAAATTGGCCGTTGCCCACAGCAACTTAATGCCACTGGCTTTTTGCTTTTCTGCAAAATAGGCTGTGATTGCCTGCAGTCTGCGGTCGTTTTCTTTAATATCATTTCCGTATTCAACTGCATCTACATCATGAAAACAATAAAAAGGTAATCCGAGTTTGGTCATAAATTCAAATGCAGCGTCAGCTTTATCTTTTGCTTTCTCAACTGCATCTGATTTTTTGTCCCACGGAAAAATATGGGTAGGTTCTCCAAACGGATCAGCACCGCTTCCCACAAAGCTGTGCCAGTAGGCACATGCAAAACGAAGCCACTCTTTCATACTTTTTCCTGCTACTATCCTGTTTTCATCATACCAGCGAAAGGCTAAGGGATTATCTGATCCTGTTCCTTCAAATTTGATTTGCGGAATGCCTTTGAAAAACTCTGTTTGTCCTGTAATTACGTTCATGGTTTTCTTCATTTATAAGCAGCAATAGTAAGAAATTACTGCATGATTGTTTATGACTAAGATGATTAACTCAAACTTTTTTCAAGCAATACCTTCCATTGCCCATACAATTCATTATACTGTTTTGCTGATGCGCCCGGTTCAATAGTGGCCAATGGTTTTGTATGAACAAATGCTTCCCTGGCTGTTGCGTACACCTTTGCACCAATTCCCGCACCAATGGCGGCACCAACACTTCCATCACAGTTATAAAGATCAACAGGAATATTCAATGTATTCACAAAACTGTTTGTAAACACATCGCTTAAAAACATATTAGCCCTTCCTGCACGAATGATGGATGGGTTCATTTTATTTTCTTTCATGATATCAAGTCCGTAACGGAAGGCAAAGGCAATTCCTTCCTGCGAAGCCCTGTACAAATGTGCACTTGTATGAATATTGAGATCAAGATTATGAACATGTGCCCCGGCTATTTTATTTTCCAGCATTCGTTCGGCACCGTTTCCAAATGGAAGGATAAATAAACCGTTGCTTCCAACAGCTATTTTCTGCGCTGCTTCATTCATTTGCTGATAGGTTGGATTGCCTGTTGCATTTTTCATCCAGCGGTTCAGAATACCTGTTCCATTGATACATAACAAAACACCTAACCGTTTTTGTGTTTGCGTATGATTCACATGTGCAAATGTATTGATCCTGGATTTCGGGTCAAATGTCAGCTGATCACTTACACCATAAATTACGCCGCTTGTTCCTGCTGTTGCAGCCACTTCTCCAGCTTCAAGCACATTCAGTGATAATGCATTGTTTGGTTGATCACCTGCCTTATACGTTACAGGAATCCCTGCTGTTAATGATAAGGATGCAGCAACAGATGAACTGAGTTTTCCATGCTCAGAAAAAACATCTCTGATTTCAGGAATCACAGATTTACTGAATCCGAAATAATCAAACACATCCTCTGATAATTCATTCTTCACAAAATCCCAGAACACACCTTCCGATAAAGATGAAATGCTTGTTGTTGCCGTGCCTGTAAACTGTAATGCTATATAATCACCCGGCAACATGATCTTATCAATCTTTTCATATAAATCCGGTTCGTTTTCTTTTACCCATGCAAGTTTGCTTGCCGTAAAATTTCCGGGAGAGTTTAGCAGATGCTGTAAACAGGTTGATGGACCAATTTCATCAAATGCTTTATTACCGATTTCAACAGCCCGGCTGTCGCACCAGATGATGCTGTCTCTTAAAACGTTTCCTTCTTTATCAACTGTTACCAGCCCATGCATCTGGTAAGAAATACCGATTGCTCCAATATCTGCAGGATTGTATTTCTTTATTGCATTCGCTTTCAGAATGGCCTGCTGAGTATGTTCCCACCACATGGAGGGTGATTGTTCGGCCCAGCCTGCCTGCTTTGAGCTAATTTCTGATTCTGTTTCAGGATACGAAGTGGAAACAATGCACTGCTGTGAATCTGCATCTACAACAGACACTTTCACCGATGACGTCCCGATATCAATTCCAAGTAATAACATAATTGCGAAATTACGGTTTAGATTGTTTTAAGAGAGGGAGAATGAGAAACATTCTCCCTGTTCTTGATTGATTATGACCCTAAACAAACTGCGTTGAAAAATCCGTTCATTATCTTTATTTACTGATCAGTTCAATAACCGCTGACTTCATTCCCGGAGAAGATGCTCTTACTTTAATCACTCCCGGTTTTCCCGTTTCCGAACGCACAATTGCCAGCAGTAAGCCAAAATAGGCTTCCCGTTCTTTTGATGCCAATGAAACAAGATTTGCCGGGTCCCCATTATCAGTTGCAACGATCTCCCCGGGTCCTTCAATGCTGAAAATTATTTTATTACCGGCATCGGGTACAGTTGCCCCGTTCTGATCTGTTACTTTAATTGTTATAAATGAAAGATCAGTTCCATCTGCTTTAATAATGCTTCGATCGGCACTGATCTTTAACTGCAAAGGGACACCTGTTGTTTGCAGGATTTCTTCAGCCCACTTATTTCCATTTTTATATGCAACTGCTTTCAATTGGCCGGGTTCGTATTTTATATCATCCCACCGTAACCTGTATTCAAACGCTGCCTTTTTCTTTTTGCCAAGTGAACGTCCGTTTAAGAAAAGTTCCACTTCATCACCTGAGGTAAAAATATGTACAGGTGTAATTTGTCCGATACGATCGGGCCAGTTCCAATGTGGCAGGATATGCAGCATTGGCAAATCTGAACGCCAGCGTGATTGATATAAATAAAAACGATCCTTTTTAAACCCTGCCAGATCAATAATTCCGCAGTAAGAACTTCTTGCCGAATAATAAGGCGTGGGCTCTCCTAAATAATCCCAGCCACTCCAAACAAATTCTCCTGCAACAAAAGGATGTTTGTCCTGTGAAGCAAACACTTTATCGGGAGATGCACCGAACTGTGCTGTATAAAGTTCATAAGCACTTACATATTTATTTACAGGGTCACCACCCGTGCTATCACTCACTGGCGAACTGTTGCCTTTTGAAACAGGAAATAAATAAGAGCCACGGGTACTCAGAGCCGAAGCCGTTTCACTGCTTACAATTAATTTACCAGGAAATTTTTGTTGAAAGGCAGGATATAAAGGCGAAGTTCTGATCCCTTTTAGATGTGCATACTCCGGGGCATCTCTGATTCCTTCGCCCTGGTAATTCAAACTGATAATATCCATTACCGCAGGAAAAGGCATCGTTGGCTTTGCATAGTTCATCGATGCAGTTGCAGGTCTTGTAGGATCTTCTTCTTTAACGATGTTGTATAATTTTTTTGAAATAATTGCTCCTGTATCAGCTGTGTATTGCTCCCCGACTTCGTTGCCGTAACTCCATGCAATAACAGAGGGGTGATTTCTGTCCCTGCGAATAAATGATCTTGTATCAGCTTCGTGCCAGTCATTAAAAATCAAATGAAAATCAAGGGGTGTTTTTTTCCGTTCCCAGCTATCGAATATTTCGTCAATAACAAGAAAGCCCATTTTATCTGTTAAGTCTAAAAGTTCCGGTGCAGGAGGATTATGTGCCAGACGAATGGCGTTACAACCCAATTCTTTTAACATCTCTAACTGCCTTTCTGCTGCACGTACATTAAATGCAGCACCGAGTGCACCTAAATCATGATGTTGGTTTACACCTTGTATCCGAACAGGCTGTCCGTTAACAAGCAACCCTTTTACCGGATCAAAGACTAAAGAACGGATTCCAAAACGTGTTTCAAATTCGTCAACAACAATTCCATTCAGGTACAGCCTTGTAACAGCTGCATAAAGATTTGGTTTTTGTGCGGGTGGCGGTCCCCACAGAACAGGGTTTGTAATATTTACTCTATTCTCAACTTTTAATTGCTGACCTGCTTTTAATAAAATAGTTGTTGTTGGAAAAACAGCTGCTTTATTTGTCTTACGTTTAAATGTTTTATCTAAAGCATACACTTCTGTAACCACTTTAATTGATTTATCAGTGGTTGATTTATTTTCTATTTGAACAGCAAGATCAACTGTGGCTGATGCTGCTGAAATATTTTTTGTTGTAATGAAAGTACCCCAATGTGATACTTGTACGGGGTTCACTTTAGTAAGCCATACATTACGATAAATACCTGCTCCGGGATACCATCTTGCTGAGTTGGTTGGGTTATCAATTCTTATTGCTAACTGATTATCCTGCCCGGGTTTAATGTATGGTGTAAGATCGAGACGAAAAGAGTTGTAGCCATAAGGCCATCCGCCAACAAGATTACCATTACACCAAACAATGGCATAAGACATTGCACCATCTATTTCAAGATAAATGCTTTTCCCTTTATCAGAAACAGGGATATCTATTTTTCTGCGGTACCAACCAACTCCCTGGATTGGCAGGCGACCCATTCCTCCTCCCACAATTGCATTTTCCTCTTTGTAAAACGGTCCGTTAATAGCCCAGTCGTGAGGAAGATTTACTTTCTCCCACTTGCTGTCGTCAAATTTATTTTGAACATAAGAAACATCAGCACCCGGGTTACCTGCAGGACGCAGGTAATGTTTTGCAGGGTCTGAAATAAATTCATTGGCAGAAGGCAAAATCCATTTTTTCAGAACAGTATCCGCTGTTTCTGTTTTAACTCCTTCAGTAGGTTTTGTATCTGCAATTACATTATCATTCCTGTCGGTAACAACAGGACGGATATCATACATTAAGTTCTTGGCACCGGCAGGATCACCTTTGTAAAAAAACCAATGGCGATTGATAGAAATCTTTTCCCGTACAGGTTGAGAAAAAATTGCAGCAGGAAGAAGAAATCCTGTACTAATAAAAAGGTATAAAAGAAATTTAGCGCTCATGAAAGAAATCAAGCTGATTTTTTTATTTACAAGTGAGCAGTACATACAGCGTTTAACAAAGATTTTCCGGTAAGACGATATGCATATCGTCTTACCGGAAAATTTATATTTAGTGGTATTTCAATGTTCAGAAAATTATAATCCCTTGAAAGCATTCACTACACCTGTATAAGCCTGCTTTCTTCCGTAATTTGAATTGTATAACAGTGGAAAATCCTTTCCGCTATTGTACAACCAGCTTGTATTATCTGTTACACCCCACACCGTAATTCCATACTGCTGTGATTTTGGAATATTTTTGAGATAAGATGCAATTACATAATTATACATCTTTGCCTGGTAATTTTCTTCCATTGCCGTTAAAGAATACGTTGCTACCGCATTGGGATTCATTCTTACATCCATTTCAGACACATGAATTTTTAAACCTGTTGCAGCCAGTTTTATAAACATCTGGTCAATACCATCATAGCTGGTATTTCTGGTGATGTGCAACTGCGTGCCAATACCATCAACTTTTGCGCCACGGGTTTTCAGTTCAGTAACCATTTTAATTAATGAATCTAATTTAACGGGTTTTGATTCCAGGTTATAATCGTTGATAAACAGCAATGCAGTTGGGTCGGCAGCTTCAGCATATTTGAATGCTTTGTACGCATAATCTCTTCCCAGATAGTTACTCCACACAAACCAATCGGTTGTTGTAGTTGATGGAGCAGGGCTATTTGTATTGTTACGCAGATTACCATTATCATCCAGCAATTCATTAATTACATCCCATGCTTTTACTTTTGTTTTGTAGCGGTTTACCATAGTTGTGATGTAATTACCCAGTATCACATCCAGCTTGGCGGCAACTGCTGCCCCGGTAGGAACTGTTATTACTTCTTTTACACTTACATCATCAATATAATACGTGTTGGCAACCTGGCCCATATCAAACAAAAATGTAGTGGAAGATAGGTTGGCCGTAATCTGCCAGGAAACTAATTGATAAGTTGTACCAATTGTTTGGTCGCCCTGGTATTGAGCACTGGTTGGGCCAGTTGATAAACGGATAGAGCCTCCACCTGTAGCTGCTTTTACATAATAAGAAATGACATACTGTTTGCCTGGCGTGGTAGCAAATGCTGCACTTGACACCTGCACCCTCCATTGATTACCCGGCCATGCAGTTGGGTTCACCACTTTCATACAGGTAGTTCCTGTTCTGAATTCGCCAGCTACAGAACTTGCAGAAATCGTAGCTCCGTTGCTGTTAAAAACAGACCAGTTATTTATACCTCCGACTTCAAAACCCGGGTTTGTGGCCAATTCTACAGCCGCAGGAACAGTTAACCCGGAGGAATCTTTAATATAAGTAGCATTTTGTTGTGAATGCCAGCCTAATGTATGTCCGAAAATATCCATTGAACCAACCGCAGTTACCAGTGCATCTGTATTGGTAAAATTCATTACCCCGGTGTTGCCAACAATAGATGAATGTTTCATTAAATTACCAAAAGTAACCCTGTCGAAATCTCTTTTCACAATAGCTGAGTAGGCAGCATTGGAAACCATGGCAGGATAATCAATGGCCACACCAACAGGAATATCGGCTGCATCTTTCAATACAGTTGCCGTATCGGTATAGTTACCGGTATTTAAAATACCTGTTTCTTTCATTTTGGTACATGAAGAGTAAACCAACATCAGAAAGACCGCAGGCAACAAAGTTTTTATTCTAATTTTTTTCATTTTTTCAGATTTAATGTTTTCTACAATGGAATATTAATAACCCGGATTTTGATATTTAGCTTTATCAGGATCATTCATTGCATTCAACTGGCTTTGCGGTATTGGCCTCAGGTTGTGAAATGTCTGCACTTTTGGTGCAGCAACCAGGTTACGGTTCCTGTTTTTTACATATTCTACCAACAGGTTCCTGCACGCTAAATCGGGCCAGCGCAAACTTTCGCCACAAAGCTCTCTTGAGCGTTCAGTCATGATAAAATCAACTGTCATATCCGAATTTGTAATATTTGTCATTACAGCTTCTCTTTGCGCCAACAGTGTTGGGTTAGATGCTAAACTTGCCCTGTACGCCGCTCTTTTCCGAAGCACTTTTACTAAAGTCAATGCATCTCCGGGTCGTCCATCTAATATGGCAGCTTCGGCTGCTAATAAATATACTTCCGATAATTTAGACACAACATAAGGGCGACCGGAAGCATCGTTAGGAACAGCTCTTTTTGTATCGTCATACTTTTTAAGAGAAGGATATAATTGTATGGCGGGACGAGACACTAAATAAAACTGTGTAGGATCAATGATCCTGTATTTTTTTGTACCTAATGCCCGTAATGAATCACCATAAGCTTTACTGGGCACCAGATAATAAGCAGTATCGCCTGTATTAATACCGGAAGCTGCTGCATTGTTGTTAGTAGCTAACCATACAACTCTGAACGTATTATCGTACCTGCTGTCGTTTATTTTATCAGCAAATGCGGAATCATACAACCAGGGGTTGGGGCAAAGCTGGCGTAACGGACGCATGTATTGTATCACCCTGTCGCAAGGGAATGCACCGTTGATTGATACGTTATTCTGATAGTTGGCATTGTACCAGTTACAAGACATATTGGCTTTACCGGAAAATTCATTACTAACATCATTTGTTTCGTTATCAAACGGGCTGCCTTGTATTCTTTCAACTGAATACAAGATTTCGGCATTGTAATCATTTCCTTCTTTATGTATATCTGCATAGTCGGTTAACAAAGCAGTACCTAAAGCAGCCTGGTTGTCAATTACATACTTGGCAGCATCCCATGCGCTTTTAAAATCGCCTGTTTGTTTTACTGAACTATATCCCCTGAATAAATATGCTTTAGCTAAAAGATGATACGCAGCAGATTTGTATGCATAAAATCCTCCGTTAGCCGGACGTTTAGTTGGTAAATTTTGCGTGGCGTAAGTAAAGTCGTCAATAATTAACTGATAATTCTTTTTCAGCAAATCGGGAACCAGCCTGTTAAATCCCTGGAAAGGTTTTTGATTAAAGGCAAAATCCCCACTTCCCAAATCTAAGGGCACAGCGCCAAATTGCTGCACCAATATGAAATAGTAAAAGGCTCTGAAGAAATGTGCTTCCGCAATAATGGTTGCTTTGGCTGCAGCATCCATTTGTACATCCGGCGCAAATTCAATTACAGCATTTGCCAGATTGATATTATTAAAACTCCTGTTCCACGGCGTTAAAATATCGCCATTGCTGCTGTTTAAATTATAAGCACCGCAATCCAATCCGCTGCTGGCTCCCTGGTCGCCTAAAGACCATTCGTCTGTACCGGAATTGGTGGTGTTAAGTGCTCCGTTAGGGCCATACATATAACGCATACCCGAATACAGTGCTACAACTGAAGTTTGTAACCCGGCCGGGGTTTTAAGATAGTCGGTTGTAAACACCGTAAAAGGTTTTTCAATCAGCTTTTTCTGACAGCTGTTGACGAAAAGCAGTATGCTGAAACTGAGCATAGCTACTGTTATTTTAGAAAATATTTTTTTCATATATGATGAAGTTATTTTGTTAGAATGTTACATTAAACCCTACGTTAAATGAACGGGTTGGAGGAGTAGAAAGCCCGATAGTTAAAGCTCTGCTTGACAAGTTGCCTGGATTTTGAATTCCTTGGTTACCTGTACCTGTAGCTTCCGGATCAACACCACCAATCTGCATATAAGGCGAATACAATACAAATGGATTTTGTATGGCAATATATGCCCTGAAATTCTGCATTCTCAGTTTACTTAATACAGCAGGAGTAAATGTGTAGCCCAAATTAATACTGCGCATTTTTATAAAACTGGCATCATAATAACCCAAAGTTGAACCGTCGGTAGTGATAGGCCGTAAACGTGAAGTAAAATTAGCTATTGGAAAATCATTGGTAGGATTCGTAGGTGTCCAGTAATTTGTTTTAATCGCATTTCTTACACCGTCAGTAAGATTGGTATAATTTGCAAAAGGCTGATGCAACTGGCTCACTAATAACCCACCAAAGCGTGCATACATTACAAATGAAAAATCAAACCCTTTAAATGTAAAGCGGTTGGTTAAACCTCCCTGTATTTTAGCTTGTCCGCTTCCGATAATTTTCTGATCGTTGTTAGGATCAATTTTCCCATCGCCATTTACATCTTCTAATTTAATATCGCCGGGCTGGTTACCGAACCTGGCAGCTTCAGCAGCTTCGTTCAATTGCCAAATGCCGAGTTTATTATAATCATAAATAGCGCTTAGGGGGTGTCCCAGAAATAACTGGCGGGGAATGTTTTGGGTAAAGCCATCTGTCAATTTCAACAATTTGTTCCTGTTACCAAAAAGGTTTAAATCGGTACTCCACGTAAAGCCATTATTCAACTTAACATTCACCGTACTGATTGTAAACTCAAGCCCTTTGTTTTCCATATCACCAATATTGGTGGTATACTCACCATTTACACCGGAAGTAACAGGCAATACAATACCATATAAAATTTTGTTGGTTTTAGATTTATACCATTCAAAAGAACCTGTAATACGACTATTTAGAAAACTGAAATCTAACCCTGCATTGATGGTTTTGGTGTATTCCCAATCTAAATTGGCATTTGGTAATGTTACCAGGTTATAACCGGTTACAATGGTAGTGGGCCCGTAATTATAACGGATGGTACCTCCGGGAACTGACGGTGATGAATAACCATTATAGTTATAGGGAGAAACAAGACCTAAAGATTCATAAGGCCTTACAGACTGGTTGGAGGTTTGTCCAAAACCAAAACGTAATTTCAGATTATCAAGAAAAGTGAACTTCTGCATAAACTTTTCATTGCTGATATTCCAGCCAAAGGAGGCAGCAGGATATTGTTTATACTTATTACCGGGTGCCAGACGGGATGAGCCATCAATACGTCCGGTAAGTGTTACTAAATATTTATCATTAAACCCATAATTCACCCTCATCATATAAGATTCCAATGCATAAAAAACTTCCGAACCGCTAACAACCGGTTTACTGCTGTTGGAGGCATTGGCCTGTCCGAGATTATAAAACTGGATAAAATCTTCATCAATGGAATCTTTACTTACAGAAGTGTTATGGCTATGATCTTCCTGGAAACTATATAAACCGGTTACAGTAAATTTATGCTTACCAATTGTTTTATCGTAAGTAAGAATGTTTTCCAGTGTATAACCCCACCCTTCAGCATTATTTACACTTGCCGTGTTGCCTTTTTTTGGCCTGAAATAACTTGGAAATAGCGCTTTGTCTGATTTTTGAAACTGATCATTTTCCTGCTGGCGGTAGTCCAAACCTACATTCAAACGGTATTTTAAACCGGTAATAATCTGGTACTCGGCGTATAAAGTATTAAATGTGCGTAAGCGACGTACTTTATCAATCCACTGACCATTATTATTTTTTAAGAAAAGCGGGCTGTACTGGCTCACACGATCAGTTGTATTTCCTGTTGGCGACAGTATAATATTCCCGGCAGAATCATACGGAGCCATCAACGGGCTTAAGGTAACGATGGGAAACATAGGATTGTTAAACTGTGAACCATTGGTAAGGCTCAAGCTGTTCATTGTATTTAAACCAACTTTTAGTTTTTTGCCCACTTTGGTATCAATAGTTGCACGCAATGTAAAACGGCCAAAATCCTGACCGGGCAACACGGTTGTTTCTTTGTAATATCCACCACCTAATGAGAATGTACTTCCACCGGTTGAACCACCCGAAACAGAAAGGTTATGATCGGTTACAAAACCATTCTGATACATTAAATCCTGCCAGTCGGTTGATACGCCTTTTGTTCTTGCTACCAATTCTTCAGCCATATAAGGAGCGCTGGCATTATTACCCAAATCACGCATGGCCACATATTCCTGTGCATTAAATACATCATACCTTCTGCTTACTTTAGTAATACCGTAATATCCATTGTAAGAAAGTTTTGCTTCTCCCGGTTTTCCTTTTTTTGTAGTGATAAGAATAACACCATTCGATCCTCTTGAACCATAAATAGCAGTAGCCGAAGCATCTTTTAAGATGTCAACTGAGGCTACTTCATCCGGGTTAATATCATTGAGGGTTCCTCCTTCATACGGAATCCCGTCCAGGATAATGAGCGGATCATTTGAACCGCTAATCGTTCTTTCACCACGTATACGGATAACCGCACCTGCACCTGGCTTTGTACCCACACGCTGTACTTCAAGACCTGCAGCCCTTCCCTGCAACGCCTGCTGCAGATTTGCCACTGGAACTTCTCTCAAAGCTTTTTCGCCAACAGAAACAACAGCTCCTGTTACATCTTTTTTACGTTGTGTACCATAACCAACTACTACAACCTCTCCTAAACTTTTATCAGCCAATTCAAGCTGAACTGAAACAGCAGCAGAAGTTATTCTTACTTCTTTAGTCGTATAACTGATTGCAGAAATAATAAGAACAGCTCCTTTGGGAGCGGAAATAGAAAAGTTACCGGCAGCATCGGTTGTTGTACCCTTGTCGGTTCCTTTTAAAATAACAGAAGCGCCGGCTATAGGTGCTCCTGCATCACCGGTTACCTTACCTTTTACGGTAAGGTCTTGCGCAGAAAGTGTTTGCGTGAAAAATAGAAATTGTAAAAGCAGTGCGGCACTAAGTGCAACTGCATTTACCATAATTCTCCTGAAAAATGGTAAAGTGAACTTTTTGTTTGGCATAGTCAATTCAGGTTTTTAATTTTTAAACTTTATATATTCCGGAACGGATGTTCATTGCATAAGCTATCGTCAAAAAAACGCTGTTGGTTTGGGTTCATTCTTGCATATATTAATTCATTTCGTTTTGGATTATTTACATGTTCAATTATTGGATTAGTAAGGTGCCTTAGAAGCATTATATGCCTGTGAGAATAACTATCCGGTGATAAAGAAGGGCACTGACCGGCCGGATATTGTGTGTAAGAAGAAGATCCGGAAAAAGAGCCTGCTCTTTTATTCGGTTCTTCAATCAAAAGAAGTGAATGAAATTCATAAATTGACTTTCTCATACTGGCAGCAATTCTTTCGTTTTTTTATATGTATCCGTTTGAAACGGGTTATTTATTAAAAATGCAATCGGTTGCATTCCGTAGCTAAAAAAATAGCATTCAATTTACTGCAGAGCAGCTAAAGAAATGCCATATACAGTTCCAATCTAAAATCTTTACAGCATCAAAATCGTTTTCTCACTCTTACTGATACCCTTATTCATAAAGGGTATACAGCATATTACTGCTTGCTTACATTACAGGCAACCAGCATATTTTGAGCTAATGTAGTAATTATTTTTAAAAATGCAACCGATTGCATAATTTTTTTAAAAAAACTTCTATCTTAGCCAGACAATAGGATATTACCGTTCGCTGCAAATGCAAAAAGAAATTACCATTTACGATCTTGCCAAAGAACTGAACCTCTCACCAGCAACAATCAGCAGGGGGCTTCAGAACAACAGAAGTATCAATAAGGCAACTGCCAAGCGGATACTTGCGAAAGCTGAAGAAATGGGTTACAGGCATAATAATTTTGCCAGCAGCCTGCGGCATAACCGAACTTTCACCCTCGGAGTAATTGTGCCACGCCTTAACAGTAATTTCATGTCAGCTGTTCTCGCTGGTATGGAAGATGCAGCCAGCAGAGAAGGTTATAACCTGATTATTACCCAATCACTGGAAAAGTATGAGAAAGAAAAGACCAATGCTCATATTATGTTTAATAAACGGGTGGATGGTTTACTGATCTCATTGGCTTACGATACTGCCGACATTAAACATCTTGAACCTTTTTTTGACAAAAAGATTCCGGTAGTCTTTTTTGACAGAACCTTTCCTCACAGCAACAGTATCAATATAATAATAGATAATTATAAGGCAGCTTATACTGTAACTTCTCACCTGATTGAACAGGGCTGTAAGCGCATTATGCACCTTGGCGGGAACTTGCTCAGAGATGTTTATGCAGAACGGTTGCGTGGCTATAAGGCTGCCCTGCAAGATCATAAAATAAGCTATGACAGCAGCCTTGTTTTCATCAGTCAGCTTAATGAAGAAGAAGGAACC
>Ga0066484_1000152_pt1 | contig 16771 bp, 9 predicted proteins | sample LakWasM124_LOW14_2_FD_59590 | JGI IMG/M metagenome (GOLD analysis project Ga0066484, IMG submission 59590) | Freshwater sediment methanotrophic microbial communities from Lake Washington under simulated oxygen tension - Sediment Metagenome 124_LOW14 | ecosystem: Environmental > Aquatic >... | reverse complement strand
GGTTGTAATACCACGTACCCGAAGTGAAACACCACCACCGGGTTGTCCGCTGTTATTGGTAACCGATACACCGGCCACCTTGCCCTGTATGGCCTGGTCAATACCCGTTACCACCAGGTTTTTCAGATCTTTTTCTGAAACTGATGAGATGGCTGTGGAAACATTAGAACGTTTGGATGTACCATAACCAATCACAACTACCTCGGCCAGCTTTGTATCTGCCACATCAAGTGAAACCGTTACAATTACTTTTCCTTCAGTAGAAACCTCAACGGGTTTTGCACCTACATAAGAAATAATCAATACAGCTGATGGTGATGATACAGAAATTTTAAACGCACCGTTTGCGTCTGTAATTACTGCAGTTCGCTGACCTTTTACACTTACCGTTGCACTTCCAAGAGGCGTTCCTGATTTGTCTGAAACAACTCCGGTAACAGTTCTTTTCTGTGCAAAATTGACGAGTGAAAATAAGAGAAACACAATGACCATTGTGCTCTTGATGAAGATTTGAGCTTTTGTCATATAGCAAGAAAGTTTTGTCAAAAATACACTTATTACAAACTAGTGAACTAATACTATTATATCAAATAGTAGTATTTTATTTATCTGTTTCAGCAACACCTCCTCCGAATCTATTGATAACACTGGATATACTTGATTTATTCCTCAATAAGTACCTCAAAAAAAATAATACTATTTTATCTTGCTATTAGTAATTTTACAACAAACAGAATTTCTCATGCAACCGGTTATACTCAGAGAAATCACCCCTCTTACCAGTAGTGATTGCTTCACCATCTTCACAAGAACTAAATCAGAATTTGATTTTCCGTTTCACAGTCACGAAGAACTGGAACTGAATTTTATCAGGAATGCCAAGGGTGCGAAGCGGGTTGTAGGTGATCATATTGGTGAAATTGATGATCTTGAACTTGTACTTGTAGGATCGAACCTGCCCCATGTTTGGGAAACACATAAATGCAAAAGCAAAGAAATAAAAGAGATCACCATTCAGTTTCACAAAGACCTCTTCGATGAAAAATTCTTACGCCGCAACCAGATGAGCTTTATCCGGAATATGCTGGAGCGTTCATCAAAAGGAATTATGTTCTCCAAACAAACAATTGAACAGATTACACCGAGACTGATTGCTCTCAGCCAGAAGCAGGGGTTTGATTCAGTGCTTGAATTACTATCCATCCTGCACGATCTTTCTGTTTCAAGAAATATGCACTCCCTGTCTGTTGCTGCTTTCAGCAATGCAGAAGTTTCCTATAACAGCCGCCGTATTGAAAAAGCAATCGAATACATGAACCTGAACTTTCATAAGAATATTACACTGAACGAAATTGCAAAACAGGTGAACATGACGGAGGTATCGTTCAGCCGTTTCTTTAAAGCCAGGACAGGTATTACATTTATCGACAGCCTGCTTGAAATAAGATTAGGTCATGCATCAAGATTACTGATTGACACAACACAATCAATTTCAGAAGTGGCTTATAACTGCGGCTTTAACAACATCTCAAATTTTAACCGCTTGTTTAAAAAGAAAAAAGATTGCACCCCAAAAGAATTCAGGGAAAACTACAGTTTTTACGGCAGCAGGGTATTTATTTAAACAATTGTTTCTGACAGTTCAAAATTCCGATTAATTCAGCTTGAACAGTTTCTTTTTACCATCCTGCATCTGCAGCTCAACAACAGATTTCTGCCCGGTAATACTTATTTTTTTGAATGGAACGAAATCGCTGCTACTCCATTTTTCACCTGATTTTTTCCATAGCATCAATGTAATACAGATATCGGAGGTGCCTGCAGCAATTACATCAGTTGCATTTATCACTTTACTTTCATCGCTAACAGGGTGCAATCCTTTTGCAGAAAGCACTTCCATATGTTTCCAACCGGCAATAGAAACCATGGCAAGCTGATAAACGCCGTTATCAATGATCCGCACATTATACCCATTCACTATCTTTTTCTGTTCTTTAATAAACCCTTTTACATTGGGCAATGCATAATGCCCGAGTCTTACTTCTGTTGCTGTATCAGCAGTAATTTTATCGATTCGTAAAATACCATTGGGTAATGGAATATCAATTAAGTTCAGTTGTATGTTTGGATTTGTTTCCAGCACCGCATCCCTGTAAAAAACTCCGTCTTCAAATTTTTTGAAATCGTATAAACGCAAAGGCTCCCATTCATTTTTTTTATTTTTCAAAACATACGCCATTGCAACAGTACCATTGCTGCTGTCGGCCTGCCAGGGGAATGCACTGTTATAAGATAAGCGGTTATAGTTTTCACTGCTTCTGAATGGTTCTCCGGCACCAATAGCTTTTACTTTACACCATGCTCTCAGTTCGGATGCACCAATACCGGGATAATCGGTGATCAGCATTTGCGGACCAGGCAAATATTTATTGTACACTTTATTTTTTTCAAACTCTTTTTTCCACGGACCTTCATTTTCAACCGCCGTCCAGAAAGGATTATCAGCAGGAACAAACAAACCCAAAAATGCTTTACCCATCCAGAAGGCACTACCCCTGCAACTGTAACTCTGTACAGCCGGTTCAAAGGCTCCGTAAAAACCAAGCGTAGGTACTTCGTCTTTTATAAACTCAGGATTTTTCAAAAACTGCAGCATTGCACCCGATGATATCCTTCTCATCCATCCGAAATTAACAGCTGCATCTTTTTCATATCCCATTAACGGAAAGGGTATAACAGAGCCAAATCGATAGGTCATACTTCTGCCCCACATGATCATTTCGCCGTTGCGGCTAAACATATAAGGATAACTGTTTTTTACTTCGCTGAAATTCGCCTGAAACTTTGCTGCGTATTGCGGATAATATTTTTTCCCGAATACTTCACTCCACATTTCACCATACATTTGAAAAGCCCACATACTGTAATAATCAAAAGCCGGGTTATCATTGTACCAACCATCACCTCTGTAATGATCCAGTGATTTTTGCAGATATTCTTCCAGCAATTTTTCATTAACAGGATAGCCTTTGTCTTTAAAAAAACTCAGTACAAAAATGTTGAAGAATTTCCAGTTAGAAGGTACTGTTGGCCCGTCACCATAACTGATCATGGTTGCTGCTAAAGCATCTTTCTCTTTTTGTGTAAGCGGATCCCAGAGTATTTCAGGAACATTAAATAAAGAAAAAGACAATGCGCCGAATTCAACTAAATTCTGACTTGGTCCTCCGTTAGGCGCCCGGTGCTTTATAAAGCTGGGGTTTGACGAATCAATCAGGTTCCTGATCTGGTGCAAATAGTAATCAGCTACTTTAATATGATTGATTTCAAGTAATGGATTTTCTTTCAGCAATGGTGCTGCCATAAACAACGTACGGCAAACGCCTTCCAGCTTTTCTGTCGGCACCTGGCTTTCAGTTCTGGGGTAACTTTTACCCGGTTGCTTCGGAAACTTCATCGGATCATCCAGGCTATGAATATAACTGAATGCACCTTCCAGTAAATACTGGGCTGCGTCTTTCCAGTGCTGTCTCGTCATGCCGGTATGCGGACTGAGTTTGTAATCAGGGTTAGCAATTTTAAAAACAACTTTTCCATTTGTTGCTGTAGAAAATGCGGGAGAATGCACATTACTTTTTTGTGCATTTACAGAAACACGCAGAAAACAAAAAAATAACCCGGCAGCAATGGATATTTTATATTTCATATGATTTCAATTATAGAACTCGTTTGATTCGTATAACAGTAAGCGAATAAGCAGGCACTTCATACTGCATTTTCTTCTTTACGGGTAAGACATTTGCTTTGGGTGTTATCTCCCGTGGACTTTGCAATGTATTTTTCACGCCCGGTTTACCGGAAAGCAATTGCATGGTTGCTGTTGCTGCAAACTTTCCGAAAACCGATAGATTCAAATCTGCAGTTGCTTTCGCAGATCCTGCATTTACTATCTTAATAATGATGTCTCCTGTTTTACTATCCTTTACACAGGAAGCAGCCAACGTAGAATCCTTTATGCCGGCTGCATCTTTAAACGATACAATATTTGAAAAATAAGTATCGCCCTGATTAACAGAAAACAACTGCTGCACATAATAATTTACCGTTGGCGCAAGCATCGTATTACTAAAGTAAATCAGGTTAGGATTCCAGGATGTGTGACTTTGATTGGCAAGCAAAGGTGCATACGATGCCATTTGTACCACATCTCCGTTTCGTTCAAGGGAAGTCATATAAGCAGCTTCAGCCAGTGCATTGAAAAGGCTGTTTCCTCTTGATGCATATTCACCTAAATATACTTTTGATTTTTTGCGGTCGTACGCATCATACCGGAACTGGTTATTTAAAAACCAGTCAGGTGCCTGGTAATAATGTTCATCAACAACAGGAATATGTAATTCATTGGCCAGCTTCCAGCCTAATTCAAAATCTTCACCATCAGGTGCAGGACCAACGGTTCCTACCAACGTAATTTCTGGATGCTTTGCTTTAACGGCATGATAGATCATTGTAAATCGTTCTTTAAACTCCGGAGTCATCTTGTCTTCATTACCAACACCAACATATTGCAGATTGAATGGTTGAGCATGACCTGCTTCCGCTCTTTTTGATCCCCATTTACTTGTAACAGGTCCGTTTGCATATTCAATTAAGTCGAGTACTTCCTGTATATACTCCTGCATTTCATTCATGGGAATTCCTTTTTGTCCTGTGCCGCCAATTCGCCAGGTGCCACCGGAGTTTTGACAGCTGACTGCAGCTGCAACAACCGGCAATGGCTTTGCACCAATATCTTCGCAAAACTGGAAGTATTCGTAATAGCCTAATCCTGCTGACTGATGATAGTTCCAGATATTTTTTTGTGCGATTCGTTGTTCAACCGGACCGATTGTATTCTTCCAGCGATATATATTACCTACTCCATCACCATGCACCAAACAGCCACCGGGAAAACGCATAAACTTTGGCTGTAAATCTGCAACTGCCTGTGCAAGATCTGCACGCAAACCATTTACCCTTCCTTTAAATGTATTTTGCGGAAACAGGGAGATCATATCCAATGCCAGTTTTCCCTTGCCTGTTGCTATAACCGCAAGCGAAGCTGTATCGTAATTGTTTTTGGCAATAAGAGTGGCTGTGTATTTTTTCCAATCGCCTGCATCTGCACGCAATTTTACTTCAGCTAAAATTTCACCTTTTTTATTCCGCAATTGAATAGACAACGGAACAGGCTGTTTTGATATTAGTTTTGCAAACAACGAAAAATTGTATTGCTCCCCTGCCTTCAATACAATACCATCAAAGCCTGCATTTACAATACCAATTCCCTTTTGTCCTTCATCTTCAATATTCAGCAGCACATAATGCGGATTGTTTGGATGAAGCGGTGCAGATGATTCCACTGAAATATTCCCATAACCAAAACCATCTGTCATATAATCCCAATACGACAATGAATGCCAGCCCTTACGATCTGTCGGACTATATTCAAACGAACGATTCTGTACCAACTCTGCATACAAACCACCATCGGCTGCATAGCTAAGGTCTTCAAAAAAAATTCCGAAAAGATCGGTGCTGATTGGTTTGGATACTATTTTATTTTTTGCAGAAGTTTGCCCGTTTGCATGTAACACGCCGCATAGAGCAACGACCAATACGTATAAAAAAAGATTTCTCATTTTCTGAACGGTTTACCAATAATAATTTTATCACCACTATCATCCACTTCAAATAAACATGGAATACGAATGTATCTTCCATTCACATTTTTATGGCTGTGCACTGCCATCAGCAATTTTCCTTCCAATGTTCTGAACAGCATACCATGACCAAAATCAGGTGCGGTAATTGGTTCTTTCTCCTGTATCCAAGGCCCATCCAGTGTTCCGCTGACCGAGTACGCCACACCCTGTGTGTACACATCATAGATCCAACTGGTCCACAAGATGCCAAGCTTGCCTGTTTGTGTTGTAAACAGGAACGGGCCATCTGTAACTTTATTCGGCTGATCATTTCCCTGCTCGTTTTTTTCTTTACTCCATGGTGAATCACTGGCATGAAATAAAATTTTTCCTTTGCCAACAGTTCCGCTTAAGTCAGGTTTCAGTTCAATTTTCTCTACAGTGCCATTCCAGTTTTGTAACCACTCCCAGCAATAAACCATGTACGGCTTTTTATCTTTGTCGATCCATAATGTTGCATCCAGTGTGGGCTTGTCTGCCGGCAGGTACATCTGATCTTTCATCGGCATATAAGGTCCTTCCGGCTGATCACTTACCAATACATGACATGCTCGGCGCTCAATTACATTTCCTTTTACCGTATCAATTTTTACATCTCTGTTGGTAAAAGTGGCGAAATAGTAATACCTGTTTTTATAAGCATGGAGCTCAGCAGCCCAGATCATTGGTCTTGGCCCCATCCATGAAGTACTGTCGGTTTGTGTAACCCTGTATGGGCCTGTCCATCTTTCAAGATCCCTACTTTTCCATAACATACCACCTGTGCCGGTCATATAGTACATGGACGTTTTCTTATCAGCTAAAATAAAGGGGTCACTCAAACGAATGGAATCCAGCGGAATATTTTCACGTAAGCGTTGTTCCCTGTTTTGAGAATCAACTGCAATGTTGCAGCATACAATCAATATAGCAAGAAGAACATTTTTTTTCATACAGCATTTGGTTAAACAACTGCTACTGCAATTATTTTAAAGGAGCAATCCCTTTGTGAGTTGGAATTACTTTCTTAATACTTCCATCTGTATTAAACGTTAATTTGTCAATACATACTTCCCGGTTATAGCCTGCAGCTCTGCCCATGTTAATACCATTGGGATAATTGAAACGGTGATACACAATATACCATTCATCTTTACCGGGTATTTGCAGAATGGAATTATGACCTGTTCCATAAATACCTGTTGTGCTGTCTTTTGCTATTACTAAATTCTGTGCAGGAATACTGATTGGCCCGATAGGTGATGATGAAGTGCCGTAACGCACACGGTAATTTTCACTTCTTGTATCATCTTCACTCCACATAAAATAATATTGCCCGTTGCGATAGAATACGGTTGTGCCTTCACGAAATGTTTTATCTGTTGGTGTAATTATTTTCAGCGATTCCTGCTTCAGCGAAATCATATCATCGTTCAACTCAGCAACAGCCATATAACCGTTACCCCAATACAAATAACTCTTTCCGGTTTTCGGATCAGTGAATACTTCCGGGTCAATTTCCTGTCCGCCTTTTATACCTGCAGGTTTTTCACCGATCAACGCTTTGCCCATATCAACAAAAGGCCCTGCCGGATCATCAGCAACAGCCACACCGATCTTTTGTGCCGCAGTGAAATAATAAAAGTATTTGTATTGTCCGTTGATCTTTTTTTCAATGATGCAAGGTGCCCATGCATTGCGTTTGGCCCAGCTAACATCCTTGTTCAGATCAAGGATAACACCCTCATCTTTCCAGTTAACTAAATCAGCTGAAGAAAATGTTTTGAAATAAGTCCCCGACCAGTTATTAAACCCATCGCTGGTTGGATAGATATAATACTTCTTCGTTTTTTCTGAATACAATATATCCGGATCGGCATAAAAACCTTCAAGCACAGGGTTGTGGTTTTCCAGTGCAACCACTTTCCATGTTTGTGATTTTTGTCCCGCAATAGTAACAACATACTTAACTCCTCCTTTGCTGAAATCCTGAACGGCGCCCGGCTTTACCTGCACATCCGGGAAAATTATAAATGAAGGATTAAATGCATTCAGTTTTGTACCTGGTTTTACGGATAGATAAACAGTTTTGTTTACCGTATCAACTTTCGTATTGATCTTTTTTATTTGCTTTGATGAGGCTGAACTGATTACATCTTCTACAGTTCCCCATTTCCTAATCAGCCTTCCCGCTTCTGTTGCAGTAATCGGCATCACCGTTCCATGACGTGGATGAAAATTCATATTCACTTCCTCATCAATAACCGTAAATGTTTTCAGGTCTTTGGTTTTGGTGAACTGATACTTTCCTTTGGTGTACACATCATACATCAAAATATACCCTTCACAATTGTTCAGTTTAAACACACCTGCACCCTCAACAGGATCGATGGTTTGCTGCACATATTTATCCTGTAACACATACCCTTCTGTTAATTTATCTGACACTGCAATTTTAATTCCTGCGCCTTCCCCTTCTGTTTTAAAAAAGAGATGATACTTGCCATCCTTGAAAACAATATCACCATCAATGCAGGAACCATTGGTTGGACTGAAGAATAATTGCTTAGGTTCTGTTTCCAGATCAGTGAAAGCAGCATTGGCATAAGCATAATAAATAATGTCAGCACCCTTACCATGCTTCATTGACCAATAGATCATGTATTTTTTGGCAGTTGCATCATAAATGGTTTGCGGCGCCCATACACGCTTCAAGCTGTCATTACCGGGAAAACGCTTTTGAATATTTACAACACTGGATGTCCAGTTAATTAAATCAGTTGATTTTAATAATACCATTGCCCTGTTGGAATCCCAGCCCAATGCAGAAACCATATCGGTTACCACCATATAAAATGTTTTTCCATCTGCCCCACGCAGAATGTGCGGATCTCTTACGCCGCCTGTTTCACTGATTGCAGCTGACAGAATAACCGGCTGATTACCGTTTAATGCCCGAAAATTATATCCATCGTTACTGATTGCAAACCGGATCTGCTCATCGACCTTTGTATTACCCGCAAAATAAGTAAACAGGTATTTGCTGTTCTTTTCAGTTGTACCCTTTTTCTGCTGCTGCGCAATCAAATTTATTTGCCAGGAAAAAAGCAGAAAGCTTATCCACAGTATTTTTTTACTCATCAGTCAATAACTTTAAAACATTACAATTACTTCTGCAATTTGTCCAGGATCGGTTCTGTAAGACCATTGATTTTATTTTCAAGTGGCTTTAATAATTCAAAAATGATGACTTCATTCTTCCCTTCTTTCAGCCACTCTTTCGGAACATATACGGTTTGCTGCGGACCAACATTCCAGTACTTACCCAAATGATGCCCGTTTACCCAAATAACACCTTTGCCCCATGCACTCAAATCAAGATAAGTATCACCTGTTTCTTTCAAAACAAATACTCCTTTCTTAACAGCAGGAATACCTGCAGTAAGTTTAGCCGTTGCAGATAGCTTTAGTTTACCCGGTGCATCGAATGGCAAACCAAACATCTGCCAGTTTTCAACAGCCTTACCATTCAGCTCAACAGCTTCAACAATTCCTTTTGTATTCTTCAGCAGGTATGGTCCGAAATTAATTCGTCCCATATTTTCTACCAGTATATCCAGAGTTTGAGGTTTAGAAGAAGCATCAATCAGTAAACTATCCTGGTATAAACGCCTGTCGAGCGTACCAACAAATTTTCCATTAACCATTACAACAGCATAATCCCGTAAACCTTTAATTTTTAATACTGCTTTCCCATGGGCATCAACGGTACTTCTGTACAAAATATACCCATAAGGTTGTTTCAAGTTCTCAAACGTTAAAGGTGTTTTGTTTAAGATGGCTTTAGGCAAAACAGAAAGTACTGAGCCAGCCTCTGTAAACTGAATATTACTGATACTGATCGCTTTTTTCTTTACAGGAACTTCCGGTAAAACAATATTAGCAGGAAGACTATGCTGAATTGCTTTTCTGAACAGCATAAATTTTTCTGTAGCATTACCTGCTTCATCCAGCGGTGCATCATAATCATAACTGCTGATCTGTGGTTCGTAAGGATTTTTATCATTAAAGTTGGCTCCATTCATAAAGCCTCTTGTTGTACCGCCATGAAACATGTACAGGTTGATGGAAATACCTGCCGCCAGCACAGTGTCTAAACGATCTGCATATTGTTTGGCATTCACTGTATGATGCTTGGTTCCCCACCAGTCGAACCAGGCAGGATACCACTCAGCAATATAAAAAGGCCCTTTGCCATTGTGATTGTCACGAACAATCTTTTTTACTTCCGCCGGTTTATCAATACCGTTTACGGCAGGCATCAGCCCCTGTAATGATCCGTTGGCAACGTCTCTTGCAGGGTCGCAGGTATACAGCAATCCGTCGAACCCTGCTTCAATAAACAATTGCTTATTCAAGGCCAGGTATTCTTTATCATTTCCATAAGAACCGTATTCATTTTCAATCTGCACCATGAGTATATTACCGCCATGATTGATCTGCAAAGGAGCCAGTTGTTTTCCTACGGCCATTAAATAATTACGGTATGCTTTTGTATACGATGCTTCTTTACTGCGAACGATCAGCCCTTTTTCATTTTGCAACCAGTAAGGATAACCGCCGAATTCCCACTCAGCACATACATAAGGGCTGGGCCGAAGTACAACCCATAATCCTTCTTCCTGTGCAATTTTTACAAAGGCAGCTATGTCATTGTTGCCTGTAAAATCATATACGCCTTTCTGTGGCTCGTGTAAATTCCAGAACACATACGTACCGATGGTATTTAATCCCATTGCCTTTGCCATCTGCATGCGTTGCCGCCAGGCTTCACGGGGCACCCGTGGATAATGCATTTCGCCGGAGATCATCTGGAAAGGTCTGCCATCCAGTAAAAAAACTGAATCACCCAGTGCGAAACTGTGCTTCTGCTGTGCAAGGCTCAAACTGCTGTTCAGCAAACACAAAAAGATCAATACTAATATTCTATTTTTCATAATTCTTATAAGTAAAGATGTTTGAATAATTATAATACAGTTTGCTTCAACACTTTTGTAATCTGACTGCTTGTAACTGCTTTTATTTTTTTTGATAAACCCTTACATAATCCACTTCAAAGACTTTTGGAAAAATGGTTTGTGATGGATCGCCGCCATTCTGTCCGCCAATGGCTAAATTAAGCAACATATAGTGCGGTTGCTTAAATGGATTAAACCCGGTTCCATCTTTATTCTCCAGTAATGCAAGATCAACTTTATTCAGCAACTGATCATCACAATACAATGCAATCGTTTCTTCTGTCCAGTCCATGCGCCATGTATGAAATTGACCGGCCCATGCAGTGCCGCCTAATGAATCTGTTTGAAATGTGTTGCTGAACCATTGAGGTTTTCGATCATTTCCCAAACAGGCAATGTTGGCCAGCATTTTTCCCCGGTAATATTCCATCATATCAATTTCTCCATTACCGGGCCAGCGTTTATCAACTCCCAATGTCCACCATGCAGGCCACATGCCATTGCTGATGTCAATACGTGCACGCAGTTCAAAACGGCCGTACTGCCAGGTTCTTTTTCCAGCTGTAATTAAACAGGCTGATGTATAATCGATGGTTTTTCGTTTTTTTCTCCAGTCGTTAGCAGCTGCATCATACCGTGGGTTTTCTTTCTGTTCCCGTTTTGCTTCAATTACAAGCAAACCGTCTTTACATGTTGCATTATCAGGTTGATACCATTGCAGTTCTTCGTTACGCACAAATCCATGTTCGTATTTCCAGTTAGCAGTGTCCGGCTTCCCGTCTTTATTAAACTCATCAGCCCACACAAGCCGGTAGCCTTCTTTTTTATACTGTACTGATGATATTGAATACCTGTTACATGCCATTACCAGCAGTAAAGGGAAACAATACTTTATGAATTGACTACTCATGCAATAAAAGAAACCAAGTTGTTTAATTTTTATCCACCAATTGAACGATATAACTGTACGTATACTTTTTATCAAGTAAACGGTACTGATCGTGCGGTAAAGCACCCCAGCTGTTATCACCGCCAACTCCACGCTGTTTGTAATCGATATGAATATATACTTTCTGATCAGGAGGAAGATCAGATGGATGCTGTTGCTTCTTCGTCATACCGGGATCAAGACTTTCAGTTGAATGATTGATTGCACTGAAACAAACAGCCTGCACACCGGTAAACTTATATCCACGGCCTGCCTTATCCGTAAGCATAAACCACCTTACATCCGTTTTATAACCGCTTTCCTGCGGACGGATATAATTAACAGCATACTGATTCTTCACATCATCACTGTACAAACCAACAAAAGCTGATTCGTTTCTGTCAGAATAGTTTTCCCAAGGGCCCCGTCCGTAATAACTTAAGTTGCTGTACTGCTCAGGCAATTCCAAACGCATACCAAAACGTGGAAGCTCGGGCAAATCCCGTCCGGTCATATCCATGGAAGCAGTCACTTTAATACTTCCATCATTCTGTATAAAATATTCAATACTGTACGGAACGGCAATACCGGTTAATTCATATTCAACTTTAACTGAAACACCTTCACCATTCTGTTCTCCTACGGTAACCGTTTTAATTTTTTTGTTCTGGTGTGCTGAACGCCAGATACCCAAATTGCCAGGCATACCATTTCCAAAATCATTATCTGTCGGTGCACGCCAGAAATAGGGATCAGGAAACCTGTTCAATTCCATACCCGTCTTTGATTTGTAATTTTTTACCGTTCCGTTTTTCAGATCAAACTCGCCACTGATACTGCCTGATTGAAAACTCAGTTTACCATCCTCTTTTTTAATTTCCAAGGTGCCTGAAGTAACACTTCCTTTTGCAAAATAATCACCGCTTAATTTAAATTGTTCAGTTGCAATTTCATGACCTGCTGCAACCATGTCGGTTGCATTTTTTGTGGTTGCAATAATGTTTACATAAAATTCCGTTCCTTCAACAGACTTGATCATTGGAACAGCCAGTGTAATGTCTTTTTGCTGATGAGGCGCCAGCTCAACATTAAAACTTTCTTCTTTAATTTTTTCACCGTTACGGATCAACTGCCATTTAAAATTGTATTGATCAAGATTGGTAAAATCAAATAAGTTTTTAACAGTAACAATACCTGATCCAATACTGGCCGAAGAGAAATAGATATTCTGATATATTTTTTTTACCTCATTTAATCCCGGATGAATTGTACGGTTAGCTGCAATTAATCCATTTGAACAGAAGTTTTCATCATTTCGTAAATTATAACTGCCCAAATCACCACCGTATCCCCAATATACATTTCCGCTTACATCCGTTTGTTTATATCCCTGGTCAACCCAATCCCAAATGAAACCTCCCTGCATATGTTTACTGCTCATGATAATATCCCAGTATTCACGGAAGTTACCGTTACTGTTACCCATTGCATGTGAATATTCGCACATGATATAGGGTCTTGTTTTAGAATTATCAGCAGCATATTGTTTCATTGAATTTATTCCGGGGTACATAGGGCATACAATATCTGTATTCCAATCCTGCCCGGATTGTTCAAACTGAACGGGGCGGGTATGATCTCTCTGTTTCATCCACAGGTACGCATCATGAAAAACTTTTCCATTGCCGCATTCATTTCCCATTGACCAGATGATTACTGACGGATGATTTTTATCTCTTTCAACCAGCCGTTCAATACGATCCATATGTGCAGGTGCCCATAATGGTAAATAAGCAGGATGAATCGACGTATCGAGCCCCCGATTGAAAGAAACGCCCATTCCATGCGTTTCAATATTTGCTTCATCAACAAGATACAATCCATACTCATCACAGAGTTTATACCACATTACATCATTGGGATAATGTGATGTACGAACTGCATTAATATTGAACTGCTTCATCAGCTGAATATCTTTCAGCATCAGCTCTCTTGATGGTACGTGACCGTTTACATCATCATGCTCATGACGGTTTACGCCTTTTACATAAACGGGAATGCCATTCACATGCAGCTGTGCATTTTTGATTTCTACTTTACGGAAACCAATTTTAGAGCCGGCATATATTTCATCAGCTCCGTTTTTAAAAGTAATTACGCAGCTGTACAGGTTGGGAGTTTCAGCATTCCATTTCAATGGATTACTAATCTTGCCGTCAAAATGCACTTGCTGCATACCCTCACCGCTTATGACCAGCTTCTGCTGTTTGCTGAATATTTTTTTTCCTGTTTTGTCAAGAATATCAATCGAAACAATTGCCGGCCCTGCCTTACTGCCTGCAAACTTTCTCAGTGTAATATCTGCACTGAACAATCCGTTTTTATACTGTGCATCCAGGTCGCTCTTCAAAAAGAAATCCCAGATAGTAGTTGACGGAGCTGCAGACAGAAACACATCCCGTTCAATTCCGCTTAAGCGCCAAAAATCCTGGTCTTCCATATAGCTTCCGTCGTGCCAGCGAAACACCTGCACCGCCAGTAAATTTTTTCCCTTCTTCAGATATTTGGTAATGTTAAACTCTGCCGGCGACTTAGACACTTTCGACATTCCCACTTTTTCTCCATTCACATAAACAAACGCACAACCGGTTATTGACCCGAAATGAAGCAATACTTCTTTACCACTCCAGTTATCAGGAACAGTGAATTCTTTCCTGTAAGTTCCCACAGGATTATCGGGACCAATAAATGGAGGGTTTCTTGGATGAGGATACGTAATATTCGTATAGATAGGAATACCAAATCCTTTCAGTTCCCAGTTAGATGGAACAGTAATATCGCTCCATTTTGAAATATCCAGATCGGTTCGGTAGAAATCAGTAATCCGGTCTGCATATTTATGTGCATAAGTGAACTTCCAGCTGCCATTAAGCGATTGATAATACGAAGAGCGGCTGTAATCATCCGTTATCACATCCTGCTGATTGCTGAACAGCATAAATGCAGCATGTGGTTTTTCCTTGTTCAAGTCAAGGTATGCCGGGTTTTCCCAATCGTTATTCTTTGACTGCGCCTGAACAAAAGCCGGCAACAGGATCAAAGCAAATAAATAACTTCTTATAGCCGTGGTATTCATCGTGATTGTTATTAGTACGTTAAGTATACCTTTAATAAAACTCGTTTAAAGGTATACTCTTTCAGAATGTTTCTGCTTGTTCTTTATTCAACTCTTTGTACCGTTTCATTGCTTCCACAAAATAATAATCCGCATAAGTAAGCGGCACATCCACTTCTGTTTTTTGCGGAATATGCCCCACGCCATGTTTTAAAATAAAGCCGCCATTTGTTCCCGGGGCCGCTTTGTACACTTTTGATGAAAGAGAGCGTAAAATGGTTTCGGCAACAGATACATACCTGTCTGCTTCAGTTTTGCTGACGTAACTTTTCAATTCCAGCAATGCTGAAGCAATAACAGAAGCAGCCGACGCATCACGCATTGCTTTGGGAATATCAGTTGCATTAAAATCCCAGTAAGGAATTTTATCAGCAGGAAGATTGGGATGGTTTAATATAAACTGTGCAATATGATTTGCCTGGTCGAGGTATTTTTTATCTTTTGTTTCACGGTACATCAGCGTATAACCGTACAATCCCCAGGCCTGCCCCCTTGCCCATGCTGATTCATCTGAAAATCCCTGGGCTGTCTTTTTTTGTATAACCATACCTGTTTGGGAATTATAGTTTACCACATGATATGAGCTGTAATCGGCACGGAAATGATTCTTCATTGTTGTATTGGCATGCGTAACGGCAATTTTATAAAACGAAGAATCACCGGTTGTCTTTGTTGCCCAGAACAGAAGTTCCAGGTTCATCATATTATCAATGATCACTAAATATTCATTCTTTCTTCCGTCCCAAGATTTAATACAGCCAACTGTTGGATTGAAACGGGTTACCAATGACTTTGCGCTTGCAATCAGAATTTCTTTATATACAGGTTTCGGAGCTATCTGCAGTGCATTGCCGAAACTGCAATACATCATAAATCCAAGGTCATGTGTACTGGTATTATGTTTTTCCTTTTCCAGTAAATGCAGTATTCTGTTTGATTCAGTAAGCAGGGATTTATCTTTTGTCTGCGCATATAAATACAATAATGTTCCGGGATAAAAACCACTGCACCACCAGCCTGAACTACTGAACTCATACTTACCTGTTAACGGAAAGTATGTTTTGGGGAATTTGTCAGCAGGAAGATTCTTCGCCAGAACTTTATACTGATTGCCTGCATCTTTAAAGTTTTTTTCAATGAGCTGCAGCAATTGTTTATCCTGCTTGTAAGTTGTTTTCTGAGCTGAACAGGGCTGCATTGCTGCAACCAGACTGATTAAAACAATAATGCAAAGAGATTTACTATGCATGATTTCCGTTTATTTTTTTAAACATTAAATTAATTTACCGGTCTCCATTCCAACACCTGAACCATTTGCGGCACCATATCCGATTTGCCTTCTCCATCTGCCTGGTCTGTTTTTTGTACAAACAAATGAAGGATACGCTTCTGTTTCCATAACTCCGTATCATAAGAAGGCTCCCATGAACCTGAATTCATGTTCAGCAAATCTTTAATCACCCATTTGTTTTTATGAATATCCGAACTGACGGCTGCTGATACTTTCCCGTTTCTTTCCTCATCTCTGAAAATGATTGCCACGCTGCTTGTTGTACCTGTTGACCAGGAAATGATCTGAGGTCTTGATATGGGAATCCTTTTCGTACCGGCACCGCTGAGGCTGAATGCTGTTTTCCTGAAACCAAGATTATGTGCCAGCCATTGCTTTCCTTTTTTATAAATAAGGTGATACTGCGGAATGCTGTCCTCTTTTTCACGCCAGTAACTGGCTATATAAGGATTACCGGAAGCATCAGCAAACATCGAGGTCTGATTAATCAATTCGCTTTGTTGAGGAATATGTAATGCATATTCAGCCGTTGCTGCAGTAATGGGCAGTTGATATTTTTTACCTTCAGAATTCATCCATGTTTTACCACCATCTGTTGAACGTGCATAGCACATATCATGATTACTGGCAACATCA
>Ga0066484_1000149_pt1 | contig 17011 bp, 10 predicted proteins | sample LakWasM124_LOW14_2_FD_59590 | JGI IMG/M metagenome (GOLD analysis project Ga0066484, IMG submission 59590) | Freshwater sediment methanotrophic microbial communities from Lake Washington under simulated oxygen tension - Sediment Metagenome 124_LOW14 | ecosystem: Environmental > Aquatic >... | reverse complement strand
GCCGGATTCTTTTTTATATCGCATTGAACCCCTAACGGAAGAAAGGCCACTTTTACGTTCATCAGTTTCATTGTCTTAATGCAATCCTCAATACTGCGGATATATTCTGTTCTTCCGCAAAAGGATTGTGCATAATAGCCCGTCATGGCCAAACTGAATATTTCAACTTTATTTTCTTTTGCTGTTTTGATGAATTGATTACGTACACTATCAGTCAATAACTGGTTATCGAAAGTTGGGCGTGTACCCAATCCCCCCATGTCCACCTCCACTCCATCGGCTTTCAGCTGGGCAGTTAAGGTAATGGCTCCCAACTTCTGACGTTTAAGCAACATCAGGTCAATCAAACCGACTTTATAACGTTGATTGGTTCTTGCCTTTTCTATTTCTTCTGCAAATACACGTTCTAAATTTTCAAATCCCTTTACAGCATGTGCAGGAAGATTTTCACCGTTATCACCAAATACATACATATTCTTCTCCGGTTCAATGGTGATTTTCGACTCATCTATTTTACCGGTTGCATCCTGGATGGCTTTTAAATTTAAACCAAGATGTTTTGCCATAAACTCATATACCGGAGTGCGTTTTGTAATTCCGAAATCGTGTTTGTCCAATGGCAGGTGGACATTCGTTACATTTTCTTTCTTTCCATACCAGTCGTACATTTTTTGCAGATACAAAAAATCATGTTCCGGCATTTTATCTGTCCAGTCGCCTCCATCGCTTACCAGCAACTGCGGACGTGGCGCTGCCATTGCCGCTATCTCTACATTATCGGTACGGCTTCCGCAACTGTGAATATCCATGCCGCTTTCGCAGGGGCAACCACCATAGAAATAGGAAGAGATTGCCACAACCGGGGCAGAAAATTTAATCCGGTTATCAAGAGCCGTCATTAAAACCGTATGACTTCCTGCTCCTGAACCACCTGTCATTGCTACACGATTTGTATCTGCATCTTTCTGTGCCAATAAGTAATCGAGAATTCGAATACTTCCCAATGACTGGATGGTCATAGATAAACTTCTGCGGTGATCTTCGAATTTAAACTGCAGTAAAGATTCGCCCCAGGCAAACAGATCATAACTGAAAGCCATTGCACCCATCTTTGCCAATGCTGCACATCGGTACTGGCAATCGGGCCTGTAACGTTGCTTTTCCCAATGACCATCGGGATTTAAAATGACCGGAATTTTTCCTTTATACTTTAATGGCTTGTATAAAGAACCATTGATCCAGACGCCGGGTAAAATTTCAATGGCGATATTTTCTACCGTATATCCATCATAGATCCGCTTTGCAGTGATGTTGGGTTTAGTGTTGGGCGATGCAGGAAGCCTGGATAGCTGTAATGCTTCCAGCATACATTGTTTTAAATCCTGTTTCCGTTTTTCCCATTCATCGATTGTTTTGTATTGTGAAGCGATGCGATCAAGCTCAGCCCAGCCCTCTTCTACAGGCCAGCGGTAATACTCATACACACTGAGTTTGTATTGCTTTTCTTTTTCTTTTTTTACTTTCAGTTCAAGTGGTGTTAAAATATTATTCAGCGTTACCTCCACATCGGGACGGTACTTCCATTCTGCATACGTTACTTTTTTATTCAGCACCATACTGTCAGCATACTTAATGGTTACACCGTATTTCTTTTGCACATCGTTCAATACTTCTTTTAAAGGCTTGCTGTATTGATTATCGGTGTTAAGTTGTGCATTGGCCGGTTGCCACGAAGACACAAAGACGCAAAGAAAAAGTGCTGCTGTAAGAACAGAACGATGAAAGGATTGCGATGCAACCCAGATGCCATAAAAAACGGAAGTTCGTATCATATCAATTTTATTGATGCCTGTTCTTTTTCCAGCTGCTGTATAAGAGGTTTGGTTCTAATACAGGCTTTGGAAAAAATAAACTGGCGATATATCCCACCACAATTACAATGAGGTGACTGTAAACACCCAGCATCAGTTTGTGATGTGTGAAATTAAATTTACCGAAATCAACAAGCAGTTTTGGATTTTTTACACCAATGGGCGTTGATGTAAGCAATGCATAAGCTGTAAACAGGATGCAGACAATGATACCGATATTGATTCCCTGCCTGTTGGTACGTGCGCTGAACAAACCCAGTAAAAAGATACCAACAATACCGCCGGAGAAAATTGCATACAGTGTAAACACCACTCCCAGCACACCTTCATTGCCAGTATTTAAATACAATGCACCGATACCAATGGAAATTAATCCTGAGATAAGAACAAATGTTTTGCTTGCACGCAGGTATTGTTTATCAGCCTTGTTGCGTACGATCTTCTTATAATAATCTTCCACTCCCACTGCAGCCAGTGAATTTAAATCGGCACTTAAACTGCAGATAGCTGCCGATATCAACGCAGCTACAATGAAACCAACTACTCCGATGGGTAATTGCGTCATAATGAAATGCGGGAAAGCAGCTTCTGCTTTCATTCCTTCAGGCAGACCCTGTTGTTGATAAAAAACAAATAATGCCGTGCCGATGAACATAAACATTGTCCAGATGGGAACGGTTAATAAAATACCAATGAAAGATGCTTTGATGGCCGACTTATCTGTTTTGGCAGTGAGGTAGCGTTGAACAACTGTTTGATCGGTTCCGTATTTCTGAATGGCATAAAAAGAACCATTGATAATCATGACGATTAACGTGAGTCTTGTAAAATCAATATCATAGGGCCCAAATCCCGCACGGCCATTTTCCGTTGCCACTTTCATTGCTTCCGGCACTCCTCCTTTAATGGAAAACAACAATACACCTAAACAGATAATGCCGCTTGCAAATAACATGAATCCCTGGAATACATCGAGCCAGATGACAGCCTGCATACCTCCTTTGAGGTTCACAATGATGAGAATGAAACCAACTGCAAAAAGGATGATAAACGGATTGATATCAGTCATGCTGTTAATGGCAACGGCAATTAAAAAAAGAACGGTACCCATTCCTGCAAACTGCCGCAGAATAAATGAAGAGGAGCTGTAGTACCGTGCAAAGCCACCAAAACGTTTTTCAAAATATTCATAGGTACTGAGCCCGATCACTTTCCTGAACAATGGAACAATGAACCAGATGGTTCCGAGCAATACAATTGGCACCATCAATCCCTGTACAAGCAATATCCAGTTGCTGGTAAATCCCTGTGCAGGATAACCGAGAAATGTAACACTGCTGATAAGTGTGGAGAGTAAGGATAATCCCAAGGCCCATGAAGGGAAATGACCTTTCGACAGAAAATAATTTTCAGTTGTTGTTTGTTTATTGGCAAACCTGAAGCCGAGGTATAAGGTAATACCCAGCACGAAAAGGATAATACAGTAATCTATGACATGCAAATGATTCATTGACAGCCTCCCCGAACCCCTCCGAAAAAAGGGCTCAGACCCTGATAAATCAAGGCCATTTTTAAATGGTGAATAATCGTTTTATTTCTTCAGGCAATTCGTAACTCCCCGGTTTTACGGTGATCAGTAAATCATGTGCTTTCATCCTTACCACTCCACGCTGCAACTCGTTCACGGGTGAAAGCTGTCTGATCTTACATTCTTCCAGTATGGCCGCTGCTGTTGAACCACCTTCAATAAACAGTTCTTTTACATGTTCTCTTTCCACAATTTGTTTGACTGCTTTTGCCATTGTGGTTCTTAATTCCAGTGCTGAAATGTTTGACTCATCAATTGCAAGAACAGCTTTCCCTTTTTCTTTGATGATGCTGCAGGTTTTTGTCAGCCATTCTTCATTGATTTCATCGGGCATATAGCAAACACAGCCCAGCTCTTCATTGATTCTGCTGATGAATTTCTTTCTTTCGTTAAACGCAGTGCCGCAAACATATAAATACGGCAGTTGTAAAACCACTTTCTCCTGTAACCTTACAGCATACCTGCTATTCAGAATTGCCGTAAAGAAATCACCTGCTCCTGCTAAAACAAAAGACTGATCAGTGATTGATGCCCATCGTTTCATATGATCAATCGTCGTTGCTTCTCCAATAATGATTCCCTGATCAGGTAAGAAGTCAGAATACTTCAGCACTTTTATACGATCGTCATTGAGCATTTCCTTAATGAAAGAACTGTTTACCGGGAATTCAGGATCATGTACAAACCCGGTTTCAGTAATTCGCTTGTCATCAATAAAATATTCACCGTTGTTGATTGTTCGCCCCAGTGAAGGATTTGCCGGGAGTACAATTGCTTTTAATTTACCTGACAACTGCATCTGTACATTTAATTCATCCAGCACATAACCACGCAACACAGAATCAATTTTTTTATAAATGAATACAGGGTTTAATGCGATTATTTGCTTTAATACATCAGCTGTTGTTTCAAGTGCGGCTTCTTTTTTTAAAGAGCGACTATCGGTTGAAACAATCAATACATCTGCATCGTTTGCAACAACTTCACCAGTATATAATTCCACTTTCAGTCCGTAACGAAGACTGATGCCGGCCAATTCGGCCGCCCCGGTAAAATCATCTGCAACAACTGCTATCATGATTGATGCTTTGATAATTGTACAGCACTTTCAATAGCAAGGATCATTGCATCGGGGCTTGCAATTCCTTTTCCTGCAATTTCAAAAGCAGTTCCATGATCAACAGATGTGCGAATGATGGGCAGACCCAACGTAATATTCACACCTTTCACACTATCCATCTGTTGCTTTTCTGCATTCCATTTAAACCCCGAAAGTTTGAACGGGATATGCCCCTGGTCGTGATACATCGCCACCACCCCACCATATGCTCCCATGGCTGCTTTTGCAAACATCGTATCAGGAGGAACGGGGCCTTCCACATCATAACCCAACCGCTTTGCTTCCAGTACTGCCGGTAAAATTTCCTGGTCATCTTCCGTACCAAACAAACCACTGTCACCCGCATGCGGGTTTAATCCTGCCACACCTATTTTCAAATTTGTTTTACCCAGGCGTTTCAATCCATCCACAATTAATTCAATTACCTGTACAATGCGTTCTTTTTTTACCAGATCACAAGCCTGTCGCAAAGACACATGCGTACTTACATGGATCACATTGATATGATCTTCCACCAGCAGCATGGCATATTTTTTTGTGCCTGTGTAATGCGCATAAATTTCTGTGTGACCTGCATAGTGATGACCTGCCTCATTGATAGATTTCTTATTGATAGGCCCTGTCACTGTTCCATCCACTTCTTTTGCCAACGCTAATTCAATTGCTTTCTTCACCGCCTGGAATGAAGCTTCGCCGCACATGGCATTGATTTTTCCAAACTCCAGTTTACTGATATCAGTAATGCCCAGATCAAATACATCAATGGTTCCCAATTCAAATTTTGCATCAGATACTTTAGTAACTGCGTTCACTTTTGCATTCAGTTGCAGCAAATCAATGATCTGCTGAAATACAACTGCATCACCTACAAGAAGTGGCTTGCATATTGCATGAATCTCTTTTCGGAGTAATGCTTTCACTGCAATCTCAGGGCCGATGCTTGCAGGATCGCCCATGGTAATGGCTAAAACAGGTTTGCCCCCATCCCCTAAAGGGGTGTAATAATTTTGCACACTCATATCTATTTGTTCAATTCTAAAAAACCTTGTATTAATTTATTTTCTTCTTCGCTGTCTAATGAATGTAATGGCGGCATTACTATTGATTCACACAACCCTTTATGACGCATTAACACTTTCAATGCCCACAAACTTTCACCCAATGTTTTTCCGCCCTGGTATAAATTTCCATAGGCATCACTCAGGCGCTGCATTTCATACGCTTTTGCATGATCACCCCGTTCAACTGCCTGTAACATTTCTTCATAAATATCGGCGACAAGATTTCCCGTACTGGGTATCAACCCATCACTTCCTCCAATCAAGGCATCTGCTGACTTAGCAGCCCAGCCAAGAAAATGACCAAAGTCTTCCCGGTCTTTCCATAACTCCAGTGATTTTTGCAAACGTTCATCGCTGCGCTCTGAATCTTTTGTGGCAATGATATTGGGGTGATGACTCAATTCATCGATCAGCTGCAACGGAATACTCATATGTGTAGTAGCCGGAATATTATAAATGATCAATGGCAGCGGCACTGCATTGGCCAATACTTCAAAATAAGTTTTCATCTGCGATTCAGTCAGCGCATAATAAGAAGGGAGTGTAACTGCTACTGCATCAACGGCATTATCTGCACAGAATTTCGCAAACTCAATTGACTCCTTCACAACATTTGAAGAAATGCCGGCATACAAAACAGTTTCTGCCTGCTTATTCTTTGCTGCAGTTTTTACATATTGTTCTTTAACCGTTACGGGTAAAGAAGCAGCTTCACCTGTTGTTCCCAATATAAAAGGCGAAATATTGTGTTGATAAAAATGATCGAATATTTTTCCCACCGCAGCTTCATCAATTTGAAATGATGCAGTGAGAGGAGTAACAGCAGGAACAATAACGCCTTTGAATTTTTTATTCTTCTTCATTAAAATGCTGATTTTAAAATGGCCGCTGCTGCCTGTTCATTGATTTCTCTCGGGTTATTTTTTAACAAGCGCTGAATCTTCATTGCTTCCATTGCCATTTGAGGAATGGTTTCTTCTTTCACACCTACTTCTTTTAAGCTTGCAGGAATACCGCAGGCAGCATTCAATTCTTTTATTCTGGCAACACCTGCTTTTGCAGTTGTCCAAGCATCCTCCTCCCGTTTACATCCGAGTGCAACAGCAACATCGGCATACCTCTCAGCCGCTGAAACAATATTATACTCCATCACATAAGGAAGCAGTAAGGCATTGGACAAACCATGCGGCAAATGATACATGCTTCCCAACGGGTAAGACAATGCATGAACTCCTGCCGTGTTTACCGGGCCAAGACAAAATCCACCCAGCAAACTGCCCATAGCTACTTTTTCCCTTGCTTCAACATTTGTTCCATCGTTCACTGCAGTAACAATATTGGCAGCAATCAAACGCATGCCTTCATAGGCATACATGTCAATAAAAGGTTGAGCAAATTTATTGGTGTATGCTTCAAGGCAATGTGTCAACGCATCCATTCCTGTTGCTGCAGTTATGGAAGGCGGAACAGAAACAGTAAGCAGCGGATCAACATAAACAATATCCGGAACAAGATAAGGGCTGATGATTCCTTTTTTCTGGTTATCGGCATCATCTACCAGTATTGCATTGGGCGATACTTCACTTCCCGTACCTGATGTTGCAGGCACACAGATGAGTTTCTTTTTTCTTCCTTTGAGTAAACCAATACCTACATAATCCTTTAGCTGTTGTTTGTTTTCCAGTTGTGCTGCTACAAGCTTTGCAATATCCAATACACTTCCTCCCCCAATACCAATCACCACATCAGGGTTAAAGGGAGTAATTTTTTTCATCAGCTGTTCAAAATCACTGAAGGATGGTTCTGCAACAATCGAGGTATCAATCAGGACTTCTATCTTATTTTCCGTAAGTGTATGAACGAATGTTTCAATTGCTGAACGCAGCGGCTCAATTGTACCGATAAAAACTTTTGCCGGTTTCAGTTCAATCACATCGTCTGCCAGTTGCTGCAGGGTTCCGTTACCAAACACCAGTTTGCCGGGAAAAAATATCTTTAACGGGAGTTGAGGCATATGAATCATTTAAAAAATATTTTCAGAATGATTTCCCAAACCCACTATGGCGGGAATATCTACCTGCTGAATCTTTAATTTTTCACACCAATGCTGAAAACGATCATAAATATCATCGAGAGTTTTGCGCTGATCAGGCGTTAGTTTCGTTGCCACAGCACGGCTGATGGTTCGTACCGGCAGCCCACGTTTCTGCAAAAAATATTTCGGACTCATGGGGTAAGCAATATGAATCAGTGGATCTACTTTTGTTAATTCCTCCTGCAGCCATTTTACTTCTTCCTGTTTTTCAGGATTGTTGGCATTGTTCACCATCCACACCATTACTTCAGGATAAAAATTACCGGAGATGGATGACATTCCTTTTGCTCCCATCTGTAAACTGTACATGGCATTCGGAGTATGCGCATCATAAAACTCAAGTTCGTTTCCTGTTTCGTTGAGGATATCCAGTTTCGCTTTTACATTTTCATGTGTGATGGACGTGTCCTTATGATAAATCAGCCTGTTGGCTGAAAGTAAGGATCTGAATGTATCTGCACCAATGATTCGCTTGTATGGAGCCGGGCATTCATACATGCCTAACGGAATATTACCTGTAAGCTGAAACATCTGTTCAAAATTCCTGAGCAGCAGCGCATCACTGTCTTCTTCCTTAGCAAAATGCCCTGTGATCATGATAGCAGCATCAATACCCGTGTCACTTATCTTTTTGGTGAATTCAGCTTTATCTGCAATGGTTAATCCAAATGAACCTGTTGCCACAATAGGAACCTGGCCGTTTACCCTTTTTACTACATGATTGGTTAATTCAATCCGTTCATCTTCTGTAATGCTGAACATTTCACTGCTGAGGCAATTGGCAAAGAAGCCCTTCACACCGGCAGCGATATAAAATTCAATCAATATACTTACTGCATCCAGGTCTACTTCTGCTTTCAGATTGAAAGGAGTAATCATTACCGGAACAAACTTCTTTTCTTCTCTTTTCATAATTTCATTTATTATAGCAAGTTTACTATTCAACTGTATTAACCAATATGCCTATTCCTTCGATGGAAATTTTTACTGCATCACCACTGAGTAACGTGAAATCATTTCCGGGTACCACACAGGTTCCCGTCATGAGGTAACAACCAACCGGGTAACTTGATTCACGAAACAAAAACTCAACCAGTTCTGTATGCTTTCTTTTCATCCTGTCAATTGTTGTACTTCCTTCAAACACATTTTTTCCGTTTCGTTCAATCAGCATGGCAATTTCAGTTAAGGGAGAAATGGGTTCCTTCGTTACTAAAATACATGGCCCGATTGCTGCGCTTCCATCATACATTTTTGCCTGCGGCAGGTACAAGGGATTTTCACCTTCAATACTACGACTGCTCATGTCGTTACCAATGGAATATCCAACTATTTTACTGGAAGATGTTATTACCAGGGTCAGTTCAGGTTCGGGAACATTCCATGTACTGTCTTTCCGGATTCTTACTCGCTGGTTAGTTCCAACAACTCTCGGAGCTGTTGATTTAAAAAACAGTTCAGGTCTTTCGGCATCATACACTTTATCATAAAAAGTTGCACCGCCGCTTTCCTTGCTTTCTTCCATGCGTGCAGTTTTGCTTTTGAGATAGGTAACACCGGCTGCCCATACTTCCTGTGTGCCGATTGGTGCAGCAACTTGCTGCTGCAGTAACCATTTTTCATCGCCTGATGGTTGCAGTGATGAAAGACTGCTTTGCAGAAATGAAAATAAATCATCACGGTTGATCAGTGTGTCCCAGTTTGTTTCAGGCAACCGGTAGCAGCTTCCGTTTTCTTCAGCAATAATTCCCGTTGAAGTTTTATATAATTTCATTCAGTTTGTTTTTCAGCGTTTGAGTTATTGTAAATGAACATCTCCGCAAAAATGTACATTCAATCCAAGTTCAGCTAATGCAGCAGCTTTTATTCTGCATGCTTTGTGAGCTGTTATTTCATCGGGTGTATACACCACATGAATATGATTTGCCTTATGCCTTGCCATCATCTGGTTCTGACTGACTCCTTTAATGACTCCATGCATGATGGGCCACTGCGTTGTTGTTTCATTCCAGCGTCGTTGTGTTTCTGCTTCAGGCAAATCAACCACTTCTCCAACTCCAAGATCACAATTCAATTCATCTTCCACAAGGTATATTCTGCTCCATACAATTGAACCGGGTTTACTGTTTCCTTTTAATGTACCGCCACCTTTCGGGAAAAACATAGGTGGCTGACGTTCACTGCCGGCACTCTTATATCCATTGGGGAAATGTGCGGCGGGTACAGCACCCGAAATTAAAAACACCCAAACAAACGCATCAATCTTTTCGTCTTTATACTGTTGTCCCCAACGCAGATCATGTAACGTATTTTCACCACTCATTCCAAGCTCATTCCATAAACGATAAGTGAGTAAGGCATCTAAACCCGCACATTCATCCACTTCATTAAAATGGGGAATAGCTTTGCCGGCAAACAATTCCTTTCCACTTGCATCAAATACAGGTGGACGTTCAGTATTATTCAACAGTCCTTCCACCAGGTCGCTTGCTGCACAGATATCTTTCAAGCCCTGCTGGTATTGAATACCAATTGTTGCACATCCAAACCAATCTGCCAAACGAACTGCGGCTATGTACATTTTGCATTGCTCCAGTGTTTGCTCTTTTGTCAATTCAGTTGCATAGTCAGTACCCCAGTTAAACGTCATTCCTTTATCAAGCAACCATTTCAATACAGCATTTGCTTCTTCGTCTTTAACCGTTAACATTTCTGCATACAAAGCACTTTGGCTGAGACGCTCTTTAAACACACCGGTTTTGTGCAGTACAGAATCAGGAACGATTGCATTGTACATACCCATACAACCTTCATCAAAAACACCCATGATGGCTTTGTTCTTTCTGAATGTTTTGGCAAATGAACGTCCTGTTTCCTCTTCCTGTAATGGAATTTTTACAAGATCGAAATTTATTACATGACTGCAATCGTGTTTGATCTTTCCTGTATTCAGCCATTCTTTCAATCCGTTTAAAAAGAAGTCATCATCAAAATTTTCACTCCATACGGTACTGTATGCAACTCCTGCTTTGGTTAATGATCCATTGAGATTTAATAAACCCACCAGTCCGGGCCATTGTCCGCTCCAGTTTGCAACCGTTAAGATCGGGCCCTTATGTGTGGTCAATCCTGCAAGTACATGATGACTGTACTGCCATAAACTTTCTGCAACAATCAGTGGCGCATGCTCATCAATATTGCTGAATACTTCCATGCCCATTTTCTGCGAATCGATGAGACCATGTTGCTTTGCAGCATCATAAGCATGTGCCCTCTTTACTGTATAACCAAGTTTTTTTAACACTGATGTGAGCCGCTGTTCCATTTGCTCCTGTGCAGGCCAGCAGGTGATATTTGCAGATGGCCTTGAATCGCCGCTTGCAACCAATGTAATTTGTTTTAATACGTCTTCCATATAAAATGTTTTATGCTGATGGATGAACAGTTGTGCCCCTTCTCAGTTTTGTTATAATTAAACCGGTTAAAAATATGGTGAGTGTTCCTACAACAATGATCATATTCTTGTGTAAGGGGTTTCTCAGGAATGCATAGTTACCTTCCAGTTTTCCCGAGAATGTCATCCACAGTATTACAATAATACCAATGAGGACTGCGGTAACCGCTGCTGCATTTCTTGTTTGACGGCTGATGATCCCCAGTAAAAACAAACCCAGCATACCACCTGCAAATATGCCGCTCAACTCCCACCAGATATCTAAAAGGCTTTTTGAACCGATCATTGCCAACCCGGTACACAAACCAATGACGCCAAAAGCAATCGTTGATACATGCAGTAAATAAAGTTTTCGTTTATCTGTGATATCGGGTTTAAAATACTTCTGGTAAATATCAACGGTGAACACTGTTGCTGATGCATTCATGTTACTGCTGATCGTACTCATGGCAGCCGATAACAATGCTGAAACAATTAAACCAACCAAACCGGTGGGAATATTATTCACCATAAAAAACGGCAACACTTTATCGCCATAATCAGAAGGCTTGAACGAAGCAGCCAGCTGATGCATCTGTTCCTGCGAAGCGGATGCACCTAAACGCTCAGCCGCCACCTGGAGTTTAACAGGATCAATTAATCCCGGTTGTGATTGATAAAAAGCATACAGTGCCGTACCAATTACAAAAAACAATAAGGATGCCGGAACATAAATCCATACACAAAGCCAGATTGATTTGCTTGCCTGTTTGGATGTTTGTGCGGTATGATAACGCTGAATATAATTCTGATCCATCCCGAAATTATTCAGGTTGATGAAGAAACCGTAAAACAGAACGACCCAGAATGTTGATTCAGTAAAATCAGGAGACAAACTCCCAAGACTTGTTTTATGATCTGCTTTCGCTACATCAATAATGGTTGCAAAACCACCCGGAATTTCTTTCACAACTAAAAACAAAATCAACAATGCTCCCAGTGTTTTAATGATGCCCTGTGCCACTTCTGTCCAGATGACTGCTTCAATTCCTCCCAGCACGGTATAAATAATAATACAAATGCCCATCACAATCATGATCGACTGCATACTGAAACCGGTGAGCGCCTGCAGACTTAATGCAATACCAAAAAAGATGGAGCCCATGCGTGCAAACTGGGTGAGTAAGAAACAAATCACTGTATACGTTCTTGCCCATGGGCCAAAACGTTTTTCCAAATGTGTGTAGGCTGAGATTTCGCCTGTATTTCGATAGAACGGCACAAAATATTTTGATGCGATCCATGCAGCCAATGGCATGGATATGCTGAAGACAAATGCATTCCAGTTACTGCCAAACGCTTTTCCCGGCACTCCCAAAAAAGTATTGCTGCTTAGAAAGGTTGCATAGATTGACAGGCCAATTGCCCAGCCGGGAATTTCTCCCGATGCTTTGGTAAACTGTTCGCTGTTCTTATTCTTACGTGAAAAATACATGCCAACGCCAATCATCGCAAGCATGTAACAGGCAATCACCGCAAGATCAATAAATGGTAAGTTGTGCATCGTTATTTTTTTTGCCGCTAAGACAGGACGTTTTCTTTGTACTTATTTCACTCTCTGTGACTCTGAAGCTATGTTAATCGTTTGTTGTTATTCCTGTTACTTTCAAAGCTCCCGGCCATTCTTTATTTACAATTTCTTTCAACTCCAGTTTAGAAGGATCCAATACAACATGTTTGATCCGTTCTCTTCTCCACGTATAAACAATGTGCACCATTCCATCCTTTGTTTGAATAACCGATGGATAGGAATACTGACTGATTGGAGAATCTTCCAGTACAACAGCTGCATGCCATATTTTACCATCTTTACTGATAGCCACATTCAATGGTGTTCGTGGGCCCTTTCCATTTACCCATGACGAATTGGGAAGCGTATGATTATACACCAGTAACTGTCTTCCATCTTTTAATGTTACTGCATCAGTACCTGAATTGTTGTTGGGTAATGCAGATGCTTTCATTTCACTCCAGGTTTTACCACCGTCACTGCTCCAGCTTTCATTAATGGTTGTGTTACGGCTGCGACATAGAATCTGCAAACGTCCATCACTATATTTTAATATACTTGGCTGAATGGCTTGTAAAATGTTCGGATCGTTGATTGCTTCTGTCTTCGACCATGTTTTGCCGTAATCAGTTGTAAATTCAATATGCGCTTTCCACCCTGTCTTTTCTGTACTGCTCGGACAAAGCAATACGCCATTGATGAATTCAGGTTTGTTTTTAATTGGTCCTAGAAATCCTTCAGGTAATGCTTCACGTTTGTTCCATGTACGGCCATTGTCTTTGCTGCGCATCATCCAACCCGTCCAGCCGGCAACATTCGGTCCTATTTTATAGAACAATAACAATTCTCCGTTGGGAGCATAAAACAAAACTGGATTATAACAGGCATAACGTACTGAATCATTCATTACACCATCAGCAACTTTTTCAGGAGTTGTCCATTTATTATTCACCAAACGACTTGCCCATAAACAAACATCACTGTAACCTTCTTTTGTACCGCCAAACCATGCAGCAATTAAACCATCCGGTGTTTCGGCAATGGTTGACGCATGACTTTCAGGAAACGATGCACGGTTGAAAATAAATTCATCTGTCACCACTCCTTTCCTGAATTTAAACGTTGATACAAAATGATAACTGCCTGAACCGATTTCAAACACAGCTGTTCTTCCTTCCATACCAATGAACTTTACGCCGTTTGCTTTTGCTGCAGTAAGATTATTTTCCATTACATCCTCACCTGAAGATGCAGGAATATAAACCACTGCTGAACTGTTGGCAGGAACAGTTATATCCCAGATAAACTGCCGGTTGGTTTTCTTCCAGCTGCTCCTGATTGTTCCATAGAGCGTATTGTAAGAAGCAGCAGCAAAATTCAGCCCATCAATATTTTCGGGTTTCATGATAATCTTTTTGAAACCCACTTCTGTCTCATCTGATTTGATACCGGCCACATGTTCATACAACCAGATCAGCAGATCGCCAAGAATCATCACATGGTTTTGTGAGTTCATCCATGGATTTGCCGTATTGCCATTCCATAGTTCCCAAATGGTTGTTGCACCACTCTCAGCCATATAACCCCAGCTTGGATATGTTTTGTTTGATGCAAGTGTGAATGAAATATCGGGATGCTGAAATTGCGTTAATGTCCGCATCAGCCATTGTGTACCTATCACACCTGTACTGATATGCATGTTTTTTTCAACCCTGATTTTTGTATAGATATTATTGAACACCGCTTCCCTGTTTGCATCATCCACCATTCCGAAATACAACGGCAGTAAGTTAGACGTGATGCTGTTATTGGCGTAATATTTTTTTGATGCATTGTAAAACTTGTTATTGAATGCCTGTTTCACATTTACAGCAAGTGATGCATATTCATTTATATCCTGGTTGTTATGACTGATCTTCGCAAACTTCTGCATCAGTCTGAGGAAATAATAGTAGTATGACGAAGCAATCAGTTCGCCACCCGTATTCAACATGCTGTCTTTTGCATGAATGAGCTCCAGGCTTTCAGGAGGCACACACCAATCGCCATAACTATCTCTTGAAATGAGATAGTTCTTCATATACTTTGTTTCCATCATCTTCATCCATTTACGCATCGATGGATAATGTTTTACAACCGATGCAGCATCACCAAACTGCCTGTACAGCATATCCGTTACGGTTAAATACGTTCCGGGCCAAGTAACATTATCGGTATAATATTTTTTGTAGGCTGGAACAATATCCGGAATGGTTCCTTCTTCTGTTTGTGCATCCTGCATATCGTTCAGCCATTTGGCATAAAGCTTGGCATTATCAAACAAAAAACTTTCGCCATAGCAACCAATAGCATGATCGCCCAGCCAGGGCTGACGTTCATCTCGCTGCGGACAATCAACAGGCATTCCTTTGTAGTTAGATGAAATTCCCCACCATGCATTTTTCAATACTTTATTGATGATGGTATCAGATGTCTGCAGTGAACCGGTTGTAGCAAATCCGTCATACACAACCATTCCTTCAAAATCATTTACAGATGGAATACCCGGATATCCTGTTATTTCAACAAACCTGAAACCGTTGTAAATAAACGATGGATGCCAGACTTCCACACCAGTTCCTTTCAATGTGTAGATATTTGTTTGATAGGCACTGCGAAGATTGGCAGTATACAATGAATCGTTTGGCTGTATGCTTTCCGCAAAACGCATGATAACTTTTGTTCCTGCTTTGCCTTTTACTTTCAGTTGCAACCAACCTGCAAAGTTTTGGCCCATATCAAGAATATAAGTTGTAGCGCCAGTTTTTTTAATTGATAAAGGTTTGATGGTTTTCATCACACGCATGGGCTCATTCATCTGTGCACGAAGCACACCATCCGGCGCTTTTACAATTTCAGGTATTAACCATTTGGAATCGTTGTAACTACTATTATTCCAGCCGGTCAGTTCTTTTGTTGCATCATATTCTTCCCCATCATATTCATTGGCCGTGCGGACAGGCCCATCCACATTCAGTTTCCAGCTTTCATCTGTTACAATGAGTTGCTTTGAACCATTCGTGTATTCAATTTCCAGCTGCAGTAACATTTTAGGAAAACCAAAATTCAGTAAGCGGTCGGTTTTAAAATTCTGGCGCATGTTAAAGAAACGGCCATTGCCCAAGGTTGCAGCAACAGCATTTCTTCCAGTACGCAGCATCGTTGTAACATCGTATGTATTGTACTGAACAGTTTTACGATAATCGGTTGGTGATGGAGCTAATACATTATTACCAACTTTCTTTCCGTTAATAAACAGTTCGTACAAACCAAGACCAACGATATAAACTTTCGCTGATTTGATTGTTTGTACTGAAGTAAATTCTTTCCGCAGGTAACGGGCCGATAATCTTGCATGCATAACAATACTGTCCCATGCGGATGCTTTATCATAACCAATCCATTTCCCTTTCCAGTCATCTTTGTTCAGCAAACCAATGCTGAAGTAAGCAGGTTTGCTCCATTCACTTGTTCCTTTATTCGTAACGATTTTTACTTTCCAATAACAGGTTGTTTTGCTTTGCAATGTTTTACCATTGTACACAACATGCACCGACTGACCGGTATTGATTGTTCCTGAATTCCATAAATCCCCATCGTTGTGGTTCAGCTTTTCAACAGATGAAGCAACAATCAACTGGTACGACTGCTGCTGAACATTTCTTTGTGTTGAATTGATCTGCCAGCTTAAGCGTGGTTGTGTTACATCAATCCCCAATGGGTTTGCCAGCATTTCGCAGCGGAGATCAGTAACAGACAGCTGTGCCTGCATTGAAAGCACACTCAATAGTCCAATCAGTAAAACAAAAATCCTTTTCATTATTGTGCAGAAAAATTAAAGTATAAAGAAATATGCAAAGCCCTTGAAGGTTCTTTTTCGTAATCGTAATAAATATTTTTAACACCCATTGGCCCGGTTGTCTCATTACGCTGGTTCTTTGTTCCGATGCTGCTGACACCCTGCATAAATGAAATATCACCGGATGGAAACAGCGGTTCATAATTATGCCACTGATCTGTTTTCCAGGCAGGCGTAAACAAACGCAGAAACATTCCCTCTGTATCACTTACAACAGCAAAACGATTATTTTTTGTAAAGAAATAGCCTCCGTAGAAATTGGAATAATAACCTTTGAATTCGGGATATATCCATGGGTTCTCTCCTGTTTCAGTTGCATTGTATTGTTTATTCCAGACACCAAACTGTCCGCCTTTCATCCTGTTCTTCCAAACA
>Ga0066484_1000105_pt1 | contig 19770 bp, 13 predicted proteins | sample LakWasM124_LOW14_2_FD_59590 | JGI IMG/M metagenome (GOLD analysis project Ga0066484, IMG submission 59590) | Freshwater sediment methanotrophic microbial communities from Lake Washington under simulated oxygen tension - Sediment Metagenome 124_LOW14 | ecosystem: Environmental > Aquatic >... | reverse complement strand
TGCCGTGGCCCATGCGCAGGCACTCGAAGACGGCGACATGTGCTTTCCCACCTACCGCCAGCAGGGCCTGCTGCTCTCGCGCGACGACATCTCCATGGTGGAGCTGATCTGCCAGCTCATGAGCAACGAGCGCGATCCGCTCAAGGGCCGGCAGTTGCCGGTGATGTATTCGTACAAACGCGCGGGTTTCTTCTCGATCTCGGGCAACCTTGCCACCCAGGTCATCCAGGCCGTGGGCTGGGCCATGGCGTCGGCCATCAAGGGCGATACCAAAATTGCGTCGGGCTGGATTGGCGACGGCGCCACGGCCGAGGCCGATTTTCACACCGCACTCACCTTTGCCCACGTGTACCGTGCGCCGGTCATCATCAACGTGGTCAACAACCAGTGGGCCATTTCCACCTTCCAGGCCATTGCCGGCGGTGAGGGCACCACGTTTGCCCAGCGCGGCGTGGGCTGCGGCATTGCCTCGCTGCGCGTGGACGGCAACGATTTCCTGGCCATCTACGCCGCCTCGCAATGGGCGGCCGAGCGGGCCCGGTCCAACAACGGCCCCACGCTGATCGAGTGGGTGACCTACCGCGCCGGGCCGCATTCCACTTCGGACGACCCGTCCAAATACCGCCCGGCCGACGATTGGCAGCGCTTCCCGCTTGGCGACCCCATCGAACGCCTCAAGCAGCATCTGATTGCTATTGGCGAATGGTCCGATGAGCAGCATGCAGCCGCTCAGAAGGCTCTAGAGGCCGAGGTGATCGCGGCGCAAAAAGAAGCCGAAACCCACGGCACCCTGCTCGATGGCCGCGTGCCCAGCGCCGCGACCATGTTTGACGATGTGTACAAAGAAATGCCGGAGCACCTGCGCCGGCAGCGCCAGCAGTTGGGGGTTTGAGCCATGGAAATGCAAGAAAAAAACCAGGCAACCCAGACTGAAGCGGTGCCCATGACGATGATTCAGGCGCTGCGCTCGGGCCTGGACGTGATGATGGAGCGTGACAGCAACGTCATCGTCTACGGACAGGATGTGGGCTACTTCGGCGGCGTGTTCCGCGTGACCGAGGGCCTGCAGACCAAATACGGCAAGTCGCGCTGCTTTGATGCGCCCATCTCGGAGGGCGGCATCGTCGGCACGGCGGTGGGCATGGGTGCTTACGGGCTGCGGCCGGTGGTGGAAATCCAGTTTGCCGACTACTTCTACCCAGCGATGGACCAGATCGTGTCGGAGGCAGCGCGCCTGCGCCATCGCTCGGCGGGCGACTTCACCGCACCCATCACCATCCGCATGCCCTGCGGTGGCGGCATCTATGGTGGGCAGACGCACAGCCAGAGCCCCGAGGCCATCTTCACGCATGTCTGCGGTGTGCGCACGGTCATGCCGAGCAACCCGTACGACGCCAAAGGCCTGCTGATTGCCTCCATCGAGAACGACGATCCGGTCATCTTTCTGGAGCCCAAGCGCATCTACAACGGCCCGTTCGATGGCCACCACGACCGGCCGGTGGTCCCCTGGTCCAAACATGAAATGGGCAAGGTGCCCGAGGGCTACTACACGCTGCCGCTCGACAAGGCGGCGGTGTTCCGCCCCGGCCAGGCGGTGACGGTGCTGACCTACGGCACCATGGTCTGGGTCTCCGAGTGCGCAGCGCGCGAAACCGAAGTGGATGCCGAGATCATCGACCTGCGCACGATTTGGCCGCTGGACCTGGAGACCGTGGTGGCCTCCGTCAAGAAGACGGGCCGCTGCGTCATCGTGCACGAGGCCACGGGCACCGGCGGCTTTGGCGCCGAACTGGCGGCGCTGGTGCAGCAGCACTGCTTCTACCACCTCGAAGCCCCCATCGAGCGCGTGACCGGCTGGGACACCCCCTACCCGCACGCCCAGGAATGGGCCTATTTCCCCGGGCCAGAGCGCGTAGGTGCAGCGCTCAAACGCGCAGTGGAGGCATGACCATGGGAATTTACGCAATCCGCGTGCCCGATATTGGCGAGGGCATCGCCGAAGTGGAACTGGTGACCTGGCACGTACAGCCGGGCGACATGGTGGCCGAAGACCAGTCCATCGCTGATGTGATGACGGACAAAGCCACGGTGGAGATTCCCTCGCCCGTGGCGGGCAAGGTGCTGGCATTGGGCAGCGCCGTGGGTGACACCATTGCCGTGGGCTCTGAGCTGGTGCGGCTGGAGGTGGAAGGTGCCGGGAATTTAAAGGAAAATTCGGCTCCAGCGCCCGTCCAGCAAGCGCAAGCAGCTCCTGTTTCGATAGCGAAAAACAGCCCGCCCGCAGCCGCACCGACCCAACCCGTGGCTCTGGCGGAACGTGCAGTTGCGCCCGCGCCCTTGCGCCCGTCCGCGACGCCGCGCAGCGCGCCTGCCGTGGCGCGCACGGCAGGTGAGCGCCCACTCGCATCCCCCGCCGTGCGCCAGCGTGCGCTCGACATGGGCGTGGAACTGCGCTTCGTGCACGGCAGTGGCCCGGCCGGGCGCATCCTGCACGGCGACCTTGACGCCCACGTCGCCAGCGGCGGCCAGGCGCCTGCCCAAGGCCCTGCGGGTTACGCCGAGCGCCATGGCGAAGAGGCGATTCCCGTCATCGGCCTGCGCCGCAAGATAGCGCAGAAGATGCAGGAGTCCAAGCGCCGCATTCCGCATTTCAGCTACGTCGAGGAAATCGACGTGACCGAGCTCGAAGCCCTGCGCGCCAAGCTCAATCAGCTGCACGGCGCCACGCGCGGCAAGCTCACGGTGCTGCCCTTCCTGGCACGCGCCATGGTGCTGGCGCTGCGCGAGTTTCCGCAGATCAACGCCCGCTACGACGACGAGGCGGGCGTGGTCACGCGCTACGCCGGTGTGCACCTGGGTGTGGCCACGCAGACCGAGGGCGGGCTCATGGTGCCGGTGCTGCGCCACGCCGAAAGCCTGGACCTGTGGGCCTGCGCTGCCGGTATTGCCAGCGTGGCCGAAGGCGCGCGCAGTGGCAAGGCGGCGCGCGACGCGCTGTCGGGTTCCACCATCACGCTCACCAGCCTGGGCGCGCTGGGCGGCATTGCCAGCACGCCGGTCATCAACCACCCCGAGGTGGCCATCGTCGGTGTCAACCGCATGGTGGAACGGCCCATGCTGCGGGGCGGGCAGGTGGTGGGCAGGCTGCTGATGAACCTCTCCTCCTCGTTCGACCACCGCGTGGTCGACGGCATGCACGCCGCGCAATTCATCCAGGCCATGCGCGCGCTGCTGGAAACCCCGGCCCTGTTGTTCGTGGAGTGAGGCGATGACGAAGGAAATTACAACAAAATTGCTCGTCATTGGCGGCGGCCCCGGCGGCTATGTGGCCGCCATCCGCGCCGGCCAACTGGGCATTCCCACCGTGCTGGTGGAAGGCGAGCGCCTGGGCGGTACCTGTTTGACCATTGGCTGCATTCCCTCCAAGGCGCTGATTCATGCGGCGCATGAGTTCGAACGGGCGCAGCACCAGGCGGGCGACTCGCCTCTGGGCATCCGAGTGCAGTTGCCCAGCCTCGACATCGCGCAGACCGTGCGCTGGAAGGACGGCATCGTCAACCGGCTCTCGGGCGGGGTCGGCGCGCTGCTGCGCAAGGCCGGGGTGCAGGTCATCAAAGGCTGGGCGCATATTGAAGATGGCAAGACAGTGCGGATCGAGCCTGCGGATGGTGAAGCTGTGCGCATGCACTGTGAGCATTTGCTGCTTGCCACCGGCTCGGAGCCGGTTGAGCTCCCCATGCTGCCCTTTGGCGGGCCAGTGGTGTCTTCGACGGGTGCGCTCTCACCCGAAACCCTGCCGCGCCGCCTGGTGGTGGTGGGCGCGGGCTACATCGGGCTGGAGCTCGGCATGGCCTACCGCAAGCTGGGCGCTGAGGTGGCGGTGGTCGAGGCGGCTGAACGCATCCTGCCCGGCTACGACGAAGAACTCACGCAGCCCGTGCTCGATGCGCTGGAGAAGAGCGGCGTCGTGCTGCACCTGGGCTGCAGCGTGCAGGGCTTTGATGAAAAACACGGCGTGCATGTGCGCAGCGCCCGCGCCGACGAATTCGCGCTGCCTGCTGACCGCGTGCTCGTTGCCGTGGGCCGCAGGCCGCGCAGCACCGGTTTTGGCATGGAGTCGCTGCAACTCGACATGGCGGGGCGCTTTGTAGCGGTGGATGCGCAGTGCCGCACCTCCATGCGGGGCGTTTGGGCCATTGGCGACCTTACGGGCGACCCGATGCTCGCGCACCGTGCCATGGCGCAGGGCGAGGTGGTGGCCGAAGTGATTGCGGGCAAAGCACGCCGCTTTGAGCCCATGGCCATTCCCGCCGTCTGTTTCACAGACCCCGAAGTGGTGGTGGTGGGCCGCACGCCGGGAGAGGCGCGCGCCGCCGGGTTCGATTGCATCGACGCCGCCTTCCCCTTTGCGGCCAATGGCCGCGCGATGACGCTGGAAGCCACCAAAGGCTTTGTGCGCGTGGTGGCGCGGCGCGACAACCACCTCATCGTTGGTTGGCAGGCGGTGGGGCAGGGTGTGGCGGAACTGGCGGCAGCGTTCACGCTGTCGATTGAGATGGGCGCGCGGCTGGAGGACGTGGCTGGGACCATTCACGCCCACCCCACGCTGGGCGAGGCGGTGCAGGAGGCAGCGCTGCGCGCGCTGGGGCACGCCATACATATCTGAGTGCGAGCAGTATCGGTAGGGGCTTATGGCCCCGTGCGAGGCTGGCGCTAAGCTTGTCACCCATGCACATCTACCGCTCGGCGCTGCTGCGCTTTGACGATCAGGGCGCGCCCCTGTATGACGAAGACGGCCTGCTCGCCATGGCCCCCGATGCCGAGGGCCGCCAGCGCGTGCAGGCCGCTGGTGCCTGGCAGGCACTGCACCGCCAGTTCGCCGGCCAGCGGGTCACGCACTTGCCTGGCCGCATCATCGCGCCGGGTTTCGTGGATATGCACATCCACTTCCCGCAGACCGACATCATCGGCTCGCCGGCCGAGGGCCTGCTGCCCTGGCTGGAGCAGTACACCTTTCCCGAAGAGAGCCGCTTTCACATGGACGCGCATGGCGCGCAGGTGGCTGAATTTTTCGTCGATGAACTGTTGCGCAACGGCGTGACCACCGCGCTGGCCTTTGCCACCTCGCACCCGCAGTCGGTGGATGCGCTGATGGCCGAGGCGCAGCGCCGCCATCTGCGCCTCATCTGCGGCAAGGTGCTGCAAGACCGCCACTCGCCCGACGGCGTGCGCGACGCCACCGAGCAAAGCCTGCTTGATTCCGAAGACCTGATTCGCCGCTGGCATGGCGTGGACCGGCTGGGCTACGCCATCACGCCGCGCTTTGCGCCCACCAGCACCACCGAGCAACTGCGCGGTGCGGGCGAACTGGCGGCGCGCCACCCGGACGTGTGGATCCAGTCCCACGTGGCAGAAAATCTGGACGAAGTGCGCTGGGTGCGCGAGCTGTTCCCGCGCTCGCGCAGTTACCTGGCGGTGTACGACGACTTCGGCCTGATGCGCGAGCGGGCGGTGTACGCGCACTGCATTCATTTGGACGAAGCCGACCGTGCGCTGATGCGCGAGCGGCAGACCGCCGCCGCCGTCAGCCCGACGAGCAACCTGTTCCTCGGCAGCGGCTTCTTCGACTTTGCGCGCGCCGACGCAGCCGGTTTTCGCTACGGCCTGGCGAGCGACGTGGGCGGTGGCACGAGTTTTTCGCCCTTCCAGACCATGATGGCGGCCTACTACGTGGGGCGTGAGGGCCAGACCAAGCAGGGCGTGTCGCTGCCGCCCTCCACGCTGTGGTGGCGCCACACGGCGGGTGCGGCAGAGGCGCTGGGCCTGGGCGGTGTGATCGGCAACCTGCAGCCAGGCTGCGAGGGCGATTTCGTCGTGCTCAACCCGCAGGCCACGCCGCTCCTGGCGCGCCGCACGGCGCAGGCGCGCAACCTGGAAGAGCTGCTTTTCGCGATGATCGTGCTCGGCGATGACAGGCTGATTGAAAATACAGTAATTTCTCAAGCAAAATAGGGCTCCAGCGCATGTTCCATAAGCGCATCCAGCTATCGAAACCATAGTACCTGCCAAGGACCCCAGCGATGAGCATCAAAAGCGACAAGTGGATTCGCCGCATGGCGGAGCAGACCGGCATGATCGAGCCCTTCGAGCCCGGCCAGGTGCGCGAGGTGGCGGGCCAGAAAATCATCAGCTACGGCACCAGCAGCTATGGCTACGACATCCGCTGCGCCCCTGAATTCAAGGTCTTCACCAACATCCACAGCACCGTGGTGGATCCGAAAAACTTCGACGAGAAAAGCTTTGTCGATTTCCACGGCGATAGCTGCATCATTCCGCCCAACAGCTTCGCGCTGGCGCGCACCATGGAGTACTTCCGTATTCCGCGCAACGTGTTGACCATCTGCCTGGGCAAAAGCACCTATGCCCGCTGCGGCATCATCGTCAACGTCACGCCGTTTGAGCCCGAGTGGGAAGGTTACGTGACGCTGGAGTTCTCCAACACCACGCCGCTGCCGGCGCGCATCTATGCGGGCGAGGGTTGCGCCCAGGTGCTGTTCTTCGAGAGCGATCCGGACGACGTCTGCGAAGTTTCCTACAAAGACCGCGGCGGCAAGTACCAGGGCCAGGTGGGCGTCACGCTGCCCAAGGCCTGATCCCTCCGCTTCAGGCCGTGCCCTTGCCGGGTGCCTCAGCGCGTGAACTGCCTGAGGCGACGCCGAATAGGTCTGCGCGAGGGGCTTGTTGAGCGTTGCCCTGAGCGGGTACGCCTCGAAGAGGCGCCTGCGCTCGCGGCACTACGGGGTCATGCGCACGCGGTTGCGGCCTGCTTGCTTGGCCGTGTAAAGCGCCTCATCGCTGCGTTGCAGCAGGGCGGCGCGCGTGTCCTGGAGGTTGCGCAAGCTCGCCACCCCAGCGCTGAGCGTGAGTTCGCCCACGTCCGGGTCTGCCGCTGCAGCCACGGCATCGAGCAGGGCTTGCGCCACTTTCATCGCCCCTGCCGTATCCGTACTTGGCAGCAGGGCGACAAATTCTTCACCGCCCACCCGCGCCACGATGTCGCTGGCGCGCAGATGCTCGGGCAGCAGACGCGCCAGACGCTGCAATACGGCGTCACCCACGGCGTGGCCGTAGCGGTCATTGATGCGCTTGAAATGATCGACATCCAACGTGACCACGCTCAGTGGCTGCAGATTGCGCGCGGCCAGGGCCAGTGCAAAGCCGATCTGCGCCTCAAATCCGCGGCGGTTGAGCAGTCCGGTGAGCGCATCGGTGCGTGCCTGGCGGTCCAGCTCCTGGTTGGCCTGTTCGAGTTGCTGCGTGCGCAGGCGCACCTGTTCTTCCATTTCGTCGTTGGCTTGCAGCATGCGCGCGGTCATGTGGGCCATCGCGCTGGAGAGTTCGAAGACTTCGCGGCTGCTGCCGCGCAAGGGAATGGCCGCCTCGTGCGCGCCGGCGTTCACGTTGCTTGCGGCGCGGGCCAGGTTTTGCAGGTCTTCGCTCAGGCGCCGGGCCAGCAGCCAGCTCAGCAGCGCTGCGATGCCAGCCGCAGCCAGGCCGACGAGCAGGGCGCGGCGCACCACGCCTGTACTGCGCGCATAGGCCTGTGCAATGGGTTGGCGCGCCACCACCTGCCAGCCCAGGTTGCTGACGCTGTTGTGAGTCGGGAGCTGCACGTTCGCGCTGAGCGCCCGCTCGCCGTCCAGCCAGTCAATCACCTGGGGGCTGCCCTTCGCAGCATTCGTTGCCGGAGCGCGCTGCCCGGCCTGCGAGAGCGCCTGCATGCGCTTGGCAGGCGCGTAGATCGGCGCTCCTTCGCGATCGAACACAAACACTTCCAGTCCGGCGCGCGCTGCCTCCGGCGCGATCAAGCTTTCAATCACGTCGCCGGTCCATTCCCAGCTGCCGTGCATGCCCACGACGCCGACGAGCCGCCCGTCGACACGCACCGGAGCCGAAAAATCGACAAATCGGGCCGGCTCCGCGCCGGGCGGGCGCTCCAGCAGGCTGCCAAGCAACAGCGCCTGCTGCACGTCGCCAACGAATGGGCCTTCCAGGCCCTTCTGAAACCAGGGTCTGGCGGCCACGCTTTGCCCCACCAGCAGTCCTCCTGTCGCGGCGATCACCTTGCCCTGGGTGTCGGCCATGCCCACCCATGCGGTGTGCTGCTGGCGCGCCTGCGTGCGCATCAACATGTTTTGTACCTCGGGGCTGCCAAGCCCTTTGCGCCACACCATTTCAGCGTCGGCAAGAACACGCGTCTGAACGGCACGTTCGTGCAGACCATCGGCCAGGGTTCGGGCCGCATTGCCAGCGATCAGTTGCAGGGCGCGTCCGGCCTCGCGCTGGGCATCGCGCTGAATCCATTCACCAAACCCCAAGGCCACGAGAACGACCGTGGCTGCGACAAGCGCACCAAACAACAGCGCAATCTGCGTGCGAAGGCTGTATTTGGCGAGCATGGAGAGGTACATAGCGCTTCGAGGGTGTTGTGCCCTTTTAACGCGTCTGCGGAGCACTGTACACAGCGTACGCCGAACCGGCGCAGTCGGCTTACAGTCCACGGCCCGCCTTGGCACTACCATCGGCGCAGCCGGGCGTTTGCCCGCACAGGAGAAAAGCATGCGATGGGAAGGCAACAGAGAATCCGACAACGTTGAAGACCGTCGCAGCAGCAGCGGGGGCTTGGGCGGGTTTGGCGGGCGCAGCATTGGTATTGGCACGATCGTCGTTGCGCTCATCGGCGGCTGGGTACTGGGCATCAATCCCCTGACACTGCTGGGTGTGCTCAGTGGCGGCGGCGCGCCCGCGCAGGTGCAGCAGGGCCCGGCGCAGCGGCCGCCGGCCGACGACGCGACGGCGCGCTTCGTCTCCACGGTGCTGGCCGATACCGAAGATGTGTGGACCGATCTATTCCGCCAGCAGGGTGGCAGCTACCGGGATCCGCACCTGGTGCTGTTTCGCGGGGCCACGCCCACGGCCTGCGGCACCGGTCAGGCGGCGATGGGGCCGTTTTACTGCCCTGGCGATCAAAAGGTCTACATCGATCTGGATTTTTACGACACCCTGCGCCGCCAGCTCGGCGCGCCGGGTGACTTTGCCCAGGCCTATGTCATCGCGCACGAGGTAGGGCACCATGTGCAGAACCTGCTGGGCATCAGCGAGAAAGTCGACCAGCAGCGCGCACGTGTGAGCCAGGCGCAATACAACCAGCTGTCGGTTCGGCTGGAGCTCCAGGCCGACTGTTTTGCGGGTGTCTGGGCGAACCACGCCCAGCAGGCGCGCCAGATTCTGGAGCAGGGCGACGTGGAAGAGGCCATGAACGCGGCAGCCAAGATTGGTGACGACGCCTTGCAGCGTTCGCGCGGCGGCGCGGTGGTGCCCGAGAGCTTCACCCACGGCACCAGCGCCCAGCGCCAGCGCTGGTTTGATGCAGGGCTGCAAAGCGGCAGCATGCAGCGCTGCGACACATTTTCCGCACGAACGCTGTGAGAAGCGGTGGGTCCACCAGCAGGACATTGGGTCGGTCCTGATACAGCGCCGCCGACACCGGCTCATCCATGCCGAATGCACTTTCTCGCCCTTTGCGCCGCCGCCGTGCGGGGCCGGGCCATGCGGAAGCGGCGCCGCAAGGGGCAGCTCCGCCACCCTCGGGGATGGCTGCGGCCTGGTCGGCTGCGGCCGTTACCGTGCCCCACGCCGTGGGGCTGGGGCTGCTGGCGTTTGCGCCCCTGGCGGGTGACTACTCTCTGGCTGCGCTGGCCCTGTGGTCGGCCGCACTCCCCGGTCTGTTGCTCACCCTGGCGGCGCCGCGTCCCGGCGTCGTGTATGCGCCCACCACCGTGGTGGCGCTGCTGTTTGCCGCTGTGCTGGCCACCGCTTATGGAGCGGCGCCCAGCTTGGGACTGAGCGCGCGCCAGGTACTCGCCGTCAGCGGGGCGACGGTGGCGCTGGCCTTCGTTTTTCAGTGGTTGCTGGGGGTCCTGCGCATGGCGTCCGTGGCGCGTTTCCTGCCGATTTCGGTCACGCACGGCTTTGCTGCCGGGGTAGGCCTGTCGATGGTGGCAGGCCAGGTGCGCAGCGGCTTTGGCAGCGGCGCGCTGGGCGATGCACGCATGGGCTGGCACGCCCTGGTGGCGTTGGCCGTGGTGGGATTGGCTTGGTGGTTGCGTGGGCGCTGGCCCCGCACGCCGGGTTTGCTGACGGCGGTGGCCGTGGTGGCGCTTTGCGTGGCGCTCGCCGGACTGTGGGGCATGGGCCTGGGTGCGGTGTTCGTTGCGGCGGCCCCGCCCAGTGCGTTTGCCGGGCCGCTGTGGCCCGACTGGAGCGGGATTCCCTGGCTGGCGCTGGCAGAGCAGCATGGCCAGGCGCTGGTGGTGCTGGCGCTGCTGATGGCGCTGGTCAATAGCCTGGAAATCATGGTCTTCAACCAGGAACTGGAGCTGGACCACGGGCTGCGCGGCAACGCCAATGCCGCGCTGCGCCGCGAGAGTCTGCTGGGCATGGTGTGCGCGCTGGCCGGCATGATCCCGGCGTCCACCAGCGCATCGCGCTCACGCATCGTGCTGGCCCAGGCCGGGCCTGTACTCCAGGCGCCTCGGGCGCACGCCGCCATCATGTTGGGCGTGGCCTTGACCGGCCCCTGGTGGCTGCACTGGGTGCCCATGGCCTGCCTGTCTGGCGGGCTGGTACTGGCCGGGATGATGCAGGTGCCGCGCCTGATGTGGTCGGTCCAGTACGCCCGCAGCTCGCGGCCTACCTGGGCGCAAAGCTGGCTGGTGGGCCTGGTGTTTGCCGTGCTGGGTGGGGTCGGAGCGCTGGTTGCCGGCTTGGTGGTGGCTACCTTTGTGCTGCTGCGCGATTCGGCCGCCAAGGTGCTGCGCCACGTGCGGCTTGATGGGGAGCTGCGCTCGCGCCGCCTGCGCCGCGCCGCCTCGGACGGTTGGGTGACCCCGCGCATGAACCAGGTGGCGGTGTTCGAGTTGCAGGGCGTCATGTCGTTTGGCGTTGCTGCGCACATGTCTGAGCAAGTGCGCCTGCGCCTGCTGCCGCGCCACCGCTGGGTGATTCTGGATGCAGGCCGGGTCCCCGCGTGGGACAGCACCGCCTTGGCGCAGCTGCGTGCCTTGCTGCGCGACCTCGAAAAGCAGGGCATCGCTGCCGCGGTGGCCGCGCTCGACGAGCTGACGGCGGCGCACGTCGGCGAGGGCGTGCGCACTTTTGCCGATCTGGACCGCGCCCTGGAATGGGCCGAGGTGGCCATTCTTGCCCAGCGCCCGATGGACCAGCGCCCCCCGCGCGGTGGCAGCGACCCCTTGGGCGAGATTGGCGAGGGCATGCACCGCCAAGCCCGTCTGGCTCTGGAAGCCTTGCTGCTGCCCCTGGCGGTTCCCGCGCAGGGCGTGGTCTTCAACGCAGGTGACAGCGATCGGGATCTGCTGGTGGTCATCTCGGGCCATATCACTTTGAGCACGCAGTGGCCACCCGAGCGCGGCCTGCGCTTGGCCACCGTGGGGCCGGGCATGGTGTTTGGCGAGATGGCTTTTCTCAATGGTGCTGCGCGCAGCGCCAGTGCGGGTGCTGAGCGCGGCACCGCGCGGCTGATGCGGCTGCCGCGCGACCACTTCGACGGCTGGGCACGCCAGTACCCTGAAGCTGGCCTGATCCTCATGGAAAACCTGGCCCAGATGGGCGCGCGGCGCCTGGCGGTGACCACGCGGCAGTTGCGCTCCGTGCTGGAGCAATAGACAACCCAGGAGGATCGAAGCGCCCCAAAAAGCGCAGTTTCAGGAGCAGCGCAGCGTCCAGAGTCACCAGTCGGGGGCAAAAGAAACCCGTTTCCGCCTTGCAGTGCGACAATAGCAGGCTTAGGCAACGCTGAACAAGCCCCTCGCGCACGGCGCATCCCTGGCTCGGGACGGTCTGCGGCGTTGCAAATCCTCGCGATAGCTGCGGCTATCGCTGTGGTTTGCGCCTTGCGGCCCATCCCGATCCAGGGCGCGTCGCATCGCGCAGACTTATTCAGCGTCGCCTTAATGACCAGTTCCTTTTCCAATCTTTCGCTGGCCGAACCGCTGGCGCGTGCCGTGGCCGAAATGGGCTACGAGTCCATGACTCCCATCCAGGAGCAGGCCATTCCGGTGGTGCTCACGGGCCAGGATGTGATGGGCGCCGCCCAGACCGGCACCGGCAAAACCGCCGCATTCTCCCTGCCGCTTCTGCAGCGCCTGCTCAAGCACGAAAGCAGTTCCACCTCGCCCGCGCGCCATCCGGTGCGCGCCCTGGTGCTGCTGCCCACGCGCGAACTGGCCGACCAGGTGGCGCAGCAGGTGGCGCTGTACGCCAAATACACCAAGCTGCGCAGCACCGTGGTGTTTGGCGGCATGGACATGAAGCCGCAGACGCTGGAGCTGAAAAAAGGCGTCGAGATCCTGGTCGCCACGCCCGGCCGCCTGCTGGACCACATTGAAGCCAAGAACGCGGTGCTCAACCAGGTCGAATACGTGGTGCTCGACGAAGCCGACCGCATGCTCGACATCGGCTTCCTGCCTGATCTGCAGCGCATCCTGTCGTATCTGCCCAAGCAGCGCACCACGCTCTTGTTCAGCGCTACTTTCTCGCCCGAGATCAAGCGCCTGGCGGGCAGCTATCTGCAAAACCCCGTCACCATCGAAGTCGCGCGGCCCAACGAAACCGCTTCCACCGTCGAGCAGCATTTCTACAGCGCAGGCGACGACGACAAGCGCCGCGCCATCCACCAGGTGCTCAAGACGCGCGGCATCAAGCAGGCATTCATCTTTGTCAACAGCAAACTCGGTTGCGCGCGCCTGGCCCGCAGCCTGGAGCGCGAAGGTCTCAAGACCACGGCGCTGCATGGCGACAAAAGCCAGGACGAGCGCCTGAAGGCGCTCGAATCTTTCAAAAGCGGCGAAGTCGATTTGCTCGTCTGCACCGACGTGGCCGCCCGCGGCCTGGACATCAAGGACGTGCCGGCGGTCTTCAACTTTGACGTGCCCTTCAACGCCGAAGACTACGTGCACCGCATCGGCCGCACCGGGCGCGCAGGTGCATCGGGCCTTGCCGTCACGCTGGTCTCGGGCAGCGATGCGCGCCTGGTGGCCGACATCGAGAAGCTGCTCAAGAGCAAGATCGAGATCGAGGCCATCGAATACGACAACGAGCGTCCGCAGGGCCGCTTCAACGACGGCCGGCGGGTCTGGAACGAGGCCGAAGACGGTGCAGGTGCAGCGCGTGCAAGCCATGGCGAGGGCGCCGGGGCCCCACGTGCTGCGCATGGCGACCGCGCTGGGCGTTCGCGTGGCGGTTTTCGGCCCACGCCCGTCTCGCGCGACCCTTTCTTCGACAAGCCCTACGAAGCGCCGACAGAGAGCCAAGCACCCGGCTGGGAGGCCACGGCGCGCCCGGCGCGCAGCGGCAGTTCGCCCAACATCAAGCAGCGCCGCAAGGTGGCTGCGCTCTTCAAGTCGCCACCCGCTCCTGAGCCAGTCAGCGAGAGCTGATTTCAAGGGAAAATGGCCTCTAGCGCATATCTGATAAGCGCTAGCAGCTATAGAGTTAATAGCAGTCAACCCGGCTGTTGTGCCTGCGGGCAGGCCACCTGCAGCCATTCGCGCTGCTCCAGCTGGGTGCCAAAGCGCACGGCGCTCAGACAGCCGCCCCAGACACAACCGGTATCGAGCCCCAACAGGTCGCTGCGATCAAGCTTGCCGAGCGTGGACCAATGCCCAAAGGCCACCAGCGTGCCGGCGGTGCGCCGTCCCGGCACTTCAAACCAGGGCAGCAGCCCGGGTGGCGCGGTCTCTGCCGATTCGTTGCTGGAAAAATCCATGGCTCCATCGGGCGTGCAAAAGCGCAGCCGCGTCAAGCCGTTGACGATCACGCGAAGCCGCGCGCTTCCCTGCAGTGCATCGTCCCAGCGGGTGGGGCTGTTGCCGTACATCTCGCGCAGAAACGGCACATGGCCGGCGCCGCGCAATGCGTGCTGCACTTCATCGGCCAGGGCCAGCGTCTCTGCGCTGCTCCAGCCGGGCAGCACCCCGGCGTGGACCGCAAGCACAGTCCCGCCACCGTGCCCATGGCTGCGCGCCAGCGGCTGCTCGCGCAGCCATCCCAGCAGCAACCCCCGATCGGGGGCCAGAAGCACCTCGGCCAGCGTGTCGCGCCGCGAAGGCGCGCGCACGCCGGCCGCTACCGCGAGCAGGTGCAGATCGTGGTTGCCCAGCAAACTCAGCAGGGCACCATCGGCGGCCTTGCAGCGGCGCAGCACGGCGAGCGAAGCCGGGCCGCGGTTCACCAGATCGCCCAGCAGCAGCGCGGTATCGCGGCTGGCCGAAAAATCGATCTGCTCCAGCAGGCGTTCCAGCGCCTCATCGCAGCCCTGCAGGTCGCCTATACAGTAAAGTGCCATCGTGTCCTTGCCTTCTTCGGTTCCATGAATTTTCTGATCATCGCGCTGTTAACGCTGCTTAACGGCGCTTTTGCCATGTCGGAATTGGCGCTTGCATCGAGCCGAAAGTCCAAGCTCGTGGCCATGGCGCAGGCCGGAGACAAATCCGCCCAGGCGGCGCTGGTGCTTCTTGAGAACCCTACGCAGTTTCTCTCTTCCGTGCAGGTGGGCATCACGTCGATCGGCATGATCAACGGCATTCTGGGCGAAGCCGCCTTCAGCGATTCGCTGGCGCACTCGCTGGTGCGTTGGGGCCTGCCCGATAGCGCGGCCAGCATCACGGCCACGGCGGTGGTGGTCACCATCATCACCTTCATCACCATCGTGTTTGGCGAGCTGGTGCCCAAGCGCATTGGCCAGCTGTATCCCGAATCCGTCTCCCGCCTGATGGCCCGCCCCATGACCTGGGTGGCGCGCGTGGCGCGGCCCTTTGTGCGCTTGCTCGCCCTCTCCACCCAGGGCGTGCTCAAGCTGCTGCGGGTGGACAACGACGCTGGCCGTGCGGTGACAGAGGAAGAAATCAGCGCCAGCCTGGCCGAGGGGCGCGACGCGGGCGTCATTGAGCACCACGAACACCAGATGGTGCAGAACGTTTTTCGCCTGGACGACCGCAACCTCACCTCGCTCATGGTCCCGCGCAGCGACGTTCAATGGCTTGATGCCGGCCATACCGTGGCAGAAGCTTTGCAGCACGCAAGCAGCGCAGGCGAAAAGGGGGCGCATTCGTGGTATCCGGTCTGCCGGGGTTCGCTCGACGATGTCGTGGGCATGGTCGGCATTGCGCGCCTGCTCGAACTTGGATGGCAGGCGCCGGGCCTGATTGGCGAATATGTGGAGCCGGCCGCGTATTTGCCTGAAACACTCACCGGAATGGAATTGCTGGAGCAATTTCGTGCGCGCCGGGCGCGCCTCATATTTGTGGTGGACGAATATGGCGTGGTGCAGGGAATCATGACACCGCGCGATTTGCTTGAAGCGATTACCGGCGAGCTCAAGCCCGACGCTGCCATGGACGCCTGGGCCGTGGAGCAGGCCGATGGAAGCTGGCTGCTGGAAGGCCAGATGCCGATTGAAGAATTGAAGGCGCGGCTGGATATATCCGATCTGCCGGACGAAGACCGCGGGCGCTACAACACCCTGGCCGGATTATTGATGGCCGAATGGGGCAGTTTGCCCGACGCAGGCGCCCGCATTGTCTGCGCGGGCTGGATATTCGAGGTGTTGGCGCTGGAAGGGCGGCGCATTGATCGCGTGCAGGCTTGGCGTCAGGCGGCGCAGGGCCCGGAACAGCAGTAAGCCCCCATAGGCGACCCGTCATTCCGCCAATAAGTGTCCGCGCGGGTTTTCGTGAAGAATTGTTCCAAAAGAATCCCGCAATGCACCATTTCGGTGCGTAGGATAAAAACAAATGAATGGAAAGAATTGGCTGCAGTGTTTGCACACGGCTGAAAACTTGTTTCTATAATGGGCCTCCCCTCAACCCATCCATTCCAAAGACCATGCAAAGCTACAAAGAGCTCGTAAAGCAGCGCGAAGCGCTGGACCAACAAATCAATCAGGCGCGACAACAAGAGTTGGCCGGCGCCGTTTCTCAGGTGCGTGCGCTGGTAGCCGAATTTGGTTTGACCGCACAAGACGTATTTCCGAGCGGCCGTGCGCGCAGTTCCAGCAGTGGATCCAAAGTGGCGCCAAAATACCGCAATCCGGCCACCGGCCAAACCTGGACGGGCCGTGGCAAGGCGCCGCGCTGGATTCAGGATCAGAATCGCGATCAATTCGTCATCTAGCTTTGATTTTCACGCCATGTGGCGTGCTCACATAAGTCCGCTGCGGCGGACTTATGTATTTCTGGGCCCCGCATTGCTGTTTTGCGGGCGGGCTGCATACCCCTGTCGCCTGCGGCCTGCCGCCAGCCAATTGCACGCATGGCCCTGCACGCTGCCAGAATGGACGGGTTGTCGCTTTACACAGGAGAGTCCCATGGCCAGCACCCCACGCCCCGCACGACATGCTTTTGCTTCCACGCTCAAGCGATTCAAGACCGCATCGGGCAAGGAAGGGCAGTTCTATTCGCTGCCCGCATTGGCACGGCAGTATCCGGGAATCAAGCGCCTTCCGATGTCCATTCGCATCGTCCTTGAATCGGTGCTGCGCAATTGCGATGGTCGCAAGGTGGGCCCGGAACACGTGGCCGAGCTCGCCCAGTGGGCCCCTCAGGCGCCGCGCACCGAAGAAATCCCCTTTGTCGTCTCGCGCGTCGTTTTGCAGGATTTCACTGGCGTACCGCTGCTGGTGGATTTGGCCGCCATGCGCAGTGCCGCCGTGCAATGCGGCAAAAGCGCCCGCAAGATTCAACCACTGGTGCCGGTGGATCTGGTGGTGGACCACTCCATCATGGTCGACTACTACGGCAAGAAAAGTGCGCTTGACCTGAATATGAAGCTTGAATTCCAGCGCAACCGCGAGCGCTATGAATTCATGAAATGGGGCATGCAGGCGTTTGACACTTTGGGCGTGGTTCCGCCGGGCTTTGGCATCGTGCACCAGGTCAATCTGGAATACCTGGCGCGCGGCGTGCACAAGAACAAAGACAAGGTGTACTACCCCGACACCCTTGTCGGCACCGACAGCCACACCACCATGATCAACGGCATTGGTGTGGTGGGCTGGGGCGTGGGCGGCATCGAAGCCGAGGCGGCCATGCTGGGCCAGCCGCTCTACATGCTCACGCCCGACGTGGTGGGCGTGGAACTCACGGGGCGCCTGCGCGAAGGCGTCACCGCCACCGATCTGGTCCTCACGGTCACCGAGCTGATGCGCAGCCACAAGGTGGTGGGCAAGTTCGTCGAGTATTTTGGCGAGGGCACGCGCTCACTTTCTGTGCCTGACCGCGCCACCATCGGCAACATGTCGCCAGAATACGGCGCCACCATGGGCTTCTTCCCGGTAGATGAGAAAACCATCGACTACTTCCGCGGCACCGGCCGCACCAAGGCCGAGATCGAGGCGTTTGAAGCCTACTTCCGCGCCCAGGGCCTGTTTGGCGTACCGTTGGCGGGGGAAATCGACTATTCGGAGGTAGTGCGGCTGGACCTCTCGAGCGTCACCCCCAGCCTGGCCGGCCCCAAGCGCCCGCAGGACCGTATCGAGCTGGGCAAGGTCAGCACGCAATTTGCCGACCTCTTCAGCAAACCCAACGCCCAGGCCGGTTTCAACCGCCCGGCCGAGCTGCTGCACACGCGTTTCCATATTCACTCGGGCGAGCCATTGGGAGGCGAGCCAGCGCCGCAAGAGAAGCCCACGCCTGACGGAGCCCCGCGCCATCTGCTGGAGATGGAAGCCAACAAGCCCACGCTCGCCGCTGCGCACTCGGAAACCCACACGGCGAGCGCGCGCGCGTCCGACATTGCGGTGGGCAATGGCGATGTGCTGATCGCCGCCATCACCAGCTGCACCAACACATCGAACCCCAGCGTGCTCCTGGCTGCCGGCCTGCTGGCCAAGAAGGCGGTGGAGGCAGGCCTGAAAGTCAAGCCGCACATCAAGACCTCGCTGGCGCCGGGGTCGCGCATTGTCACCGAATACCTCACCGAAACCGGTCTGTTGCCGTACCTGGAAAAACTGGGCTTCAACCTCGTGGGCTACGGTTGCACCACCTGCATTGGCAACTCGGGCGACCTGACCACCGAGCTCAACGAAGTGATCACGCACAACGACCTGATCTGCTCTGCCGTGCTGTCGGGCAACCGTAATTTCGAAGCACGCATCCACCCCAACATCAAGGCCAACTTTTTGGCCAGCCCGCCGCTGGTCGTGGCCTACGCCATTGCCGGCACCGTGCTGACCGACCTGATGACCGAGCCCGTGGGCCAGGGCAAGGGCGGCAAGGATGTGTACCTGGGCGACATCTGGCCCACCAGCGACGAAGTGCAGGCGCTGATGAAGTACGCCATGAAGGGCAAGGCCTTCCGTGAAAACTACGCGCGCATTGCCACCGAGCCGGGCAAGCTGTGGGCGCGCATCAATGGCGGCACCGGCATGACCTACGAGTGGCCCAAGAGCACCTACATTGCCGAGCCGCCATTCTTTGCCGATTTCATTGCAAAAAATGGAGCAACCAAGGCAGGCGCAGCAAGCGCTGGAGGCCAAAATGAGCCCAAACTTCCCAACGTGCTGGGCGCACGCATCATGGCGCTGTTTGGCGACTCCATCACCACCGACCACATCTCGCCCGCAGGTTCCATCAAGGACAGCTCGGCGGCTGGTCAGTGGCTGCTGCAGCATGGTGTGATGAAGCAGGACTTCAACAGCTACGGCTCGCGCCGTGGCAACCACGACGTGATGATGCGCGGCACCTTTGCCAACGTGCGCATCAAGAACCTCATGGTGCCGCCCACGGCGGATGGCTCGCGCGAGGAGGGCGGCATCACGCTCTACCAGAACGACGGCCCGCTGCAGGGCTCCAAGATGTTCATCTTCGACGCCGCCATGCAGTACATGGCAGAGGCGACACCCACCGTGGTGTTTGCTGGCGAAGAGTACGGCACGGGTTCGAGCCGCGACTGGGCGGCCAAGGGCACGCAGCTCTTGGGCATCAAGGCCGTGGTGGCGCGCAGCTTCGAGCGCATCCACCGCTCCAATCTGGTCGGCATGGGCGTGCTGCCGCTGCAGTTCAAGGGTGACGATTCCTGGGAGTCGCTCGGGCTGGAAGGGAACGAGCGCATCGACGTCCTGCCCGACCCCGCACTCACGCCGCGCAGCGACACGCGCCTGGTGATCCACCGGGCCGACGGCTCGCGCAAGGAGGTGCTGGTCACGCTGCGCATCGATACCCCCATCGAGATCGACTACTACCAGGCCGGCGGCATCCTGCCCTTCGTGCTGGGCCAGCTGCTTGAAGTTTGAGGCGGTGGCAGGCATGGCAGCGGGCGTGGTGGCGTGCCAGGTGGCCCGAGTGCGCGAGCGCCGCGTATGAGCGAACAGCTTCTTGTCGCGGGCGGCGGGATTGGCGGTCTGGCGGCTGCGCTGGCGGCCACCCATGCGGGCTGGGACGTGCGCTTGTACGAGCGCGCGTCGGTTTTCAGCGAAGTGGGCGCCGGCATTCAGCTGGGGCCCAACAGCGTGCGCTGTCTGCAGGCCTGGGGGCTGCAAAAGCCGTTTCAGGCGGTGGCGGCCTTTCCTGAGCGCCTGCAGGTGCGCAGCGCCCTCAGCGGGCAACCGCTTGCCGAGCTGGCGCTGGGCGCTGCGGCCATTGCACGCTACGGCGCCGCCTATGGCACCGTGCACCGCGCCGACCTGCATGCGCT
>Ga0066484_1000099_pt1 | contig 20571 bp, 23 predicted proteins | sample LakWasM124_LOW14_2_FD_59590 | JGI IMG/M metagenome (GOLD analysis project Ga0066484, IMG submission 59590) | Freshwater sediment methanotrophic microbial communities from Lake Washington under simulated oxygen tension - Sediment Metagenome 124_LOW14 | ecosystem: Environmental > Aquatic >... | reverse complement strand
ATCGCCAAGCTGCCCATCCTGGCGGCCGGCATGCAGACCCTGCACCGGCATGGCATCGAGCACGCCATGCTCAATGGCGGCGGCGATGTGCTGGTGCGGGGCCAGCTGCAGGGGCGCGATTGGCGCATTGGCCTGCGCGACCCGCGCGCGCCGGCGCAGCTGCTGGGCACGCTGGCCCTCAGCGAGGGTTGGGTGGCCGCCTCGGGCGATTACGAGCGCTGCTTCGAGCGCGCCGGCCGTCGCTATCACCACATCCTCGATCCGCAGAGCGGCCAGCCCAGCCAGGGCCCGCATGGCGTGGTGCTGGTGGCGCGGCGCCTGGAAGCGATCAACGGCCTGGGTGCCGCCATCATGGTGGCGGGCACCGAGGCCGGGCGCCACTGGCTGGCGCAGACGCCCGAGGTCGACGCCCTGATCGCCGGGCGCGATGGCGGCCTGTGGCAGTCCGCCGGTATGGCGCGGCGGCTCGGGGCGGCATAATCTGCCCTTTCTCGCCAGCGGAGCGCATTCATCATGGCCTCGGTCAACAAAGTCATCCTCATCGGCAACCTGGGTCGCGATCCTGAGTTGCGCTACAACCCCAGCGGCGTGGCCTTCTGCACCATCAGCCTGGCCACCACCCGCACCTGGAAGAGCCGCGAGAGCGGCGAGCGCCAGGAAGAGACCGAATGGCACCGCGTCGTCTTCAACGACAAGCTGGCCGAGATCGTCGGCGAGTACTGCAAGAAGGGCCGTCCGCTCTATGTGGAAGGCCGCCTGCGCACCCGCAAGTGGCAGGACAAGGAAGGCAAGGACCAGTACACCACCGAAATCATCGCCGACCAGATGCAGCTGCTGGGCGGCCGTGAAGGCGGCGGCGACGAAGGTGGCGGCGGCGGTGGTGGCGGCTACAGCCGCCAGGCCCGCGGCGGCGCCGAGCGTGGTGGCGAGATGGGCGGCGGCGGTGGCGAAGCCCGCGAGTCGCGCGCTCCGGCCGCACGTGCCCCGGCCCCGCGCCCGGCACCGGCCCCCAAGCCCTCGACCGGCTTCGACGACATGGACGACGACATTCCGTTCTAAGTGTCAATGGACCCACTTTCTGTGGGTAGTGGCCCGCCTCTCACTGGGAGCGGGCCTATTTTTTTCTACCCACACGCCAATCAAGCACTTCTGGTCAAGAAGCTCATCGATTGCTTCGTCGAGTTTGTGGGTAACTAGAGAAGCTTGATGTGAACGGTGAAACAAGCATCTAGGCCTCTAGACTTGTCGGTGGGCAACGCAGCGCGATCCCCAGACCCTGCCGGGCGCCCGGCGCCCGGTCCCGCCCACCGCTCCAGCTGACTGATGAGCTGCGATCAGATGGTCATAGCAGGGCTTGATGATCGGGTTGCGATGGCTGCCGGTTAGTGCGGCCGTGTACAGCACGCGCCGTATCTCGAAATGAACGCCCTGGATGCGTCGTCGCCACTGATTCGAATCGCAGTCATTGGCCACGGGGGCGATGCCTACCAAGGTGGCGATCTCACGCCGGTTGAGACGTCCGAGCTCTGGCAGCTCGGCGATCAGTGTCGCGCTGGCTGCGCGGCCGGTACCATTGGCCGGCTGCACCAATCGGTCGAACTCGCCGAGTTGCTCGCGCACATGGCCGACATTTGGTTTTGGATGTCATCGAGCTGCGCCCTGATGCACTCCAGCGGTTACTGCGCGTGGAAGGCCGAGCCTGCGAGCCCCCGCACCGAGGACGATCAGCGGCTGTTGGGCCTGCTCAATCACGCCTGCCGGCTGATCACGAAGTAGCGCTCCGCAGCGGACCAATGCGAGCGTCTGGCGCGTCGGGTCACCATCGAGGCTATCGCCGCTAGATCGGCTGGCCGTCGCCACTGTCGCACGCCTTGGAGGTGCACGAGGACGATGCCGGCCAGCCCGTGAGGCCACGACCACAGTGGCGCTATGCACCAAGATGACTCGCACCACTCGGGCTAGTTTCAGCACTTCCTGCGGAGCGATTCCGACCCTTGATCGCAATCCTCTCGCGCCGCGAGGCGACACGAATCACAGTGCCACGCAGCAAATGCAGGCCGCCCGCCGGGCCGCCATCGATGGTCTGACTGTTCAGGAGCCCGCTTTCATGCCCGCTTGTCGTCCAACCCAGGGCCTCGTGCTCGCGCTGCTGTTACTGTTTGCCCCATGTGCGATAGCCCAGGATCTGGATGTCCTGCACCAACTGCGCAATGCGGGCGTCAGCATCCTCGCGATCGCCGCCCTGTCGGTGCTTGCCGTGGCGGTCACCATCGAGCGCCTCGTGCATTTCAGGGCAGATCGATGGGCGCCGGCCGGGCTGGTGCTCCAGTTCCTGCCGCTGTGGGACGCGGGGCATCTCGAAGAGGCACGCGCGCTGCTGGGGCAGGACCGCAGCACCTTGGCCCGCATCCTGGCCTTCGTGCTGGAGCATCGCCACATGGATGCCGGAATCCTGGCGGCGCGAGCCGCTGAGATGGCCTCTCACGCCCTGCGGCAACAGCAGCTAAAAGCTTACTCGCTGGCAGTGGTGGCCACGGTCGCCCCCATCGTCGGGCTGCTGGGAACGGTGATTGGGATGATCGAGGCGTTTCACGTCATCGCCACTGCGGGTGGTCTGGGTGACCCGGCCCTGCTGGCTGGCGGCATCAGCAAGGCCCTGGTCAACACCGCAGCCGGACTTTCCGTGGCCCTGCCTGCGCTGGCGCTGCACCACTTCTTCAAGCATCGCTTGACGGCCGTGGGTCTGGCGCTGGAGGCGCAGTTGAACGAGGTGCTAGACAGAAACCTTCAGGTGGCGGCGAGTCAACATGCGCATTGACATGCAAGATACCGACGAGCCGGAAATCGGTCTGATCGCGCTGATCGACTGCATCTTCTTCCTGCTGATGTTCTTTATGGTTGCCACGTCGTTCAAGCAGCAGGCGGGTGACCGCCAGCCGCAGGACCTCTCTGTTGAACTGCCCACGGCCGAGGTGACGCCGCACCGTGCTCAGGCGGGGTCCACCGATCCCCTGCTGATCGGCGTCGATGCGCTGGGGCGCTTCCGGCTCGACGGTCAGGCCGTTGGCGTGCAGGTCCTTCGCGAACGGCTGCGCGACGCATCGCGCGAGGAGCCGCGGCGCATGGTGCGCATCGAGGGCGACCGTCGCGCCAGCTACCAGCACATCGTGCATATTCTCGACCTGTGCGCGAGCGAGGGCCTAACGTCAGTCTCGCTGCGCACCCTGCGATGAAGCCGTCCCGCTGGGCTCGGCAAGACACGCTGGGGTGGCTCGACCGACATCCCTTCCTTGTCGGGTCGCTGCTGTTGCATGCGCTGCTGTTGGCGCTGCTTTGGGTTATCGGTCCGCAGTCGGCCGGGCCAGAGCGGATGGCGCCGCGCAGTGCACAGGACCGTGCGCGTATCGAGGCCTCGCTGCAGACAGCCCGACAGATGCACCTGGAGCGCAGAGTCCAAGCGCTGGAAGCGGCGCGGCGTGCACTGGTGGGCTCGCCTGCGCCGGACGCAGCCACGCGGTCCCGTCTCCCGCAAGCCTTGATGCAGCGTGCACACGAAGCCGTCGAGGCGATCCGGCAGGCCGAGCAGCGCCGCCGAGCAGAGGAACTGTCTCGTCTGCTGAAGATGCCGCTGCACAGGGCACTCAGCCAGGTCAAGGCCGAGACGGCTGCCGAGATCGCCAAGGCCGGGAGCAGCGACGAACAGCTATTGCGGATGGAGCGACAGGTGCAGGCCGCCTTGGCGGGCGAAGCTGCGCGACGGCAGCGAGGCCTGCACGGGGCGCCGGTACAACTGGGCAGCGTACCGGCGCCGGGCGGCAGTGGTGCATCCGGCCGACATGGTGGACAGGGCGGCGTGGGCGGTGGCAAGTCCGGTGGCCCGGGGTATGCGTTCTTCGAAGATCGCATCTACACCGAGCGCCGGCCGCTCCACCTGCCGCCGCCGCAGCGCACGGGCACCGGGCACCGCCTCGGTTCCGGTGGCCAGTTTGCCGATCGCATATACCTTGACCGCTGGTACATCGCGGGCCCATTCGAGGCCCTCGGACGGGCAAGCCTGCAAACGGCCTATCCGCCGGAGTGGGGCGTCGATCTGGACGCCGCCTATGCGGGCAAAGGCGGGCGCACGCTGGGATGGCGCTACACCGGCGACCAAACCTATCCCGTTGAGGCTCAGCCTCATTCCGAGAACAGTATTTATTACGCCTACGCCGAACTGCGCGTTGAACAGGAGCAGGAGGTTTGGCTGGACCTTGGCGTCGACGACGAAGGCAAGCTATGGCTCAACGATGTGCCCGTCTGGACCAGCGACAGTGGCGACAAGCCTTGGTATCGGCAGCCTTACTACACCTTGAGCACGCAGCTGCTGAACTTTGGCCTGGTCGAAACCTCGGTGCGCGTACGCCTGCGCGCCGGTCGCAACACCTTGCTGCTCAAGCATTACAACGCCAGCGGGATCAAGTTCTTCTCGGTCGTGCTGCGGCCTGCCTGAAGTCCAGGGGGCTTGCCGCGTGGGCGCGCTTGCGTTGGTCGGAACGGGGGGGGGCTCAACGAATTCAAGCTGATCGTCAGCAAGCAGCGTAGCTGGTCACCCGCTACTCTTCGAATGGCGCATTCCGGATCAGTCCCAGGAACCCAAGCCGACGGACATACAAGTTTGCTCTGGACTTAGGGTTCTCTGCCGCCTGAATCTTCATGCAATTGCAGAACGCATTCTTGAAGTTGAGCCTGGGATGTCGTGTCAATACTGCGGCCTTCAGGTTTGATGGAATTGCATGAATTCGCTGGCCAATGACATCCATTCCAGCGCCCGCCTGAAGCAAATGAGCCTCCACTCCCTGATCGACATTTACCTCGAGATTCATGTGCAAAGTGATGGCCTCTGCTATCCGATGGATTTGGTTCTCAGTCGCGCCATTGCGCGCAAGAATGTTCGTTGCCGCTCGAGCGCCTCGCAGGGTAAAGCAATCTGATTTTGGAAGTGAGGCGTGAGCCGTCAGGCCAATATCGTGAAGTTGACAGGCGGCAAAAAGTATTCCTCGATCGTACTTCAACCCAGACTGAAGAGCGAGTAGTCCACCCCATGCGTAGGTTCTCCACGAATGGTTCGTAAGCCACTCATGCTGAAGGCGTTTCGCAGCTTGGGCTGCCACCATAGACAATCTATCCGTGGGCGGCTCTATATAATCGAGGGCGCGCAGGTCGAGTTGCTCGAGAATACTCCCATTGGCAGTATGGTTTGACCAGCTTTCCCGGATTCTCTTGCGGATGCCGGCGATGGTAATCTTCCACTTCTCGGTGGCTGTTAGATTTCCGCCGCGCGACATCCAACCAATTGTGCCAATCGTCATGGTTGTATTGCCAGTCAGTTGATAAGGTATTGAAATTTGTTCGAAATTGGCATCTCTTCGCAGAGCGCCACTCGAAAAGTCGCCGATTCACTGGATTTCAGCCTCTACAGGCAATCGCATCGCGGGCCTCGGTTCGGTAATTCACTAAATCACCTGAACGCGACTGGACTCTGTTTCATTTTTGCCGCCGCCTTGCTGACTTGCTTGAACAAAACGGCTAAAGAAGTTCTGCATAACTCTCCGGGGCGATTTACGAAGGTGCTGAATTGACGCGACAAAGCAAGGCAGATCTCGCTGAGCGGGACGAATGCATAGACACGATGGGGCTGAACACCAGGCGCGCGATCCGCTTGGTGGGCGGCGTCTATTTTTGGCAGGGCGGCAGTCTCTGGATCGGAAGAGGAACTGGGCGGACCTCGTTGCATTCGCATCACGCACATCACATAGCGCTCTCGCTGGGGGGGGCGGTTCGCATCCGAGTGGACCCACCTGCACGGCTAGCTGAAGTCATGTGCGCATTTGTGCCATCTAAGCTTCGGCACGAGTGCGAAGTAGACGGGCCCCTGGCTCACATCTTCATTGAGCCAGAGTCTGCCGAGGGACATGCATTGGCAAGGCGCTTTGGAGACGCGGCGATTCGATCTATTGCATCGCCGGAAGCGCAAGATTTTTCGATTGAGCTCACTACCGCTTTGCAGCAGTCCTACGCAGGCTCGGCGATGGTCAACGTATGCAAGAAAATTGTCGATCGACTCGCTGGCTTGGACAGTGTCGTGCGGCCCCCTCTTGATCCTAGACTTGCTGAGTCGATCGAGTACCTGCGAGGCAGTATTCGGAACGGCACTTCACTCAAGGAGGCCGCGGCAGTGGCCAGACTGTCGCCTAGTCGATACCGCCACCTCTTCGTAGCGCAAACCGGCACTTCATTCAGGGCATACGCACTCTGGCTGCGGCTGAATGTTGCTGTGCAGTCCGCGACCGAGGGGCACTCCTGGACCACGTCCGCCCACGAGGCCGGGTTTGCGGACTCGTCCCACCTTACGAGAACGTTCAAACGAATGTTCGGGATCAATCCAGCCAGCCTCGTTCTCAAGTAGTTCAGGCACCTTTCGCAACGCCGCATGTCTTTCAGCGAAAGGTCGGCGCCCGTTACGGCAATGCAGCACGGTCCGAAGAACTCAAAGCGCGCGTTCCATGAAGCGCCAGCGCGAATGAAACTCGAGTAGAACCTCAACACCGTCGTAGGGTTGCCGGTCGACGAATCCATTCTTCTCGTAGACGCGCTGCGCGGACTTCATGAACGGGGCCGAATCAAGGCATACCGATTTGTAGCCGAAGTGACTCGCATCAGACATCAATCGGTTCAGCACTAGCTCACCTAGTCCCATGCCGCGAAAAGGCGGTCGGATGTAGATGCGCTTGATCTCGGCTCGCGCTTGACTCAGGCCGCGAAGTCCCCCCATGCCTGCCAGTTGACCGTGCACAAAAACGAGATAGAAGACGCCTTCCGGCGGAGGCTTGCCACAGACCTTGGCGATGACTGTGGGCACGTAGTCCCTGGCAGACATGCCAATGATCGTCTCGAACTGCACCCCAAAATGCCGGTCAATCTCTCGAAACACCCATGAAACGTACTCGACGTTCAGTTCGGTCAATTGCCCCAGATGGCATCGCACGTTTGCAATGATGAACTCGGGAGGCGTCATGTATTCGGTACACAAAGAGGTGAACCTTGGCGGGCTTATACATCGCCGGCTCAAACCGAATAACCGCGGGCTCGCGAATCAGGCGACGGACACGCCGCTGCGATGCCCGGCCGCGACTCTGGCGCGAGACATCATCAGCAAGCCTACGAACACCGCAGCCGTGATGTCAAAGGCCGCACAGAACCCGGGCCATACCGATGGTACGCCGTTGCTTTGTACCAGGTGGTGATGAAAGACGTCCATAATGCCGTGCGCTCCGAGGGCGCCAAGGGCGATCCACTGGCTTCGCTTGTATCCCGTTATGGCCGCAACGACGAAGATCGCGGCAATCGCTGCCTCGGCCAGCATGATCCCGCCGCGGCCGTCGACAACGGCGAAGGCGATGTAGTACGAGGCAACGGCCATCGTGACGGCGGGGTAGAAGGCGCGCTCCCGGTCCAAGCCCAGTCCTGCGGCGGCAGCGCAAAAGAACAGCGCAAGGGTGAAACCAACGATGTACTCCATGGTTTGATTTCCTAGGCTCAAGGTACGAGGTGCCGCAGATCGTCGGGCACCGGCATAGGCTTGAAGGCGCTGACGCGCGACCGGCCGTTGTTGCCGCGTGGCACCCACAGGCGCGAGAAGAGGATTGAAGCCAAGATCCGCGGCACCTGGCCGAGCGCCTCGCGCAGGTCACCTCGGCGCAGACCGGCCGTCAGCATCCGCCAATGAATGAAGGTGTGCCTTCCCGTCATCCGTTGAGCGAGCACATGGGCCCGCTCAAGATGCTTGAAGGCGGTCTCAAAGTCGTCTCGCCGCAGTGCCCGGTCGGCCCGTTCCACTTCCTGTTGGTACGCTTCGTCCATGTCGGAGCTCCTGGTTTGTGCGAGCGCGACCTGCGTTCGCTGTGGTGCACTGTGCGCGACAAAGTTCAAGCGTGACAGCAACATGCGCCCAACCGTCGAAAGGCGTCCGGCAAGGGCCCCAACGCGTGCTCGAACGGTGGATGCTGAAGACTGTTTCAGTCTTGCGTTCAGTCAATAGAGCGCTCTGCGATGTCGTGACCACTCGGTTGATCGGCGAGACTGCTCCCGCACGCGCGCCGACCGTTCGTCTCATGATGCTGTCCCTGTGCAGTTGCAGCGCCGAAAGTGCAGTCACCGAAGACATCCCGTCGTCGATGCCACCCGAAGGAACACCCGCATGAGCACCAACCAGCAAACACCCTGCAACTGCTCCACGTGTCCCGGAGCCGGCTGCTCCTGCACGCCGCAATGCCACTGCGGCGTGCAGTGCCGATGCGGCGCCGGCCCCAACTGCGCGCCGAGCCTGCTGCGCGGGTGATGGGCCCATGCCGGTATCAACTTAGGGCACGACCAGGCGAGGTGCTGTCGCGCAGGGCGTTGCAATCTCCAGGCGGCGGGGGCGCACTGCTGTACGCGGCCCCATCGCCCAGCTGGCCCGCCGGGTCTGCCATCCCCTGCGGGTCGGCCTTTGGAGTCGCGATGGCGCTCGGCTCAAGCCTCTTGCGGCTCGGCACGCCGCCGTACCGATACATCCAGAGTCCAGCCGCGTCAGCCGCACTTCCGCACCACCACTGACCGCCATGTACCTGCCATCGCCCCCCCATGCCAAGCTGTGGCCCGACACGCTGAAGGGCGCGCTACGGGTCATCGCGGTCGCTGCCCTCTTGTGGGCCCTTGCTGCGATGCTCTTGCACTTGCTGTCCCCTGGGCTCGATACCCGGCCCCGGCTGCTGGTGTTCTCCGAATGTGTGGGTCTGACGATGGTGGGGTGCGCGCTTCTGGTGAGTCGCACTCGCACCTTCTCGCGATGGAATCCGACGACCCGATTGATCCTCACGGGGGCCATTGCCATTTCGACCGGCTACTTTGTGGGGCACCAGTTTGCCTTCTTGCTGCTGGGCGAGCCAATGCGATTGGTCGGATATTTGAATGTCAGTCTGATTCCCATCCTGTTCACCATGCTGGTGGGAGGTCTGGGCTTGCACTCCTATGCAACGCGCGAACAGCTTGCCCGCGAAGCCGCCGCGCGCTCGGAGGCGCAACGCCTGGCGGTCGAGTCACAGTTGCGCCTGCTGCGGGCGCAACTGGAACCGCACATGCTATTCAACACGCTGGCCAATCTGCGCTCACTGGTGCGCGAGGAGGTGTATCGGGCCGAGTCGATGATCGACCAGCTGATCGTGTACTTGCGCAGTGCGCTGGCCGCATCGCAGACGGAATCGGTGGCGTTGAGTCGTGAGTTCGCCCAGTTGCGCGCTTACCTGGACATCATGGCGCTGCGCATGGGGCCGCGCCTGACCTTCCGGCTGGAACTGCCAGCTGCGCTGGAAGCGATCATGGTACCGCCCATGCTGCTGCAGCCGCTGGTGGAGAACGCGATCAAGCACGGCCTGGAGCCCAAGGTCGGTCACGGCCTCATCGAGGTGGTGGCGCGCGCGTTACCGGCAGGCATCGAGATCCGTGTCAGCGACAACGGCCTTGGACTGCCGGCCGACGAGGACGACTCGGCTTCTCCGCGCGCGGCCAGCACCAGCTACGGGTTTAGTCATGTGCGCGAACGTCTGCAGGCAGGCTACGGGCCTGCGGCCCGCCTAACTCTTGAACGGCGAGACCCCACCGGCGTCAGCGTGCTGGTGGTCATCCCCACCGGAGTCCCGAACCGCGCTTTGGCAGCCCCGCAATCTGATCGCCCCTGAAGGGGCCTGTGTGAGGCTGATCGGGCCATTCACAACCATGCTCGCCTGCAGGAGCAGGTGTGGGCCGAGCTGAACATCGTTGGCGTGGTCGACGACGGTTTTCTCGCGCTCGAACCGGCGCAAGAGCTGGCGCCTGCCGTGATGCTGCTCACCGCCCGGGTGCCGCGGCATCTAGGCAACCTAGGCGTTATGTCATGACCGGCACGAATGCCCGCTCACCCCGCCGCGCTGCCGAACGCTTGCAGCAGCGCATGAGTCTGCCGCCAGGTCGTGGCCACAGCATCTGACTTGAGCGCATGGATCGTGGTGATGCGGGCTGGCGTCGCCAACATCGTGCGCATGAGGCTGCGCGAGTTAATGGCGCGCAACGAAGAGACATGATCCATTCGTCCGCATCGGGGCGCCATGGTCAAGTCAACCACTACCGCGTGAGCCAGCCTTGACAAAAATTTGCATGGCCGCCTCGCCGCGCTTGGCCTGCCACCGTGAACAACGCTCAGCCGCGCCTTTGGTCGACTGTTCCGGCAGACATGGCTCACCGCTGCGCCATCAGGCGTGGGGTGGTTCGAACGTCAGCTGGCGTGCCTGAAGGTCGTGTGCGGCCACCGCCTGCGCAAGGGATTGCTCCTCGACGCTGGGGGTACGCACTCGGGTGCAATGGCTTCTGAGGATCTGCATCAAAGTCTTCATGCGATGCTCCCTGGATGACCATTGGGGGCAGCGACACGTGCCGCCGGACGGAGGGACTTATCGGGTCAACTTGCGCGGTAAGAAGCACGCGGCGGCGCACGCTGGCAGCGCGGCCATTGCAGCAAAGGTAAAGACGTCCGCCAGCGCGGCCACGAGGCCGCCGGCCGCATGACGCGAGAGGTACTCGCCCAGCAAGGCTACGCCGGCGGCTCCGCCCAACGCACGCAACATCAGTGGCAGTGCGGTCGCGATGCCCGCCTGTGTGGCTGGTGCCGAGCGTTGCGAAACGACGCTCAGTATCGGCATCGCGAGTCCAAGCCCCGCGCCAAGGGGCATGACCGCGGCCGACAGTGCCCAGGCCGCGGTCGCGCCGGCGTGCAGCAGCCCTGCGAGCAGCGCCAGCGACCCCGCCATCATTGCGCTGGCGGCCATCGCCAGCGTCCGCGGTGCGACGCCACGCCGCAGCAGTGCGCCAGCGCGCCGCGCCGCCAGCATCAGGCCCGCCATCAGCGGCAGCAGGTGCCACGCCGACTGGGTCGGCGTCAGGTGCAGCACGACCTGCATAAAGGTAGGAAGAAACACGACGGTGGAGAACAGCGACATGCCGGTGCTCGCAGCCAGCCAGGTATTCGCCGCAAAGCCGGGCCGCTTGAAAAGCGACAGCGGCACGATAGGATCGGCCGCACAGCGCTGGCTCCACAGCCATGCCGGCAGCAGCGTCGCTGCAGCGGCGGTCAACCCCGAGGCAACAGTGGCGCCCAACGCACGACTTCGGATCGCCAGCATCCCGCAGACCAGCATCGATGCCAGTAACAGCGCGCCGCGCCAGTCGAGGGGCCGGCGCGCGCCGTGCGGCTCGCCCATCGGCGTACGCGCTAGCCCGGCCCATGCCGCGAGCGCGAAGGGCACGGCAGCAAAGAATGACCAGCGCCACGACAGGTGCTGGGTGGCGTAGGCGCCCGCCAGCGGGCCAGCCATCGTCGCGATACCATAGATCGCGCCCAGCCTGGCCATGCGCGCGGCGCGCTCTTCTGGCGCCGAGAGTGCCGTCGTGGCCAGCATCGTCAGCGTCATCAGGCCTCCGCCACCCAGGCCTTGCAGCACGCGCGCGGCAATCAGGGCATCCATCGTCCATGCTGCACCGCAGGCCAGCGATCCAGCGATGAACAGGCCCGCCGAGGTCAGCAGCATCGGACGTATGCCAAAGAGGTCGGCCAGCTTGCCGTAGAGCGGAATGACGACAGTTGACGCGATGAGGAAGGACGAGAACACCCATGGCGCGCGGTCAGCGCTGCCCAGCTCGCGCACGATCGTGGGCAGCGATGCCGACAACAGGGTCTGATCCAGACCGGACAGAGCGAGCAGCAGCAGGAGCAGCGTGTGGGCGGTTGGAGGCGCAATGGTCTTGGTGCTCATGGGCAGGCGGGTCAGGTCGATGGCCCGCACTCTCGTCACCCTCGCCCGACGGCGAAAGCGCCGCAGGACGAACCGTCGCCCGCTGTCCGGCAACGGTAGCTGGCGCCGACCGAACGGTACAGGCCATGCCCCGCTGCGCTGCCACCAGTCAGGCAGAGACCTGACGCCCCAGGGAACCCTGGTCAAACCAGGCCTCTCCGATTACATTGCCCAGGGCATCCACGCATGCGAACAAAGTGGATTGGCCGTCCGAGCGGAACTGCATGTCAATACTTCAGGTTGCACCCAATCGACGGGCGCCCCGATCATGGGGGAGCACACTGCAGCTGATCGCCGGAGCGGCATTATTCTGGGCAGTCGCTGCGGGCCTGACTTTCATTGCTGCACCGGGACTGGACTCGTTTGGCAGACTTCTTGTGTTCAGCGAGAGCAATGGGCTGTCAATGCTGTTCTTCGCACTGCTCCTTCAGCGTTCTCGAGTCTTTTCGAACGCCCGCCCCATGCTCAGATGGGTGCTGGTCGGCACCATTTCCGTCCCCTTGGGCTATGTGGTCGGGCATGTGATTGCGCTGCGCATGCTGGGTGAACCTTTTCGATTGTTAAGCCTGGGGCACGATCGGATGGTGCCGGTCATCTTCACCGTACTGATAGCAGGCTTCGGTCTGTATTTTTTTGCCACTCGAGAGCGCCTGGCCAATGAGGCAGTGGCACGTTCTGAGGCCCAGCGCCTTGCTGCGGAATCCCAACTGCGGCTACTACGCGCCCAGCTTCAGCCACACATGATCTTCAACACGCTGGCCAATTTGCGCTCGCTCGTTGGTGAGGATTCAAAGCAAGCCGTCCACATGATCGACCAGCTGATCGTGTACCTGCGCAATACGCTCTCGGCTTCGCGGATCGACACAAGCACGCTGGCCGAAGAGTTCACGCAGTTACGGGCCTACCTGGAAATCATGTCGGTGCGCATGGGGCCGCGGCTCACCTACCGTCTCGAGCTACCGCCGGAGCTCGAATCGGCGCCCATACCGTCGATGCTGCTACAGCCGCTGGTCGAGAACGCCATCAAGCATGGCATCGAGCCCAAGGTAGGTGCGGGCAGCATTGACGTACTTGCTCAACGAACTGCCGACGGCGTCGAGATCTCGGTGGTCGACACCGGCTTGGGTCTGCCGCCCGGGAGCGACGTCAGCATGGCGGCTGATATGGCCACTGGCAGCTATGGTCTGCTGCATGTGCGCGAACGTCTCCAGGTCCTGTACGGATCGAAGGCATCTTTGACCCTGACTCCACACGTGCCTTCAGGTTTTTGCGCCAAAGTGAATATTCCAACATGACATCGCTACAACGCCCCACAGCTTTGATCGCCGAGGACGAGCCGGTGCTCGCGCGTACTTTGTCTCGCATGCTTGCTGAACTTTGGCCCGAGCTTCACATGCTCGGTGTGGCAGAAGATGGGCCGAGTGCCGTAGAGCTTGCGATGAAGAACACGCCAGACGTCCTGTTTCTGGACATCAAGATGCCGGGACGAACCGGGCTTGAAGTAGCCGAGATGCTTGCCGATGATTGGCCCGAGGGACGGTCGGAACCCCTCTTCGTTTTCGTCACCGCCTACGACGAATTTGCTGTCGGGGCGTTTGAGCGTGCCGCTGTCGACTTCATGCTCAAACCAGCCACGACCGATCGCTTGGCCATGACCGTCGAGAGACTCAAGCGGCGACTTGCAGAGCGCGTCACCGTGCCCGCCGAGGACGCATTGTCATCGCTCATGCGGCGCGTGCAGTCCATATCGATACCGGGTGAGCCGGCTGAGGAGCGGATAAAGGTGATTCGGGCCGCCGTCGGCAACAGCGTGCGGATGATTCCCGTTGGCGACGTGATCTGCTTTGAGGCGACTGAAAAATATGTCAACGTCATCACCGCCACCGGCGAGGCACTGGTCCGCATGAGTCTTCGCGAGCTGATGACGAAAATCGATGCCACTGATTTCAAGCAAGTACATCGCAGTGTGGTCGTCAACTTCAATTGCGTCGTGAGTGCAACACGTGACGAGTTCGGGCACTACAGCTTGACCTTGCGCGGGCTGCAACGCCCCTTGCGGGTCAGCCGCGCGTTCGGCCACTTGTTCAGAGCTATGTAGCCTTGACGTGCCCGTCGCTATTCGTCGAACGCCGCGCGCTGAACCTGTTCGACAAATCCCAGGTACTGGACATAAATGCTAAGGCGCGAGCTCGGGGCGAGCTGCGCTTCGGCTTGAACGCAGTTGCAGAAGGCGTTCTTGAAATCTAGTCGCGGATACGCGCCGAGCACAGCACGCTGCAGCAATGCCGGGACCTGTTCGATGCGCTGACCGAAGACATCCATCAAGGCGCCGGCGTGCAGGAGGTGCGCCTCAACACCGCGCTCGACACCGACCTCGAAGTTCTGATGCAGGGTGATCGCTTCCGCCACGCGATGAAGCTGGTCTTCCGACGCGCGGGCGCGGCGCATGATGAGGCTTGCGGCGCGCGCGCCGCGCACGGCAAAGCATTGATTGGGCGGTGTGGCTGCGTGCGGCGTCAGGCCAATGCCGTGCAACATGCAGGCTGCGAAGAACAGGGTCTTGTCGTACTCAAGCTTGGCATCCAATGCCAGCAGCGTTCCCCATGCATAGGCTCTCCATCCGTGGTTGGTCAACCATCTGGGCTGAAGTTCCCTGGCCGCGGCAGACGCGCAGAGTGCCAGTGGAGTCCACGGGTGCTCCAAATGCTCGAGCGCGCCCAAGCCGAGGCGATTCAGGGTGCTCATGGAGCTAGAAGCGCCATGAGGGGCGACAAGATGCCGCAGGCGCGCACAGGTGGTGACCGATGCGACGGTCTGCGACCAGCGCTCCACGAAATTGGCCATGCCTCGGCGCTGCATCCAGTTGTGGCTCTCAATGCTCATGATGCAAATTCGTCTTTTGAAGCGTCGATCGCCATCAGAAGGAGATCCACGCGACGGCGCGGGCGCGGGATGGTGCGATGGATCGCAGAGTGAACGCTGCAGCCCAGAGCGGGCCCGATGTCGCGCTGCGTCGCACCCGATCCAGCATGTCCTCTGGGTGGAGGACGTTGCCGCAGGTCGGCGGGGAAGTCATGTCTTGCCAGTCAGTCGATGCGTTGGTTTCCGTGAAGCAATGACTTCGCGTCTTGCTGGTCAATCTATTCGGCGTGGTGGGCGCGTCCAAGCCAATTCCGACGGAGCCCACAAAGCTGGGCGCCGGTGGTTCACATTGACTACTGAGCAGAGGCTTCAAGCGCACGCAGACCAGACAAGCTGAGGGTCGCGAAGACCAAGCGCACTGATCTGTGCCGGGGCAATGGAGGAAGCACGCCTTTGATTCGCCATGGGTTCCTCGGCGGCCAGCTGGCTTCATTCAAATGATTGCCGCCTGACCAGCACGCTGGCGATGTTCGCTTGCTTTGGACTCCGCAGGTAGGGCGTGACCTAGCGGCGCCATCAGACGATGAACGGTGGAGCATCAGGCGCGCCCCAGCGTCGCTCGTCTCACTGCCTGTTTCGTCGTCCACCGCCCGCACCGAAGAATGACCTCGGCCTTGTACGCGCCGCTGACATAAAGGGCTAGTGATTTGTCGCAGCCTTGGCCCCTGGACTCCCCAACACGGGATGCACCAAGCCGCTGCGGCGCCTACCGCTTTTGTTCCAGCGCTTGGAGCGAGAACTCGGCCCGCATCGGAATGCTGAGCGTCAGCGCACGATACGCGGGGAAAGGAAGTCGATAGTTAAGGCCACGGATGTTCAGACCTGCCTGGTCGAGATGTGCCGCTGCTCTTCGCCATATTCCAGCACCAGGCGCACAGCACGCTTGCGGACCCCAAGGAAGATGTCGATGACTTCTTGATGGCTGCATCTTTCTGAGGCGGAGCCTCCGCGGAAGCTGGGGAAATTCAGGCGTATGGCGTCCAGTCGTACTCCATGTAATCCGCGGTCTCCGTCGCCACGCTGGGGCCAAGGGCCTTTGCGACCATCCCAAGTGACATGTCGATGCCGGCAGAAATTCCTCCGCTGGTAACGACGAAGCCACTGTCGATCATCTTTGTGTCTTCGACGACCGTGATGTCTTTGCCAAGTGCCCGCAGTTCCCCATACGCTCCACGGTGGGTCGTGGCCAGCTGCCCATCCAGCAAGCCCGCATTCGCCAGGATGAGCGCGCCAGAGCAGACGGACAGGACTTGTTGCGCCGTTTGCGCACGAGTCCTTATCCAGTTCAGCAGCGTCACGTTGTCCTTCTGAACTCGCGTGCCGTATCCCGTGCCATCTGGGCGGTAGCCTCCGCCACCGGGTATGAGTATCCAATCTAGAGGTGGGCAGCTCGAGAAGCTCTCATGCGCCATGACTTCGAAGCGATTCCGCGCAATGACTCGACCGCCAAGCTCGGACACCATGCGCACATCAAATGGGCGTATCTTGTTGTGCCTATCGGCCACACTGAAGACTTCGAATGGCCCGGCGAAGTCCAGGACTTCCACGTCGTCAAAGATCACGATGCCAACGCGAATGGGAGACGTCGCGAACATATGGACCGCTCGCTTGTCGGTTTGTTCAATATCTGACATGACTGCCTATGTTCAAGATTGAGATTGCTGAAGAGCCGGGCAAAGAAGTACGCCGTTAGGAGTTGACCTGATGTTTTTGCAAGAAGTTCAGCGGGCACCCGACTCGCGAAATTCGCCTGGAAGATGTACCCGACAAGCCGGGCAATCAGCAGTTGTTCGCAAGCAGCAAATTCAAAATGTCGCATTGGGTTCATCAGCGAATGAGCAAAATGCCTGTGTGATCCCAAGCAGATGCGACTCTCTGGCGATCCTGCTCCGCACCAAGAATTTGGGCCCTTCCGTCGACACGGGCTGGACTAAGTTGGCCCTACCACTTGCGGCCAGCGCCACAACGCAAACCGTCGGCAGCATTGCCTTGAGCCTTCGCTTCCATACGTGACCTACTGCGCGTCAAAACGTCTTGCACACTCCCAAAGATCTACATTCGACTTAGGCACCAACTTCGGACGCGTGCATTCAAGTGATCGGTAGCTTGCGCATTCGCCCGAGCTCATTCGCTCCCGGTTCGCCATAGGCGACTAACTAGCCAGTTGCCGGTGCTGCAGTCGTGTACCAAACGATAACGGTACCGCAGCGAAGGAACCGGACTATGAACCCAAGCGGCCGCCCTGGCTTGAACAAAGCGGCTATGTTGCGCTCGACGGTCATGTGTTGCAGCGAGTCGCAGCGCTTCGCGCGGCTCTGGACAGGTGTCGATGAGAGGACCCCCAGGCAGTTGAATTCGCACCGAAGGGGCGGGCAATTGCCTGTGCCCCCAGCGCTCGATGATCAGCAAGGCACCCCTGACGAGCGAGGTGCGGTATCGAACCAAGCGCGGTGTGTGGAGATGTAGGGTCTTCTCGAATCGCACAATGGTCTTCGCCGTAGTTTTGAAGACTCTTGAGGCATCGTGCTTCGCATCGGCATTCACCCGACGGCCAAATTCAGTCTTCGAAGGGAGCCGCTGCAACCAGATCGAGGAAGCCGGGACGACGCGCGAAAGGCCCGGCCCGTGAATCGGGAGCTGCTATAGCCTCGGTGCTCATGCAGCGGCAGAGATGGTCTTTGAACCCAAGTCGCGGGTACTTCTCCAAGACAAGCACCACTCGGCGCGTCGGCGACGACCGTTCGGTCCGGCGCGCAAACCGTTGGCGGAGCGGAACCGGCCATTGGGCGCATCCCGCTGTTGCCGCGCTTCCGCGTCGTGGACAGTGCAACGCAGCAATCACCATTCGCAGCCGCGGCGCCCCGGAGGCAAGTCGCTCGATGGCGCGGTTCTACGCAGCCGTTCCGGGCCTAGCTCGGTCCTCTCCACGGAGTGTTGTCATGAAAGCCCTGAGTCACATGCAATTGGCAATTCCGAACTGGTCCGGGTCTCGACGCGCAGGCGTCTATTCCCCAGTCATAAGGCAGTGCTGATGCGTGATAGCCGCCTACCTTGCCGATGACCAATGGCTCCTCATGGCGGGCATTCCCTGTTCGCTGCGGCTCGCGAGAGGGTTGTTGAAGCTAAAGCGGCGGGGCTCGGTAAGGCGGCGAGTGGTCTGGCGAAGTCCAGCAGGTCAGCCCATTCATTCAAGCTCCTGCTGGCCCTAGCTCCCATACTTGACGTTTGATCTCTCAGAACCTCCAGGAAGCGGCGATGCAGACCCCAGGCAACAATTTTTCGGAATATTCAGTCTCGACGAACGAACCGCCGCGCCGCATCAAGGCTGCGGCAGTTCAACTCGAGGCGGCTGCCGGAGACGTCGCGACGAATCTCTATCGTATTGAGGAACTGGTCAACGAGGCCGCCGCTACTGGGGCACGCTTGATTGCAATTCCGGAGTTTTTTACTTCGCGAATCATGTTTGATGAGCGAGTCCATGAAGCTGTTCTACCTGCGCAAAACAACCCGGCGCTTACTCTTCTGAGGCAACTCGCCGGCCGTCACCAATGCTGGATAGGCGGCTCAATGCTCGTTAGCGAGCGGGGCGAGATATTCAATCGCTACTGTTTTGTTGAGCCTGATGGAACATGCCATGGCCATGACAAGGATCTCCCGACGATGTGGGAGGGTTCCTTTTATCAAGAGGGGCAGGATGACGGCGTTTTCGAGACCAAGCTTGGCGGCGTAGGAGCGGCGGTCTGCTGGGAATTGATCCGAACGCAAACGGTACATCGCCTGCTGGGACGTGTGGGTGTTGCGATGACCGGAACGCATTGGTGGAGCATCCCGAGCAATTGGGGTGCGATCATGAACAGAGGATTCGCCGCGGCTGGGCAGTACAACCGGTATCTGTCGGAGTGCGCGCCCGCCGAATTTGCGCGCCGCCTGGGCGTGCCAGTTATTCAGGCCTCCCATTGCGGGAACTTTCGTTCCGGCTTTCAGCTTGTCCCGGGGCTGTCGTGGGAAATTCCATTTCAAGCCCATTTCGTTGGAGCCACGCAGATTGTTGATAACACTGGCCATGTTCTGGCACAGCGCTACACACACGAGGGTCCGGGGGTTGTTACTGCCGACATTGATCTGGGCGCTCGGGAGCCCATAGTCCCGTTGCAGGAACGTTTCTGGATTCCAGAACTACCGCTGCTACTACGTGCCGTCTGGAGTCATCAAAATGCGTGCGCGAAGTCATATTACCGGGGCAGGGGCCGCGCACTAGGCGTTGCCGCGGCAAGCGCCATCAGCAAGGAGTCGGTGAAATGACAGCAGGCATTCTGTGCCTGTTGGCAGCAGGGATCTTCTTCGGCGTCGGCTTGCTGACCGGCGTTTGGAAATATTGGTCCATGATGGCATCGCCGACGGCGGTGGCTCCGGTCTATATTGACATCGCGCACCGTGCCAGCCTCATGTATGCGTTCTCGGCAATGCTGCTACGCGAGTTCGTTCCGTACTCACCCCTGCCGCCGAGCGGTACGTTGTGGGCTGTTGCTATTCCGCTTGGCCTTTTCGCAGCAGCCATCGGCTCCTACGTCTTGCATGGTGTGCTGCGGGACACCGACAACCAATTCCAAAAGCCGCACGTACTCGGACGCGGGCACGTACACAGCGGACTGATGAAGGCTCTCATGGTCGCGTTGATCGTGGGTGAAATAGGCGGATTCGCGATCCTATTCTCGGGATTCATCTTTCGCGCGGCGATCTGACGTACTGCGTTGTGGTGAAGCGCCGCTTGGTGCACCTTTCCGAGTCAATCGCCTTGATAGCACGTGAGACGCACACATGGTTGCCGCAAGTGAAGCGAACGAAGTCGACAGGGCGTCTAGACTGCACTGCAGCGGTCTGTCTTGCCGAGGCATGGTGCGGCGCGGGGCCCTTCTGACATTCGAGGGAACATGATGAGATTGGTCTATCGAACACTCGTCGCAGCGGCGATCCTGGTTGCCGGCGCCAATGCGTTGGCTGACGCGCCGACGCGACGCGCTGAACAGGGCCTTGGCTTTCAAGTGACTGGTGCAGCCGACGCTGACGGTAAACCCTTCGCCGTGGGCGTCTGGTATCCGGCGGACATCGCAGCTGCAGCGACCACCCAGAGCGTGCCCAGCCCGATGGGTGCGATTCAGAATGCGCCCGTGGTTGGCAAGGGATTGCCGCTGGTCGTTGTTTCCCATGGGAATGGCGGTGGCATGGCGAGCCACATCGACCTGGCGCTTGCATTGGCCAATGCCGGCTACGTGGTTGCCGCGCCAATTCATGCAGGCGACAACTTTCAGGATCCCAGCGCCTCAGGCTTGGCAACGCTGTTCAGCGGCCGCAACCGCCAACTTCGCTTGACCATCGACCACGTGCTAACGAAGTGGACGGGGCACGACGCCATCGACCCCGCGAGGGTTGGCGCGTTCGGCTTCTCCGCTGGTGGATTCACGGTCCTGACCGCCGCTGGGGCGCAGCCGGACATGAAGCTCATCGCCAGGCAGTGCGCGCAATCGCCTGAGTTCATCTGCCAAGTCTTGGCTCATTTCAAGTCGCCCCTGCTGAGTGTCGATGCGCCGGTGGGCGAACCCATGCAAGCGGGTCCGCAGGTGAAGGCCGTCGTTGCAGCCGGCCCAGGGCTGGGCTTCACGATGCCCCCGGCAGCGATGGCGGGCGTGAAGGTCCCCGTGCAGGTGTGGAGCGGCGAAAAGGACGAGACGGTGCCCTACGCCACGAACGC
>Ga0066484_1000035_pt1 | contig 33097 bp, 14 predicted proteins | sample LakWasM124_LOW14_2_FD_59590 | JGI IMG/M metagenome (GOLD analysis project Ga0066484, IMG submission 59590) | Freshwater sediment methanotrophic microbial communities from Lake Washington under simulated oxygen tension - Sediment Metagenome 124_LOW14 | ecosystem: Environmental > Aquatic >... | reverse complement strand
CTTTTTCAGGAAATGAAAAGTTGATGCCAGCAAAATTGGTAAAGTATGCTGATGGGAAATAATTCACCTGTAACTGCACCCAACCCGAAGGATAGATAGTCCATTTGATCGTATTGTAGCTTTCTTTCTGATTAAATGTTGATTCAATGATGAAGTTGTTTCCTTCTCTGTATTGCTTGATTCCCTTGAAATTATTTATACCTTCCTGTAAGAAAGGGCCATTGTTAAATGGCAGTTCACCATTTTTGTTTCTCACATTGGTTAACATTCCATTGTGCTCATTAAATATCAGGCGCACATCTTTCACATTCACTATAATTGCTGTTGTGTCAGCTATTGGCACATTCACTTCGTTGCTTCCTTCTTTCACAACCATTCTTTCACCTGTGCGTTTTGGACTGCTGATGATAAAACTCCAGGTAAATAATTCACGCTTATACAAATCAGTGGCTGTTACATACAGTACATCATAATCTTTCCATTCAGCCGGCAGTTGTAATTGCAGCACACCTTTTTCGCCGGGTTTAATATCAGGGGCAACTGCAGTTCCATCTTTCTCTTCTATATTTCTCAAACCAAACTTCCGCAGCTTCCATGTGAATGTACATTGATTGATATTGGTGAAATGATAACGGTTTTCAATGTTCAGCTTTCCGTCAAATGCATCTGTAATTTCTTTACGTTCAAAATAAACCGGGCTCCACACTTCTTTGATGGTATAATAACTTCCTTCTTTTTCATGATGCGGTCCAAGTATTCCATCTGCTGCACGGTCTTTATCCGTATCAAGCGAATCATGCAGATCCTTTCTTACAACTGCATTATCTGCAAAGTCCCAGAGAAAACCACCGGCACTTAACGGGTTATGCCACATTTTTTCCCAGTAATCTTCCAGGCCTGCACCATGGCCGCCATCAAACCATCCGTGAAGAAATTCGGTAGGCATTACAATCTCTTTCCCGTTTTCATAATTGCCGATTCCATAATTGTATTCACGGTAATGCTGTGTATCAAACCCTCCAAACAACGCCCATGGGTGAACAACGGGCCGTTGCTGGATATCATATTGCGTAAACAAACTGTCGAGGTCGAGATTATGTCCGCCTTCATTGCCATTGCTCCACATCACAATACTCGGGTGATTGGCATCATGCGTAATCATTTCCTTTACCAGTTTTGCACCCACTTCTGTATCATACTTGCCATGCCAGCCAGCCAATTCATCCATCACAAACAAACCAAGCGAATCACATACATCGAGAAAATGATCATCGGGAGGATAATGACTCATGCGCACAGCATTCATGTTCATGTCTTTTATGAGCTGCACATCTTCAATACTGTTTTGTTTGCTCATCGTTCTTCCCGTTTCCGGGCGGAAGGAATGACGGTTCACTCCTTTCATTTTCACTTTCACACCATTGACATAAATACCATCTCTTTGTTTTACTTCAACAGTGCGGAAGCCAAATTTTTGAGACACCGTATGAAGTGGTTTCCCATCTTTATAGATTGTAAAAACAGCTGTATACAGAACAGGAAATTCGGGTGACCAAAGTTTAATGTTATCAAAACGATTTAAAAAATTGAATTGAGCCTTATTTGCACGTTCAATATCAGATTCATTGAAATCATCAGATGCAAATAGTTCACCATCAGCTGTAAATATTTTAACATCAGCCTTATCAACTCCCCAATTACTATTTTTTATTATTGCAATAAAATTTCCATCTGCATTTGCATCAATCAAAACCTGTTTGATATGAACAGCAGGCAACACTTCCAACCATACCGGCCGGAAGATTCCACCAAAAATCCAGAAATCAGCTTTGCGCTCTGCTTCATTGACCGATTGATTGGATGAATGTTTTGAAACAGTTACTTCCAGCAAATTCTCCTTACCATACTTCAGCAGCTTTGTAATATCATATTTGAACGCATAAAAAGCACCTTGATGAATTTCACCTGCAGACCTGCCATTTACTTTTACCTCTGCATCAGTCATCACGCCTTCAAACACAAGATTGATTGCTTTGCCTTTCCAGTTTGCAGGAACATTAAAAGGATGCTTATATAATCCTTTTTCTTTTCCTCTTATACTGTCTTTTGCATAACCGTAATCAAATTTGCCAAATCCCTGTAACTCCCAGCAGGAAGGAACAGCAATCGTTGTCCATTTATTGGCATTCATTCCTCCGGTACACATAAAATCCCAGTTCACCGTTTGATCATTACCGGTGCCGGAGAGATACACTTTTTCTGTTTGCTGCGAATGAGAAAACAAAGGAGAAAAGAGAAACACGGAGACACAAAGAACACAGAGATGCACAAAGGATTTTCTTTGTGCTGCTTTATGCCTTTGTGACTTTGTGGTGAATAAACCAATCATAATTTTCCTGTTATTTTTTCCAGCTTCAACGATGAAGCCACTTTCTTTCCATTTACCCACACAGTCAATCCTTTTCCTTTCTTATATTTTGTACCGTCTTCATCCCAAATGATGGTAACGATTTTTCCGTGGTACAACACGTTGTCCAAACAAAACCATTTCCATTTATTGGCAGGAACCAAAGGCTTCACTTCAATGATATTATCTGCTCTCGGACGTAAACCAACCAACCCTGTTATCACTAAATCATTAAATGTTGAGTGATTGTAATAACGGCTGCGTTCTGCATCGCCCATCAGCCAGTAACCTGTTTTTTCATCAAGGTATTCACCTACATACGGACGGCCACGATAGTACATTGACTCAACATAGGTTTGCAGCTGTTTAAAGTAATTACTGTCAGCAACATAATTCTGATTGTAATTATTCAACAGGTTAGCCATTGCTGTAAGTGTTTGCGATGTTGCGAAAGGCCATACTGCCCCATCCCATTCGCAGGTGCCTGTACCATGTGTGCGGAACTGCGGATGACTTCTGTCGGCAGTAGTAATTCCAAATGGTGCAGAAAATGTTTTTGGATCAACAAGGTATTTCCATGCAACATTATAGTTACTGTCGGGCATATTGAAATACCAGGGAATAAAACCAATTTCTTCTTTCACATTTGCCAATGTATCGCCATGCTCTTTGAGCACTTCAAAAAAATTATCCTTACTGCTCCAGAGTGTTGACTGAACGAGTTGTTTAATGGAATCCGCTTTTTTATAGTACAACTGTGCGATATCAGCATTACCATTCATCTTTGCCAGGTTTGCAATAGCCACTGCATTGCCGAACATATAGGCATTAATGGAAGGTCTTGCATTCTTTTCTTTACGTCCGCCACTGATAGTTTCTTCCATTGCATCACGCACATCGTATTGCCAGAATAAACCACTTGCCGATTTCTTTTCCAGTTCCCAGTTTTTATAATCTTCTATAAGATCAGGCAATAAGCCAAGTACAAATTGTTTATCGCTGTTAACGAGATAACGATTGTAAATCGCATCCATACTCCAGCTACTGTAAAAACGAAGCCTTTTTAAAGGCTTCCCTTCATTACCTCTGTACCAGATGTTCAGGTTGTTATCCATATAGGTTTTATCGTGCAGCCATCTTGATTCATAGATATGATGCCCCAATGCACTGGCGATGAGATTGTATTTATCCGAATAACTCCGCTGTACCAGAAATTCCGTGAACACAAATCCTTTCTCTGTTTTCTTGATATGTTTACGTAATGTCCACCAGCGGAAATAAAACATCTCTTCAAAATTTTGCTGCGGACATTCAAACAACGGAATGTTTTGTTTCATCCAGTTCCATGCCTGAACGTTTGGAATGGCCTGTTCAATATTGGGCGTTTCCATTGTGTTGAAATAATCAATATAATGTTTGAACTGATCTTGTTTTAATACAAAAGGTTTTTGCTGCGCAGAAGAAGTTTGCCACAAAGCCACAAAGACAAAAAGAAGCACAAAGGATCTTACAAGCTTTCTGCTGCACGTTTCACTTAAAAGCATACCATTTAACTGTATATTTTTTTTCTTGCTCATCCTTTTAATCCTATAAATCGTGGTTCAGACTTTTTACTGAATGAATAAAATAAACCGCTTCCTTCGCCTTTCCATTTGCATTCGGCAAATCATAATCCTGGTCGGTTGGTGTATCTGCATTCGGGAAACGACGCACTTCACCTGTTCTGAACGACAAACGTTCTACTGATTCAACCGGTTGAAAGAATACGTTCAGGTTCGGTTTACCGTTATTGATCGTAACAGTATAAAAACGTGTTGTGGTATTTACTTCTATTTTGAAATTGAGTTGTTCTCCTGCATTGTATTTTCCAAGGCTTTTGTTGCGGTAACCTTGCTTGGTTAAAATACTTCCTGTTGAATCAAGCATGATGCGGAGTGTGGCCATGCCTTTTTTATCCAGCAATTCAATTTCTAAGCTGCCGGTGTTTGTTTGATTGGCGGTAACAGCAAACTCAATCACCACATTTTTCGATTCGGGGAAGATTCTTTCTGCTTTTGCATAATCAAACGGATCGCTGTCGTGCAGGGCCAATACTTTTTGATTATTGTATTGCTCAACAACCGTTCTGCACCAAAGCGGACTATACAGATTCCATTCGTTCAGTTCTCTTCCTGCCGGCAGGTTGTTGAACAGATCGTTAACAGGTGTAGTTACTTTTTGTTTTACCGGAACGGCTATCCTGCTCACCCACATATCTTCTTTGTTCATGCTGTACGTCACCCACATATTTCCATCAGCAGGTTTGCCATCCATTTCCTGGATGCCCCGAACATATTGTGGCCCGTAACTTTTATAAGCACCGCCATAGCGCAAGGATGTAATTTCACCGTTTACTAAAAGGAGATTTTTATAATTCAATCCATCATCACTGATGCTGATTGCAAGCGGCCAGCGAAACTCAGATGGATTGTACACCGTTGCATATTTCCCGTCACTTGTACGTTGTCCCCAAATCTTTGCATTGGCATTCACGAACCCGGGTGCTCTTGTTGGATTGTACTGCCAGGTTTTCCCTTCATCTTTGCTGATACTGGTTAAGGCGTATTTCCAGAGAGCAACTACATTGCCATTAGGCAAATGATAATAGTTGAATGCTTTAAAATCTTTTTGTAAAGGAATCAACGGATCGTTACGATCAGCTTCTTCTACCGTTTGCATCATCAATAAAGGAGTGCTGAGAATTTCTTCGCAAGCTGCCACAAAGCCTTTGTCTTTTGATGATTTGTAAAACGGATACGCTGAATTCTTTTCGTTGAAGGAATGATTATAACGCAGGAAACAGATGGGCCCGAAACTGCCATCTGCTTTTATTTCACGAATCACACGGCCAATGCCATTCCCATCATTCGGATCATCTTTTTGGCCTAACACAATTCCATAAAATGCCAGTGCAAACAAGCGCTTTGATTTGGACGTATAAAAACCCATCCGCTGATGCATCACCGCATACGCATTCTTTGCAGTATCTGTTTTACCGGGCTTTACAAAACCATCGGGCACTTTGTATGGCGGAAAGATCACAACAGGATTGCTCCATCTGTAACCATCTTTTGATGTTTGCAACAATGTTTGACCGGGTGGAATATGTTCACCAACAGGATCACTTAAATACTCTAAATAGAAAGTATTGTTCCAGTACGCAAGCATGGGTGCATGATTATACGTCCATGATGTGGCACCTGTATCTGCACGGTTGGCACGCATGGTTTGAATATTGTGCGTTCCAACTGCAGGTGATAATTGCCCGTGATGATAATCTACATTCGACAATGTACTGCCTGTGTAATGAACAGTATCCTGTGCATGTGCACCTGCCGATAATAGTAACAGTATATAAACGATTCTCTTCATGTTCTTTATTCAATTAAAACTCTTCAACAACAGGTTTACCTTCCATCCATGCAGTCATGTTTAATACAAGGTAATTCCAATTTTGAAATCCTTTATTTAAAAGTGGTTCGCCTGTTTCAGGTTCATAGTATTCATGCAGTGCTCCATTCTTCTCAAAATCCTTTCCAAACAGGGTAATGGTTTTTGTTGCTAGTTCTTTTGCTTCTTTTGAATAACCATATTTAACCAACCCTTTAAACACCATATAGTTTGAAATCCCCCAAACAGGGCCTCTCCAGTTTGACGGATTTGCACTTGCCCGTAAACTGTACATTTTCTCCATCTTTGAAAGAGTGCGTACACCTGCTGAACAGTTAAATGTTTTTGAATTGAGAAAATGTTCTTTCACAATGCGATCTGCCTGTGCAGGCGTGGCAATGCCGCACCACAAAGGCATAAAGCCTGTCCATACTTCAATGCGCTGAATCAAACAATCATAATCACGGGGATAACCGCTGTGAATATCAAATGTGCGGCCCAATGTGCTGTCGGGATTTTCTTTTACCGGTCTTAAGTTGATATCCACGCTGTAAAAAAATCCGTCACGTTCATCCCAGCAGTTTTTCTGAATGGCATTTTTCAAATCAGCAGCATCCTGTTCAAATTCTTTTCCAACTTCAGGGATATGCAATTGGCTGGCTAAGTAAACCATTGCCAGCATTTCCTTATACATTAAACAGTTGAGATAAATCGATGCGGAACTTTTTGCCGGTCTGTAAAATGTGGCCGGATCATTATCCACGCCAATCGCCACATCGCTCTGCCAGAAAAATAAGCCGGTTGCTTTATTCCTGTGATGAGCTTTGTAGTTGTTCACAAAGGCCTGCAGGTGAAAAAAAATTTCTTTCAGCCATTGTGCATCGCCGCCATTTTGTTTGGTGATGAATGCAGCATGTTGCGCAAGCACCGGCTTGTGCATGTTAACGTTATAAATATTTTCAGGACGGATATCCCGTGGTTTTGAATCGGCCCAGATGACAATAGGGATATAACCATCCCAGTTTCCGTATTGTAAAAAATTGAGTACACAACCCTGTTCGTACTGAACAGCTTCCTGCCTGTCTTTTGCATTGCCCACATCAGAAAGTATCTGGCGCAAGGCAATATTACTCAGCCATGAATCCCAATCCCACAATACATTATCATATTGATTACTTCCCGGAGTAAGAAAAGGATAAACCAATGATCCGCTTCCTTTGCGGTACATCAATTTGTAATCCTTGTAAATATTTTCTTTAATTACAGCAGAGAAATGTTTTAATGAATCAGTATTCTGACTGCCTGCTGATAAACCCAGCAGCAGTACTACAATCATTAAAAAATGTTTCCTTTTTATCATTGTGTGCGGTTATAGCATAAATGATCTGTGCCTTTATTTCATTACAGCTGTTTTCAGCTTTTTAATCACCTTTTTCTTTACCGGTACAATCGTTCCGTGTTTATGTCCTTCCGGAACTTTTACACTTGTTGTTACATTTTCAAACGTTAGAAAATCTTTTGTTGCAACTGCTTCATAAATTTTCTTACGGTACGAATCATAATAGATCAGCCATTCATCTTTCAGTTTTACCACCGAAGGGCCTTCGGTGAAATTATCGGAGAATGGTTTTGAAATATTTGTCCAGGGACCAAGCGGCGTTGTACCGAAAGCTACTTTAATATTCCGCTCAGGTCTTGTATTATCTTTCAGCACCAGTACATAATCATCTTTTTTGCGTTTTACAATCACCGCATCAATCACACTGAACTTCGGATCAAGAAACAGTTTAGTTTCCGTGTAATCCTTGAAATTTTTCGTGGTGGTAAAATAAAGACGGTGATTATTATTTTCATCCTCAACCCCTTTTTCAAACCTCCCCGGTAAACAGCTTGCCCATACAATTATATACTCCTGTTTTTCATCATCATAAAATATTTCCGGTGCCCATACATTTACAACATTTGATTTTACAGGCTCAACTTTAGATTCAAAGGGATTAAACATCATAACAGCCATATAACCGATGTTTTCCCAATGCAATAAATCCCGGCTGCTTGCATGTCCAAAACCATTTCCTCCCCGCCATTCCGTTGTCCAAACCAAATGAAAAACTCCATCAGGTCCTTGAATCATTGATGGATCTCTCATTATTTTATCAGCGCCTACAGTTGGTCTTAAGAAGACCGTATCAAAATCTGTCCAGTGCTTACCATCATAACTGTACAGCATTCGCAAACCTGCGTCAGCAGGTTCATGAAAAGATGTAAACAGGTATGCTTTGTTTGAACAGGAAACAAGTAAGATGAGTACTGAGCAATGAATAATGAGTAACTTCAGACGCATACTTCTTATTTTTCAAGAATTAATACCCAATCATTTCCATCTTTCAATTCGCCCGGCGGATCAAAATCATTTGTACCTTTTTTATAACCTGCAACCGGCTGCCGTTTACCTGTAGCGGGACTAAACCAGTTTGCTTTTGATGCTGCAAACTTCAATTTCGATAAATCAATTTTAAAATTTCTTCCATTGTACACATAAAACAAGGCGTAGTCTTTGCCGCTTGTTGCAGCAACACGATTGTACCGTTCGCCGCTATCAACGACCAACTCCTGTGCAGGCACACGATCAAAATAAGGTTTCCCCAACATGAGTTTTTTAAGATACATCATTTGAGTGGCTCCGGGTGAATGAACCGTTTGTTTCCAGCTTGCAGACACACCATAGTTTGCAGTCCAGTCGCCCATTTTATTAAACTGCATCGTTGCATTTTCGCCATAAGTAAATCCGGCACCACCTGCAAATACACTCCAGTAAGCATACCTGCGCAGATCTGCATCCTTCCAGCGTGGCTGTGTACTATCATGCAATCCATGCGGAATATTTTCATAAGAAGGTTCACCATCCAGTGTTGGCTTCACCGGTTTCAGTTTGTAATCCGCATTAATGAACTTCCAGTTGTCTTCGCCGTAATGATTTGTTTCATTACTGCTGGTATCCTGTGCATAATCTTTATGCCCACTTTGAAACATATTGAAATCAAGCCATGCTTCATGATGAAACCAATCGCTGGATGAAGTTCTTCCACGTGGATGATACGTCACTAAATGTTTCGAATCATATTTCTTCAGTATTGTACCAATTACTTTCCATACATCCATCCCGTCAGTGCCCTTTACATCGCCTCCATTCAGCCAGATGATATTGCTTTTATTTTTGTACCGTGTTGCCAAAAACTCTGCATAGGCTTCGCCCTGCTGTACATTTACCTTTCCGCCTTTTACATTGCTGCCCCATACAGGAACCATTGCCATGTAAATACCACGCTTCGCTGCTTCATTTACAATAAAATCAACATGATCCCAGTAGTCATAAGCTGCTGTATCGGCAAAATTGCTGCCCTGCGTAATATTAGGTTTTGATACATCTTCATTGATCAATGCATAATCACCATACACATTCCTGGTATTGTTCATATCGTGCAGCACCATTACCTGTACCACATTGAACCCCTGTTGCTTTCTTGTTTCGAGATATTGTACTGCATCTTCACGATTGCATTTTACAAATAAGAGCCAACCTGTATCACCAATCCAGAAAAAAGGTTTACCATCTGCTGTTTGAAAAAATCGTTTGTTGGCAGAAATTTTCAACTGTTGCACCTGCGCATCAGCAAACAATGAAAGCAGTACAAATAATATTGTCAATCTGTTCTTCATCTGTTATCTTCTTTCAATTTTTCCGGTAACCGTGTTATAAATAATACTGTTCTTCCCATTGCTCAGTACGTACTCATTCGCATTGGTTGATGCAACAGGTTTCATACCAACTGCAGCTTTTACTATTTCTGCGTCAATGGTTTCGGGCAATACAGACAAACTGCCGCCAGCCATAAATGCAGCTATACCGAATTCAGGGTAACTGTCGCCACTGTACACTACTGCTTTATCCGGAAACTTTGTTCTGTATTCTTTCACGGCTCTGTACACCTGTTCGAAGCTTGTTTTCTTTGGTTTCAATAAACGGGCATGCTGACGGGGAGCAAGATTTTGCCCTCCCTTTGGTGCGTAAGCAGTTCCATCGGCCTGGTAATGCCAGTAACGGATATCAATCAAATCAACAATGGCTGCATAAGCCGGTATGTTTAAAACAGAATCCTGCACATCTTTCGTTACACTTAAACCAATGATAGGATGTTTTCCTGTTTCTTTTTCCCACTCACGAATGACATCGAGCCAGAATTTTACAAAATGTGTCGGACCGGTAAACTCTTCACCAATCAATTGTATAACTCCGTTATTGTCTTTGAAATTATTCAGGCATTGACGAATGTATTTTTTGTTGAGTTCTCTTCTTACCGGGTTGGAGATATCATAAAACTGTTCGGCATAGAAAATACGTTTGTCGCCTGCATAATTCACAGGTTCAACAAATCCTGTGTTATTAATATTGTTTGCTGTTCGCCAGGGAAAATCAGCATAATGTGCACCGGCTTCAATAATATTATGCTGAAAGTAATTCTGATGTACGAGTAATAATCCGTTCTGATCAGCCAGATCAGCAAACTGTTTTAAACGACTCCAGTAAAATAAATTAAACTTAGTTAAATCATATTTACTCAAACCATCCCATGCTGTTTCTTTACCGCTTCTTGCATAAGGTAATTCATAAAACGGCGGCCATACTTCACCGTCCATTCTGCGGATGCGTTCATGATCATCTCTTCTGCGATCATACCACAACCCATAGTTATGTTCGATGCCGATGGTGTTTGTTGCTTTCATTTCAGCAATAACATCAGGAAGATTATCGGTTAATCCTTTACCGCTGCGACCGGGAACAAAACGGGTGATATGAGCTTTTGCCTGTTGAATATCTTTACCCTGCACACCACCGTTCCACCATTGCACATTTTGCCGTTTACCTGTAAGCAATTGATCTCCCCGCACCAATACACCGCTCCTGATTTTTAATGCAGGTGCAAATACCGGAACACCTGGCTTTTGTATACCGATCTGATCAATTGTTTTAACACCCGCAAATTCAGTTGGAATTTTATTTCGGGCAGATGCCTGCGCAATCCATTCTTTTAATAGTATTCTTGGCTTTAAAGCTTCTTTAGTTAATTCCTGTGCAACTTCAATTGACGGGCTGCTGCTTGCTTCCGTTGGTTGATCCATTATCTGCGCCTGCTGATCAACATTTTTATTTAAGCGCTCATGCAACTGTGCATAGTATAAACTCCTTGGTGTGATGGAATTGTTTGATTCGTTCCAGTAACCATCGCCTGCAAACTGGCTCCAGCTGCCGAAGGCCCAGTTTTGTGCAGTGGGCGGTTTGTAACAATCAATACGTGCTGCGCTACAGTTCCAGAACAAACTGTTCGCAGCACTCCAGCCTGCACCATTTGCATCCTGGCCACGATTACCGAAGCGTAATGCATTGCCATCCACATTTACTACATCAAACAACACGCCGCTTACCCAGCTATCGATAGCACCACTGAAACTGTAAGGAAGAATTGACTCGCATTGTACAAATGCATTTGGACCGGGTGCACAAAAACCAACAGCAAAATCATGATAGCCATTCTCGGCATAGCAACGTTGAAACAAAGTTTGCTGACCTGTGGTTAAAAATGTATAACGACGTTGTCCGCCAATTTCAGAAACGGGAGACAATGAAATACAATCTTCAACAGTAATGCGTTTGGATGTTTCAAGCACACTTACTGCACTGCCTGCAAAATGTTGAAATTTAATTTGCCGAACCCAGCAGTCTTTTGCATTTTCAACATTGATGGCGTTCCAGCGATGATCTTCATCCTTTAAATTTGTTTTATCATAAGAGGAAATCAAACTGATATTTTCAATGCCGCAATTTGCAATCCTGCCCTTATCATTATAAAATGTAACAGTACCTCCACCATAAGTTGAATCTAATGCAGTGGTAAGCGGAGCATCAATTGTAATGATGTTACCCTCAATCTTTGTAATGGTTCTGTCGAAAAATAAATCTCTGTCTCCCGGTTTCCATCCCAAAGCTGAAATACCGCCGCCAAATATATCAGTGCCTAAAGTTGTAATCCATTTTTGAGTAGATGGCCGGCGAATGGTAATTGTATTAAGCAGATCCCTTCCTGTAAAATCAATTGCGACTTTAAATGTTGTTGCGTTTACGGGCACATAAGGATCAATAATCTTTATATCATTTTGTCCAACCTGCACTTTTTCATTCGTACCGGTAATCTTTATCAATGCAAGGCGTCCTGTTCCTGCGCCAATGATGGTCGTTGCATTTATTCCACTGCCCCGCAACACTACACCAGATGCCGTGATGCGTAACTGTCCAAACACTTCATAGCTTCCCTTCTGCAGCAACACAGCTCCACGAAAACCATTTGCATCTGCCGGTAACGAAGCCACATAATCCAACGCTGACTGAATCCGCAATGTAGCATCACCTGCTTTTACAGGCACCACCACCTTCACAGCAACAGTTGGTATTGCCTGTTCGGATGCTTTGTAACCGCAATAAGAATAATCGGGAATACGGTTGCCAAGCTGATCGGGACTATAAACTAATTTCCCTTTGTCACTGTATAAAGGAGGAACAGGCTTTACCTGCTTTTGCGCAGGTAAAGCCTGTTGTATAAATAAGCTTATGATGAAACAAAGAAATCGGTATGCTCTTTTAGTATTCACTGTTTTCCGGTTGAATTTAAATACACGCTAAAGTTACTGTTAAGCCATTACTTGCTAAAAGATACAAAACAGAACTTTATAACCGGTGTTGATTATTTTTTCAGCACTGGTTTCACATTCTTAATGTCCACTACACTGTTGAGATAGTTTTCAATATTGCTGTATCCATTCTTTGCTATTTTACCGGCGTCGGCAGCATTTTTCGGGTTTAAACCATTTTTCATTTCGTATGCATCAGGAATACCGTCATTATCTGTATCGGTGTAAGGCGTTCCTTTATATTCAGGATAACCGCCTACTTGTGAAGGATCTGTAATAATACCGATCTTGTATGAATCGATGGGCATACGGCGGTGTTTGAATTGTGTTTCGGGCAACTTCACATTTGGGTCAAATTCAATTTTCCCTGTTGTTACCTGTTTCACAATTCTTGTATCAACTGCATCACGTTTCGGTAAAGTTGCACCCGCATTTGCCAACACATATTTCCTTGCTTCTTCAGCAGATAGAATTGTGATCGGCACCATTGGTAATGGCTTGTTTACTTTAATATGATCTTTGTATTCGCCCACACCTTTTTCTTCTTCGATCTGCACACCACCATTCCAGTTGTCTTTTGTTACTTCGGGATAACCCTCTACAGTGTTTCCGTTTACATAAGCACGGCCATAATATTTGTCTTTGAGTTTGCTTCTGCCACTTTCAGGTTTCAGAATACGATAAGCGATGGACGTTTTAGGAGTAGCAGGGCCCGGTTTAAAATAATTATTAATGATATTATATTGTGCACGGTAATCGCCACCATCAATACTGCGATGCACCCAGTTATAAACTACGTTATTTGCAAAGTTGAAAATACCATTCCAGCCCACAGATGGATTCCGACCGGCATTGTTGGCCCACAGGTTACGCATAAATGTACAATTTTCACCACCCAATGTGCTGCCAAACGCATGGTTCCATGTATCGAGTGCTTCGCCAAAAATTGAATTCTGAATGGTAATATTTACGGTTCCGAATTTGTCTTCAATTTTACCGGTACTATCGTTATACATATGGCGGTACATACTCATGTTTTCATCTAATCCCCATGTTGCACTAACATGATCAATCATGATATTACCAATCGGGTTACCTCCAATGGCATCATCCCTGCGCCCAACCCATGTTTCACCACGGCGGAAACGCATGTAACGGATGATGACATCATGTGTATTGAGCCACACACTTTCACCTGCAATACATACCCCATCACCCGGAGCCGTTTGCCCTGCAATGGTAATATAAGGAGCACGTATCATCAACGGAGTTTTTAAACGAATGATACCTGCTACATTAAATACCACAATTCTTGCACCACCCTGTTCACAAGCCCAACGTAAACTACCGGGGCCATCATCGTTCAAATTTGTTACAACAAACACTTTACCACCACGGCCACCAAAGCTGTACTTACCGCCACCTTCAGCACCGGGAAATGCCGGAATATCTGATTGCGGTAATTCATCATAACGTGAAGCCCATGGAATATAAGGTTTCCCTTCTTTTGCTTCTTTTTGAATGATGGGCCAGGCAACCTTCCATGCAGAATCGGAATGAGCATTGGCAGCACGCATCAATGAATCAGAAGCTTGCTGAACATCCTTAGGAATTTCAGGATACTGTGCAAATGCATGAAGAATAGAAAAAAAACATACCGCCGTTAAAACCAAATTTTTTCTTATTGATATCATAACTTTTAATTTACTGATTGTTAGACGTTATAATGGCAGCAAACATGTTCTATGGGTAAAAAAAGAAAGAGAAGATTGGGTGATCTTCTCTTTCTGGTGTTATTGTTGTTTTTATTGTCTTGCATTGAATGTACCGGCGGCACCACTGTAATCATTCCACCCGTTGTTTTGTAACAACCATGGATTGAGTGATAATACGGTTGAAGTTAAACCAAACAGGTAATAGTTAGGCCTGAAGTTAATGTTAACAGCTGTTCCTGAAATATTATCCATTGGTTTATCTGTTCCACGTACAACAATATTATTATCAAAAAACGTTTTAAGATTATTTAACTGAGTCGCAAAATCAGATGCATCAGGATCTACTGAAATTCCTGTACGTGCTGCTGTTAAAGGATCTGTAGCACTTGCTGCAGTTGTTTTAAACTGCCAATATCTACCGTTACGTGCTGTTCCGTTTAAAGGTGTAACACCTAATTTGGTACAGGTATTTCCAGAAGATGCATCATCAGCGTACAACATCCAGCGTTGCAGATCCCAGAAACGTTTTCCTTCGTAAGCAAGTTCCACTCTCCTTTCATACAAACATGCTTCAATAGCTGCATATTTATCTGCCGGAGTTCCTATACCATAACTGTTTGCAGCAGGTATTCCTACACGTGCACGGATTTTGCCCAAGTATGTAACAGCGTTTGCAATATCTCCCTTCGCAGCATAACATTCGGCAATGTTTAGTAATAATTCTGCATAACGGTATTCAAAAATATCAGTACCGGAAAAAGCAAGACCGGTAATTGTACTGGAGCCGGTTGGGTTTGTCATTTTACGAACAACGGCCGGGCTGATTACCTGGTTATTATCGCTATAAGCAATTTTATTACCGGTATAAATCCACCTGTATAACCACACCACATCAGCAGTCGCTTCTTTTGTTGGCCATTTCATACCTGAAAAAGCAAATGTGCGGTAAAAACGGGGATCCCTGTTTAAGAAAAACCGTGCTGAATCATACCCATTTGCAATGGTGGGTCTAGTACCATTTGCTAATGGAAACAGGTCAATCATTTCTTTTGGCGCTGAGATACCTCCAGCTCCGGTTTGTATTGAAACACGGATTGTTCTTTCCCATCCACTGTTTTCTATACCTGAAGCTGCATTAGAATTAGACAACATGCGAACCATAATTGCTTCTTTATTAAATGCATTGTCATTTACAGACCACATTTCTGCCCAGTTTTTTGCAGTAGTACCATATAAACCATTACCTGCTGCAGTTAAAGCAGTTTCGGCAGCAAGCCCTGCATCCAATGCTTTTTGCCAACGTGCATTTCCTGTATTATCCCAATCAGTATTAAATAACGGACTTGCATACGTTAATAATACACGGCTCTTCATGGCCAATGCAGCTCCTTTAGTAAAACGACCATAATCAGTAGAAGCCCATGTTGCAGGCAAGAGAGCAGCAGCCGAATCAAAATCTGCAACAATTTGATTTACTACTTCAGTTACAGAAGCACGGGGAATTTTTATGCTGGAATCAGTGGCAGATGCATTTTGAACTTTTAATACAATGGGCACACCACCATGAACCCTTAACAAATCAAAATATTGTAATCCTCTTAAGAAAAACGCCTGACCTTTTGCCTGATTTTTAAACCCGGAAGTAAGAGTACTGCCTACCGGCTGGTCAACTTTTTCCAATAAATAATTGCAATTACGGATGCGTGTATAAGAAATATTGGAAGGGTTTGCTCCTAAAGCTGTTCCAAAATAAGCATCTCCATTTACTGCATCAACCAACGTTTTCTGCGGATTGGTATAATCTGTAACAGTTCCACCAATTTCTTCAGTAGCATTTGACCTGTTTTGATTATAAAGACCAACAACTGAAAGCAGAGGAGATTTATACGCAGAGAAATAGTCGTAGTACATCCTGTCGATATACCACTTTGTTAATACCTCATTACCAAACATTGTTGTATCATACTTATCAATGCTTTTGATGTCTTCCAGGAATTGTTTTTTGCAGCTTGTTGCAAGCGAAATGGCTATCAACAATATTCCTGCTATTTTTATCTTTTTCATATCTTTTATCTTAATAAAAGTTAATGTTTTAAATGTTAGAATGTGGCATTTATACCAAGTGCCCATGTACGCAATGTAGGATAAGACACTTTGGGGTCATCGAACATATTACGGTACTTGTCAGGGTATGGGTTATGAAAATCCCAAAGATTAAAGCCTGCCAGGCTAAACCGCAAAGCTTCCATGTGCATTTTTGAAGTTATTTTCTTTGGCAAGCTATACGCAACTGATAAACTGCGTACAAAACTTCTGAAGCTGGAAATTTTCCAGAAATCGGAGTTTTGATTATTATAATCATACTGAGCTACATTCGGCCATTTACCATTTGGATTGTCTGTAGAATCATACATATCGTTCAGGTATGATTCCTTAGCCCAGAACATTTGACTTGAACTTGTTGATTGTTTTATATAATCAACACTGGTAAATCCACCCCATGAAGTAGCAATTTGTGTATTCAGGCTAATTGATTTCCATGATAAATTAATGTTCGTTACAATGCCATAGTTACTGTTACGTTTTGACAATACAGTATAATCTTGCTCTGCCAAAATTTTGCCATTAGGCCCTGCAATTGTTTTCTTATTTGCGTCTAAAGCTCCTGCAAGGTCAACGTAAGCCAGCATTCCCTTTTTTAATCCGGCTTTTGTAGTAATACCCAGGTATTCCGGAGTTGTACCGGCTGCTGTTGCATATGCAGATAAATAACTCCAGTAAGCATCAATATCAGCATCTGTACGCAACATTCCATCTCCACTTGAAGTATTTTTCCAGGTAGTGAAACCATATGTCGGGCGATTAGTTGAAGAGCCAACCTGTTCTTTAATAAGTGATGGATAGTTAAATGCAACATCGTACCACTTGGTGATCTCGTTATCACTTCTTCCAAAGTTGATTCCCACACTATACCCAAAATTCTTTACTTTATCTCTCCATGTTAAGCTGTATTCAGAACCCCATGCTTTTACATTTCCATAATTCTGTTCAGCAAATCCACCACCTACAGTAACAGGAACACCTACCATACTTGCCATAGTCATCAATAAACCACGGTTATTATCCAGGTACCTGTCATAAGTAAACGTAAGTCTGCTGTTAAGAAGTGCAATATCAAATCCTATATTCTTTTTAATATCAGTATCCCACATTAAATCAGGATTTGGAGCAGCATCGGGAGTTAAAGCTGGTCCTATTGCGCCACCATTGCTGCCAAAAGTAAATGCTTTGTCAGCAGCGTAGCTCATAGTCTGCATCCAACGCCATGCCTTCACATTGTCTTTACCGGTTTTAGCAACAGACCCACGAATTTTCAGGAAATTCACCCAGTCCAGTTGTTTTGGAAACCATTTTTCGCTGCTGATTACCCAACCGGCAGAAACGCCAGGGAAGAAACCCCAATAATGATCAGGTGAAAACTTAGTTGATGCATCTTCACGGAAAGCAAACTGTACCATATATTTCCCGTCGTAGTCATAATCAAGGCGACCCAGGTAACCTAAACTTCCAAAGTCTGTTTTGAACACAAATGAATTGGAAACATTCAATGTACCGGCAGAAGGTGATGAACCATTAAATGCGCCATAATTTGGATTATCATAAATCTGGAAATTCTTTACGTAGTTCTGAATTCCTTTTTCAACAGATACCATTGCAGAAATGCTGTGCAAACCAAATTTCCTGTCGTAATTCACAAAGAAGTTCCCTTGTTGAACTTTTCCCATTACATCAGAAAAGCGCACAGTTGAACGGTTATTATTCAGCGCTGTAAACCAAAGGGCTGCAGAGTCTTTATATAAATGTAATCCTGTGGTATTCGTATTTTTTTGTATTGAAAGGATTACACCAAGCATAGCCTGGTCTGAATTAGAAATAGAATAGTTATAGCCGTAAGTTGCTTTCAATGAAAGGCCCTTCACATAAGGAACTTCATAATTCAGTGATAAGCTGGTACTGTAACTGTTGTTATCATCCCTGGTATAAGATCCGTTATTTAACATGGCAAAATAGTTCCAGCCGGAAATATTATTCTGACCAACAGGAGTTGTATTTGCTCTGAAAGTACCTAATGCAGGTGAGGTATAATTCGTAACACCGCTCACTGAATATTGCCAGGGAATGTATTTCGGCATATGCAGTAAAGCAACATAATCAGTCTGTTCTGATCCGCTGGTATAAGAACCATCGTTAACAGAAGTTTTTGTAAATGATTTTTCAATTTTAGCATTGTTGACACCTAATGTAGCTGAGAATTTTAAACCGTTTGCTACTTTAACATCAATACCACTTCTGAACGACCATTTTTTATAATCCTGTGATCCCAAATTTGGTTTCTGGGTATAAAAACTTGCACCGGCGAAATAGGTTGCTCTTTCGGCCCCACCGCTTACATCAATTGAATGCTGCATTGCTCCACCAGCACTCCAGGCCTCTTTCAGCCAGTCATAATTTAAAGTCTTTAAAGATTCCAGTTCATTATTATCAAACATATTAGAAGCTGTCCAACCAGCTGAACGGCCATACCTGTTTGTAAATATTCCATACTCGTAAGCCGACATCATTTTACCATGGCTTACAGCATCATTCATTTCAAATTTACCGGAATAGGAAATTTTTGGTGCCCCAATCTTTCCTCTTTTTGTTTTTACAATGATTGCTCCCTGAGAGGCACGTGACCCATAAATAGCGGCAGAAGCATCTCTTAATACTGTAATACTCTCAACCTGTGAAGGATCAAGGTTATTAAACTGTTCTAAAGTTGGCAGCCCTGTATTTGGGTCTAACTGAATAATATCATCAATAACCACTAATGGAACCTGGCTATTACCATCTTTACTATATCCAAAGTTCTGACGAATGCTTAAAGTGGCATTTTCGCCGGGCCGCTGACTACCGCCGGAAACGTTTAATCCGGGAATCTGGCCTTTCAGAGCTTCAGCTAAGTTACTTACAGGAAGCTCGGCAATTTTAGGCATATCAATTGTAGCCATAGAACCAGTTGTTTTTCTTTTCAACTGTGTACCATAACCAATCACCACAACTTCATTCAGATCTGCTCCAGAACTCTCAAGCTGAATGCTGAGGTCTCCGGTTCCCACTTTTGTTTCGTACACTTTGTATCCAACATACGTTATGCTGATAACCGACTCCGAAGACGGAGCTTTAATTGTAAACGTACCATTGGCATCTGACACTGCAGAAGCGCCACCATTTTTCACTTTAATGGTTGCACCGGCTAATGGTAAAGAAGTCTTACTATCTGTAATTTTACCCTTTACAGTTACCTGCTGGGCAAACACATTCAGAGAAACTGTAAGTGCAAAGATTACCTGTAGTAGTGCAAGCAGTCGTTTTAGTTTCATACTCTGTATTTTTTTATTTATGAATCCGGGTTTACTAATTTGAAATATTTGATCAGTTACCATTTACTAACCGTTTTGTTTTTTTGCATTGATTCGTTTCTGCCACTCCTCTCCTTCCTTCTTCATATCATAACCGGCGGCTGATAAATAATTATTGATGCGGCCTTTATACTTTCCGAAAACCGCATGCTTCTTATCTGAAGAACCTTCATCCATTGCCAGTTCCCTTGCTTCTTTCAGCCATCCGTAAATCTTCGTCTTTTGTTCTGCGGTTAAAGTAAGAATCATATCCTGGTAAGCGGCATATGTGATCGGTAAAATGCGGTAAGTCATGCCGTCTTTAATCAATTCAATCTGGTCATCTGACAAACTCTCCCTTAAATGAGCTAAAAACCGGTCATGAAGCTGCAAGAGCTGTGCAGATTTTTTTTCCTCTTCTTTTTTTATCTGTGCAGCCGACTCTTCAGATGACAGCGATTGCTTCTTTATTTCGTCAGTTGCCTTTTTTGCATGCTCATGAATCGTATTCAACTCTGCGTACTGATTAACCAGTTCTGCCAATACCTTTTTATACTTAACCGAATCTGTAAGAGACAACGTATTAACGATTTTTGCCGAACGCTCAGTAATAACCTTGAGATATTGCTCCTGCTGCGGATTGCTTTGCTGGGCATACCCATGAAAACCGAAAAATAAAGTGATAATGATAAACCAAGCCTTTGTAAACGAAAAAACGGCGGGGATCAGACCCGCAATATTTGAGGAGTAAGTTTGTACTTTATAAGCTGGCAAACGTCTTTTCATTCTACAGCATTTAATCGTTAGAAAATGAATGATTTTTAAGCAGTAATCACATCATTTATTCCGAATTAAAGGTACATGTGCCCCCAACCCTTAACAATGTAAGGTTTTGCTGTAATGATGGAACATTTTACTATTCTGTTAAAATTTACGCAATCGTTCCCGAAAGGTTTTTTTGCAGCTTATTCAGCTGTTTTCAGCGAAATCTGCGCACCTTTCAAACCAGTCGATTTAGCCATTACTGTAATATTTCCCTTTTTTCGGGAAGATTGAACAATCACTAAAGCAAGGCCTTTCCATACGTTTCGCTGCCTGTTTTTCAGCGAAACGGTATCTGCCTGGAATCCATTGTCAGTTCCTGCAATAATTCCCGGGCCGGTTATTGAAAATTGAATGAGATTATCGGCATATGGAACAAGGTTTCCGTCTTTATCCAGAATTCTTGCCGTAATAAACGAGAGGTCCTTACCGTTTGACCGGAGTTTTGCCCTGTCTGCAATCAATTCAATCCTGTGAGGTTTGCCAGCCGTCTTTACTGTTCTTGTAAGAACTGTATTCCCGCTTTTCCTGGAAATTGCCTTCAATACACCAGCCTCAAACGGAACACGCCACATAACATGCAGCGAATTGTTTTCTTTTTTCTTTACACCCAGCGATTTACCATTGAGAAATAATTCCACTTCATCGGCATTGTTATAATAAGCCCATACATCCACGGTTTCTCCAGGTTGCCAGTTCCAGTGCGGAAATAAATGAAGAACAGGTTTGGCAGACCACTCACTCTGGTACATATAATACACATCTTTCGGAAAGCCAGCCAAGTCAATTACTCCGAAATAACTGCTTCTAGCCGGAAAAGGATAAGGAGTAGGCTCACCCAGATAATCAAATCCGCTCCAAACAAATACACTGGCAATATGCGGATTGTTTTTTACCGCCAGCCATGATTTCTCATGCGTATTTCCCCAGTAAGCAAATGTGTTATCATAAGCAGCACAGGTAAAATCGGCATTACCACCGGTGAAATTTTTCTGCTCTTTAAAGTTGGGTGGCCAGATGCGCACAGAATCTCCCGGGTATTGATAAACTCCTCTTGTTTCTAATGCTGATGCAGTTTCTGTTGCCAGGAATTTTTTCCCGGGAAACCGTTTCGGCAATTCAGTATAATCATAATCCTTGTAATTAAAGCCAAGTACATCCAGGTTGCCTGCCTTTGTAATAAAATTCTTCTCAGGAAGGGTTTCGGTAAGTGCTGATGTTACGGGCCTGGTTGTATCCAGTGCCTTTACAATATCAACTAACCTTTTTGCAATAACAGTTCCGGTACTGTCGAACTGCTCCCCGATTTCATTCCCGATACTCCACATAAAAACGGAAGGATGATTCCTGTCACGCAGGATCATAGCCTGCAGATCCCGTTCATGCCATTCTTCAAACTCAAGATGATAATCGAATTTGTTTTTCTTTTTCTTCCACATATCAAACGCTTCAACCATCACAAGAAATCCCATTTCATCGCAGAGGTCAAGCATTGCTGAAGCCGGAGGATTATGTGAAAAACGAATGGCATTACAGCCCATTTCTTTTAAAATAGTCAGCTGTCTTTTGGCTGCCGTTTTATTGAACGCTGCACCTATTGCACCCAGATCGTGATGCATACATACACCATGAATTTTTAAAGGTTGCTTGTTGAGAAAGAATCCTTTTTCACTGTCGAAATAAAAGGAACGGATGCCGAAAGTTGTTTCAAATTCATCTATCAAATATTCAGAAGCAAATACTTTGAATTTTGCTTTATATAAATAAGGATTTGATGGCGACCATAATGATGGTTTACTCATCCTGAATGTTGATTTGAAATAATTATTCTTATTAAAAACCACATTATCCATTCTGCCAATTTGTTTTCCACTATCATCATAAAGAATTACATCAACAGATAAAACCTTGCTTTCCGAATGCTGCCAGCTTTCTGCAATAATTTCAACCTCTCCATTCGCAGCGTTTTCTGTATGAATAAAAAAATCAGCAGGTTTACTTATCCACTTTTTTACCATTACCAGCTTCACATCCCTGTAAATACCGGAGCCGCTGTACCATCTTGAGTCGGGTTGCAGGGTGTTATCCACTTTCACTGCAATTACATTCGCCTGATCAAAATTCAGGTACGGAGTGAGCTCATAAGAGAAATTGATGTATCCGTTTGGACGCTTACCGAGGTAATGCCCGTTGATCCATACTTCACTGTTTTTATAAATGCCATCAAATTCAATGCTTGTATTTTTATTTCCGGCTGATGCAGGTACCGTAAATGTTTTACGATACCATCCAACGCCTCCCGGTAAAGAACCTCCCAGGTTTGTTGCAGGAAAAATTGATGAAAAATCACTTTCAATACTCCAGTCGTGCGGCAAGGTTAAGTTTCGCCATTTAGAATCATTATAGTTTACATTAGCGGCAAGACTATCATTACCAGAAAAGAATTTCCATCCGCTGTTGAAATTAACAACAGAACGAACCTGTGCTGTTAAAGCCAAACTCAACAACAGAGAATAAACGGCGAGTGCTATTTTTTTATTCAACTTCATTTTTTGTGGGAAGGAGTTTTTTTGTGTTCCTTCAGCCGGAATATTTTTGTGGCAAATCTAAACCTCCACCATTGCTTTAATCACACCGTTCTTCGGATCGAGCCAGCTATTGAAATGATCTTTCACTGCATCAAACTGTACACGATGCGTAATGTAGGTTGCGGGGTCAACGAGTTTGTTGCGCATACACATCATTACATGATCAAAGTCTTCCTGCGTAGCATTGCGGCTGCTCATGAGTGTTGCTTCACGTTTGTGAAATTCGGGATGACTGACGATCAATTCGCCTTTCTGTAAGCCCACCAGTACATATCTTGCACCATGTGCCATATAGAGGAATGCACTGTTAATGGCTTTCTGATTTCCTGTCGCATCAATCACCACCGTTGGCATATCGCCATTGGTGATTTCTTTTAAGCGCTGCAGAACATCTTCATTCATTGGATTGATGGTATGCTGCACTTTCAATTTATCCTTACAGAAATTTAAACGTGTATCATTTACATCCATCGCAATTACCTGTCCGCCAGCAATACGGCCAAACTCCATAATGCCCAACCCAATGGGGCCGGCACCGATCACCAAAACAAACTCTCCTGCACAAACCCCTGCCCTGCGGATTCCATGTGCTCCGATAGCCAATGGTTCAACCAAAGCAAGTTCATCAAAACTCATTTCACCTCCATGCAGCAATGCCGACACGGGCACGGAAATATATTCCATCATACCTCCATCTACATGCACACCAAACACATTGATGGCTGCACAACAGTTGGGCAAACCATTACGACAGGCAATACATTCTCCACAATGAAAATATGGAATGAGTGTTACTCGCTCTCCTACTTCAAAACCTGCATCTGCATCTACCTGTACAATTTCACAGCCTAACTCGTGACCTAGAATACGAGGATAAGCGAAGTAAGGTTGCGTTCCTTCAAATGCATGCAGATCGGTTCCGCAGATACCGATGCGCTTCACTTTTAATATTGCACGACCTGGTTGAATTTCCGGTCTTTCTTTTTCGATGTACTCAAACGAACCCGGTTGTTGACACACTAATGCTTTCATAAACTCTTTTATTAATTATTTTCTACACTAAACTCATAATTACCTGAACCGATCTTTACCACAGCTCTTCCATTTACATAAACAACAGTTGCTTTCTTTCCATTTTGCAATACTGTTTGTCCATTCTTTGCAGGAATATGAACTACTGCTGTGCTGTTGGCAGGTATTTCTACCTGCAAGTTAAATGCAATTACCGATTTTGTCCATTCGCTTTTGATTAAACCATACGGTGATTGAAATGTTGCTTTTGCATTTGTAATATCGCCCGCCAGTTCCGGTTTTATTTGTATTTCTTTATACCCCACGGATGTGTTACTTTGTTGAATACCTGCAAGGCCGGCATAGAACCATTCCATTAAATGCCCCAGCATAAAATGATTATTACTTACAATGGGTGCAGCCAGCCAGGATTCTGTTAATGCTGTTGCACCTTTGGCAATCTGGTAACCATAGCCAGGTACATCGTTGCGGTTGTTCATTAAATAGATCACATCACTTCTTCCTGCTTCGTATAACACTTTCAGCAAATGATGAAAACCGATATCTCCACTCGTTAAACTGTAATTGCGTTGCTGAATTTCTTTTACAATATTTTCAATCACGGTAGCTTTCTCTTTTTCATTCACCAAACCAAAACTTACAGCAATGGCATTGGAGGTTTGGCTACCAGATCCGTATTGTTTTGTTTCGGGGTGATAATAAGCTTTATTGAATGCTTGCTTTATCTTGTCAGCCCATTTTGCATAAGTAACAGCATCTGTTGTTTTTCCCAGCATTGCTGCAATCTTATTCATCAGCACAAGATCATTGTAATAATAAGCGGTTGCAGTTAAACCCATGGGTGTAAGCTGACAAAAGCCCGGACGGTTTGGCCCGAGATCGTACCAATCACTCAAACCATACATCAGCAAATAACTGCTGTCTTTACTATGCAGGTAGTTCACATATTTCTGCATGGCAGTATAGTTCTTCGTTAGTTCGTCTTTATTGCCATACCACTGGTATAAATTCCACGGAAATAAAATCACATTACTTCCCCACTCGGGCGAATCCCTGAAATAACCATCAGCAAAATGCATTTCGGTGTACTCGGGAATAGTTGAAGGAACCAAACCATTTGCATTTTGTTCGGCCCGTATATCAGCCATTATTTTTACAGCGAGCGATTGAATATCATAATTGTACTGCAGTGCATTGCCCATGAGATGAAGTTGCTCCTGCCATCCCAAACGTTCCCTGTGCGGACAATCAGTAAAAATGCTTTGCATGTTACTGTTGATGGCCCACTTAATGAGATTAAAAGTTTTATTGAATAATTCATTGGAGCATCTAAATGTACCAGTTGTTGCAGTACTGTTCCTTGTGTGCAGTGCTTTTACTGAAATGATTTTTGTGTTTGCCGTATCCTGATTATTCACATCGGGTAACAGATCAACCTGCACATAACGGAAACCATAATAAGCAAAACGGGGTTGCCAATCCTCCTCAGCATTACCGTTGAGAATGTATTGAAAGTAAGAAGAACTTCCTGTTGCTTTCTGATTGGCTGTTCCATCTTCTTTAAGCAACTCTGCACAGGTGATTCGCACAGTATCACCTTTTCTGCCTTTCACTTTTATTGCAGGAATACCCGACATGTTTTGTCCCATATCGTATATCCACAGATCATTCTTTAATTCTTTACTACTGATGGGATCAAACTCCTGCATCACTTTAACAGGTGCCGCTGTTTGTGAAACCAATAAATGCGGTTCGGCAATAACAGCTTGTTTCCATTGGCGGTCATCAAATCCGGTTTCATTCCAACCTTTCTGCTCCAATCTTGCATCATAATTTTCCCCACCGTAAATGCTTGAAAAGGTAATGGGTGAAGGAGCTGTTTTCCATGTTTGATTGCTGACGATGTTTTCAATTGTACCATCGCTGTACTCAATCAGAATCCTTGCAATCAGTTTGGGATAACCATACGCACCGGTCATTTTACGGTAACGTTCACCGGGAATATAATAAAATCCATTTCCCAGCATCACAGCCACAGTGTTTACAGTGCTGCAGAGATAAGAAGTAATATCAAATGTTACATACTGCGCCTGCTTGTTGTATTTAGTCCAGCCCGGATCTAAAAAATGATCACCTACTTTCTTTCCGTTGATGCTCATTTCAAACTGACCAAGACCGCAAATGAAAGCAGTTGCCTGTTTGATTTTTTTTGCAACAGAAAACTCTTTACGGAAAAGCGGTAACACATCGGGACGTTTGCCCCATTCTTTTTTTCCATTACCGTGTTCTGCAGGAAATATTTTTAAGGAATCAGCCAGGTTTTCATAAGCAATCCACTTTGCATTTTTCCAGTCAGTCTGTTTCAATAAACCCATCTGCCAAAATACAACATCACTCCATGCAGAAACATTTCCTTTGTTATCCCACACTTTTATTTTCCAGAAATATCGTTTTGCAGATTCTAAAACTTTTCCTGAATAATTGATTTGTATAGATGCAGATGAATTGACTTTTTTTGAATCCCACACATTGCCAATATTTTTTTTAAGTAACGCTTCATCATCTGCAACAAGAACCTGGTAAGCTGTTTGTAACACATTTTGCTGAGAAGATTGCAACTGCCAGCTGAGTTTTGGATTCAGCACATCAACACCTAATGGATTTTCCAACTGCTGACAGTGCAGATGATAAACAGATAATTGCTGCGCATTCATCTGAACACTCACGAAAGAAAATATCAGCAACAACAAATATCTCATCTTATTCTGCTTTAAAATTGACCATTCACTATTCACAACTGACTATTGAACATCTATCCCCGAAAAGGCAATCCCTTCCCCATTCTCCAGCTCAACCTTCACTGTATAATTGCCAGCATTGATCTGGCTTTTTGTATTGACTGTAAACTGGTTCCACTTACCACTGCGTGTAAAAGTAAATTCAACTGATTCATCCATCATCCTGTTGCCACCTGCATCGAGCAAGAGTAATTTTCCTTTTACAGGTTTTTCGTTAGGGTAATAATATTTCACCGTTACTGAATAATAATCACCCACACCTGTTTTTACAGGCCACTGAACAAAAGCTGTTGTATTCGTTTTTACAACCGCACAAAACCTTCCGTTAGCCGAATCTTTTTTAATGCCATCACTTACAACTGCAACATTTGTTTTGTATGCGCTGATTGGTTTTAAATCATAGGCAGGTTGCATGTTGTTGACCGGCTTATAAAACAGGAGTTGTTCACCGGTTAAATTCAGCCTTACCTCTTCGCCTGACTTAAATTGCTTTTTATACACATTATACAAAGTACCACCAGCTTCATCGGTAATCATTTCGGTTTGGGTTGATTCGCCAAAAACCACCTGCTTTCCTGATTTCTTTCCAGCAACAAAAACATCCAGATCAATCAAAGGAGTAAACTGTACTAATGTTGATTCTGTTTTACTTTTTAACTGTATCCAGTCTGCACCAAACAAATTTGAAGGAAGCGTATTAAACAGGATTTCCTCATTTGCATAAACTTTATCGCCAATGTCGAGCCAGTTTTTCTCTGCACAGTTTTCACAAACAAGATTTTTGATGAGAGAAGAAGGCTGAGCCGGTTTAATTCCGGTTTTAGTTGAAGCAATGGCAATGGCTGAAATAACAGCTTCACCAACTTTTGATTCCGGAAAAGAAATGACCATCTTTCCACCGCTGATTATTGCTTTGACTGTTTTCTTTAAGGCTGCATTTGTTCCGGCTTCATTCCAGATATCGAGATCATTGATGACTGTCTTTCCATTAATCGCTACATCAAACAAACGCATTCCTTTTGCATTGATGCCACCACCTATGCCAAGCCATGGTTCGATAAAATACAATTCAACTAAGTATTCTCCGTCAGGCAGAGGAAACTCATACTGCAGTTTATCTTTTCCATAACGGAATGTCTGAAACAGTTTCCAGTCGTTTGTATTGGCTATTGGCGAGAACGTTCTTCGCTGACTTACAAAATTCTGTGGCACATTTGTAAAATCTTTTGCCCATGATGTCGCAAAACCTTTATCAGCCTGCCAACTATTTCCAAGCGCATCTTTAGAATCACTTCCTCCGCAATTAACCCGGTAAACATACTCATAACCTGTTGCAGGTTTTGTGATTGGAGTACTCCTAAATAATAACTTTTTATAATTGGGTGATTGTTGCAAATGATTCAACACAATCACATCTTTCGCAACAGCTTTTCCATTCACGTAACCAATTGCATACAAAATGTTGTATTGAATATTCACATTGTCCCACTGAAAATGTGTACCAATTCCATCCTTCTTTTTCCGTCCGAGTGATGAAGCATCAACATCATTAAACAATTCCACTTCATCGCAATTGCTGTACACCGAAATACTGTCTTTAATACCGGGCTTCATCCAACGGTTGGGCCATGTATGCGAAACAATATAAACCATCGGTCCTGTTTCCTTCGGCGCATAATTACTGCGGAACATGTAATACGCATCGGTTGGTTCTTCCCAAGGCGTTAGTAATCCTTTGTAATTTACAGGGCCAATACGATCAAGTTCTCTCAATCCTTCACCACCCTGTACACGACCGGGATTATCATGCGATGTGAGCAACCAGAAAAATTGTCCGGCACTGCTGTCTTTCACAGATTCAGCCAAACGGATTTTTTGTTCCATCAGCTGTGTAAAACGATCTTCACTTAACGGGCCGTTCTGCACAAATCCTCCCTCGGTATGTAAATCAATTGCACGCCATGCACCATATTCACCAATGAGCACCTGTTTCTTTACATCATCCGCATACGTATTTGGATCGCCACCATAAGTACCTGTCCAGTTTTGCGGCACATCCCAATCAGTTCCTGTTCCACCGTTGCAGGTAGTAACCAAACGTTGTGTTGATGCTGTTGGATCAAGCGAGCGGATCAGCTCTGTACATTCTTTGGCAAAATCTTCGGGCAGTTTGCTTTCATTCTGCAAACCCCAAAGAATAATTGAAGGACTGTTGCGCCGTTCAATCACCCATTCCTTCAATAACTGTTTAAAATTTTTCCTGAACTCTGGCGAATCATACCAAACATGCGCCGATAATTGTGTCCACCATAAAATTCCTTTTTCATCACACAACTGTCCATACAATAAATTATGCGGCTGATGACCATCACGGAAAGCATTGAACCCTGCAGACTGCAACCATTTAAATCTTGACCTGATCTGTTCATTGCTGAATGCATGACTTTGCCCAAGCAAATGTTCATACTCAGCAATGCCATTAATGAAAACCGGTTGACCGTTTAATGTAAACTGGTGAGATGGATTCTTCCAGTTGATTGTTCGGAAACCAAATTCAGTTTCGGCCTGATCAAGAAGAATATTATCTTCTTTAACTGTTGTAATGATTTTATAGAGATTTGGATGTTCAATTGCCCAGAGTTTTATTTTCGATTTCAGGTTTTCGATTTCAGATTGCTGTTCAATTGTTTCATTCTTTCCAACAGTCAAACTTTTTCCTGTAACCACAGCAATTACTTTTCCTGTTGCTTCAATTAATCTGTGTTCAACAACAGCGTTCCTGTTTTTTTGTGAATAGTTTTTAACTGTTGCAGTAATATTCAGCTGAATCTTATCTGCTGAAATATCAGCCCATACGTGCACACCGAACGGTTCAATACGCACATCATTTGTAACAAGTAAATGCACGGGGCGAAAAATGCCCATCGGCTGTGAGCCTTCTGAAAATCCTCGTTCATCACTGCAGCCACCGCAAACCCATGGCAAATTCTTAATGTTGGATGGATGATATGCCCGTACTGCCAATTGATTGATAGTTCCATCTGTTTTAATGACATCTGTAACATCAATCGTAAATGTTGTTCTGCCACCGGCATGCTCACCTACTTTTTTATTATTGAGATAAACAGTTGCATAAGATCCAACTCCTTCAAAAAACAAAAAGAAACGTTTGCCTGGCTTCGCTTGCCGTGTTGCAAATGTTTTGCGATACCATGAATCGCCGTGACGGTTGCCGTGTAATAATCTTCTGTAACCTTCGTACTGATCCCAGTTGTGCGGAACGTTTACTTTCTTCCAGTTGTTATCAATAGTTTGCTGGTATGTATTTGCAGGTAGCAGCTGCTCATTACTTGTAGCAATGCTGTACCAATCATTGTTGAGCAGAATATCTTTTCGCTGGGAAAAAACATTTTGCCACAAAGACACGAAGATAAAAAGAAGCAGCCCCCCAAGCCCCCTGAAGGGGGAGTTCATGCGCACAGCCCTATCCTGTTTAAACGTATTTTTCAGATGAACCATTTTGTGAATAACATGATGCAAAAAAGAAATCAGCACATCTGCATAGCGGGGGCTGTGCAGTAGTTGGCCTCCCTCTTCAGGGGAGGTCGGGAGGGGTTTCTTATAATTGCTTAAGCTCTCCATTAAATGTATAAACTGTGTTTGCTTTCGTTTTCATCGTAACAACTTTGCTATTGTACCGAAGATTCAAAACACTTCCTGCTTTTGACAGAATTTTCAGCTGCAGCAATTTCCCTCCGCTCCATTTCATCTCAGCAACAAAACCACCTCTTGCACAAATACCTTTTACTTCCCCTTCAGGTAAAGCCGATGGCAATGCCGGTAAAATATCAATGAATTTTGTATGGCTCTGGATCAGCATTTCACCAATGCCCGCAGCACCACCAAAATTGCCATCAATCTGGAAAGGCGGATGTGCATCAAATAAATTCGGGTAACTGCCAGCTCCGCTGTTGGCAGGACTCATCAACATCTGAATCATATGAAATGCATGATCACCATCTTTGAATCTGGCCCAGAAATTAATTTTCCAACCAAGGCTCCAGCCTGTTGCTTCATCACCACGGAAGATGAGTGATTGTTTTGCAGCTTTCGTGATTTCAGGTGTTTCATCCCAATTGATTTCATTACCGGGATACAAACCCCACAGATGTGAAACATGACGATGCTTGTTATTCGGATTGTCAACATCCTGCATCCATTCCTGCAGCTGACCGTATTTACCAATCATGTTCGGTGCAATCTGTTTATATTTTTCTTTTAATACAGTCCGCAAAGCTGCATCCTCATTCAACACTTCACTGGCAGCAATCACATTCTTAAATAAATCACGGATGATCTGGTGATCCATTGTTGGCCCTGCCACCAATCCACCTTGCTCAGGAGAATTGGATGGTGAGCTGATGAGATAACCTGTTACCGGATCCTTTACGAGGAAGGCGTTAAAAAACAACGCAGCTTCTTTCATAATCGGATAAGCTTTGTTCTTTAAAAAATCTCTGTCCTTTGTAAACTGGTAATGCTCCCATAAATGATGACACAACCATGCACCACCTGTTACCCAGATACCATGATTGGCCGCATTGATTGGTGCAGTGCCTCTCCACAGATCAGTATTGTGATGCAATACCCAACCCGGCGCATTGTAATGATCTTTTGCCGTTTGTTTTCCGGTTACAGCCAGTTCACTGATCATATCAAACAAGGGCTGATGCAGAGGTGATAAGTTCAGCAATTCTGCAGGCCAGTAATTCATTTCAGCATTGATGTTGGTGGTGTATTTACTTCCCCACGGCGGATTGGTTAAATCGTTCCAGATGCCTTGCAGGTTTGCTGGTCTTGTACCGAGGCGTGATGAAGAGATCAATAAATATCGTCCGTATTGCATATACAAGGCAGCAAAGGAAGGGTCATCACCATTCGCAAAATTGTTCAAACGTTCATCAGTTGACAGCGCAGCTTTCTTACTGTCGCCCATTGTAATGGAAAACGTGTTGAACCATTTTTTATACTCCGCAACATGCGCTGCCTTTATCTGTGGATACGTTTTTCCTTCCAGCGATTTCAATGCAGCAACACATGGTTGCGATGGATCAGCTGTAATGTCTTTATAGTTTTTATAGTTGGTTCCTGCTGTCAGGTAAACAACAGCCTCATCAACATTGGCAACTATCAATTTTCCATTATCAATTGACACAGTTCCTCCAACTGTCTTTATTTGCAAATAACTTTTACCATTCAATTCGCCAACACGCACTTTTACGGAAAGTATAACGGTATTACCATTTAATTTTTCAACAGTATAACTTCTGTGCGGGCTTGAAAGCAATGCTGTAAAACTGATGCTTGCTTTTTTAGTAGCTGTCAGCCTCGTCACCAACGCCTCGTTGGGCGCCGATACAAAGTATTCACGTTTGTAATCAACTCCATTCAATGTATAAGATGTTGCAGCAATGGCATTGGCAATATCCAGTTCACGTTTGTAATTGGTAAAACCTGTTGTATTGGCAAACTGTAAACTCAGATCGCCGAATGGTTGATAATCGGCCTGGTAAGTTCCTACCGGCGGCGGATTATCATTTACTACAAAATATTTCCACTGCCCATTCAATGATATTTTTTCCTGCTCTTTGTTCACAGGGTAAACACCTGTATGAATCACCGTATCCTTGTAACCATACACGCCACCTTTGTTGGAAAAATTAAGCACAAGAATAGCAATTGTATTTTTTCCTTTGTGCAGAATATTTTTTGCAACGGTATATTTTCGTCCTTCTGCATTTTGCTGCGAACCGATGAGTTGACCATTCACGTACGTATAGTCATTATCACGTATGCGGTTGAGATCAACTACCATATCTTCTTCTTTCCAGTCGTCGGGCAATACAAAACTTGTACGCAGCCAAACGGCACCGTCCAGTGCTTCAAAGCCAACCGTTTCCCAACCATCCCAATGCGGAACTGTCATCATTTTCCATTGACTGTCGTCGAAACCTGCGGCTGCATATTTTTTATCAGCAGTAACAGTTGTAATCCATCCGCTGCGTTCCGCTTCAAAACTTTTCAAACCCATGAATTCTTTTTCAGCCAGAGCTTCTGCCTC
>Ga0066484_1000014_pt1 | contig 44776 bp, 42 predicted proteins | sample LakWasM124_LOW14_2_FD_59590 | JGI IMG/M metagenome (GOLD analysis project Ga0066484, IMG submission 59590) | Freshwater sediment methanotrophic microbial communities from Lake Washington under simulated oxygen tension - Sediment Metagenome 124_LOW14 | ecosystem: Environmental > Aquatic >... | reverse complement strand
AAAAAAATTAATTACTCAAGAGAATTTGTTACAGATTTGAAACAAATAGAAATATTTTTGTAAGGTTTTGTACGTAAATATGACATTCTGAAAATGTGCAATTTGAGGCTGGATTTGCGGTTGCGGAGGGTTGTTATTAATCAATCTACATGGGCAGAGACTACTTTGTGTCGCAAATTATTTTAGTCGTCATCTTCTAAGATTCGCTTACCTTCGTCTTCAATATCTTCAAATTGACCGCGATAAACTGCCCACCATAATCCACCAAGAACAACGAGTGCCATGATGACTGAGAGTGGAATAAGTACGAATAAGACGTCCATGACTAGCTCCTTTGTTGATCACTATTTAGTGTCAGTTTTTGATGATGCAAATTTAGTTAAACGTAGTGCATTAGCCACCACAATGAGCGAGCTAACCGCCATACCCAGTCCTGCCAGCCATGCAGATAATATGCCAAAAAATGCAAGGGGTATGCTGATTAAATTATAAACAATCGCCCAAGCGATATTTTCTTTAATAATGCTCATGGTTTGTTTTGCATGGCGAATTAGGTGAGGAATTTGGCTAATATCACCATTTAAAAATACATAGTCTGCATGTGCCAGCGTGAGTGGCACACCTTTGCCCATGGCAATTGATACATGAGCACTGGCTAAAATAGGACCATCATTTAAGCCGTCGCCTACCATCAGTACTTTCCTACCTTCTCGTTTGAGTGCTTGTAGGCGTAAAAGTTTGTCTTCTGGGCTGCAAGCCGATTGGAATTGTGTAATACCTATTTGTTTGGCCGTATTTTCTACTGCGTTTGAGCGATCGCCGGAGAGCAGTTCAATGTTTAGCCCTGAATTTTTTAATGACTGAATAGCAATGGCGGCATTGTGTTTGATGGCCTCTTGTAAAGTAAAGGTTGCTAACCAGCCTTGATTGTTCGCTAAATAGACTTGCTGTGCATTTGTGCTAGATTCTGAAATGCCGCAAAAAACTGCTGAACCTAGTTTAAGCTCGGTACCAATAAGATTGAGATGAGGGGGAAGTCTCTCCATTGTACTCATCTTGATGGCTCCGCTAATACCAGCGCCAGCAGTTTCTTGAATATTTTCTAATTCAATGTCTGCTAGCACAAGATTCAGCGTATCTAAATTGCTACTAGTCTTGTTTGCCTTAAAGAGTGCGCGAGAAATGGGGTGCATCGAATGCTGGGCGATGGCCGCGGCGATTGATAATGCATCAGATTCAGTAAACCCAGTTTTTGGTTCAATTGCCTTAATTTGAATATGATCTTCTGTCAGTGTGCCCGTTTTATCGAAGATAATAGTGTCGATATCGGCGATATTTTCAATCGCCTGTAAGCGCTTGATTAAAATTCCTCGCTTAACGAACGCGCTTGCGCTGGCAAGCATTGCAGCAGGAGTTGCTAAAGATAGTGCGCACGGGCAGGTTACAATGAGTACCGCAGCAGCAGTCATCAGTGCGCGACCACGGTCAACGTCCCAAAGTAGAGCTGCTGCAATTGCAGCACTGAGGATGACGAAAATTAAGAATGGCCGCGCAACACGGTCTGCGAGTTTTGATAGGCGAGGTTTTTCTACTGCCGCATTGTTGATAAGGTTTACAATTTGGCCATACTTTGTAGATTCACCAATGGTATTGAGGGTGATGCAAACTGGCTGACGCAAGTTATAACTGCCTGCAATCACATCGTCATTATGATTTTTTTGGATGGGGGTAGATTCACCGGTAAGTAGAGACTCATCGACACTGGTGTTGCCTGAAATGATTTTTCCATCAGCAGGGAAAGCTTCGCCAATCTGCACGCGCACGATATCGCCAATGTTAAGCTTTGTGTTTAGCACTCGTGTAAATGAGCCATCTGGATTTTGTCGTTCAGTATTTTCTGGAATGCGGCTTACTAAGCTTTCGAGTGCGCCTAGCGTTTTACGATGTAACTTAACTTCGATCAGGCGCGCAGAAAGTAAGAAAAACACAAACATGGTGAGCGAGTCAAAATAGACAGTATTGCCCCACCAGCTGTTGGGTTCAAATGTAGCGGCTGAACTCACAATAAATGTGATGATAATGCCCAGCGCAACGGGGAGATCCATGCTAATTTGTTTTTGCTTTAGGTCGCGCAATGCATTGCTAAAGAAAGATCGGCTTGAGAATAAAAGTACAGGTAGGCTTAGTAGCCATGACGCCCAATTCAGTAGGTGCAAAATATCGCTAGAAATTTCGCCTGGTGCTGTGAAGTAAGTCGGACTAGCGTACATCATCACTTGCATCATGCAGAACCCAGACACCATCCAGCGCCAGAATGCTGCTCTTTGCTTTTGCTGGGAGACTAAGTCGTCTTCATGTTGGGTTGCAGGAAAGCCGCTATAACCTAAATCATGAATTGCCGTTAATATTTTGGAGGGTAGAGTTACACTAGGCGACCATACAACCACAGCGCGTTTTTTTGACATGCTGACACGAGCGCTGATAATGCCAGGTGTCGCTTGCAGGCCTTGTTCAATGATGCCTGAGCAGGCAGCACAGCGTAACCCGTCGAGCATTAAATTGGATTGCACCAATGGCTCTGACGTAGATTGTATACCTTGATTTTCTACAGTTTGGCTAAATGCGTCCCATTGGTCTTTGGTATCTAAAATCGCCCAGGCTGGATTGGGTAGTGCATCTTCAGCGCTCAAAGTATCGGTTAGCAACAATCCACTCCATGCAATGGCATCATCAAAAATACGGTTAATTCCATTGCCACTTAAATAACGAATTAATACTTTGTATTATATATTGAAAAGTAAAGATTAAGCCCCATGTTGATTGTGGATAAGCATTTAAACATTAGAGTGATCATGATAGGAGAGACCCGTGCGCTTTGATAAATTAACGACTAAGTTTCAACAGGCGATTAGCGATGCGCAAAGCCTCGCTTTGGGCGCGGATAACACCGCTATTGAACCGCCACATTTACTACAAGCATTGTTACAACAAGATGATGGAGGCACTGCCTCTTTATTAGCGCGTGCAGGCGTGCAGCTTAATCAACTTAAAACTGGGTTAACTGCTGCAATAGCAAATCTACCTAAGTCAGCAGATGCCGGTGGAGAGGTGGCGATTTCACGTGACTTAAATAACCTGCTTAATGTGACAGATAAGCTTTCGCAAAAGCGCGGTGATGCTTATATCGCGAGTGAAATGTTTTTGTTAGCGTTAGCTGATGATAAAGGCGAAGCAGGAAAGTTGCTTAAGCAAAATGGGTTAACAAAGGCCGCATTAGAGGCTGCTGTACAAGCTGTGCGTGGTAACGAAAATGTAGATAGCCAAGAGGCAGAAGGTCAGCGTGAGTCTCTTAAGAAATACACTATCGATTTAACTGAGCGCGCCCGACTAGGTAAATTAGACCCAGTGATTGGCCGTGATGATGAAATCCGTCGTGCGATTCAAGTCTTACAGCGCCGTACTAAAAATAACCCAGTGCTGATTGGTGAGCCTGGTGTGGGTAAAACTGCGATTGTAGAAGGCTTGGCACAGCGTATTGTGAATGGTGAAGTACCTGAGTCGCTAAAAGGTAAAAAAGTACTGTCACTCGATATGGCGGCATTACTGGCGGGTGCTAAATATCGTGGTGAGTTTGAAGAACGTTTGAAGTCTGTGTTGAAAGAGCTAGCGCAGGATGAAGGCCAAACCATTGTCTTTATTGATGAAATTCATACTATGGTGGGTGCGGGTAAGGCCGAGGGAGCCATGGATGCTGGTAATATGCTTAAACCAGCACTTGCGCGCGGTGAGTTGCATTGCGTAGGCGCTACCACTCTAGATGAATATCGCAAATATATTGAAAAAGATGCCGCGCTAGAGCGCCGCTTTCAAAAGGTGTTGGTCGATGAACCTAGTGTAGAGGCAACGATTGCTATATTGCGTGGTTTGCAAGAAAAGTATGAGCTGCATCACGGTGTAGAAATTACTGACCCAGCGATTGTGGCTGCCGCAGAACTTTCACATCGATATATTACAGACCGTTTTTTGCCAGATAAGGCGATTGATTTGATTGATGAGGCCGCAAGCCGCATCAAAATGGAAATCGATTCCAAACCTGAAGTGATGGATAAATTAGAGCGTCGCCTGATTCAGCTCAAAATTGAGCGTGAAGCTGTCCGTCGTGAAAAAGACGAGGGCAGTAAAAAACGTTTTGAACTGATTGAAGAGGAAATTAGCAAACTTGAGAAAGAGTATGCTGATTTAGAAGAAATCTGGAAGTCAGAAAAGGCGCAGGTGCAAGGCTCTGCACACATTAAAGAAGCCATCGAAAAAGTAAAATTTGAGATGGAAGAAGCCACGCGTAAAGGCGATTGGCAGAAGGTCTCCGAGTTGCAGTATGGCAAGTTGCCGCAATTAGAAACGCAGCTAAAGCAAGCATCAACGGCTGAAGTGAATGTGGATTTAACCAAACACCGAATGTTGCGCACCGAAGTGGGGGCCGATGAGATTGCCGAAGTAGTGAGCCGCGCAACAGGTATCCCTGTGAGCAAAATGATGACAGGTGAACGTGAGAAGTTGTTGACTATGGAGGCCAAATTACATGAGCGCGTAGTTGGGCAAGACGAAGCTGTGCGACTGGTTTCAGATGCAATCCGCCGTTCACGTTCAGGTTTAGGTGACCCAAACCGACCTTATGGTAGCTTCTTATTCTTAGGGCCTACAGGGGTGGGTAAAACTGAGTTATGCAAATCGCTCGCTAACTTTTTGTTTGATTCAGAAGACCATCTGATTCGCATCGACATGAGTGAGTTTATGGAGAAGCACTCTGTGGCACGGATGATAGGTGCACCACCTGGTTATGTGGGCTATGAAGAGGGCGGTACGCTCACTGAGGCGGTACGTCGAAAACCATACAGCGTTATTTTGTTAGATGAAGTGGAAAAAGCGCACCCTGATGTATTTAATGTGTTGCTGCAAGTGTTAGACGATGGTCGCCTGACTGATGGTCAAGGTCGTACTGTAGATTTTAAAAACACCGTGATTATCATGACCTCTAACCTTGGTAGCCAAATGATACAGAGTATGAGTGACCAAGATTATCAGTTGGTTAAGTTGGCGGTGATGGGTGAAGTGAAAACACATTTTAGACCTGAGTTTGTCAATCGGATTGATGAAGTCGTGGTGTTCCATGCACTGGGTGAGGCTAACATTAAATCGATCGCGGCAATTCAGTTACAATATCTTGCTAAACGCCTAGCGGCAATGGATATGCAGTTGGAATTGACAGAAGCAGCAGTGACCGAAATTGCCAATGCAGGATTTGACCCCGTTTATGGTGCGCGGCCACTTAAGCGCGCTATACAAAGCGAAATTGAGAATCCGCTAGCGCGTGAAATCTTGGCTGGGAATTTTATTGCAAAAGATATTGTCAAAATTGACGTTAAAGCAGGTAAGCTTGTGTTTACAAAAGCGAATACTTAACGTACCTCAGGATGAAATGTCCTAGGCTAAAGGAGTAGATTAATCAGCAATCTATTGATGAGTAAGTTGAGAGGCGTCATGTTTGCCATGCTTGTTACGGTGGCAAATGTGTCATATGCAGAACTCAGCCAGCATGAGCTGGAAACATTTAATCATGAGCCCGAAGTGATTCGGTCTTTGCTGTTGCGTGCAGTAGACGCAGAGCGAGATATGAAAGATGTGGATAGTGATTGGCAGGCTGCGAGGTTTTATTGTCAAGCCTCGCGCCTAGGTAGTGCAGAGGCACAGTTTAGGCTTGGTATGTTGTATGCCTCTGGCAAAGGTGTTCCCGCTAATCGGGATTTAGCCGCTGCCATGTTTGCAACGGCATCTTTACAAGGGCACTATGAGTCACAAAAGATGCTGGAGACTGTAGAGCTTAGCATGGTTGATTTGCCTCCTTGTGTGCTTGCTGAGGTTGAGCCAGAAAAAGCACCATTAGAGCATGCTCATGTGGCAACCATTGATCAGTACGTTGCAGGGCTATCTAAAGATAAGCGCTGGATTTTGCATTTGGTTGATACGATTTCAGCTTGGTATAAAGTAGATGCTAAGTTAGTACTTTCTATCATTTCGGTGGAATCCAACTTTGTCACCACTGCGCAATCAAATCAGCAAGCCCAAGGTTTGATGCAATTGATTCCTGATACTGCCGATCGGTTTAACGTAAAAAATGCATTTAACGCAAGCCAGAATATCAAAGGTGGCGTAGCGTACTTGCGTTGGCTACTCGCTTACTTTAAAGGGGATGTTGCATTGGCTGTAGCTGCATACAACGCGGGTGAAGGATCTGTTAATAAATATAACGGAATTCCACCTTTTCCTGAAACACGTCAGTACGTCAAAAAAGTACAGGCACGGTATCCAATCAAGAATCATAGTTTTGATGGCACGATTACTGAGCCGTCCCCCATTTTTAAACGGAGGGGTTAATCATCATGAGCATCAATAGTCGCACTTGTTTTGTACTGATTATCCTGATGAGTTTTCTTGTAGGTTGTGCAACTGATGGTAAGCAAGCTGGAGGTTCACCTCAGATTGACAGAATTTCTGCCGAGGACTTAGAAAGGATCATGCCGCAGCCTCAAGCTGTGTTGAGTTTGGATGAAATCGTATCTCTTTCTAAACAAGGATTAGGTCACGAGCAGATTATTCAAAAAATAAAAGAGTCAGACTCCAGTTATGCCCTTACGCCTAGCCAAAGTGTCGATTTAAGTCATCGAGGTGTAGATAAAAAAGTGCTTGATTACATTCATTTTAGTCGTGAGCTTGCCTTAAGGAATAAGCTTGCAGAGGAAATCAACAAGCGGGAGCAAGATAAACGTGCTGAGTTAGCAAAGCTTAAACAGCAAATGATTAATCGTCAGCGCTTCGAAGATCCATTTTGTCGATACCAACGTTTTGGATTTAGCCCATATGGGTTTGGTGCTTATGGTTCTAGATTCGGTCCGCGTTTTGGGATGGGAGCAGGATATTTTTCGCCATGGGGTTGCTGGTAAGTTTGGATTGAGTTGTGCCTATTACTTTAGATATACTCTATCCATTCAAGATGAGTTTGGAGTAGTCTATGCAACAAAGAACAGGGCAGATTAGCGTTCATACAAAAGGCCGCAAACTTTACGATATTACGCCGCAGGTCATTGACTGGGCTGAGTCAAGTGGATTACGTACAGGGATGGTCACGCTTTATATACAACACACCTCTGCGAGTCTTTTGATTAATGAGAATTACGACCATGATGTGTTGGTTGATATGGAGTCGTTCTTTAATCGACTGGTACCTGATGGAGACCCACTATTTATTCACACAGTTGAAGGGCCTGATGATATGCCTGCACATGTGCGGTCCGCGCTTACGCAAACTCATTTATCCATTCCACTAATAGCAAATAAGCTTGCATTAGGACAATGGCAAGGTGTTTTTTTATACGAGCATCGACACATTGCTAGTCATCGTCGGGTTATTTTTCACTTGATTGGTGATTAATTTTTGCATTAAAGATAGTGATGAATACAGCATATTTTAAGTGGGTGAATAAACATCAGTAAGTACTTTTGAATTGATTGATGATTGCCATATATTGCATTAAGGTTGCAGAGAATCTTGAATGCGTTAGAATAAGCTCTGGTTTCAAAAAACAGCTTAACTCATTGAATATAAAACGATGAGCATCTGTTTAAATTATCTAATTATAAAAGGAGATTTTATGTCTATGTTATTGCGCTCACTATTAGTATTGGGAATGACAAGTTTATTGGTGGTAGGTTGTGGTGAAAAAGAAGAAGTAGCACCAGTAGAAGAGGCGCCAGTTGCTGCACCAGTGGAAGCACCAGCGCCAGCTGCACCTGTATCTGGTGGGTATGAGCCATCTGCAGATGAGCGTGTTCCTGGCATTACTTTAGATCCAGCACAAATTGCTGCTGAAACAGAAGCCGCAGCCGCTGCTGCTGCTGGCGAAGTCGCCAAATTTGCAGATTCAGAACCGCAATAATTCTTACCGTTTAGTAATATTTTGCTAAACGGTATTAATAAAAAAGCACGCAAATTTGCGTGCTTTTTTATTAGGTATGTTAGTTAATATCGTCTTTGGGTAACCGATAAGTGGTGAAAAATAACCGATAAATCAAATGCCTTGTCACTTCATTTGTTTCTTAATTTAAGCTACTCCATGCCATCGGGTCAAATGGGCGGCTTTGTTTTCTGAGCTCATAATAAAGGCCGTTAGACTCGTTGCCACCAGTGTTGCCAACTGACGCGATTGTATCGCCACCTTTTACCATTTCGCCTTCTTGCCTTAAAACAGACTGATTATTTCCATATAAGCTCATGTATCCATCGCCATGATCAAGAATAATTAGGTTACCAAAGCCTCTCAACCAATCTGCAAAAACAACACGCCCCGATGCAACTGCTTTCACTTCTGCACCTTCGCTGGCTTTAATAAACAAACCTTTCCACGAGATGCCGCTATCTTGCCTAATTGAGCCGAATCTATTACTAATTTCACCACGTACAGGTAAGCGAAGTTTGCCTTTTAATGCTGAGAAGTTTGCACCAGCAAAGTTGTCACTCGGTAACTTTTCATTACTAATTGAAGTGTCAGGCTGTGGTGTTGTTTTAGTACTTTGTGATGGCTGTTTAACTACTTTTTTCTTTTTTGGAATAATCTTGGCTAAGCGGCTTACCAGTTGTGATAGCCTTTTTTCATCGCGACTCAGTTTTTTTATTTGCCCTCGTTGTTCAGCTATTTGTTGTGAAAGTGATTTTACAACTTTAGATTTTTCTTTCTTTTGAAGCTCTAGAATGTGCTTTTCATCAATTTGTTTTTGTTTAAGGTCTTTGATTTCTTGCAGTTTGGATGCAGTTAACTCATTAAGTTTTGTAATCTTATTTAAGTTGCTTTGTATTTTGCTAATTAAGTCAGCGCGCGCTTTTGCAACATATGAGTAATAATGCAAATCGCGTGCGACCTCGCTAGGACGCTGACTTTGCAGAATCATTTGCACATAGCTTTGCTGGCCGTGGATGTATTGCTGATAGAGTTGACCACTCAATAACTTTTGTTGCTGACCAAGTGCGATGTTGGTTGATTTTGATTCAGCTTCTAACTTAGCTAATGCTTTCTTATTATCAACTTGTTGCTTGCTGATTTCGTGCAATTTTTTATTTGCACCGCTAATCGCCACTTCACTTTTTTTAAGAGCATCCGCAGCATCTTTGTGCTCTTCTTGTGCTTGGTCCAGTTCTTTTTTTAATGCTTCCAATTGTTTCTTTAACTGGCTGAGTTCTTGTTTTGGTTGCTCTGCTTTTTTTTCGGCAAAGCTCCATGATGCGTTAAGCAGTAGCGAAATCATCAATGTCAGCACTGATGTTGTTTGCAAAATACGGTGGCGCATCATGGTGTTAAGATATTTAGCATTAAGCGTTAAATTGAACTAGGTTTTTACCGGTCATTTCACGGGGTTGGTGAACACCCATCAAATTTAGAATGGTTGGTGCCAAGTCGGATAGTGCGCCGTTATTATTTAATTGGGCATTTCTGCCAATATAAATGAGCGGTACTAGGTTTGTGGTGTGCTGGGTATGAGGCTGTTGGTTCTGCCCGTCATACATTTGCTCAACATTGCCATGGTCTGCAGTAATCAGCACTTCACCACCGATACTCTGCATCGCATTCACGACGCGGCCGATACAGATATCTAGCGCCTCTACCGCAGCAATCGCCGCCTTGAGATTACCTGAGTGACCAACCATGTCGCAATTGGCATAGTTGCAAATAATCGCATTGTATTTTTTGCTTAAAATTGCTTCTTCTAGTTTCTCAGTAACCTCATTGGCGCTCATTTCTGGTTGTAGGTCATAAGTCTCCACTTTCGGAGACGGCACGAGAATTCGATCTTCACCAGCAAACACGGTTTCTTCACCGCCATTAAAGAAAAAGGTGACATGCGGGTATTTCTCTGTTTCTGCAATTCTAAGCTGGGTGAGACCTTGCGCTGATAAATACTCCCCCAGTGTATTCTTCACTTCCTGAGGTGGAAACATGACGGTCGCTTTAGTTTCTTTTTTGTCGTACATCGTCAATGTAAAAAAACCAGCCAGATTAGGTACGTGGCGACGATGAAAACCATCAAACTCTTCTGCAAGTAAGGCGTGCGTTAATTGACGTGCACGGTCTGAACGGAAATTCATAAACACAGCCAAGTCACCATCTTCCATCTTGATTGGTGCTTCATTAGCCTGATGAATCGCTGTGGTTTTCACAAACTCATCATTTTCTCCACGAGCATAGGCGTCTTGCAAACCTGCAGCGGCAGTTTCGGCACTGAACTCACCAACGCCTTCTGTAAATAGCTTGTAAGCGGCTTCTACACGCGGCCAGCGTTTATCCCTGTCCATGCCATAGAAGCGCCCACTAATTGAAGCAATTTTACCAACACCCACTGCTTTGCATTGTTGCTCCAATGCATCAATATAAGGCGTAGCGCTAATTGGCGGCGTGTCGCGACCATCTAAAAATGCGTGTACGTACACTTTATTTACACCGTGAATCCCAGCCATTTTAATCATGGCATGAATGTGGTCTTGGTGGCTGTGAACACCTCCATCTGAAAGTAAACCAAAAATATGTAGTGCTTTGTCATTATTTTTGATGTTTACCAAGGCAGGTGATAGCACTGGGTGTTCAAAAAACTCACCAGTTGAAATGCTATTGTTAATGCGTTCAATATCTTGAAATACTATGCGTCCTGCGCCAATGTTGAGATGACCAACTTCTGAATTGCCCATTTGTCCATCAGGTAATCCGACGTAGTGTTCAGAGGCGTTAATTAATGTGTGTGGGAAGTTTTTCCACAGTGCATCCCAGTTTGGTTTGTTCGCTTGTGCAATCGCGTTATCGGTGATTTCTTCACGATAGCCAAAGCCATCTAGAATCAGTAGACAAACTGGTGTGATATTTTTATTAGGGGACATATTTCGCCTCAATCTTTTGCATAAATTATGATATCAATACGAGCATTTTAGCGCATTTACACGTAAAATCTGATTATAAATATGTAAGTGTTAGTCGCTAGATGTTGATGCGACTACTTGTAATTTGGTGCGTAAAACTTTGAAAGGTAATCAGTGGAATTTATAAAAGATAATGCCTTATTAATTGGCTTGGCTTTTGGCTCTGGCATCATGTTGTTATTGCCTAGCTTTGGAAAGGGAGCAGGTGGTGTGCCAAACTTAGGTACGACCGAAGCGGTGACACTTATCAATCGCAACCATGCATTGGTGATTGATGTGCGTGAAGATACGGAGTTTGCAAATGGACACATTGTTGATGCGAAACATATTCCGTTAGCTCAATTGGCAGATCGCTTAAATGAATTAGCTAAATACAAAGATAAGCCTTTGTTAGTGAATTGCCAACGTGGTGCACGTTCAGCCAAAGCATGCGATATTTTACGTAAAGCCGAGTTTAAGCAAGTGCACAATCTGAAAGGCGGCATGAATGCTTGGATTGAAGCAAAACTTCCTGTCGTGAAGGCGTAATGGTATGGCTAATATTTTAATGTACACTTCAGCAGTTTGTCCTTACTGCATCAATGCAGAGCGCTTGTTAATCAGCAAGGGTGTGAAAGAGATTAATAAAATCCGTATTGATTTGCAGCCTGAGCGACGCGATGAAATGATGCAAAAAACGGGTCGTCGTACTGTACCGCAAATTTACATTGATGACCGCCATATTGGCGGTTTTGATGACCTGCGAGCTTTAGATCTGGCGGGTGGACTTGACCCATTGTTGGCATAATGGGTCGTTTCTAAACCTTAAGAATATATTCACTCTATTTATAGCAGAGTGCAAAATTAAACTCTGCTAAAATAGGCGCTTAAGCTTTACTAAACTTCAAATGACTTTGTCACTGATTACCAATTTTAATTAACATTTTTAAGTAGAAAATTATGGCACAAGAAGAAAACAACGTAGCACAAGAGCAACAACCAGGTTTCAGTATTGAAAAAATCTATGTAAAAGATGTTTCATTAGAAATCCCTCATGCACCACAAATTTTTACAGACCGTACGCAACCTCAGGTAAGTATTGAGCTAAGTAACTTAGCTCAGCAAGTTGAAGAAAACGTATTCGAAGTAGCAATCAAAGTGACGGTTACCTCTAAAATTGCTGATAAAACAGTATTTTTGGTAGAAGTAACACAAGCTGGTATTTTCCAAATTCGTAACGTGCCTGCAGAAAATATGGAAATGATTGTTGGTATTACTTGTCCTAACATTTTGTTCCCGTACCTACGCGAAAGTGTTTCAGATTTAGTGGTACGTGCTGGTTTCCAACCTGTATTATTGAACCCAATCAACTTTGAAGCTTTGTTTGCACAACAAAAGCAACAAGAAGCTGAACAAGCAGGTTCTGTGCAATAAGTGTAATGTCTCGATTTTCGAAAGTTGCTTTAATTTTCGCGCTGATGTGGATGCCAATCACGGCATCTGCATTAGACTTTAGAGCTGTATCAGTTCCCAAAGCCATTTTGTACGATGCGCCCTCACTTTCAGCAAAAAAAGTATTATTGCTGAGCCATCTATATCCTGTAGAGGTGGTGGTTAACCTCGGTGATTGGCTAAAAGTTCGCGATGCGCAGGGAAGCATGAGTTGGATAGAAGCTAAACATTTATCGGCTAAGCGCTCGGTACTGGTTGCTAAAGGCTCAGCCGAAATGAGAGCTCGTCCAGAGGTTGCTGCTGATGTCGTTGCAACATTAGAAAAAGATGTAGTGCTGGAGCTGGTAGAGGCTAAGTCTAATAACGGGTGGCTGAAGGTAAAACATCGAGATGGTGTTACTGGATACATTTTAGTTTCATCTACTTGGGGTTTTGATTAACTAGGGTTTTGATTAAATGGCAAAAATTGCAGTATTAGGTGCTGGCGCATGGGGAACTGCGCTGGCGATGAATATCAGTCAACGTCACCAAGTTTCATTGTGGGCACGTAATGCTGGCCATGTTTCTGGTATGCGTAAAGCGCGTGCAAACCCTTTGTATTTAGGTGACTTTAAATTTAATGATCAATTGCAGATCGAGGATAATTTGCAAATTGCGCTCGATGGCGCTGATTTGATTTTATCCGTGGTGCCGACTGCTGGCTTTAGAAGTATTTTAAAAGACATCAAACAACTAGGGTGTACGCTGCCTATTATCTGGGCACATAAGGGCCTAGAACCGCAAACAGCTAAATTACCATATGAAGTGGCGCTTGAAGAGTTAGGCAGTGAGCAAAAGTGGGGCGCTTTGTCTGGGCCTAGTTTTGCTGCTGAGCTGGTGCGTGGTTTACCCACCGCGGTTACCTTGGCTGCGAATGATGAGGCATTTGCTAAAGAAGCTGCGTTATTGATTCATGGTGCAAATTTACGTGTGTACGATACGACTGATGTGATTGGCGTGTCAGTGGGTGGTGCGGTTAAAAATGTGATGGCGATTGCTGCTGGTATTTCTGATGGTATGGGCTTTGGTAATAATGCACGTGCCGCAATGATTACTCGTGGTTTAACTGAAATGACACGTTTTGGTTTATCGCTAGGCGCTAAGTCAGAAACGTTTATGGGGTTGGCGGGCGTTGGTGATTTGATACTGACGTGTACGGGCCAGTACTCTAGGAACAGAGAAGTAGGTTTGCAACTTGCCAGCGGCAAAAGCTTAGCAGATATTTTGCAAGGTCTTGGTCATGTGGCAGAAGGCGTGAACACCGCACGCGAGGTGATGCGTCGCGCTGAAACGCTAGGAGTGGATATGCCAATCACCAGTGAGGTTAATCAAGCGCTTTCGCATGGCAAAAGTGCGCAGGATGCGGTGATGGATTTGTTAGGCCGCGAACAAAAACAAGAAGGCGTATAAAGCCATTACTTAATGTTGCTAGCAACTGATTAATTCGGCTGTTTAGTATTAGTGTCCCAGACTTATGTGCTGGCCTTAGCTACCTCCTTCAAACCCAATTTGTCGCCAAGCCTCATAAAGCAATACCGCGGCAGAGTTTGATAAATTCAAGCTACGGCTATTCGGTAACATTGGTAAACGTACGCGATGTTCAGCAGTGAATTCATTGCGTACTTCCGCTGATAGTCCACGTGTTTCAGGCCCAAATACAAATACATCATCAGCTTTAAAGGCAATATCACTATGTGTAGTACTGCCTTTGGTGGTGATTGCAAATAGCCGCTTGCCTGCAAGTGTTGTTTTGCACGCCTCCCAGTTTTCATGCACTTTTAGGTTGGCATATTCGTGATAGTCCAAGCCAGCGCGTTTTAGTTGTTTATCTTCTAAGCTAAACCCAAGCGGTTTCACTAAGTGTAATTGCGCGCCTGTGTTGGCACATAGCCGTATGATGTTGCCTGTGTTTGGTGGAATTTCAGGCTCAAATAAAACAATATGGAACATAAGTAAAAATCAGTTTTCGTTAAGTTGGATTTGCGTCATGCTAATTATTCCTGCTTAGCATGGGATAGGGCGTTTATTTCGGCAACGTTCTTGCCATTACCCAGCATTCTACATGGGCAGCGCCTGCTTGTTTTAATGTTTTAGCGAGTTCATTCAAACTAGCACCTGTTGTCATCACATCATCAATAATCGCAATGTTTAAATGTTGCAGATTTTGTTGGCAACTAAACGCACCTTTGATGTTTTTGATGCGTTCTTTCAGATTGAGACTAGCTTGTGGTGGCGTATGTTTGGTGCGTTTGCAAGATGTGTAATCTAATTTTATGGCGAAGGTTTTGCTCAATAGTTTTGCTATTTCCAGTGCTTGATTAAAGCCTCGTTCCTTTAAGCGATTTTGATGCATGGGCATTGGCATGATGAGGTTGATTGCATTTTGCATGGTCAGTTGCGTGTGTTTTTTCTCTGCAAACAACGACGCAAAAGTTTGTGCTAAATTTAAGCTTGCGTTGTATTTGTAATGTTGTAGTAAGCCATCTACCGGGTAATCGTAGGTGAGTAGTGCCGTTGTAGCATCAAAGCTGGGTGGTGTGCTGATGCAACTGCCGCATATGCCTCCGTTAGTGATTAACGCGCATTGCGGACATTGTGTAGTTGTATGCCAAGGAAGGTCCTTTAAGCATGGCTGACATAGCCCTAGGTTTTCACCGTTGTGGCTTGCGCAAAGTATGCATGTTTGTTGCAGGTTTGCTAGTATTTGATTAAATTTTAATCTGTTGTTCAAAGTTTGCAGTCAGTTTTATTGACAATGTATAATCATGCCTAAATTCTATCTCAATTTCACTTAATCACCACTTTGGTGAAGATACCTTAGTAAATATACAAGGAAATACAATGCTTGAATCATCAACTCACTTAGAAGCAACAACACCTACTAATGAAGCGGTTATCAATACTGATCATCTAAAAGCAGGTTTAAATAAATCATGTAGCACACATGCACATGAAGAAAATACAGTGAATCGCTGGAGTGTGGCAGAGATTGTTGAGTTATTTGAGATGCCATTCAGTGATTTGATGCATCGCGCGCAAACGGTACATCGTGCCAATTTCGACCCGAATGCAGTGCAAGTGAGTACCCTGTTATCTATTAAAACTGGTGGATGCTCTGAAGACTGCGGCTACTGTCCACAAGCTGCTCGGTATCATACGGAAGTTGAAAGTGAGCCGTTAATGGCTCTAGATGATGTGCTGGCTGCGGCACAAGAGGCAAAAGACAATGGTGCTAGCCGTTTCTGTATGGGCGCTGCTTGGCGCGGCCCAAAACAGCGTGATTTGGAACCTGTGCTTAAAATGATTGCTGAAGTTAAAGCAATGGGCTTGGAAACTTGTGCAACCTTGGGTATGTTAAAAGAAGGACAAGCAGAGCAGTTAAAAGACGCCGGTTTAGATTATTACAATCATAACTTAGACACCGCACCTGAGTTTTACGGTGAAGTGATTACTACGCGTACTTACCAAGACCGATTGGAAACATTAGACCGTGTACGTAGCGTTGATATCAACGTGTGCAGTGGCGGCATTATCGGGATGGGCGAATCACGTAATCAACGTGCTGGTTTGCTGGCCCAGTTGGCTAATATGGAGCGCCCACCAGAAAGCGTGCCAATTAACTTATTGACCCAAGTGGAAGGTACACCCTTACACGGAACTGAAGAGCTAGACCCATTAGAGTTTGTGCGTACAATCGCGGCCGCTCGCATTACCATGCCAAACAGTTTTGTCCGCTTATCTGCTGGGCGTCAGAGTATGCACGAAGGCATTCAGGCATTATGCTTCTTAGCTGGTGCTAACAGTATTTTCTACGGTGAGAAATTGCTAACGACAGGTAACCCTGAAGCTGAGACTGATAAGCAATTATTTGCCAAACTTGGCATTAACAAGATTTAATACACAGAATGTTAGCTTCTTTACAACGTGAACTCGACCAACGCAAAACCGATGGTTTGTTGCGCCAACGTCGTTTGTTAGATTCGCCACAGGCTGAGCATATTGTTGCAAATGAGCAACCGTATCTTTCTTTTTGTAGTAATGATTACTTAGGCTTGGCGAACCGACCCGAATTAATCGCAGCAATGCAAAAGGCCGCTGGAGATTCTGGCGTTGGGAGTGGTGCCTCTAATTTGATCACGGGGCATCATCGCTATCATGATGCTTTAGAAAAACAGCTTGCAGCATTTGTTGAGTTGCCTGCCGCTCTGCTATTTTCTACCGGATACATGGCAAATATCGGCGTGCTTGGCGCACTGACAGGCCGAGGCGATGCAATCTTCGCAGATAAGTTAAATCATGCATGTTTAAATGACGGTGCTTATTTCTCACATGCAGAGTTTCAACGCTATCCGCACAATGATGTGGCTGCGCTAGAAAAGTTGTTACAGGCGAGTACCGCTAAACATAAGTTGATTGCTGCTGATGCAGTGTTTAGCATGGACGGCGATATTGCGCCTATTCCCGAGTATCTGGCACTTTGCGAGAAATATGACGCTTATCTGTATTTAGATGATGCCCATGGTTTTGGCGTGTTGGGTGAACATGGCAAAGGGTCATTAAGCCACTTTAAAGTTAAATCGCCACGTATTATCATGATGGCAACTTTAGGAAAAGCTGCCGGTGTTGCGGGTGCTTTTGTGGCGGGTGAGCAAGTCGTGATTGATTATCTGATTCAAAAAGCCAAGAGTTATGTGTATTCCACACCTGCACCGCCAGCTTTGTCAGCCACGCTTTCAGCTTCTGTTGAATTGATTGAGCAGGGTGATGATTTGCGTGCAAATCTCAATCGCTCAATCGCCTATTTGAAAAACAACCTTAAGCTCAATCAATGGCAGTTAATGGATTCCGATACGCCTATTCAGCCCTTGGTAGTAGGCGGTAATAAGGAGGCTTTGGCGCTAAGTGAGTATTTACAAACTTGTGGCATTTTAGTGCCAGCAATCCGTCCGCCTACCGTGCCTGTGGGTACTGCAAGGCTGCGTATATCGCTATCGGCGGTACATACACTGGATGATATGAAGAAACTTGTTGAAGCGATTCATCAAGCAGAAAGTGAGCTCGCCGCATGATTGCTAATCACCTGCATGTTGAAGTGATTGGCACAGGCCCTAATCTTGTATTGCTACATGGATGGGGAATGAATGGCGCAGTATGGCAGCCATTGGTCAAAAAACTGAGCAAACTATTCACGCTACATATCATTGATTTGCCAGGCATGGGTTTAAGCCGCCCGATTGAGCCGTTTCACTTACATGCTACCGCAGAAAAAGTTGCGGAAGTTTTGCCTGCACATGCGGATGTTGTCGGCTGGTCTTTAGGTGCACAAGTTGCAATACGCATAGCACTAGATTATCCAGATTTAGTACGTAGATTAGTGCTTGTTGGCGCTACGCCTTGTTTTGTGAATAAGAGTTTTGATCAAGAAAGCGTGGAATATAAATCCACTTGGGATATTGGCATTGAGCCAGACGTGTTTGGTAACTTTGCAGATAGTGTGAATGAAGATTATCACAAAACCATGACGCAGTTTTTAACCTTGCAGTGTATGGGCTCGAATGATGCAAGAAGTACTGTTAAATTATTACGTAACAAATTTGCCGAGCGCCCAACGCCAACCTCACAAACCCTATATCGTGCACTGAATATACTGTTAGAAACAGATTTGCGTGCAGAAATCGAACACTTAAGAAAACCTACGTTATTAGTACACGGAGATCGTGATACTTTGGCGCCTGTTCAGGCGGCGCATTGGATGATGAAAACGCTACCTGTAGGTTTTTTACGTGTGATGGCTGGTGCATCTCACGCGCCATTTTTATCACATCAAGAGCAGTTTATTGATGCGGTTGTCCAATTTTTAGAACCCCAAGCGCAGTAATAACATGACGGACGATATTTATCGCATAGACAAAGCGCGTGCGCGCGCTTCATTTGGCCGTGCTGCTGAAACTTACGATGCAGCTGCCATTTTGCAAAAGCAGGTGCGTGAGGAAATGCTAGGCCGCCTAGATTTAGTAAAATTAAATCCACAGATGATTTTGGACGCGGGTTGTGGCACGGGGCTGGGTAGTCACGCGCTACAAAGAAAATACCCAGCATCACAAGTGGTGTCACTGGATTTTGCATATCCTATGTTGCAACAGACACGTAAGACGTACTCAAGTATCGGTGCGTTACATTTACTCAAGTCTTTGGTCGGGCTAACCAAGCAAAATTTAGTTTGTGCGGATATTGAGGCTTTACCCATTAGCAATTCAAGTGTCAGCTTGGTATGGTCAAATCTAGCGATACAGTGGTGTAATGATTTAGATGCGGCTTTACAACAGTTCCACCGTGTATTGCAGCCAGAGGGTTTGCTGATGTTTAGCACGTTTGGCCCTGATACATTACGTGAGTTAAGAGTGGCGACTAGTGCCGCCAGTGGTAGTGAGTATACAAGTGTAAGCCGATTTATTGATATGCATGATATTGGTGATGCGTTGGTTCGAGCTGGATTTAACGCACCCGTATTGGATGTTGAGCGATTCACGCTGACTTATGATGATGTAAAAAGCGTGATGCGTGATCTCAAAAGTATCGGTGCACATAATGCTACGGATGGCCGTGCCAGAGGATTATTGGGACGTGGTTTCTTTGCGAAATTAGAGGCTGAGTACGAGCAGTTCAGACAAGATGGAAAATTGCCTGCAACATTTGAAGTGGTGTATGGTCATGCTTGGCGCGCAAAAGATAATGAAGCATTACCAGACGGTGCCGTCCCAATTAATTTTACACGCAAGAAATACTAATGTTATTTGTGTCATTAGCTAACTAATTAACATGAAACAATCTTATTTTATTATTGGCACTGATACCAATGTCGGCAAGACCTATGTTGCCAGTGCATTAGTCAGGCACTTTGCTAAAGCTGGTTATCAAACAATAGGCATGAAGCCGATAGCATCAGGTTGCGAGCAGACACCTGATGGCGATTTGTTGAATGATGACGTACTTGCATTATCTACAGCGAGTAATGTTGTTGCCCCATTAGATATGACTAATCCTTATCGTTTTTCACCCGCCATTGCCCCTCATATTGCCGCAGAGCAAGCAGGGGAGATTATTGATTGTGAAAAGATTAAGCAGGCATACCATGAGTTAACGCAATTAGCTGAGGTCGTGGTCGTAGAGGGTGCTGGTGGTTTTCTTGTGCCATTGAATAGGCAGGAGACCTTAGCAGACTTGGCGGTCACACTGAATATTCCCATGATATTGGTGGTAGGTATGCGCTTAGGCTGCATTAACCATGCCTTGCTTACGGTAGAGGCAATTAAATCCCGCGGATTAACATTGGCTGGCTGGGTAGCTAATCAAGTGGATGCTGAAATGCCTGTTTTCGAAGAAAACTTAGCGAGCTTGCAGCAACGCATTGCCGTTCCATGTATCAGTGTAGTTCGCTGGCAAAACGACGTGAATTTCAACGCCGATTCTTTTATCGCAAAGTAATCGTCTATTCTAAAATAGTCTTTCCTCAGAATTTTAACCTAAGAACACTTACTCTGTGATGCTTGCACTTTCAACGATGGCTTTGTAGAAGTTGATGGCTTTGGGGTCACTAATTCTTTCCCCAATAGCAACTTGATTGCGTTTTCCTGGGGCAACTCCATTAATCAATAGTGGCTGACTCTGCCCAATCGCGCGTCCATTTTCGTTATATTGAATGACGCGCACTTGTACTCGGCTCAGCGCTACTGGCGTATCATTTTGAACGACTGCAAATACATTGCCTAGATTGTCACTTTGTATGCCTGATTTGATGTATTTGGCTGGGTTGCGTGGCAAATCTAACCGTACTGCTCTGGCGATAGCATCCTTACCGATATCTGAGTTAGAGCTGGCAGCTACTTGATAGTGCTGCAACGCAACATCAGTTTGGCCTTTGCCTTCCGCAATTTGGCCTAATAATGCGTGCCCTGGTGCTGTCGGCAATAACTCATTGGCGCGTTTTAAGAATGGCTCTGCCTCTGTTTTTTTACCCAAGTTAAATAAGGCGATACCACTTTGAATGTGTGGTTTGAAGTAATCAGGCTGCATCTTGATGGCTTTTGCATACAGCTTTAATGCCTCTTGTGGCTTCTTTTCTGTGAGTGCAATGTCGCCTAACAGCTCCTGAAAACGTGCCTCGCGTGGCTCACCTGCTATTGCTTGGTTAATCAGTGATTTTGCTTTATCGATATTCTTTTCACTAAGGGCTTTGACTGCATCATCATAGGCTTTATAAGCACCTTGGGTTGCTCTTAATTTAGCGGTTTTCTTGGCATAAATTTCTTTACCCCACTCGCCACCAGCACCAACTAGTTTAAGCGTTTCTTTATTTGCATCTACACGGGCTTGTGAAGGTGGGTGGCTTGCAAACAGGCCTTCGATGAAATTGCTTTTTCTGTCAGCACTTAGTCGCACAAATGTCTCTTGTAATGTGACAGCGGCAGATGGGTCGTAACCTGCTTTTTTCATATATTGCATGCCGTATAAATCTGATTCGCTTTCGGCATCACGACCATATTTGCTATTCACCAATTGCGCACCAGTTTGTGCACCGCCCACAATGAGGTTTGCATAGTCTGTGTTCTGTGCGCCAATGCCAACGGCAATCATCGCGCCTTGTAATAATACGCCACGTTCCATACCTTGTGCGCCATGTCGGGCGGCCGCATGTACTAGCTCATGACCCATTACGGCGGCTAACTCTGCCTCACTGTTAAGCTCATAGAGAAGGCCGCGGTTAAATGCAATTTTTCCGCCAGGCATTGCCCACGCATTGGGTACTGAATCATTTAGCAGATTAAACTCATAAGGGAGTTTACGATCGGACACAGCTGCTAATTTATTACCAACACTTTGTATGTATGCCGTCAGTTCTGGGTCAAGTACATAATCACCACCCTGGGATTGGCGAGTAGGCGAATAATTTTGTGTGCCAATCGAGATTTCCTGTGCCTCGGAGACAAACTGAAATTCACGTTTTTTTGTCACAGGGTTAATGCCGCAGGCACTGACGATAAGCGATAGCGCTAATAGAAAAGTAAGCGGCAGTCTTTGGTCAATATTCTGTAGATAGTATTTCATGGTATTGAACTCGCATGGGTATAGTGTATGGAAAAGCATCTTGAGTTTTATGCTGATAATCATACATTGAGTCACTGGTTATTTGTAAAGTTGATGTGTTTGAATGTAATCAATCACGCTATCTGGCATTAAGTAGCGTGCAGAGTTGCTGTGCTCAAATGCATCACGAATAGCAGTCGATGAAATATCTAACGCTGTAATTTGGCGCATCGTGATATGACCTGCAGGGCTAGTGTGCAAATCATCACTTGTTTCTGTGTAATGGTTGTGCAGAAAATTTTCTAGGATTGGCGATAGTTTACGGCTAGGTTCTATTTTGCTGGTTTGAGGGCGTTGCACCATTGCAATATGGCATAGCGTGATGATTTCTTGCCAGCGATGCCACGTGTCAAATTGTGTAAAAGCGTCGCTCCCCATCAATAATATAATGCTCACTTCATGCCCCAACTCATTACGTAAGTTTTGCAGTGTATCGATGGTGTATGAGTGACCAGTTCTTTTTAGCTCTTGATCATCTAAGTGGAATAATGGGTTGTTGGCAATTGCCAAATCCACCATCGTAGCGCGATGCGATGCGCTAATATTATGTGTGCTTTTATGTGGTGGGTTTGCAGAAGGGATAAAGCGTATTGAATCGATATTCAAACCCACTGCAAGCTCTTGCGCCATGCGTAAGTGCCCATAATGAATAGGGTTGAACGTGCCGCCAAAAATACCAATGGTTTTCATTTGAATTAAATCGATGGTTTAAATCATAACTGAAATGCTAGGTGAAATCAGGATGGCTCGCTGTGGCAAACCACCCTATGATTTCTAGAGTACTAAGCGCGGACGTGCCCATCACCCAACACAATGTATTTAAGTGATGTAAGGCCTTCCAAGCCAACTGGACCTCGTGCATGCAGCTTATCTGTTGAAATGCCAATCTCGGCGCCGAAACCGTACTCAAAACCATCAGCAAAACGGGTAGAAGCATTCACCATCACGCTGCTTGAGTCTACTTCCCGTAAAAATCTACGAGCTTTCGTGTAGTTCTCAGTGACGATCGCTTCTGTATGCTGTGAAGAGTGTTGATTAATATGGGCAATCGCTTCATCTAAGCCCTCTACTACTTTACATGAGATGATCGCTGCCAAATATTCGGTATAGTAATCTTGCTCCGTAGCAGGCTTCGCTTCACTGACTAGTGCACATGTTTCTGTACAGCCACGAATTTCAATCCCATGTGATGTCAACATCGATGCTAGCTTTGGTAACATTTCTTTTGCAACTGAACGAGCAATTAACAATGATTCTGTGGTGTTGCAAGTGCCAAGGCGCTGTGTTTTACTGTTCTCGAGAATGCGCAACGCTTTATCAAAGTCAGCATCGTCATCAACGTATACATGGCAATTGCCATCTAAATGTTTAATCACAGGAATACGTGCATCATTGGAGATACGCTCAATCAAGCTTTTGCCACCACGTGGCACAATGACATCCACGTACTGTTTCATGGTAATTAACTCACCCACCGCTGCACGGTCTGTAGTCTCCACAATCTGTACTGCAGTGGTCGGCAAGCCGGCGGCAGCTAGGCCCTCATGCACCAACTCTGCCAATGCTTGATTGCAATGGATCGCTTCACTGCCGCCGCGGAGAATGGCTGCATTACCTGATTTGATGCATAGACCAGCAGCATCAACTGTCACGTTAGGGCGTGCCTCATAAATAATGCCGATTACCCCTAATGGGACGCGCATTTGACCAATTTGAATACCACTTGGACGATATTTAAAATTACTCATTTCCCCAATCGGGTCTGCTAAACTTGCAATTTGCGTCAAGCCTTCGGCCATCCCGTTGATGGATTTTTCAGTAATGGTGAGTCTATCTAACATTGCAGGCTCTAAGCCATTAGCTTTCGCTGCATCTAAGTCTAGTTTGTTTGCAGCAAGCAATGTGTCTTTTTCACGTAATATCGCTGCGGCAATTGCGTTGAGTGCGATATTTTTTTGGTTAGTGTCGGCACTTGCCATTAAGCGAGAGGCTTTGCGTGCTTCTACACCAACATTTTGCATGTATTGTTGTATGTTCATGATTAATTATACTTTTTATTGTGGCTAATAAAAAACATTTTTGCGGTACGGAAATGACGTGTAGTTGATAATTGTTAAATGATATGCGTCAGATGAATGGGTGTTTGCGTAGCTAGCGGCTACGTACTTTTGCCAAGCCGAAGCATAACCTAGATATTTCTAGCCACGCATCACCTAGCATTACGCCTTTAGCCATTTTATCAATGTCCACTAATTTTTGTAGTGCAGCATCTAACTGACGCAGACTTAAGCGCGTTAGCGCACGTTTTACTAGTGCTTGTTTGTCACCATAAATGCGCGCATTAGTCATCGCAGTAGTGAGGTTAGCACCACGCATTTCGGCTTGTTTGATGCGTACTAATGGACGTAACACCCACATAAGCGGATTCATCACTGCAACAGCAGTTTCACCTTCATCTTGTAGCCCTTGCAAAATCCTGACAGTGCGCTCTGCATCACCAGCGAGTACGGCTTCACCCAGTTGAAATGGGTCATAACGAGATACGTTAAGTACCGCTTCGCGTACGACTTCATCTGAAAGTTCACCTTGGGGATAGAGCAGGCTTAGTTTTTGTACTTCCTGATTAGCTGCTAGTAGATTACCTTCAACCTGGTGTGCAAGAAATTCTAATGTTTGAATACTAGTATGCTGGCCTTGTTGTGCAAGACGGTTAGCAATCCATTTTGGTAAGTTGGTAGCGTCGACCTCGCTGAGTGTAATCACTTGGGCATGTGATTCTAATGCTGAAAACCATGCGCTGTTTTTTGCATCCCGCTCTAACGTAGGGAGAATGATAATGACTGAGGTATCAGGCAGTGTTTTGGTTGCTAATGCCTGCAACGCTTTAGCACCTTCAACTCCTGGCTTCCCACTGGGGATATTTAACTCTAATAATCGACGACTTGAAAAAAGTGAAATTGACTGCCCAAAGTTCTGAACCTGCTGCCAGTTAAAGCTACGTTCAACGATTAGGCTGGTCCTCTCATCAAATCCCTGTGTTGTTGCCGCAACACGAATAGCGTCCAAACACTCTCTTTGTGCTAAAGGCTCATCACCAACTAGTACGTAAGTTGGCTGTAAGCCTTGTTTTAAATGAGGCTCCAGTTGAGCTTGAGTTAGGCGCATTATGAATGCTTATTGCTCTGGATTGGTGGCAGATAGTCTACGTAATATAGCTCGAACAGACTCTTTACGCATATCTAGATTCAGCCCTGCCTCTTCTTCAGCTTTACCTAGCAACGCGTTATCGTTGTAAGAGAAATCTCGGCGAATTTGTATGGTTTGTGTTCTTCCCCATAACGGGTTGTTCTGCGCACGTGTCCTAAAGTTAACGGAGTAATATAACTCGAATTCACGCACCAACCCGCCACCACTCAAAGACAGAATGCGCTTTTCACTTGTTTCATTCACGAGTTCGAGTAGCATCTCTGCCTCTTCAGCTTGATCAACGATCTTAACTCCATTTACTTCAAGTGCACGTTTTAAATCCTTTTTAATACTCAGTTCGGCCCCTTGAAGGTGCAGTTTTGTGAATGATAACGGTGCTGTGCCACGCAATTGAAAGCCACATGCTGAAATCAGCATGGTGGCTAAAATAACCCAACTTAAATGACGTGTAAATGTTAAGTTCAGGTATTGCATGGTTTACCCCACAACGACGTTAATAAGTTTATTTGGTACGACAATTACCTTACGCACACTCATATTTTCTTCAATATATTTTTGCACGCAAGGTTGCTCTAAAGCCAGCTTTTCCAAATTTTCTTTACTTTCGGACTTCGAAACGTTGATGCTACCACGCAGTTTTCCATTCACTTGAATGACATACTCGATACTGTCTTGTACTGTTGCAGATAAATCTGCAACAGGCCAGCCAGCGTCAAGAATGTGGCTGTTTGGACATAGCTCTGCCCATAACGCCTGACAAATGTGTGGCACAATAGGTGATAGTAACAACGTTGCATTTTGTAACACTTCTTGGCGTACTTGGCGCGACGTATCATCAACACCTTCGACCTTTGCAAGCGCGTTCATTAGCTCCATTACTGATGAAATCGCTGTGTTAAAACTATGGCGGCGGCCGTAGTCATCAGCTACTTTTTCAATAGTTAGATGTAGTTGGCGTCTTAATGTTTTAAGTTCCGCATTTAAGTCACCAGTTGTATAGGCTACTATAGTGCCGAGCGCAACGTGGTCATAAGTCGCTTGCCATAACCTACGTAAAAAGCGATGCGCACCTTGAACCCCACTGTCTGCCCACTCTAAGCTTTGCTCTGGAGGTGCTGCAAACATCATGAATAAACGCGCAGTATCTGCACCGTAAGTGTCAATCAGTTCTTGTGGATCTACCGTGTTGCCCTTAGATTTACTCATTTTGGTACCTTCTTTAAGTACCATGCCTTGTGTAAGCAAGTTTGTAAATGGCTCATCGTTTTTAATCAGCCCAACATCACGCATGAGTTTGTTAAAGAAGCGTGCGTATAACAGATGCAAAATTGCATGCTCAATACCGCCTACATATTGGTCAACAGGTAGCCAGTAGTTAGCACGTTCATCTGCCATGGATGTTGTGCTATCAAAGCTGGCGTAACGTGCAAAATACCATGATGATTCAAAGAATGTATCTAAAGTATCTGTTTCGCGCGTTGCTTCGCCACCACAAGTTGGACAGGTGGTTTCGTAGAAGTTTGGGTCTTTTTTAATTGGCGAGCCAACACCATCCATCACTACGTCTTCAGGTAATACCACTGGTAGTTGTTCAGCAGGTACTGGGACTTCACCACAGTTCTGGCAGTGAACAATAGGGATTGGACAACCCCAATAACGTTGACGTGAAACACCCCAATCGCGCAAGCGGTACTGTGTGCGACGTTTACCTAAGTTTTTAGATGATAAGGCGGCGGCGATAGCAGCGCTTGCACCATCAAAATCTAAGCCATCAAATTCTTTTGAGTCAAATAAGATACCATGCTCAGTCATTGGCAATGCGTCAGTTTCGCTATGTTTAATAACCGCTTTCACTGGTAAATGATATTTACCAGCAAATTCGAAATCACGTTCGTCATGTGCTGGCACCGCCATCACTGCACCTTCACCGTAGCTAGCTAATACATAGTTAGCTACCCATACTGGCAATTGCTCACCATTGAGTGGGTGTATAACAAATAGACCTGTGGCCATGCCTTTTTTATCTGCTGTCGCAACGTCAGCCTCAGCTACACTACCGCGCTTGCATTCGGCAATAAAGTCAGCCAATGCAGGGTTGTTTTGGGCGGCTTGCGTCGCTAGTGCGTGTTCTGCTGCAACTGCTACGTAAGTTGCGCCCATTAATGTATCTGGGCGTGTGGTATACACCTTAAGGTTACCGCTTTGGCCTACGATAGGGAACTCTACTTCGCAGCCATAGCTTTTGCCGATCCAGTTGCGCTGCATGGTTTTTACTTGCTCAGGCCAACCTTCAAGCTTATCTAAATCATTCAGCAACTCTTCCGCATACGCCGTGATTTTCATAAAGTACTGTGGAATATCGCGTTTTTCTACTAAAGCACCACTGCGCCAGCCTCTGCCATCAATCACTTGTTCATTAGCGAGTACCGTACCATCTACTGGATCCCAGTTGACGGTTGAGGTTTTTTTATAGATAAGCCCTTTTTTGAAAAGCTCGGTAAATAGCCATTGCTCCCATTTGTAGTATTCTGGTTTGCAGGTTGCAATCTCTCTATTCCAGTCTACACCAAGTCCTAATTGTTTAAGTTGAGCTTTCATGTGCTCAATGTTGCTATAGGTCCAAGCAGCAGGAGCAGTTTCGTTTTTGATGGCTGCATTTTCAGCAGGCAGACCAAATGCATCCCAGCCCATCGGCTGCATGACATTGAAGCCTTTCATTTTATGGAAGCGGCTTAATACATCACCAATCGTGTAGTTACGTACATGCCCCATATGCAATCGCCCACTAGGGTATGGGAACATAGATAAACAATAGTATTTAGGTTTGTCCGAGTGTTCACTTGCTGCAAAGGTTTGATTGGTTTCCCAATAGGCTTGTGCTGATTGCTCAATGTCTTTAAAAGGATATTGCTGTTGCATGAAGGTAGCTTAAGAGTTAATTTTTAGATTATCGAATTATACCTTGTAGGGTATGAATAAGCGAAGTGTCAAAACACACATCATTGAGAGGGAATATTGATGGATGTAGGTTTGTCAGTAAATTAGTCAACTTTGGTGTTGTGTACTAATTACTTAGGAAAGTAATATGAAGGCTAGTCTAAAGCTTTAAATAAGTTTTCATCTTTAGATTTGATGGAGATATCAGGGTTACTGCTAAGACTCCTCTATTAATTTATCTCTTAACCTTCTTAAACCTTCTGGCATCTCCAAGGTTGCACGATCCCAGTTCTCAAGTGTGAGAATTGAATCTAGAGTGGCCTCCATGCGTTGATGATTGTCGCTTACTGTCTCGGCAATTAGCTCATGTACCTTAGTGTTTAATGGGTTGTTACTCAAGCAGTTTTGTTGATAATTATAAAGTTGTCGCATGTCTAACAGTTCTTTTGCGACTTGTGCCGGGCATGCGCACATATAGATAAGAGAGGCCTCAATAATGCGTTCTAGCATTTCATCATCAAATGTTTTCTTGAGCATAAAGACCTCTCCTATCGCTAGTTTACTAACCTATTTTAAAATCATTTATTACGATTGTTAAGTTAGATTTTATACTAAAGCTGCAAAAATATTGTCACGAATCACGTTCATATCACCTAATCCGTTCACAAATATGTGTTTAGGTGCGCCAGCGGTGCCGCTACTTGCCCAGTCTGAGTAGTACTTCACTAAGGGTTTGGTTTGGCTGTGGTAAACATCTAAACGTGTTTTCACAGTTTCTGCTGCATCGTCAGGGCGTTGCACTAGGTCTTCACCAGTCACATCATCTTTACCCTCTACTTTTGGTGGGTTGAATTTAATGTGGTAAGTGCGGCCGCTTGCTGGGTGGCTACGACGACCACTCATGCGTTCAATGATTGCTTCGTCTGGTACGTCAATTTCAACGACATAATCGATACCTACGTCTGCATTCTTCATCGCCTCTGCTTGTGGAATGGTGCGTGGGAAACCATCGAGTAAAAAGCCATTCGCACAGTCAGCCTCTTTAATCCGCTCACTGACTAGACCGATAATCACAGCATCTGGCACTAAGCCACCGCTGTCCATGAATGCTTTGGCTTCCAAACCAAGTGGCGTACCTGCTTTTACTGCTGCACGTAGCATATCGCCAGTAGAAATTTGTGGGATATTGAATTTCTCACGTAAGTGAGTAGCTTGTGTGCCTTTGCCTGCACCTGGAGCGCCTAAAAGAATGATTCGCATTGTTTGGAAGTCCTTAATGGTAAATTTGAGTGTAGATTTTATCTTAAAAATAGCGTTCACCACAGAGTGCGCTGTGAACATTACTTAAAACTAGTTAATTAAAATTATTGATGCTAAGACGATTAATCGACTCAATCTCCTGTTGAAATTGATGATATAGCGCTTAATTTTCCTGGCTTAAGTAGTTACTGATATTCACAAACGCTGCGACACTTAAATTCTCTGCACGAAGTTGAGAATCTATACCTACCGCCGTAAATCCTTCGTCATCTAATAAGCCTTTGAGCGTGTTACGCAATGTTTTTCTGCGTTGACCAAATGCAGCCGTGACTATTTGCGCAAATAAAGTTTCATCTTTTGCCGTATATGGTAAAGATGCATGAGGTACACAGCGGACAAATGCTGACTCAACCTTAGGGGCAGGGTCAAAGGCCTCGGGCGGTACGGTGAATAAATACTCCATTTGTAAGCGATATTGCAACATGACGCTGAGTCTTCCATAAGCGGCGGTAGAGGGGGAGGCTACCATGCGCTCAACTACTTCTTTTTGTAGCATAAAGTGCATATCAATGATTGAGGCTACATTGTCTAGCAGGTGAAACAAAATTGGTGTGGAAATATTATATGGTAAATTGCCGACTACCCTGATTGCGTTACCCAAGCTTGAAAAATCAAATTTGAGCGCATCTGAATTGTGGATGGTGATTTTGTTATGCACATAGTTTTTTTCCATCCAAGCAATAATGTCACGATCTACTTCCACTACATGTAGCATTTCTAATTGTTGCATCAACGGTTTGGTTAATGCGCCTAAGCCCGGCCCAATCTCTACCATCAGGTCATCTTTCTTTGGTGAGATGGCTTCAACCAAACTAGAAATAACACCTTGGTCAGTCAGAAAGTTTTGTCCAAAGCGTTTTTTTGCAATGTGTTTCATAGCGTCAGTCGATAATAGATAAGTGCTTGTGGAAGTTTACAAACCAAGCAATGGCTTGTTGTTAGAAAGTTGAATAGCTAATTGAATCGCTGCTAACAAGCTGCCAATTTCAATATTGCCTGTGCCAGCAAGGTTTAACGCGGTGCCATGATCAACTGAGGTGCGAATAATGGGTAAGCCTAAGGTTACGTTAACCCCCTCACCAAAGCTTGCATGTTTTAACACTGGTAGTCCTTGGTCGTGATACATGGCTAAAACGGCATCTGCATTTTTTAAATGGTGTTTTGCAAATAAGGTGTCAGCTGGCAATGCGCCAATCAGGTTCATTCCTTTTTCGCGCAGGTTGGTTAGCACTGGGTTAATCACTTCTATTTCTTCACGGCCTAGATAGCCGTCTTCTCCCGCATGAGGATTGAGTCCGGCCACTAAAATACGCGGGTTCTGAATGCCAAATTTATTGACCAAATCATGATGCAATATGCTAATAGTCGTTTCTAGGCTTTTTCTGGTGATGGCCCGCGGTACATCTTTCAACGCCAGATGCGTGGTGGCAAGCGCAACGCGCATGCTGTCTGACTGGTTGCCCGCGACTAACATCATCACCACTTGTGCTGTATTGGTTAATTCTGCTAGGAACTCAGTATGGCCGCTAAAGGCGATACCAGCATCGTTAATAATGCCTTTATGAACAGGTGCAGTGACCATGGCATTAAACTCACCTTTTATACAGCCTAAAGCCGCTTTTTTTAAGGTTTCAAGTACGTAATCACTGTTGCTAGTATTCAATTGGCCTGCGACAACAGGGGCATTGATTGCTTGATCTAAAACAGTTAGAGATCCATTTCCTGTGTGTGCTTGATTGATGTTTGCATCATATGCCACAGTATTCAGTGTGAGATTAAGTGATTTAGCGCGTGCCTGTAGCATTTCTGTGTTAGCGACCACCACTAACTCCGCATCAAGCGGTTGATGTGCCAACATAACGCACAGGTCAGGGCCGATGCCAGCAGGCTCGCCTGCAGTTATAGCAATACGTGGTAATGGTCTTGTCACTTTGGTTTAGTGCTATTTAATTAGTACTATTAAAACTTATCTTCAAGCCTAAGTTCTACAAATGCACGATCTCGAAGTTCACGTACCCAATCTTGATAAGCCTCATCTGCTTTTCTTGTACGAATTTCCTGACGCGCTTTTAAACGAGCGGCCTCTTTACTCATATCTTGTTTGCGACGTTCTATCACTTGAATCACATGCCAACCAAAAGGGCTCAATACCGGTTCACTGATTTCATCTTGTTTAAGTGTATTCATCGCTTTTTCAAACTGTGGGACGGTATCACCTGGGTTGACCCAGCCTAAGTCGCCACCATTCGATGCGGTGCCATCTTCTGAAAATTGGCGTGCCAGTACTTCAAATTTTTCACCGTTATCGAGGCGCTCTTTAATACCATCTATTTTCTGTTTTGCATCTTTTTCAGACATAATTTCAGAAAGTTTGATCAGGATATGGCGCGCATGCGTTTGCTCAATAATGAGGGGTGAGCTACCGCCGCGCTTGTCGTTCACTTTTAGAATATGAAATCCATTAGGGCTGCGTAATGCTGTTGAAACATCGCCTTTTTGCATTGTTTTTAAGGCGTCTAAAAATAAAGTAGGCACTTGCGAGCCTGATTTCCAACCGATATTACCGCCTTCTAATGCATTTGGCGCGTCTGAAAAGCTAGCTGACACTTTAGCAAAGTTTGTACCAGCGTCTAGTGCTGCTAATGCTTCGTCTACTTTTGTTTTCGCCTTTTGTACATCTTCTGGTGCGGCGTCTTCTGGTACACGAATAAGAATATGAGAGATATCATATTCATCCTGATTTTGATTGCTTGAAGCTTGCGTTGTTAAGTAGTTGTCAATTTCTGATTCACTGACATTGACTCGACTTTCTACTTCACGCTCACGCAGTCTTGCAATGATGATTTCGTTGCGGATATCTGCTCTAAATTTACGGATGCTAATGCCGTCTTGGTTAAGCGCGTCGTGAAACTCACGAATCGTCATTTTGTTCTGCTCAGCAATACGTTCAATTGTTTTGTCGAGCTGAATGTCATCTACCTTAATGCCAGTTTGTGCAGCGTATTGCAATTGAAGCGCATCAGAAATCAAACGCTCTAGGATTTGCTTACGCAGAATACTTTCTTCTGGGAGCTCGGTACCTTGTTTGCGCAATTGTGCGCTAAGTGAGGTAATACGGCTTTCTAGTTCTTGTTCAGTAATGACAGTTTGGTCAACAACTGCAACGATTCGATCCATTTTCACCACATCAGCAGCTAGTGCGCTGTATTGGTTAAAACTTAACGCAATCAAGAATGAAATTTTAATAAAGTTACGCAACATAATTACTCGTAATATGATTGTTGTGGGTTGTCAGGAATGAAGCTGGAGCTAACATAGCCTGGAATATTTCGCTTAATCACTGATAATGGGTTTGCGCCAATGGAAGCTAGTCCGCCTAGTTCAAGTTGGAAAAAGAATGCATAGTTTGCATCTGCAGTTGCCGTACTTACGCGCTGAACTACGCCACGCGCTTGCCAGCAACCTGCATCATACTCTAAACCAGCCAGCGTTTCGATGATACTTTTCTCACGAAGTGAGTAGTTGACTCGGCCAATGCCGTACCAACCTTTACTTAGTGGCCATTGGCTTGAAATATTGAATTGGTCTAATAAGTCTTTTCGATAGCTATAACTTAAATTCAATGTTTTTCCAGGCTCAGGATTGTACCGGCCTGTCATCGTTGTTCTCACTGCGGATGAGTCATCCGTGTTGTATTGCCAGAATGTGTCAATTCTCCAGCTATTTTTTAGTTGGCCAGTAATGCCTGCAATCACGTCTGAGCTGTTGCTTCTGCGAAATGATGATAGATTGTTGTAGTCGAGTGCAACTTCTTGATCCGAAAAGTAGTAACGTTGACCAATTGACGCTGACAAACGTTCCGTACCGCTGCTGCTTTCAATAAAGCGTGTGGTGAGCGCGAAGCTTAACTGATTAGCATCGTTGATGCGGTCATTGCCAGTAAATTGGTTTTCCATAAATAATGTGGAAAAGTTTGTATCGGTCAAACTGCTGTCGAATACTGGAATCTTAGACTGATTGCGGTCAGGAATGTAAACATAGAATAAACGAGGTTCAATGGTTTGTGAGTAAGCGCGATTTGCAATATGGAAGTCACGATCAAAATATAAACCACTATCTAAACTAAATATTGGTAATGTTCTTTGTTGCGAATCTTGATTGGCAGTCAAATTATCTAAATTATAGCTGGTGTGGTGGATGCCGAATTTAGGCGTGATGTAACCATAAGATTGGGTAAATGGCACAGTAACGCTCGGATAAACCGTCACGCGAGTGCCAGTTGGTCTGGTCGAGCTGTCTTGGTTGTTGTCAAATGCTACAAGTTGGCTGTATAAGTTCAGGTTAACGTCACCGTAATATTTGTCACCAACCAATGTCATTTGCGGTAGGCGCTCATAAGGATACGATAAATTGTCTAGGGTTTGAAACTTTTGGGCAATCGCATTGAAGCGCCAAGTGTCATCTGCGTAATCAACGTTGAATTGTTGTGGTAGGTTAATACGACTGGTCGTGACGATTCGTGTAGAAAGCTCTGAGAAATACTCGTTGTCTGATACTTTTTCAAAGCTATAACCAGCGGACCATCCATTCCCCACTTGGTGTTGGTGTTTTAAGTTTGCGAAATAACGCGTTTCATTACTGAGGCTGTCGGTAGGTAAATACTCCACACTGTTTGTACCAGAGAAATTTTCTTCTAAGTACCTGAATTCCCCTTGCAATTGCACGCCGCGTTTACTCAATGCGCGCACGGCGAGCGTGGCGTCCATGTTGGGTGCAATATTCCAGTAAAATGGTGTTAATACTTCAAAACCACTGCGACTCGTGCTCCCGATGGTTGGGGCGAGTAGTCCGCTTTTGCGTTGATTATTAAACGAAAAGTCAATCCATGGCGTATAGATAAGAGGTACGCCTTTAAACTCAATGTATGCATTCTTAGCGCTGCCAGAACTAGTATAGTCGTTAAGCGTTATTTCACTTGCTTTGATGTACCAATCGTCCGTGCCAGCAGGGCAGGTTGTGTAACGCGCATCTACCATGCGCTTTCTGTCTTCACCATCAAAATAGATAGCTTCGGCATTCCCGCGGACAGTCGATGGTCTTGATGACAGTTGATTGCCACTGAAGTTATTGGTCCCAGTCGAGTCATCTAAAAATGCACTTGCTCGACTTTGATTTTCAATATATTGATTTTGCTTGCTATCGACTTGTGAAGTAGATGTTGTGTTATCTAGTTGATTAGATGCGCTGGGTTGCTTTTGCATGATGATCGAAGCGTCACGCATTTCACCTATGCTCTCTGAAAGTCGCATGCGCAACTCAGGACCACTTATTTTTGCATTGCCAACCTCAATACGGGCATTACCTGTTACATGTAACTCATCGTTTTGTACGTTATATTCGATAACATCGCCATAGGCACTTTGATCACCTTGATGGATGGCTGCATTGCCAATTGCTCTCATCTTTCTATCAAGATGAAGTTCTAGTTTGTCGCCATCGATGACGATGCCGCCAGCCTCTTGCTCATTAATAGGCAAGCTCTCTGATTGCGCAACCTCTGGAAGTGCAGTTTCATTGGCGTGCGATTGCAATGCGTATGCAAATACAATAGGGGAGATGGCAGCTAAAAAACGACTTTTTAGCATGAATAAACCATAGGGCGATGTATAGAGTTTAACGATGAAATTAGAAGCACTGTATATAGGTAAACTGTTTTATTTTATCAATGTTAAAATCTCATATATTGCAATTTTTGGCAATCAAAAAATTGTCATTGCAATTAGCCAAGCTTGGGATATGTACTCTAAACTTAGACAGGAAACTTTAAACTGTTCAGTATTAATCTTTAATTAAAAGCAAATTATACTTGGATAGAAGTGTTAACGATACATGGTCTCAAGATATATCAATATTTAGAAAGATAGATGTGAATAACGGTCAACAAGATGTTAGGCAACAGCAGTTAAGTGAATGGTTAGCAGCTACATTAAATAATACTGAATTCAGGCTAAGCACGGCTTCTGCCGATGCAAGCTTTAGGCGTTATTTCAGAGTGCATCTAGTTTCAGATAATGGCGTAGAAGAGACTTTAATCGCAATGGATGCGCCGCCGCCACAAGAAAATTGTGAGCCTTTTGTGAGAATCGCAGCGCTGTTTGGTGAGGCTGGTATGCATGTGCCAAAAGTGATTGCCCAAGATTTAGAAAATGGCTTTTTATTACTAAGTGATTTGGGTGATATCACTTATTTAAGTCACTTAAATAAAGAAAGCGCACCGAATTTATATCATGATGCCAATATGGCGCTGATTAAATTACAGTTGGCGAGTAAGCCCGATGTGCTACCTGATTATGATGCCGCACTACTCACGCGTGAGATGCAACTGTTTCCAGATTGGTATATCAGTAAACACCTCAATCTTACGCTAGATGAAAAATGGCAAGCTGTCCTACATAAAACGTTTGAAATACTGAATCAAAACATTTTGGCTCAAGGTAAGGTATATGTGCATCGGGACTATCATGCGCGCAACTTGATGGTTTGTGCAGATAATCCCGGCGTGTTGGACTTTCAGGACGCGGTATATGGCCCGATTACCTATGACTTAGTGTCACTGTTGAAAGATGCTTATATTGGCTGGGAAGAAGAGCAGATAATTGATTGGTGTGTGCGCTATTGGCAGGCTGCACGAAAAGCAAACCTTCCTGTGCCTGACGACTTTAGCGAGTTTTATCGTGATTTTGAGTATATGGGTGCGCAACGCCATATTAAAGTGCTGGGTATTTTTGCAAGGCTTTACCATCGTGATGGTAAAGATGGTTATTTAAAAGATATGCCGCTTGTCATGACGTATTTGCGTAAGGTGTGCGAGCGCTATATTGAGTTAAAACCAATGCTGCGCTTATTAGAGAGTTTTGATGGTACAACACCACAAGTCGGTTATACCTTTTAGTTAGTCATCTGCAGTAAAACCAGATAATGACAGAACAGTTTTTTGACCAAAGGTGCTAATTTGAAAGCGATGATATTGGCGGCAGGGCGTGGAGAGCGGATGCGACCACTGACTGACCACACTCCTAAGCCGTTGCTGCCCGTAGGTGAGAAGCCTTTGATTGTCTGGCATTTAGAACACTTGGCTCAGGCTGGGTTTAAAGAAGTGGTGATTAATCATGCACACCTAGGCAGCCAGATAGAGGCGGCCTTGGGCGATGGTGCTACATGGGGCTTGCACATTCAATATTCCCCAGAGCATGTGGCATTAGAAACTGCTGGCGGCATTGCTAATGCACTTGAGCTGTTGGGTAGTGAGCCATTTCTCGTGGTTAATGGAGATGTGTTTACAGATATCCCGTTTGAACATCTTGTATTGGCACCAAGTAAATTAATGCATTTAGTGTTGATTGATAATCCCCCACAGCATAGTCAAGGCGACTTTGTCTTTGAAAATGAGATAATTAAGCTAGAAGGCGACAGCAAGCTCACTTTCTCTGGTGTTGGCGTTTATCACCCAGCCTTATTTGCTGAGATTAAGCGCGGAGAACCCGCAAAACTTGCGCCCATATTAAGACAAGCGATTGCAGATAATAAAGCGACAGCGGAACATTTTAAAGGTGTGTGGCACGATATTGGAACACCTGAGCGATTAATGGCACTAAATCAGCAATTGCTTGGTCTGAGTTGAAAGCCTTGGTCATAGTTAAAAGCTAAGAAAAGAAACTAACCTAACATGTTTAATTTAAACGAATTTAAAACGCGCCGTCATCAGCTGATAAAAGCGATGGGTGACGGTATTGCTATTATACCAACCTCGCCAGAGCTGATTCGAAACCGTGATAGCCATTATCCATATCGGTTTGATAGCTACTTTTATTATCTAACAGGGTTTAAAGAGCCAGAAGCTTTGTTGGTATTAGTTGCAGGAGAAGATAGTAAAAGTATCCTTTTCTGTCGAGATAAAGATATTGAGCGTGAGATTTGGGATGGTTTCCGCTATGGACCAGACGCCGCAAAGCATGAATTTGGTTTTGATCAAGCATACAGTTTTAATACCTTAGATGAGTTGATGCCTAAGTTATTGGAAAATCAACCTAAATTGTTTTATAGCTTAGGCGCCGATGTTGCTTGGGATGCTCGTGTCACTAGCTGGTTAAATCAAGTGAAAGCGCAGGCCAGAAGCGGTGTGAGCGCTCCCGATGGCGTCGTGGATGTACGTAAGTTGGTTGATGAAATGCGGCTTTATAAATCTAGCTACGAATTAGACCTGATGCGACAGTCTGCCAAAATCGCTTCACGTGCTCATGCGCGCGCCATGCATTATGTGCGTGCGGGTCAAATGGAGTATGAGGTGGAGGCAGAGTTTCTCCATGAATTTTATCGCTCTGGCGCACAGGCCCCAGCTTATACCAGCATCGTGGCAGGAGGGGCGAATGCCTGCACTTTGCACTACAACGCCAATAATGGTGTATTGAAAGATGGCGATCTGTTGCTGATTGATGCGGGGTGTGAGTTGGATGGATATGCTTCGGACATAACACGCACTTTTCCTGTGAATGGTAAGTTTAGCGCAGCGCAAAGAGATGTATATGATGTAGTCTTAGCTGCACAAGCGGCGGCAATTGCGCAAGCAACACCAAATAATCACTGGAACTCACCGCATGAAGCTGCGTTAGATGTTTTGGTGCAAGGCTTTATCGACATGAAACTGTGTCAAGGCAGTAAAGATGCTGTATTAGAAAGTGGCGCTTATCGTCAGTTCTATATGCACCGAACTGGGCACTGGCTAGGTTTAGATGTGCATGACGCTGGCGAATATAAAGATAAAGCGGGCGATTGGCGTAAGTTAGAGGCAGGTATGACACTCACAGTGGAGCCTGGTTGCTATATTAGGCCAGCAGATAACGTGCCAGAACATTTTTGGAATATCGGTATTCGCATAGAAGATGATGTGTTGGTGACAGATGGTGTATGTGAGGTTTTAACGGTAGATGCGCCAAAATCCATTGCTGATATTGAAGCGCTGATGCGTGGTTAACGAATGATATCGACATCAGAAAATATTGTGATTGTAGGCGGTGGGCCTGTAGGTATGGTGCTATCGTTACTGTTGGCTAAGAATCATATTGCCAGTACTGTGCTTGAAGTGCGTAAACAAGGTGCAGCAAACCAAGATACACGCGCGCTTGCATTGTCATATGGCACTAGGCGGATTCTTGAAAAACTAGGTATTTGGCAGTCTTTATCTGCCTATGCTACCGCCATCAACACGATTCATGTGTCGCAAAAAGGTAGCCTAGGCCGTAGCGTTTTGCAGGCGTCTGATTATCAGCAAGAGGCGCTTGGGTATGTATTATCTTATGGTGCTTTATGTACAGTGCTAAATACTGAGCTGCAACGTTTCTCTATGGTTAAGTTCATTGATGAAGCGCAGGCTGAAGCGATTACCTATGATGCAAATCAAGCCACGATACGCTATAGCCGTCAAGGTGAGGTTTTTCAGTTAACCAGCCAACTGGCAGTGCTGGCAGATGGTGGGCGCAGTTTGGAAGAGGCCGCAGGTTTAAAACGCGAGACCAAAGAGTACGGGCATGATGCGCTAATTACTAAGGTTAGTGCTGAGTTGCCCCATAGTAATGTTGCATATGAACGATTTACCCCCGATGGCCCGATGGCGCTATTGCCTAATGGCGATCGAGATTTTTCATTGGTTTGGACAGGGAAGAAAGCACTGATTTCACCATTGCTTGGGCTAACAGATGCTGAATTTTTAGCACAATTTCATGCCCAATTTGGAGATAGAGTCGGACGCTTCTTAACCGTAGAAAAACGGATGACTTTTCCGTTGAAGTTGTCGCAACTACAAGAGGTGAACACTCCACATCTTGTCGTGATTGGCAATGCTGCGCAAACAATGCACCCTGTTGCAGGACAAGGCTTTAATGTAGGTCTGCGTGATGCAGAGGTGTTAGCGCAACAGATATTGAATACGGTAGCAGGAGATATTGGCACTAAAGAAATGTTAGCTGCATATCGTGCAAGCCGAAAAACTGACACTAAAAATGGTCTGTTATTTACAGATTTTCTTGTCAATATTTTCTCGAATGACATTTTAGGCTTCGCCAAATTAAGAAGCACAGGCTTAGGCTTGTTTGATATCGTTAAGCCTGTTAAGCGTCACTTGGTGCGTAAAATGAGTTTTGGTAAATGACAGCTACTCAATTAAAAACAGATGTAACGATTGTAGGTGCAGGGCTTGTGGGGTTGGCTGCAACCGTTGCTTTGGTTCAAGCTGGGTATCAGGTGGTGTTGGTCGATAGTCAAACGCAGCAACGTTTGCGTTATCCAGCAGATGATTGGGATCAGCGCATCTATGCAATTAGTCCTAACAATATGCAATGGCTAAGTCAGTTAGGTATTTGGCCGCTAATGGATAAAAGCCGTATCACTGAGATGCAGGCGATGGAGATATGGGGCGATACAACATCGCAACCATTAACGTTGCATGCTGAAGATGTAAATGCTGATGACTTAGGTTTTATCGTAGAGGAATGTTTACTAAAAGATGCGCTTCTACAATGGATAGAGGCTAGCGATGTATGTATGTTGACGGGGCATGAGTGTTTAGCGATTAAATCCTCTCCACAGCAAACTTTGTTGACCTTGGATAATCAGCAAACAATAGAAAGTACTTTGTTGCTTGCTGCAGATGGTGCTAACTCATGGGTACGGCAACAACTTAATATTGGGGTTCAACATAAAGATTATGAGCAGACAGCAATCGTTGCAAATTTCTTAACAGAAAAGCCACATGAGCACACAGCAAGGCAATGGTTTACTCATTACGAAATGGGTGGGGGGGGCGTACTAGCTTGGTTGCCCTTATCAAAGAATAAGATATCAATAGTGTGGTCTGCACCTACCGCACATGCTGAGGCACTCATGAAGTTGCCTCTTGATGTATTTGCTAATGAAGTAATGCGGGCAGGGAGTAGCAGCTTAGGCGCTATGTCACCCATAGGTAAGCCAGCAAGCTTTCCCTTAATACTCAAACAAGCTAATCAGAGTGTTGCCTCATCAGTTATATTGATAGGTGATGCTGCCCATCGTGTTCATCCAATGGCTGGTCAGGGTGTTAATTTAGGTTTTAGAGATGTGATTGATTTGCTTGATTTGTTAGAGAGTAAACACACTTGTCAGCCTATTAACGACAAAGCCTTACTTAAACAATACGCTAGAATAAGAAAAGTTGACGTGCTAAACATGGTCTCTTTAACAAATGGACTATATCATTTGTTTGAAAGCACCCATTCTGTAGTTAAGCATGTAAGGAACTGGGGCTTGTCTGCGACAAACCAGCAGGCAATCAAAAAGATATTAATTGCAAATGCCATTTCACTTTAGTGAGCTATCTACTTGGCTTAGTTGTATTCTTTATATTTGTTTGAAGCGTTATCCTATTGTGCGTTATCTACTACTACTTAAAGGAAATTAGATGTTAAAAAAAATCGTCAGTATTGCATTGCTAAGCGCGTTTGCAACGATTGCTGTGGCGGACGAAGCCAGTGTGAAAAAAGCGGTTGAAGCGGCTTACCCGAAGTTTAAAGTAGAAAAAGTGACAAAGACGCCATATGCTGGGCTTTATGAGGTATTTATGGGCGGACAGATTATTTATACAGATGAAAAACTGTCATTTTTAATCGCAGAAGGGCGTTTAGTTGATCCAAAAACTAAAAAAGATATCACTGGTGAGCGGTTGGAAGAGTTGACTAAAATTGATTTCTCTACCCTACCGTTGAATCAGGCAATCAAGGTTGTTAAGGGTAATGGTAGTCGTAAGTTGGTTGTTTTCTCTGATGTTGATTGCCCGTACTGCAAAAGGTTAGAGCGTAATGAGCTTAGCAATATTACTGACGTTACCATTTATACATTCCTGTACCCAATCGAACAGTTGCATCCTGATGCTGCGAACAAATCAAAATTGATTTGGTGTGCTAAAGACCGTGTAAAAGCATGGGAAGATTGGATATTAAGAGATCAGCTAGCAAGCAGTGCGGGCAGTTGTGATGTTCCGTTAGAAAAAGTAGGAGAACTTGCTAGAAAAATTGGTGTTACTAGTACTCCGACCTTAATATTTTCTGATGGTAAGCGCATGCTAGGTGCGCAACCACATAAAGAAATTGAGCGTATGTTGTCTGCTGCAAAAAAATAGCATTGAATCTTATTAGGTATTAAAAGATATTAGTTATCTCTTTTAATACCTAAATTAAACTTTGTTACTTAAGGGTTAGGAATGATTTGCGCTAATTGCTAGCCCACAATCTGGCCAAGTTTGAATATAGGTAAGTACATTGCAATAACCAAACCGCCGATTAATACGCCTAGTACGACCATAATAATCGGTTCCATCAAGCTCGATAGTGCTTCTACTGCATCGTCCACTTCACCTTCATAGAAGTCAGCAACTTTACTCAACATAGAATCCAACGCTCCTGATTCTTCACCAATCGCAGTCATTTGTAGCACCATATTAGGGAAGACATCAGTGTTTTGCATTGCAACCGTTAAGCTTGTTCCTGTGCTGATTTCGCTTTGAATTCTTTTTGTCGCATCGTAATACACTCGATTGCCAGATGCCCCTGCTACCGAGTCTAATGCTTCGACTAGTGGTACACCAGCAGCAAACATAGTCGCCATTGTGCGTGCAAATCTGGCAATCGTTGCTTTCCGAACTAACTCACCGAATACTGGTATCTTTAGTAACAGTCTGTCCATAGTCGCTTGAAAAGAAACGGAACGTTTCCATGTGTAAAAAAAGAACCAGATCCCGAATCCAATCGAGCCAAAAATTGCCCACCACCACTCTACAAAAATATCAGACATTGCCATCACAACAAGGGTCGGAGTTGGAAGGTCTGCGCCGAAGCTGCTGAATAAGTCCTTAAATGCTGGAATCACGAAAATCATAATCACAGCAGTGATGATAAACGCAACAACTAGGATTGAGACAGGATAAAAAAGTGCTGATTTAATTTTAGATTTAATGGCAAGAATTTTTTCTTTATAGGTAGCAAGCCTGTCAAGTAGCGTATCTAAAATACCAGCTTGCTCACCCGCACTAATTAAATTGCAAAAAAGTGCATCAAAGTACAATGGATACTTCCGGAATGCGGCGCTCAGGCTGCTACCCGTTTCTACATCAGATTTAATATCACTTAACAGTTTAGATACAGCAGGGTTACTATGGCCTTTGCCTACAATATCAAAAGTCTGTAATAGGGGAACGCCTGATTTCATCATGGTAGCAAGTTGGCGAGTAAATAACGTAACATCTTTATCAGAGACTTTGCCTGCACTACTAAACCCACTTTGTTTCTTAATCTTAGTGACAGTAACCCCTTGTCGGCGTAGCGTGGCACTCACGAAAGACTCTCCAGAGGCTTTCATTTCACCTTTAATGATTTTGCCTTTTTTATCTTTACCTACCCAAGAATAAATAACTTCTTTTGTGGCCTTAGGATTAGCTGCCATAATTATTCCCTGAGTATCTTGCTGTTGTATGAGTGTATTTCAAAGTGTTATTCATTGGTACATGCCTCGACTTCTTCTATTGAAGTTAAGCCTTGTATTACCTTCAGTATGCCGGAACGGCGCAAATCATTCACCCCATCCAGTCTTGCTTGGTCAGCAATATCGTGAGCTGTACCATTTTTCATGATAATTCGGCTAATAGCGTCTGTCACGGGCATGACTTGATAAATCCCTACACGGCCTTTATAACCACCATTGCAGAGTTCACAGCCATCTGGATTGTGCCCATAAAGCTGCCAAGGTTCATTAAAGTCCTCTTCAATAAAACCAACGCTCAATAGTGCTTCTTTAGGGATGTTGATAGGTGTTTTACAATTCTTGCACAAGCGTCTAGCCAAGCGTTGTGCGGTAATAAGAGAAACTGCTGACGCGATATTAAATGGTGCAACGCCCATATTCAACAAACGAGTTAATGTCGATGGTGCATCGTTCGTATGTAGCGTAGAAAGTACCATATGTCCAGTAGATGCAGCCTTAATTGCCATATCTGCTGTTTCTAGGTCACGAATTTCACCAATCATGATGATGTCCGGATCTTGCCTCAGGAAAGACTTTAATGCAGCCGCAAATGTCAGTCCTTGCTTGTCATTCACGTTCACCTGGTTGATGCCTGCAAGTGGAATCTCACATGGATCCTCCGCAGTTGAAATGTTGACATCTGGTTTGTTTAAGATATTTAAACACGTATAGAGTGAAACTGTTTTACCCGACCCCGTTGGGCCAGTCACCAGTACTAAACCATAAGGCCTACTGACCGCATTAAGCAGACGCTCTTTTTGAATGGGCTCATAGCCTAACGCCTCAATACCGAGTGATGCGCTAGCCGGGTCTAGAATCCGCATCACAATTTTTTCCCCATGAATTAAGGGTAAGGTGCTAACACGAAAATCAATGGTGCGTGTTTTTGATAAGACTAGCTTCATGCGGCCATCTTGCGGGATACGTTTTTCAGAGATATCCATGCTTGAAATTACTTTGATACGAGATGCTAACTTTTCCTTAATGGCAAGAGGAGGTTGGCTAATTTCGCGAAGTGCGCCATCAACCCGATAACGCACGCGGTAAAATTTTTCATACGGTTCAAAATGTAGATCAGATGCGCCCATGTTAATCGCATCTAGTAGCATTTTATTAAGAAAGCGTACGACAGGCGCATCATCAACTTCAGTTTCTACCTGTTCGTCTTCAACTACATGCGCATTGTCGTCATTAAAGCCGAAATCATCGTCATGTCCAATATCAAGCGACTTCAGGCTAGTATCTTTTGATTGAATGACTTTATCTATCCAGCGGCCGAGTTTGTCGTCTTCTACTACAATTGGTGAAATGTTCATTCCCATTTGGAATTGAACACTGTCTAATGCGAGGATGTTGGTGGGATCTGAGATAGCTACATAAAGTACGTTATTGCGTGCTTGTAGACCTATAACACGATTACTAATCGCCAGTTTGCTATCAATTTGTTTTGCAGGCAGATAGTCTGGATTAAATGAATCAAGGTTAAAGTAAGGAAATCCAAACGCTTTAGCTGAGGTCTCAGCAATACTTAAGGCACTCAGTTTTTTACTTTGAATAAGTTGCGAAATAAATGAAGCATTTGCGATGGAGGCTTGAGTTTCCACCGCCCTCGCTTCATCCTCAGAAAGCAGTTTTTCTTGAATTAATGTTCTTGCTAGACCACTTAGTTTTGTTTGTGAGGTTGCAGTTGCCATATTGATTGTCGTGGTTAAATGAGCTTACTAGCAATTTCTATTAATTAATTCAGACCAATAATGCACTTTACGTTTTTTTTTGTAAAGACTTTACGTCTTTTATCATCAAAATTCACTAGTTTTATAAATCTTTTTATTAAAACGATGAGCCTAATGTATTCAGACAGTCAACTGTATAGGGGTATGTTAAAAACTTCTTGACATGTCAGAAAAAGCAACATATAAATATGCTTAGGTGTTTGAATTCGAGTTTTTTGCAGCTTGCTTTAATTTAGTTACTGCGACTTCTGTTCTTGAGGCAAACTTTTTGGGGCGCCCCCCTTTGTAATATGTAAGGATGTATGAAATGGCAACAGGTACCGTAAAATGGTTTAATGATTCTAAAGGT